>Ga0255310_10000366_pt1 | contig 10400 bp, 10 predicted proteins | sample EtOH1_T0_E1_meta_FD_201359 | JGI IMG/M metagenome (GOLD analysis project Ga0255310, IMG submission 201359) | Sandy soil microbial communities from University of British Columbia, Vancouver, Canada - EtOH1_T0_E1 | ecosystem: Engineered > Artificial ecosystem > Sand microcosm > Unclassified ...
GATCGGTGACATGGCCGCGCAGGGCTCGGATCCATCCCTTCTCCGAAACCACGACGGTGATCGGCTCGCGCACCACCATGGCCTCTTCGATCGCCGCCTCGTCATGCGCAGGCGCAATGCCAAAGGTTGTGCGGCGGCGTCCGAGGTCGGTTTTCGGGCCAAAGGTGTTCTTCAGTTCTTTGATCTGGCCGGCAATCGTTTTCCACTGCTGGACCGGCGAACCTATCAGCGACTTCAATTTGGTTCGCTCTTCGCGCAGGGCCTTATCCTCGGCGCGGATTTCTATTTCCTCGAGCTTGCGCAAATTGCGCAGTCGCATGTTGAGGATCGCCTCGGCCTGGACCTCGCTCAGCTTGAAGGTCTTCATCAACACGGGCTTTGGCTCGTCCTCTTTACGGATGATTTTGATCACCTTGTCGAGGTTGAGATAGGCGACCAAGTATCCGCCAAGCACTTCCAGGCGATGGTCAATTTCAGCCAGCCGATGTTTGGACCGGCGGAGCAGCACTTCCCGTCTGTGGTCGAGCCATTCGCGCAACGCTTCCGCAAGCCCGAGCACCTGCGGGACGCGGCCTTTCACGAGCACGTTCATATTGAGCGGAATGCGCGCTTCAAGCTCGGTGAGCTTGAACAGCGATTCCATCATCAGCTCGGCGTCGACCGAACGTGAACGCGGCTCAATTACCAGGCGAATATCCTCGGCCGATTCATCGCGAACGTCAGCCACGAGCGGCAGCTTCTTTTCGTTGATGAGCTCGGCAAGTTTTTCGACGAGGCGCGACTTCTGCACCAGCCAGGGAATTTCGGTGATAACAATGACGTATGTTCCGCGGCCGGTGTCTTCTTGCTTCCATCGCGCGCGAACACGGAACGAGCCGCGTCCGGTATTGTATGCTTCGGCGATTGTCTCAGGCGTATCGACGATGACGCCGCCGGTCGGAAAATCGGGTCCCTTGACGTATTTCAGGAGCGTCTTGCTGCGTGCCTTTGGGTTGTCGATGAGGAACAGCGCAGCGTCGCACAGTTCAGCCGCATTGTGCGGCGGAATGGCGGTCGCCATGCCGACTGCAATACCCTGGGAGCCGTTGGCAAGCAGATTGGGAAAGGCCGCCGGCAGCACCACCGGCTCCTCATTGGTGCCGTCATAGGTCGCGCGAAAATCAACCGCGTCCTCGTCGATGCCCTCGATCAGCAGCCGCGCCACTTCGGTGAGCCGCGCCTCGGTGTAGCGCATCGCGGCCGCGTTATCGCCGTCGATGTTTCCGAAGTTGCCCTGGCCATCCACGAGCGGGTAGCGCTGCGCAAACTCCTGTGCGAGCCGCACCAATGCGTCATAGATCGCCTGGTCGCCGTGCGGGTGGAAGTTACCCATCACATCGCCGACGACCTTGGCGGACTTCTTGAACGCAGCCCCCGGATCGAGCCGCAATAGCCGCATGCCATAAAGAATGCGGCGGTGCACCGGCTTGAGGCCGTCCCGCGCATCGGGCAAGGCCCGATTCATAATCGTGGAGAGGGCATAAGCGAGGTAGCGCTCTTCCAGCGCCTCGCGCAGCGCAACCTCTTCAACGTTACCTTTGTCGGGGGGAATCAGTCGTTTTCCCATACCTGATAGCTAATCGGTTGCGCGGCGATGAACAAGCGATGAACGGTCCGGCCATCCAATCTTCGAGATTTTTGCGTATTGTTTGTGAACCTGTAGGCCTTGACCGCGTTAAGTTGCGCAAGACCACGGAGGGGGCGAATTTCTACTGGGTGGAGGAAGCAATGCGCAGGATTGTACTTACGACTGCCGCCACGCTTGCCATTCTAGCGGCGGGGTCAATAACGAATCGCGCCGATGCCATGACGGGTACAATGCCGGCCGGTATCGCCAAAGCGATCGACGGATCCAGCCTGGCTCAGGACGTCGCTTATGTCTGCCGCCGGGTTTGGCGGTGTGGTCCTTGGGGATGCGGCTGGCGCCGCGCGTGCTGGTGGACCGGACCGCGCTATCCTTATCGAGGTTATGGTTATCGCTACGGCTACCGCTATTGGTAGCACTGCGACCGGGAAGCATTTGAAGTGACGCACTGGCGGCCCCTCGCGGGCGACCAGTGCTACGCAACGCTTGGCAAAGCGCGATTGAGCGCGGCTATGAAATGCGCACGCTCGTCACCGAGCGCGAGGCCACGCGGCTCCAGCACATAGCGGGTCAGGAAATACCCCGTCAGCGCAAATCCATCGGCAAGATCGGGCCCGGTTGGCCCTATGTCCCGGTCCCGCAGGAACGCCGGCAGCCTCAACATTTTGTCCGCCCATGGCTCGCCTGCGAGACGGGACACGGCCCGTCCCGATTTCGGCGACACATAGACCAGGTCACCGGACACACCGGTCGCCACGCATCGCTCGAGATCGAGACCGAAGCCGATTTCGGACAACAGCTGCAATTCAAACCGCACGACCATCGGCGCAGCACTCGTCGCGTCATCAAGCCGGCCGAAAATCGCATCCAGTGATTCATAGAGGCCCAAATGCGGGTCACGCTCGGGCAGCAGGCGCATCAGCGCCGCCAAGTGACCGATGCCGTAGATCGCATGCGGGGACGAAAAGAAACTAGCCGCCCTCAGATTGAGAGCCTCAACGGAGTAGTTGCCGAGATGCTCATCGAGCCGCGCCCGCCAGGTGGCGCTGACGCAATTGCCCGGCTGGAGCACCGGCTTGAGGCGCGAGCCAGATCCGCCCCGCACAAGGCCAAGATGGCGGCCATGCTCACGCGTCATCAACTCGAGGATGGCATTGCCCTCCCCGTGACGCTTGACGCCAAGCACGATGCCTTCATCAGTCCATTGCATGGCGCAGATTCTCGCCGACACCTTGTTCTACTTCACTCTTTTGGAAACTCCAGCCCCATGGCCCGATATCGTTCGGGGTCATCTCCCCAGTTCTCGCGCACTTTGACAAACAAAAACAAATGAACTTTGGCGTCAGCTATTTCCGCTATCGCCTTGCGCGCAGCCTCGCCAATGGCCTTGATTGTCTGGCCACCTTTTCCCAGCACGATTTTTCGCTGGCTTTCACGCTCCACATAGATCGTCTGCTCGATCCTGACGTCGCCACGGCGAAGCTCTTTCCAGACATCGGTTTCAACCGTCGAATGGTAGGGCAGCTCCTGGTGCAGGCGCTCGAACAGCTTTTCGCGCGTGACCTCCGCAGCGAGCTGGCGCATCGGCGCTTCGGAGATCTGATCCGCCGGGTAAAGCCACGGCCCGTGCGGCACCCGCTGGGCCAGCCACGTCTTCAGATCGCCGACACCATCGCCCGTCAGCGCAGAAACCATGAAGGTTGCCTCAAACTTCGCTGCCGCGTTGGCGTCCTTCGCAAGCGAAAGCAGATTTTCTTTCGAGACCACATCGATTTTGTTGAGAATAAGAACTCGTGGGGTCTTAACGTCGCCAAGCCTGCGAAGGATATCTTCTGCTTCGTCCTCAATGCCATTGCGCGCATCGATCAGAACGCCAACCAGATCCGCTTCGTGTGCGCCCGTCCAGGCCGTCGTGACCATTGCGCGATCTAGCCTGCGCCGCGGCGAAAATATTCCAGGCGTGTCGACAAAAATAAGCTGAGCCTGAGCTTCGATGGCGATGCCGCGAATCAATGCGCGCGTGGTCTGAACCTTGCGCGAGACGATACTGACCTTTGACCCGACCAGCGCGTTCAGCAGCGTCGACTTACCGGCATTGGGCGCCCCAATGAGCGCGATGAAGCCACAGCGGGTGGAATGATCAGCCATCAAGCTTGTCCGCCGGCACACCGACGCGGGTAAGCATGGCGGCGGCGGCGGCCTGTTCGGCGGCGCGCTTGGAGCTGCCGATACCTTCCGCTGGCGGCCGGTCCGGTAGCACTACGGCGACGCGGAATTCAGGATCGTGGTGCGGTCCGGTACGCGCCAGCTCACGATAATCCGGGGTCGGAAGCCCGCGAGCCTGCGCCCATTCCTGCAGTATCGTTTTTGGATCCCGCAGCGGCCGCAGCGGCTTGAGCATCCGTTCTTTCCAGAAGCGCGCGATCAGTTCATCCGCCGCATTGTAGCCGCCATCGATAAAAACCGCGCCGACAAGCGCCTCGCATACGTCTGCGAGTATCGTGGTCCGGCGCCTCCCCCCAGCATGCGACTCCGAATTCCCGAGCTTGAGCACGGGGCCGAGATCCATCGCACGCGCAACTTCCGCGCAGGTTTCCTTGCGTACAAGATCGGCGAGACGCCGGGACAATTCGCCCTCATTCGCCTTCGTAAATGCGCGGTACAGCATATCGGATATGACGAGACCAAGAACGTGGTCGCCGAGAAATTCGAGCCGCTGATAGCTTGCAGCGCGGTTGCCGCCCGACAGCGCCGAAATGTGCGTCAGCGCACGTTCAAGCAGATCCTTATCGGCAAATTTGTAGCCGATCCTGTCTTCGAGCGCGGTCCGGTCCTTCGCCTTGCGGCTCATTTGACGATCGTGAACAGCCTGCTCCAGCGCACCGACACCGGCCAACGCCAGAACTGCCAGGCGCGCTCGCCCTCGTAGACGGAAAAGAAGATGATCTGCGCTTTGCCCACGATGTTCTCGAACGGCACCATGCCGACCTGGCTGAACCGGCTGTCGGTGGAATTGTCGCGGTTGTCGCCCATCATGAAATAGTGACCGGGCGGGACGGTGTAAATCTGCGTATTGTCGGCGAAGCCATTGTCCACCAGATCGAGCGTGTAGAAGCTAACGCCGTTCGGCAGCGTATCCTTCCATCGCTTGACTGGGGCCTCGCGAACTCCCTCTTCAGTCTCTATGAAGTCCGGCGCGCGCTCGTGCTTGACCGGCACGCCGTTGATGCTCACGACGCCGTCGATCACCTGGATCTTGTCGCCCGGCAATCCGATTACGCGCTTGATGTAGTCAGTCGAGGGATCTTTCGGCAGCCGAAACACCACCACGTCCCCGCGTTCCGGAAGCCAATCTCCGGGAAGGCGCCCGGAAAAAATCGAGGGCGACAGCGGAAAGGAATACTTGCTGTAACCGTAGGTGTATTTCGACACGAACAGGTAGTCGCCAACCAGCAGCGTGTCTTTCATCGAGCCGGAGGGAATATTGAACGGCTGAAAGAAGAATGTCCGGATCACCAGCGCAATGATCAGGGCGTGAATGATTACCCGCACCGTTTCACCGATGCCGCCCTCTTTTCGCTTTGTCCCAGATGTCACGCTCATAGGCCTTTCGTCCCGCCAAACGGCTTGCGCACCCCGGCGACTTTGTAGCGGGTGGCCTCCGGACAAGCAATCAACAAGGGGCAACACATCGTGCAAACATTTACCTGAATTGGTGCTTCTGCCGTCAATTTTCGACGACCCGACCCGGTAGTGGCTCAGCGGAGATAATGACGATGGCCTGCGCGGTCGGCCCTTCGTCTGTCAGAGAAACATCGATTCTTGCTTCGCACCCGACAGGTGTAATGGACTGCAGCCGCACGAGCGCGCCGCCGGTGAGCTTCATCGTCGGGCGGCCGCCTGAAAGATTGATGACGCCCATGTCACGCCAGAAAACACCGCGCCTGAGTCCCGTGCCGAGCGCCTTGGCGCACGCCTCTTTGGCGGCAAAACGTTTGGCGTAGGTTTCAGCCGCATTCGCTCTGTTCTCGGCTTTGGTCCGTTCGACCGTCGTGAAAATGCGGTCAAGGAATCGGTCGCCGTGACGCTCGATCACTTTCGCAATTCGCCGTACGTCGACGATGTCAGAGCCCAGCCCGATAATCATGCGCGCGCCTTTTTCCGGCCGCGGTCCATCGCTGCCCGCATGAATTTTATCGTTTCAGCCAAACCTTCAAATACCGACTCACCGATCAGGAAATGGCCAATGTTGAGCTCGACAACCTGCGGCAACGCCGCGATGGTCTCGGCCGTCCCATAGTCGAGGCCATGGCCGGCATGCACTTCCAAACCGAGCCCCGATGCACGCTCGGCGCCGTCGCGAATAACCTGCCACTCGGCTTCCGCCTCACGCATCCGCCGTTCAGCCAATGCATCACACCAGCCGCCGGTGTGGATTTCGATCGCAGGTGCGCCGAGTTCCGCCGCCATTTCGATCTGCGCCGGCGCCGCGCCGATAAAAAGCGAAACGCGGATCCCGGCGGCCTTGAGTGTGCGGACCGCCGGTGCCAGCTGCGAGCGCTGGCCGACGGCATCGAGACCGCCTTCGGTGGTGCGCTCGGTGCGCCTTTCCGGCACGAGGCAAGCGGCATTCGGTTTCGTCTTGAGAGCGATGCCAATCATTTCATCGGTGGCCGCCATTTCAAAATTAAGCGGCTTGTCGATCTCGGCCTTCAGGCGCGCGATGTCGTCGTCGCGAATGTGACGGCGATCCTCGCGCAGATGAGCCGTGATGCCGTCGCAACCGGCGGCAATTGCCAGCTTCGCGGCCCGCACGGGATCCGGATGACGGCCGCCCCGCGCGTTGCGGATCGTAGCGACGTGATCGATATTGACGCCAAGCCGAAGACGATCCATGCGCTAGCCGTTCACCCTCTCGGCCTTGGCCACCACCGGCTTCGCGCGCAACTGCGCCAATATCGCGGTCAAATGCTTGAGATCGTAGACCTCAAGATCAATCATAACGTCAGTGAAATCGGGCGCGCGCCGCGTCATGCGAATATTGTCGATATTGCCATCGTGCTCCGCAATGACCTGCGCAATCTGCGCAAGCGAGCCCGGCTCGTTCACGGATTGCACGGCGATGCGGGCAGGAAAACGCCGCGGCGTGCGTTCCTCCTCGTCCCAACGCACGTCGAGCCAACGCTCGGGCTTGTCCTCGAATTCACTCAAGGCGGGGGACTGGATCGGGTAGATCGTGATGCCCTCACCCGGCGACAGGATGCCGACGATGCGGTCGCCGGGCACGGCACCTCCATTGGGCGCAAAACTTACGGGTAGATCACCATTGATCCCGCGGATCGGAATCGCGGGCCCGACGGCATTGTCCGGCACCTTGAACTTGACCGACGTGATCTTTCTTAGACCAAACCATCCACTCTCGGTCTTCGGCTTGGCCGCCATGGCAGCCGCGCGCTCTTCCTTATAGTCGGGGTACATCGCGCGGGCGACGTCGGACGCCTTGAGCTCGCTTCGTCCGACCGCAGCCATCACATCCTCAACCGAGGCCCGCGCGAGACGCGGCAGTGCGCCAGTCAACTTTTCATCCGAAAAGGCAATCTTGGCGCGCTGGAACAGCCGTTCGACGATGCGCCGGCCGAGACCAGCATATTGCAGACGCACGGCTTGGCGCGTCGCACGGCGAATGGCCGCGCGCGCCTTTCCGGTCGTCACAATGGATTCCCAGGCCGCCGGCGGCGCATGTTGCGATTTCGACGTTACGATTTCGACTTCATCGCCGTTGACGAGTTCGGACGTCAGCGGCGCGATCTGGCCATTGATCTTGCAGCCGACTGCAGTGTTGCCGACGTCAGTATGGACGGCATAGGCAAAATCGATCGGGGTCGCCTTGCGCGGCAGCGCGATGAGTTTGCCTTTCGGCGTGAAGCAGAACACCTGATCGTGAAACAATTCGAGCTTGGTATGCTCAAGAAATTCTTCTGGGTTTGAGCCTTCCGCCAGCAGTTCGATCGTGCGGCGTAGCCAGGCGTAGGCAGTGGACTCGCGCGACAGCAGTTCGGTTGGAGAGCCCGCACCGTCCTTGTAGAGCGCGTGGGCGGCGATGCCGTATTCGGCGATCTCATGCATGCCGACGGTGCGGATCTGTAATTCGACACGCTGCTTGCTTGGTCCAATCACCGTGGTGTGGATCGAGCGGTAGTCGTTTCCTTTGGGTGTCGAGATGTAGTCTTTGAAACGCCCCGGCACCATCGGCCAGGTGCTGTGGACAATGCCGAGGGCCTGATAACAGTCGGCCAGGCTCTTCACGATCACCCGGAATCCGAAAATGTCGGAGAGCTGCTCGAAGCCCACCGACTTGCGTTCCATCTTCCGCCAGATCGAATACGCACGCTTGCGGCGGCCGACCACCCGCGCATCGATGCCGCGATCGGCAAGCTTTTTTGTCAGTTGCTTTTCAATGTCGGAAATCAGCAGCCTGCTCCGCTCGGTGAGTGCGTTGAGCCGCGCGGTTACGACTTCACAGGCTTCGGGATAAAGTTCGCGGAATGCCAGATCGTCAAGCTCCTCGCGCATCTCGTGCATGCCCATGCGGCCGGCGAGCGGCGCATAGATTTCAAGCGTCTCTTCCGCAGCGCGGCGGCGAGCCTCCGGCGGCATGTACTGGAGCGTTCGCATATTGTGCAGCCGGTCGGCGAGCTTGATCAGAAGCACGCGCACATCATCGGCGATCGCCAGCAACAATTTGCGGAGGTTTTCCGCCTGCTTTGCCTCTTTGGTGACGAGGTCGAGTTTTTTGAGCTTGGTAAGCCCCTCGACCAGTCGGCCGATGTCGTGACCGAACAGCCCGTCGATTTCCGCACGCGTGGCCTCGGTATCCTCAATGGTATCGTGCAGGAGGGCCGCAGCGATCGTCGCGTCGTCTAGCTTGAGGTCGGTGAGAATGGCCGCGACCTCGATCGGATGGGAGAAATAAGGATCGCCGGATGCGCGCCGCTGCTCACCGTGCGCCTTCATCGCGTAGACATAGGCGCGATTAAGAAGCGCCTCATTCGTATCCGGGTTGTACCGGCGCACGCGTTCGATCAAGTCGTATTGGCGCATCATTGGGGGTTTGCGCGCCGGGACCGGTTTTTCGCCCACTGGCGGCGCCGCAGGGGTAGACGCCGGCCGCGGCGCCCGGGGCGGGGCGGGCTTCGGCATTCGCGGTACATCGGAGCGCATACGCGCCATTCTGGTGCCCTGCAGCGGCTGCTAAGGAACTACCCCAAGATATCACGTCATTTCGATGGCGCTGCAAGGGCTTAGCCGACTGGTTGATAAAAGACGACGGCCCGGCTTTGGGACCGGGCCGTTGTATCGAATTATCACGAATATCAGCCTATTCGGCGTCGTCTTCCGGCGGCTCCTCTGGCGGCGCCAGGCCCTCAAGGCCTTTCAGAAGCTCTTCTTCCGTCATCCGGTCCGCGGTTACCTCGGTATCGTCAGAATCGACACTTGCCCCCGCGCCCGCTCCGATTAGCGGCACCTCAGGCTCGGGCTCGTCAACCTCAACATATTTCTGAAGGCTGTGAATGAGATCTTCCTTGAGATCGCCGGGCGAAACGGTTGTTTCGGCGATTTCACGCAACGCGACGACGGGATTCTTGTCGTTGTCGCGTTCGACCGTGATCTGCGATCCGGATGAAATCATGCGCGCCCGGTGGCTGGCCAAAAGAACCAGATCGAAACGGTTTTCAACTTTGTCGATGCAATCTTCTACGGTGACACGGGCCATCGGCTCGTCACTCCATCTGGTGGAACTTGTCTCTGAATTTGTCTGCTAGGTATCCCCTGGCGCATGGAAATTCAAGCATTTTTGTCTTGGTTTGGCCTCATCAGTCTGTTACTCGACGACTGCAAGACCGCCGGAAAGGCCGATGGCACGGGATTTTGTCGGCCCGGCGTGATTGCGCAGGTGGCAGCCGAATTGATCTAAGGCGCCACGATGCTCAGTTAACGGGGAACCCGAAACCGCGCACGCGGAGCGTTCCGCATTGCGCGCGGCGGGCCTGAAAGTAACCTGTGTGAATTGTGAGAGAAACCAATGACAGTGTCCGGAGAAAAAATCGCTTTATTCATTGACGGTGCCAATCTCTACGCAACAGCAAAATCGCTCGGTTTCGACATCGACTATAAGCGCCTGCTGCGCGAATTTCAGTCACGCGGCTATCTGTTGCGCGCCTTCTATTACACGGCGGTGATCGAAGATCAGGAATATTCGTCCATCCGCCCCTTGATCGATTGGCTCGACTACAACGGTTACTCGGTCGTTACCAAGGCGACCAAAGAATTTGTCGATCAGACCGGCCGGCGCAAGGTCAAGGGAAACATGGACATCGAACTCGCTGTCGATGCCATGGAAATTGCGGGCACGATCGATCATATGGTGCTCTTTTCAGGTGACGGCGATTTTCGGTCGCTTGTCGAGGCCGTGCAGCGCAAGGGGGTGCGCGTAACCGTCGTATCAACCGTAACAACGCAGCCGCCGATGGTCGCGGACGAGCTGCGCCGCCAGGCTGACGTTTTCGTCGACATCGTTGAGTTGCAGACCAAGATCGGACGCGACCCCACAGAGCGGACCGCACGCGAGGGCCGCCCTCCGCGCGACGACCGCGCGGCATCTCATACGCCGCAATTCCTGCAGCGGCCTGCGTCTCCGCAACGCGCGGGTGCTCCGGTCGGGGCCGACGAAGACGACGACTCCTACCAATAGCATTTTTGTTGTGTGCATGATCTT
>Ga0255310_10000367_pt1 | contig 10383 bp, 11 predicted proteins | sample EtOH1_T0_E1_meta_FD_201359 | JGI IMG/M metagenome (GOLD analysis project Ga0255310, IMG submission 201359) | Sandy soil microbial communities from University of British Columbia, Vancouver, Canada - EtOH1_T0_E1 | ecosystem: Engineered > Artificial ecosystem > Sand microcosm > Unclassified ...
ACCTCACCGTCCGACTTTCGAGAGCGGGAAACGGGACTCGAACCCGCGACCCCAACCTTGGCAAGGTTGTGCTCTACCAACTGAGCTATTCCCGCAACCGAGCGGGCTCTCAACCTAGGCCCGTCGCCCGCCCTTCGCAACGGTTTGTGCGGAACGCTGCGGCCCCGCTTCCGACGCGAATGGAGGCGAGGGGGATCGAACCCCTGACCTCGTGAATGCCATTCACGCGCTCTCCCAACTGAGCTACGCCCCCGCTATATTCTCGCTCGCTCGTCGGAAGCGCGGCCGCAGGGCAAAATAGCGGCCGCTCCGAGACGAGTCAAGCGAAAATCATTCCATCCGCGTTGTCCCAACGAGCCAACGGGCCCTCGTCCCGCGAGGTTCACCCACGATGAGCAAGCCGAGGAACCGGAAAGGCCAGACCGTCGCCTCGCTCGGGGTGTACGAGGCGGAACGCGACCTGCTCGACCTCTATCTCCGTGAAGTGAGCAAGTCCCCGTTGCTCACGCCCGCGCAGGAAATCGCGGTCGCGCGTCGCGTCCAGCTGGGCGATGAGGCGGCCATGCAGGAACTGGTCACCAAGAATCTGCGCTTCGTCGTCTCGGTCGCCAAGAAGTACCAGAACCGCGGCCTGCCGCTCGTGGATCTCATCGGCGAGGGCAACATCGGATTGCTCACCGCGGCCCGGAAATTCGACCCCGACCACGGGGTGAAGTTCATCAGCTACGCCGTCTGGTGGATTCGCCAGGCCATCCTCGCCTCCATTGCCCGCTTCGGGCGCACGGTCCGCGTCCCGCTCAACCGTACCGCCGACCTCTCCCGCGTCGTCCGGGCCGCTGAAGCGCTGCGCCAGGAGCTGGGTCGCGAGCCGACCGCCGAGGAGCTGAGCGAATCGGTCGGTCTCTCCGTCGAGCTGGTCCAGTCGCTGGCGGCCCTCAATACCGCCGAGGTGCGCCTCGACGGCCCGCTTACTCTGGACGGGGATCGCTCCACCATCGAGCGGTTCATCGTGGACGGGCATCCCGATGCCGAGGCCGAGGTCATGGACCGGTTCCTGGCCGAGGAAGTGACCGCCGCGCTGCGCACCCTGGCGCCCCGGGACGCCCGGGTGCTGCGGCTGTACTTCGGACTCGAGGGGGGGCGCGAGCATACGCTCCAGGAAATCGGCGTCCTGTTCGGGATTACCCGGGAACGGGTGCGCCAGCTGCGCGACCGCGCGCTCAAGCGCCTCCGCGAAGGGGAAGTCGGGCGGGCCCTGGCGAGCTTCGCGGCATGAGTGCCGTGGAGCCGGCGCCTTCCGGCTGGCTGCACGAGGCCCTGGTCGTGAGCGGCCGCTGGGTGCTCGAGGCCCGCCGTGCCCTCGCCGACGTCCGCACCTGGCGGCCCCTCCTGCTGCCCCAGATGAGAAGGCTGGGCGTGGATTCGATTCCGGTGGCGCTGTTCATCGCAGTCTTCACCGGGATGGTCCTCGCCCTGCTGTCGTCCTATATGTTCACCCGGGCGATCCCGCTCTACTTCGTCGGCACCCTGGTCACCAAAGCGGTGATGCTCGAGCTCGGCCCGGTGCTCACCGGCATGGCCTTGGCCGGCCGGGTCGGGGCCAACGTCGCCGCCGAGCTGGGCACCATGCGGGTCACCGAGCAAGTGGATGCCCTCGAAACCCTGGCAATCAGCCCCCACGCCTACCTGGTCACCCCACGGGTGCTGGCGGCCACCCTCATGTTCCCGGTGGTGACCGCCCTCGCCATAACGGTGGGCGTGATCTCGGGGTGGCTCACCGCCGTCAATCTGCTCGACCTCTCCACTTCGGAATTCCTGCGTGGCGCGCAGCAGTTCTACAAGTTCAAGGACATCTGGTTCGGTCTGGTCAAAAGCGCGAGCTTCGGAACCGCCGTCGCCACCATGGGGTGCTTCCAGGGCCTCCAGGCGCGCGGCGGGGCCGAAGGGGTGGGCAAGGCCACGCGGTATTCCGTGGTGCTCGGCTGCCAGGCGATCCTCGTGCTCGACGCCTTCTGGGCGCTGGTGCTGCTGTGATCCGCTTCGAGGGTCTCGCCAAGCGCTTCGGCGAACGGCGGGTGCTCGAAGACTTCAGCCTCACAATTCCGGAGGGGCAGACCACCGTCCTGATGGGGTATTCGGGCACCGGGAAGAGCGTGGTACTCAAGCACATCGTCGGGTTGCTGGAGCCCGATGCCGGCCGGGTCGAGGTGGACGGACTGGTGGTGCATGAGCTCGACTACGATGAGCTGATGCAGTTGCGCGGGCGGATCGGCTACGTGTTCCAGTTCGCGGCCCTGTTCGATTCCCTCACCGTCACGGAGAACGTGAGCCTCGGGCTGCGGCGCCAGCGGCTGGACCGCGAGGTAATCGCTGAGCGGGTCGCCGAGAGTCTGCGGCTGGTGGAGCTGAGCGACGCGGGCGATCGCATGCCCGCCGAGCTTTCGGGCGGCATGCGGAAACGGGTGGGAATCGCGCGGGCGATCGCGCTGCGGCCCCGCTACATTTTGTACGATGAGCCGACCACCGGACTCGATCCGGTGACGACGGCAGCGATGAACGACCTGATGATCCGGGCCCGGCGTGAGCTCGGCGCCACCAGCGTCGTGGTGACCCACGATCTCAGCAGCGCCTTTACCGTCGCCGACCGGATCGCGTTCCTCGATCAGGGACGTGTCCGGCAGGCCGGCACGGCGCGGGAGATTCGCGCGAGCGCTGATCCGCTCATCCGGGAGTTCATTGCGGGTTTCCTCGACCACGAAAGCGGAGGACACGCGTGAAGCGATCCAACGAGTTCGCGGTAGGGTTCGTCACCGTCGCGGCGGTGCTCGCCATCGTCGCAGGCGCCGTGGCGCTCGGCCGGCTGCACCTTGGCCGTCGCGACGAGATCCGCACCGCTCGGTTTGCCTCGATCGGCGGTCTGGGCCCCGGCGCCAATGTCGCCCTGCGCGGCGTGAAGGTCGGCCGGGTGGCCACCATCCGGGTGGTGGGGGACGACTGGGTGGAAGTGGACTTCCGCCTCAAGCTGGGCCTCAAGCTGCCGGCTCGACCGGTCGCCATCGCCGCGCCGGCCACTCTGTTCGGCGAATGGCGGGTCAACATCCTCGACTTCGACGAGGCTCCCTCGGAGCAAGTGCAACAGCAGCTCGCCAAGGCCGCCGCGGTCGGGGGCGACCTGTGGCCCGGAACCACCCTCCCCGACATCGGCGAAATCACGCTGCAGGCCAGCCGGATCGCCGGCGACATCGGCACCATTACGAACCGGATCGGCGGCGCCCTCGACTCCACCGCGGTGGCCGACGTCCGCGCCAGCCTCAAGGATCTCCGGGCCACCGTGGTGCACCTCACCGAGATGGCCAATGCGCAGAGCGAGAATCTCTCCTCCCTGACCGGGAACCTGACCCGCGCTTCGGGTGACGTGGACGTCGCGTCCCGCCGCTTCAGCTCGGTAATGGGGCGGGTCGATTCGGCCACCATGAACGGCCAGCTCCAGGATGTGCTGAACTCCACGCGGGAAACCGGCCAGGCGCTCAAGCGGATGACGGCCGACATGCAGACGATCGTGAACGACGTGAAGGAGCACCGCCAGAGCCTGGTCCGGGTCCTGACCGCGAGCGACTCGCTGCTCACCCGGGTGCAGGAGGGGCGCGGGACGCTCTCCTTGCTGGCCAGCGATTCCGCGCTCTACCACGAGGCCACCGGCGCGGTGCAGCAGCTCAGGCGGCTGCTCGCGGATATCCAGGCCAATCCCCGGCGCTACTTCCGCTTCTCGGTGTTTTGATGGGGAAGCGGAAACCGGAGCGCGAAGTCTCCGCGGGAGGGATCGTCTTCCGCCGCGACGCCGCGGGGGTCCTTCGCTTCCTGTTGATCAAGGATTCCTACGGCAACTGGGGGTTCCCCAAGGGACACCTCGAGGACGGCGAATCTCCCGCCGATGCGGCGTTCCGGGAAACCGAGGAGGAGACCGGGCTGCGCGGCCTCGCACTGCACGGCCCGATCCGGATCATCGACTGGCACTTCCGCTTCCGCGGCCGCTTCATCCACAAGTACTGCCACTTCTTCCTCTTCGAGTCCGCGGCAGGCGAACCGGTTCCCCAGGAGGACGAGGGCATCACGGCCTGCAACTGGTGCACCCTCGAGGCAGCCCTGGGGGAGCTGAGCTACGAGAATGCCCGCGGCGTGCTGCGGCGCGCCGGCGACATGGCCCGTACCCTGGTCGCGATGGGCGCCGGCCGCACCCGGCCGGCGCCCAAGCCCTTCGCGCCCAGTTGAGCCCATGCGTGCCATCGCCGCGCTGCTCGACAGCCGCGACGGGCTCACGGCGCTGCGCCGGTCGCTGCCCCGGGGGGCCGCTCCCATAGTCGCCTGTCGCTCGATCGCGGGCCTGCAACGCGCCCTCGAGGGCCGCCTGGTCGAAACGATCGTGCTCGGCGCCAACCTGGCCCGGCAGCCCGAGCTCACCGTGCTGCAGGTTCGCTACCCCCACATCCCCGTGGTGATCTTCGGGCTGATTCGCTCCGAGGACGCCGAGTGGCTGCTGGCCTGGCAGCGGCTGAACCTGGCGGCGGTCGCGGTCCAGGGAGTCGACGATCCGATGCTCGGCGAGCTGGTCGTGCGGCAGTCGATGTCCGCGCGGCGCGCTGTCGCTTTGGGTGACGCGCCCCGCCTGCTGCGGCTGAGCGAGCCGCTGCAGCGGCGCGCCTGGGAGCTGCTGGTAGGGACGATGGGAAGGCCGCCCCGGATCAGCGTTCTGGCGAAGCAGCTCGGGCTGTCGCGCGAGCACCTGTCCCGGCAGTTCGGCGCCGGCGGTGCGCCCAATCTCAAGCGCGTTGCCGATCTGCTCACCGTGCATGCCGCACTGAGCCTGCTGGCCAATCCGGGCTACTCGGTGAACACCGTGGCGGCGCTGCTCGATTTCGCGACCCCCAGCCACCTCCGCCTGGTGGTCCGCCGCATCACCGGCGTTGGCCTCGACGAGGCGCGCGCGCTGGGTGAACGGGAGGTGCTGGGCCGCTTCGTTCGGCTCAGCGCCCGGAGCCGCCACTAGGGGGTGGGCGAGGCGCGGCTGCCTTGCGCGGGCTTGAGATTGTGATAAATTTCACAAGCAACATTTTCCGTCACTTTTCGCCCCCGGTACCCAGGATCCCATGGCGACCGATTCCATTCTCCGACCCGGTGAGCTGAAGGACATTCTCCTCAAGGAGATCGAGGCCGCCAACCTCGCCCAGGCTGACACGGCCGATGTCGGTACCACCCTCGAGGTCCGGGACGGGGTGGCGCGGATCTACGGGCTCAAGGCCGCGCTGGCCGGAGAGATGCTGGAGTTCTCCTCCTCGGAAACCGGCGAGACCATCAACGGGCTGGTCCTCAATCTCGAACAGGACAACGTGGGCGCCGCGATCATGGGCGACTACCTCAAGCTCAAGGAAGGCGACGAGGTGCGCTGCACCGGCCGCCTGCTTGAGGTGCCCACCGGACCGGCCATGCTCGGCCGGGTGGTCGACGCCCTTGGGGCTCCGGTCGACGGCCGCGGCCCGGTCAACACCACCACGCGCCGCCCGGTCGAGATCATCGCGCCCGGTATCATCGTGCGGCAGCCGGTGAAGGAGCCGTTGCAGACGGGCATCAAGGCCATCGATTCGATGATCCCGATCGGCCGCGGCCAGCGGGAGCTGATCATCGGCGACCGCGGGACCGGCAAGACGGCCATCGCGGTGGACACCATCCTGAATCAGAAGGGCACCGGCGTCATCTGTGTGTATGTCGCAATCGGGCAGAAGCGCTCGACGGTGGCGACGGTGGTGGAGCGCCTCAAGGAAGCCGGCGCGATGGACTACACCATCGTGGTGTGTGCCACGGCCTCGGATCCCGCGCCCCTGCAGTTCATCGCGCCGTATGCCGGCTGCGCGATCGCCGAGCATTTCATGTACGAGGAGGGCAAGCCGACCCTCTGCATTTACGACGATCTCACCAAGCAAGCCGCGGCCTACCGGCAGATGTCGCTGGTCTTGCGGCGTCCGCCCGGCCGGGAGGCCTACCCGGGCGACGTCTTCTATCTGCACAGCCGGCTGCTGGAGCGGGCGGCGAAGATTTCCGAAGATCCCGCGGTGATCAAGTTCGATCCCCGCATCAAGAAGCCGGGCGGCTCGCTCACCGCGCTGCCCATCATCGAGACCCAGGCCGGCGACGTTTCGGCGTACATCCCGACCAACGTCATCTCGATCACCGACGGCCAGATCTTCCTGACGACCGATCTCTTCTATTCGAACGTGCGGCCCGCGGTCGACGCCGGCATCAGCGTCAGCCGGGTGGGCGGCAATGCCCAGATCAAGGCGATGAAGCAGGTCGCCGGCCCGCTGCGGCTTTCGCTCGCCCAGTACCGCGAGCTCGAGGCCTTCGCCCAGTTCGGCTCGGATCTCGATGCCGCCACGCAGCGCCAGCTGGCGCGTGGCGCGCGGCTGGTCGAGGTGCTCAAGCAGCCGCAGTATCAGCCGGTGCCGGTCGAGCGGCAGGTGGCGATCATCTACGCCGTGACCGAAGGGTACCTCGACGATGTCGAGGTCAAGCACATCCGGAAATGGGAGCGTGACTTTCTGGAGTATCTCGCCAGCGCGCCGGGCGGAGTGCTGGAGGGGATCCGCACCAAGAAGACGCTCGACGCCACGTTGACCGCGAGCCTCAAGGCCGCGATCGACACCTTCAAGCCGCTGTTCCGGGGCGAGTAGCATGGCGGGCAAAGGGCGGCAGCTCCGCGGGCGGATCAAGTCGGTGCAGAACACCCGGAAGATCACCCGCACCATGGAGCTGGTGGCGACCAGCAAGCTCAAGCGCGCGCAGGACCGGGTGGTGGCCGCCCGGCCCTATGCCGAGGCGCTCCGTCAGGTGCTGGCCGACCTGGTTACCCGCGAGCTGGCGGAGCGGTTTCCCCTGCTGCGGACGCCGGCCCCGCCGTCCAAGGGCGGACCGCGCAAGGCGGTGGTGATCCTGGTGACCTCCAACCGCGGACTGGCCGGCGCCTTCAACAGCAACCTGATCAAGGAAGCCCGTCGCCAGATCGAGAAGCTGGAGGCCGCGGGTTACCAGGTGGAGCTCCACGCCGTGGGCAAGAAGGGCGCAGGATTCTTCAAGTACCTGCGTCGCCCGCTCGCGGCGGACCGGCAGGACATCGGGGACAAGCCCACGGCAGAACACGCGGCCAGCCTGGTCGAGCCCCTGGTGGCCGCGTACGAGCGCGGCGAGGTCGCCAGCGTCGACCTGGTCCACGCCAAGTTCGTGACCCCGCTTACCACGCCCCCGGCCACCACCCGCATCCTTCCGGTGGAGGCCCCGCCCGGCCGGACCCGGGCTCCCAACTACATCTTCGCACCGGATCCGGGCGCCATCCTGGAGCAGCTGCTGCCCCTCTATGTCCGCAACATGGTGTATCGCGGTCTGGTGGAAACGGCGGCGGGAGAGCAGGGCGCGCGGCGGACCGCGATGAAGAACGCCACGGACAACGCCGGGGAGATCATCGATTATCTCACCCGGACCTACAACCGGCAGCGCCAGGCGGCGATTACTCAGGAGATTTCGGAGATCGTCGGTGGAGCAGCGGCATTGCAGGGATGACGATGAGGGCCGTGAGGACGGTGAGGTTGGCGGGTGGACGGTCTGACCTCACCGACCCAACCGACATCACCGACATCACCGACCGACTGACTAGGAATTCAACGCACTAGAGGAAACCCAGCGAATGGCAACGACGAAGGCGACGGAGAAAAACCTAGGCACCATCGTCCAGATCATCGGCCCGGTGCTCGACGTGGAATTCGCTCCCGACCACCTGCCGGAGATCTACACCGCGCTCCGGGTCGAGGATGCCACCGGCCGGATGCCGGTGCGGCTGGTGGCCGAGGTGCAGCAGCACATCGGGCAGAACCAGGTGCGCGCGGTGGCGATGAGCTCGACCGACGGGGTCGTCCGCGGCATGCTGGCGCTCGACACCGGAGGCCCGATCACGGTGCCGGTCGGCGCCGCGCCCCTGGGCCGGATCCTGAACGTGCTGGGCGAGCCGGTAGACGGCGGCCCGCCGATCCCCGCCGACAACGAGCGCTGGGCCATCCACCGCGAAACCCCGAAGTTCGTCGACCTCGAGCCCAAGACCACCATCTTCGAGACCGGCATCAAGGTCATCGACCTGATCGCCCCGTTCGTGAAGGGCGGCAAGATCGGCCTCTTCGGCGGAGCCGGGGTGGGCAAGACCGTCGTGATCATGGAGCTCATCAACAACGTGCAAAAGGGGCACGGCGGGAAGTCGGTCTTCTGCGGCGTGGGAGAGCGCACCCGTGAGGGCAACGACCTTTACCTCGAGATGAAGGAAGGCGGCGTGCTGCCGTCCTGCGCGCTGATCTACGGGCAGATGAACGAGCCGCCCGGCGCCCGGCTGCGGGTGGGGCTCTCGGGCCTGACCGTGGCGGAGTACTTCCGCGACATGGAAGGGCAGGACGTGCTGCTCTTCATCGACAACATCTTCCGCTTCACCCAGGCGGGCTCGGAAGTCTCCGCGCTGCTGGGCCGCATGCCCAGCGCGGTTGGCTACCAGCCCACCCTGGGCACCGAGATGGGTGATCTGCAGGAGCGCATCACCTCGACCAAGAAGGGGTCGATCACCTCGGTGCAGGCGATTTACGTCCCCGCCGACGACCTCACCGATCCGGCACCGGCCACGGCCTTCGCCCACCTCGACGCCACCGTGGTGCTCTCGCGGGCGATCGCGGAGCTGGGCATTTATCCGGCGGTGGATCCGCTCGACAGCGCGAGCCGGATCCTCGACCCCCAGTACGTCGGCGAGCGGCACTACAACGTGGCCGTCGCGGTGCAGCGGACCCTGCAGCGCTACAAGGCTCTGCAGGACATCATCGCGATCCTGGGCATGGACGAGCTCTCCGAAGACGACAAACTCATCGTGAGCCGGGCGCGGCGACTGCAGCGCTTCCTGTCGCAGCCCTTCCACGTGGCCGAGCAGTTCACCGGGTTCAAGGGGAAGTACGTCAAGCTGGAGGACACCATCGCGAGCTTCGAGCGCGTGCTGTCGGGCGAGTTCGACAGCCTGCCCGAGCAGGCGTTCTACATGCAGGGCGGTATCGACGACGTGATCGTGCGCGCCAAGGAGCTGGCGAGCTCCTGATGCGCGTCCTCGTGATCGGGCCCGAGCGCGCGGTCTTCGACGGCGAGGCCGACGCCGTCACCGCACCTGCCTATGACGGGCAGGTGGGCATTCTGCCGCGGCATGCCCCGTTCATGACACTGCTGGGCCGGGGCGTCCTGGCCATCCGCAGCGCCGAGGCTACCAGCCGTTTTCATGTGCAGGGCGGTTTCCTGCAGGTCGTCTCCAACACCGTCCGTGTCGTCGCCGAACACGTCCGGGGAGATTCCGATGCTGCGTAACCTGCTGTTCGCCGTTGTGCTCTGCACCATGGCCGGGTCGCTTGCGGCCCAGTCCACCGGGACGCCGGTCTTTCACGCGCCCTATCGCGTCTTTGACCGCTACGAGATCGGGGCCAACGTTTCAGACGCCGGAAACATCTCCGTGGAAGGGTTCTACGGATGGAGCCCGTCGCGGGCCCGCTGGGACCTCGCGCTGCGCGCCGGCGTGCAGGACAATCACTGCTGCAACACGGCCCTGCTCGTGGGCCTCGACGCCCGCTTCCGGGTGATCGACCAGAACGAGGATTTTCCGCTCGATGGCGCTATTATCAGCGGAGTCGGCGCCCGGCTGGTGAGCGGGGGTTCCGCGCTGTTCATCCCGATCGGGATCTCGCTGGGACGGCGGCTGAACTTCAGCAACTCGACCGCGAGCATCGTGCCCTACGCCGAACCGGTGCTGGTACCCACATTCGGCAGCGGGAACAGCGACGTTCTTGTCGCACTAGGTTTGGGTGCCGATCTCCGGTTCAACCGGCGCTTCGAGCTCCGCGCCGCCATCGGCATCGGTGACATCGAGAACTTCTCGATCGGATTCGCGTTCGCCCGCTGATCTCTCCATCGGGCCCGTCGCCCGGGGGCTTCCAATGATGTCTCGTGTGCGCCTTCTCGCGCTGCTTGCCGCGGGGGCCGCCGGTTCTGCCGGCAGCCTCGCGGCGCAAGCCGCCGGCCTCCCGGTTCGCAACGCCGGCATCGGAACCGGAATCGGGATCGCCGCCGATCTCGGGATCCCCAACGGCGCCGCGGGGAAGGGCATCGCGGTGGGGCTTTCGGGGGTGATCGGTCTGGGCCCGCTCGGCGTGTCGGGGACGCTCTCGCATTGGAGTCCCAAAGACCAGGATGGGATCAACTCGGCGGCGGCGTCGCTCAACCTGAAGGTGATCGGCGGCCCGCTCATTCCGCTCTCGGTCACCCTCCAGGCCG
>Ga0255310_10000368_pt1 | contig 10382 bp, 6 predicted proteins | sample EtOH1_T0_E1_meta_FD_201359 | JGI IMG/M metagenome (GOLD analysis project Ga0255310, IMG submission 201359) | Sandy soil microbial communities from University of British Columbia, Vancouver, Canada - EtOH1_T0_E1 | ecosystem: Engineered > Artificial ecosystem > Sand microcosm > Unclassified ...
GCATCCTCAAACAATCCGCTGATTGGTTCGGTCTCGGAGACAGTCGGTATCAGGGGCTGACATTCATCGCTCTTGTCTTTCTGCTCGCCAGTGTCGCTGCCTTCGCGGTTCAGTACACCCAGGCCATCGTGATGCAGACGATGGGGCAGTACATAATGTACGACCTTCGCAAACAGATATTCGCGCATTTGCAGAGGCTGTCGGTCCAGTTTTACGATCGCAACCCGGTTGGCCGGCTGATGACCCGGCTCACAACCGATGTTGACGCGCTAAACGAGATGTTCACCGCCGGGGTAATCGCCATCTTCGGCGACGTGGCGATGATCTTCTTCATCGTCATTTGGATGTTCCTGGTCAATTGGAAGCTGGCGCTGGTTTCGTTTGCCATCCTGCCGCTGCTGGCCGCGCTCACAAGCTGGTTCAGGCGGGGGGCGCGCTCGTCGTTTCGCGAGGTGCGAGTGCGCATCGCGCGCATCAACGCGTTTTTGCAGGAACACATCACCGGGATGCCGGTCGTTCAATTGTTCAACCGGGAAGAAAAGGAGATGCGCAAGTTCGATGAGATCAATCAAGCTCATCGCAAGGCGAACATCGACACGATCTTCTACTACGCGGTCTTCTACCCGGCAGTCGAGATCATCGGGTCAATCGGCATCGGACTGATTATATGGTACGGCGGAGGTGAGGTGATCCGCGGAACGGCGACGATTGGAACGCTGGTGGCGTTCATACAGCTTGCGAGGATGTTTTACGAGCCCATTTCCGACATCAGTGAAAAGTACAACATTCTTCAGTCAGCGATGGCCTCGTCGGAGCGAATCTTCAAGCTGCTCGCCGAGCCGGTGACTATTGCATCGCCCGAAAAGCCCGTTCGCCCTGGGCGCGCGCGGGGTCAAATCGAATTCCGCAACGTTTGGTTCGCTTACAACGACGAAGATTGGATTCTTAAAGACGTTTCGTTCACGGTCAAACCCGGTGAGCGAGTCGCATTTGTCGGCCACACGGGAGCGGGCAAGACTACGATCACCAACCTTTTGCTGAGGTTCTACGACATTCAGCGCGGGCAGATTCTGCTCGACGGCGTGGACGTGCGCGAGCTGGACCTCGAAGAGCTGCGGTCGAATTTCAGTATTGTTCTGCAGGACGTGTTTCTGTTCTCCGGAGACATCGCAACAAACATTCGATTGGGCAATCGGTCAATCAGTGACGACGAGTTACGCGACGCCGCTCGACAGGTGCATGCGGATACATTCATCCAAAGACTGCCCGAAGGATACAGCGCTGAATTGCGCGAGCGGGGAGCCGGGCTCTCGGTTGGCCAGAAACAGCTCATCAGTTTCGCGCGCGCGCTGGCATTCGATCCCCGCGTGCTGATCCTCGATGAGGCGACGAGCTCGATCGACACAGAGACGGAGCTGCTTATTCGAGACGCGGTCGAGCGATTGATGGAAGGCCGCACGTCGCTTGTGGTTGCGCACCGGCTTTCCACGATTCAATCAGTGGACAAGATCATCGTGATGCACAAAGGCGAGATTCGGGAGACTGGCACGCATCAGGACTTGCTCGCGCAGCGCGGTCTTTATTGGCGGCTTTATCAACTGCAGTTTTATCAAGACTACAAGCGCACATTTGCTGAAAGTGTTGCTGATGATTAGGACGATGCGCGGTTACCGGAATGCAGCGCAGTTCAGCCGTCAACTACCTCAGGTTTCCTTTGTTTTTCGCGCCCGTGAGCCGGACCCCGGTCGGTTCACGGGGCTCGAAAGGGCAAGTCGGGTCAAAATGACGGCCGACGGGGCTCCTCGGCACGACCTGAGTCATTTGGCCGCAGAGGATCTTATAGCCCTTTCGGGTAATGAGTCAAAACTTGATTTGCCGGTTGTTGGTCTTTTGGTTCAATCGCAGGTGGGGCGTCTATTTTGCGGAACGAATGAGGGTTAGCGCTGAATCCGCGCGAGGGGGCCAGAAGGTATATCAATTGCACGGACCTTTGTTACGCCTTCGTATGGACTGTATTCAGTTGGCCGACCCGTACAAGGCTGCTTTACCTATTTTCACTCACAGTTTTATATGAAGCTCTCAAGCCGAATAAAAATGTATTTCCGCGCTTACCGGTTCATGGCCAAGGGCCTGGCGTCAACTGACCATCCAATCCTGGCGCACGTAATTCCGATGCGTCGGTGCAATCTGTCTTGTTCTTACTGCAACGAATACGACGACGTTTCGAAACCGGTGCCAACCGAGGTGATGTTCGAGCGTTTGGATAAGCTTGCCGATCTGGGAACGACCGCGATCATCATCAGCGGCGGCGAGCCTTTGATGCACCCGGAGATCGAGAAGATCGTCAGCAGGATACGCCGTCGCGGAATGCTAGGCTGCCTGATCACGAATGGATATCTACTGACGAAAGACAAGATCAAGAAGCTCAATGCAGCGGGCCTCGAGTACATGCAGATCAGCATAGACAACGTTCAGCCTGATGACGTCTCGAAGAAGAGCCTAAAGGTTCTTGACAAGAAACTCGTGTGGCTATCGGAACTCGCGGAGTTCAGGGTGAACATCAACTCGGTCATCGGGGGCGGCATCAAGACTCCTGAGGATGCGCGGACGATCGGGCTGCGCGCCGTCGAGTTGGGGTTCTCAAGCTCGCTGGGGATCATTCACGACGGGCTGGGGACGCTCAAGCCGCTCAAGGGAGTTGAGCGCGATGTCTATTTCGAGATGAAAGACCTGGGCAAAAAGGGCCACGTCAGATGGAACGGTTTTCAGGCGAACCTGGTCGACGGTAAGCCCAACCAGTGGCGTTGCCGGGCAGGCGCTCGATATCTTTACATCTGCGAAGACGGGCTTGTACACTACTGCTCGCAACAGCGCGGCTATCCGGGAGTCCCTCTCAGCGGCTACACCAAAGAGGACATTCGAAGGGAGTATCTGACGAAGAAAGCGTGCGCACCTTATTGCACGATCGCTTGCGTTCATCAGGTCGCGACTTTCGACAACTGGCGCAATCCGCAGAAGCTCGCCGTGAAGGGTGCGGTGCGGCGCGAGTCGGTGCAGGCGATAAAGACGGTGTATCAAATCGAGCAAACCGAAAAGGCGTAATTCTGAAGTGGGTTCTTGATGTGCACCCGGACGATCTCCGGGCTGGTTCGAAATAATGATAACAAGCGCCGGGAAGTTCCGGAGTCGTTAAACAACAATGGTCTGCGAGGCTGGTGGGATTCTCTGGAGCTTACTCAGACGAGGAGAAACGATATGCATAAACCTGTAAAGTACGCGGAGAAGGGATTGACTTACATCGCGCGCGGCGGATGGGCAGTCTTTGAGCGAATCAATCGAATCAAGCCAAACCCTTCTTTCACGCCCAGGTGGTCTGAGAAACCCCTGTTGAAGTCTTATCAGAAGACGAAGCCGCCACTGGGCTGGCCGCGGACTACTGATTCATTGTGCCCGAAATGCATTCCTGAAATTCGGCAGCAGATCGTCGACGGAAAACTGCCTCACGAAATACTGCTTAACGAAAAAGTCGGCGAAATCAAGGCTCAGATAATCGAGCGCGACGGCAAGATCCTGATGGTCAAGGACTGTGAGAAACACGGTCATTTCGAAGACGTAATGTCCAATGACCCGGCGTTCTTCAAGCACCTAGAAGAAGTCTTCCCTGGCCGCGACATCCGCGCGCATAACGACGAAAAGCTTCACAAGCACGGAACGAGCACGATCAAGCACGGGCGAGGTTCGGTGCTGACTATCGATCTGACGAACCGATGCAACATGATGTGCGATCCTTGCTTCATGGATGCCAACCAGGTTGGGTTTGTCCACGAACTCACCTGGGAGGACATCAAGACGCTGCTCGACAACTCCGTCTCCATAAAGCCGCACCGTCAGATGTCGGTGCAGTTCTCAGGGGGCGAGCCGACGATGTCGCCGTTCTTTCTGGACGCCGTGCGATACGCGCGTGAAGTCGGCTACAACAGCGTGCAAGCGGCGACAAACGGAATCGAATTCGCCAAGAGTCCTGAGTTCTGCAAACAAGCGGCGGAAGCCGGATTGCGCTTTGCTTATTTGCAGTTCGACGGAATCGGCAACGCGGCCAATGAACACCGCAAGGTCGGCAATCTTTTTGACGTGAAGCTCCGGGCCATAGAGAACCTGCACAGCGCCGGCGTGGATATCGTACCGGTGACCACCATCATCAACGGCATCAACAACGAGCAAGTCGGACGCATCATCCAGTTCGCGCTCGATAATCCCAAAAAGATCAACTTCCTCTCGTTTCAGCCGGTCTCGTTCACCGGACGCGATGAAGAGATAACCGACGAGCGCCGGAATGCGCAAAGATACACTCTTTCTCACATGGCTCACGACGTGAAGAATCAGACTGGACTGGGTGAGCCGGTACGGGACTGGTTTCCGATTTCATTCATGGCCACCTTTACCGATTGGGCTGATCTGGTTCACGGACCCCAGAACGATTGGGGTCAACTCAACTGCGGATGCCATCCAAACTGCGGAATCGGCATGGCAGTGATGATCGATAAAGAGACCAAAGAAGCGGCGCCGGTCACCGCGTTCCTGCACGCCGAGCAACTTGCCAAAGACGTGATGAAGGTGAATGACGCAGCACGAGGCAAGACGCTATCGGTCGTGGGAATGGCCCTGGCGCTGATGAGAAACTACGATCCATTCAAGGCGCCGACACACTTCCGGCTCGTCCATTTGTTGAAGAAATTCGACAAGACCTTCGGCGCCACCGGCAAGGACTACGGCAAAGTCTCCGGTGACCGCACCGTTGAAGATATCGAGAAGCGGCGCGCAGACCGGTGGAACTTCCTGTTTATAGCCGGGATGTGGTTCCAGGATCTGTTCAACTATGACTTCCGCCGAACAGAGCAGTGCATCATCCCGTACGCGACGCAGGAAGGCGAGATTTCTTTCTGCGCCTACAACACCGGAGTCGGCTGGCGCAACATCATCGAGAAGATGCATATGACCGCGACGCTCACCAAGTGGTACGAAGAGCATGGACGGCACGAAATATTTGCCGGGGGCAAGTCAGTCGCGTTGGACAATGCCGAACACCATCTGGTGCTCAACGAGGCGCTGGTGACCAAAGACATTCAACATGACCTTGATGATCTTGGCATCGCGAAGACGTCTCGAGAAGAGAAACTCAGAAAGCAGAGGGATCGGATAAAGGATCAACAGGAGAATGAGCGAATGGCGAAGCTCTACAGGCAGCACGTGCTGAAGGAGCCCGCGTCTCCGGAAGCGCAGATCGTTCAGCTCCAGATGAAGACTTCCAAGCCTCAACCAGAGGCTACGCCCGCGGGATTTGGCGACTAGGGTAATCCCTTCACAGAACCAAACAAAGGGGCCGTCGAGCGATCAGCTCGGCGGCCTCTTCTTCTTTCAGGTAGAACACCTACGGTCACGTTCGCCGCATCACACCCCCGAATAGATCCTTTGCGGCGCTGTAGAGCGGCGATTGCAAATCCTCTTCGGGCAAGCCTTGGCCCTCGAGCCACATCCGAGCCGAAGATGTGGGAGCGCGGAGACGGAGCGACACGGCGACTATCACACCGCTCAGCCCTGCTATTAGAATCAAACCTACGAGATTCATCGCCGTCTCCGCGTTCAGTTTCACCATCTTCGCTAGTCTCCGTAACTCTCGCGCACGGCGCTCGCCGGCACTTTGAACCGCGCGAACCACAAAGCCAGCAGCCATACAAGTCCCGGACTGGCCGACAACAATCCGGATGCGATCATCAACGAGCGCGGGTTGAACCACGTCAACAACCAGCCCGTGACGATCGTTGAAATCGCCATCGTCGCGAGCTCGAGCGAACGGTCGGTTGTGAACACCCTGCCGCGATAATCATCGGGCAGCGTTCTCATCATCAACGTTTCCTGAAAGCCGAACTCGACTCCAAGCACCAATCGGCTGAGCCCCACCCACACCGCCATCGAGGCCAGAGTGGGCATCAGACCGGCAACCGAAAAGAGCAGCCCGTGCGCCAGCAGCGCCCACCCTATGAAGAGTCCGGCGCGCCGCTCATCTGAGATCCACAGGCCAACACGACGCGTCAGCATCATTCCAACAAACACCCCCGCGCCGCCGGCGGCAAACAGCGCGGCTACGAACCAATCTCCGCTCCTGGCAGAGCCTTGTGCGAAAACGTGCCCGCCGATTCGATCGAATAGAATCGTCGTCATTCCGCCGCCGGTACCCCAGCCGATGTTCACCAGTATTACGGCCCGCACAAACGGCGTTCTCCAGATGTATCGCAACCCTTCACGGATATCCGCGAAGAACCCGGCGTTCCCAACTCCAAGCGGTTGTTCGCTTCCGGCAATCGGCGTGATCGCGGCCGCTTCCGCGGACATCGGGTCGGCAGGCTGCGCGTTCTCCAACGTCACATCGCGCGGTTGCCGGGTCGCGGTCCCCGGTATCGGCACGATGCACAGGGCCGATCCGATAAACGACACTGCGTTTACAATGAACGCCGCGTTGTAGCCGAACTGGGCCGCCGTGAGTCCGCCAATAGCCGAGCCAACCGTGTACTGCAGAAACCGCGTCGAGAACATCAGCACGTTCGCAGTCAGGAGCTCGCGCGGCGTCACCAGATTCGGTATCGACGCGTTCTTGGCGCCCTCGAAGAACATCGTGAGCGAAGCCGTCAGCGCGCTGCACGCGACGACCATCCACGCCGAACCGATAAACCCGGCGAAGACGTACGCCACCGCGATCACCGCGCGCAACAAATCGGCAACGATCATAATATGCTTGCGCGACCGGCGATCCGCGAGCACTCCCGCTATCGGCGCCACAAGCAAGAACGGCAACAATCTCGCAACCAGGAGAGCCGTTGTCATGAGCGCCGAGCCCGACAGCACTCGCACAAGCCCAAGCTCGGCAATGAATGAAAACCAAGTGCCGAGCTCGCTAATAACTTGCCCGGTCCACAGTCTTCGAAAGTTCTTGTTGCCCTTCAACAACTCGCTGTAACTGGCGGAGTCCATGGTCTTCTCCAAGCTTCAGTTTAGAGTTCAAGCTTCAGCTTGCCCGACTTCGAGGCGAGCAACCTAAAGGTTGTCCTCTGAACTTCTTGTCGGCGGCCGCGGGCACTGGCCACCGTGTTAGTGCGAATGTTCCGACCTGGTTGAAAAGAGCCCAAAAAATCAAAAGCCGCCAGCATCAAACTGACGCTGGCGGCGGTCGGGCTTGATGCTTATGAATTGCTAAGGTGCTGAACGAGCAGTCTGCTCCATAACGAAGAACGGCGTGTCGATCGGGCACACCTGCTCGAGGTGGGCGCTCCAAAGCGCGCTGCCGATGACATCCACCGTTAGTTTGTTGTATTCGCTCTTCATCAAAATCTCTCCGCTTTGACGTAGCTTTCTACGCGCGAGTCTCGACATTGGTTCCAAATGATCTGCCGACGAATTCAATTAGCGGATGACTGAAGATAAACGAGTCGCGTTTTTGTGTCAACAAGTTTCTTCGATAAGCGTTGTAGTGAGAGGTCTATAGATCCTGCTTTGCTCCGTTCGAACGAGTGGGCTTATGTAATAGTCGCGCTCGCGATTTCCCCCTGCGCCAGGAGCGGAGCCTCACGCCCATGCTCGCTAATCTTTCGGCGATGGAATGAGCTTCCAGGAAATCCGACAATAGCTGCCCTGCTCGAATTCGTCTACCCGGAACAATGCGTAAAAGTCGGTCTCTTCATCCTTGATTCGCATCAGGTACATATGGCCTCTGACTACTTTGGCCATTATCCTGGTCGTCTTCGCCCACAACTTACCGGTATCTCCTGACGTGTCAATCACGACGTTTCGCGGTTGGCCCTTTGGTAGCAATGGCAACGGTTCCAGCCGTGGCGCTTCGATCGAATCAGACCAGTTCAATTGTCCGAGATCCCTGATCACGGTTCGGTTCTCATTGGAATTGTGGAGAATGAACCAATCCTGGTTATTGATGGCGGCAAAGCCGTAGCCCAGATCCCAATCAACCAAAGGCGGATCACCATTAAAAGCGTCTTTGCGAACCCCGTATTTGAAGCTAAAGCAGGCCCTTCCTTCATTATGTGTACCTGTAGCTTTATCGTGAGGAGGTTGAAGCACGGCGGTCTGTTGGAAAAAGTGATTACTGCCGAATGCGCTGGAGACACCGACTAGAATCGTGGCGATATGCAACCATTTCCTTTTCACGAGCCAATCCTTTCGGTATTACGGTCTTCATTCGTATCGCAACGCTTCGACCGGATCCAAACCCGAAGCCCGCACCGCCGGGTATATCCCGAAGATTAACCCTACCGCCGCCGATACTCCGAATGACAACGCGATCGAAGTGCCGGTCACCACGGTGCTCCACTCCGCATAAAGTGCGACGATTCGAGACACTCCAAAACCAAACACTATTCCGGTGATTCCGCCGAGCAGACTCAAGGCCAGCGCTTCAACCAGGAACTGCTTCCAGATGTCGCGCCGGCGGGCGCCGACTGCGCGCCGAACTCCTATCTCGCGAGTCCGCTCGAGTATGCTCGCGAGCATGATGTTCATGATGCCGATGCCGCCGACCAGCAGCGAGATGCCGGCTATGCAGCTCATAACGATGTCGAAGATGCGCCGCGTCTGCTGGTTCTGCTCGAACAACTCGCGAGGCACGATGATCGAGAAGTCTTCGGCCTTGCCGTGCATATTAGTCAGCACTTCGTTGATCAGCACCGCGCTTGGCTTTAGTGCCTCCGGGCTCTTCATGCTGACGACGATCTCGTCGAGTTCGGATTCCATTCGCTTGAGCTCGAACTTCTTGAGCGCCGTCGCCAGCGGTATGTAGATATCGTTGCTGAAGTCCTGGATCTTGACCCCTTCGAACTCGTCCTTGGCAAGGTTGCTATCTTCAAAGACTCCGATGACCGTGAACCACATCTTGTCGATCTTGATGGGCTGGCCGATCGGCGAGAGGTAGCCAAAAAGCTTTTGCTTGACGCGCGAACCTATCACGCAGAACTGTTCGAAGTCCTTCTCGTCCGGCTCGGCGAAGAAACTTCCTTCGGCCAGCTTGTGCTTTGCGAGCCGGAAGTAGGAAGGCGTTACACCGATGACGAACGAATCGTCGCTCTTACCCTTAAAAGAGAAGATCTGAAACGTCTTCACGCGTTTCTTTGCGGCGTAGCTTTCGATGTCCGGAGTGACCGCCGTTATGGCTTGTATGTCACGAGTCGAGAGGCCGAGCGAGCTCTCGCGGACCTTTTTCAAATCTTCGTCCTTGAACTCACGGTCCTTGGCAATGATATTGCGCAGACCCATCGTGTCGATCATGCGCAAGCTCTCCTGTTCGGCTCCGGCGCCAATAGATAGCATTGCTATCACCGCGCCAACTCCGAAGATCATCCCGAGCATCGTCAGAAACGACCGAAGCTTGTGAGCCCGGAGATTCGCTACCGCCAGTTGGAGTTCGGTTGCGTAGTTCATGGCGACACTTGTAGGGGCGGCCACAGAGGAACACCGCTACAACTATTTCGGTTTCTCGCCGTCTGACTTCTTAGCTTTGTTGGAAAAGTCCTGCTTCAAATCGGGCGGATTAAGCGCCAGCACCTGCCCTGCCTCCAGTCCGCTCGTAACAACCACCTGCGCGGCATCGCCCTGACCCAGAGTCACAGGCAATGCCTCAAACTGGTTTAGTCCGTTCTGAACAAAAGTAACAAATCCCGAATCCTTCCTGACGGCTGCGCTCCGGGGAATGACGATCACTGACTTCAACTCGCCCGCGAGGATTTGCGCCTTGAGCTTGACGCCTGGTTTCATCAGGCCGGCGTCGGTTTTATCGATCCCGATAGTCGCCTGGAAGTACTTGACCGGAGAGTCGCGGTCGATCGGCCGAGCGAGTTTGTCGATGCTCTTAACCTTCCCGGCGAACTCGGCGTCCGGGTAGGGATCCAGCCTGAGTGTAACTGTCTGGTCGGTTTTCAGTTCGCCTGCGTCTTTTTCCAGCACAAAGCACTTTGCTTCCATTTTGTCGGGGTTCACCAGGTTGAACAGCGTCATCCCCCCGTAGACGACTCGTCCTGGCATCAGCGAGTACCCGCCGAAGAAGTAGCCAGGGTCGTTGTAGACCACGATGCCGGTCGCCGGCGAGAGCAGCTTGAGCGAAGCCAGCGCCTTCTCGTACCGGTCGATGTTGGCGGTCACACGCCCCCTTTCGAGCATCAGGATCGCCTCGTCGAGCGAATAGACTTTTCCTTTGAGCCCGAGGCGCGCATCCGCAAACACGATCTTCTTCTCGGTGTAATCCCTGTCGAGCTGGCCCTCGATGATTTCGCGCCGCTTGTAAATCTGCTCATCCTGCGGAAGGAACTCGATTATTTTCTCAAGCT
>Ga0255310_10000369_pt1 | contig 10360 bp, 4 predicted proteins | sample EtOH1_T0_E1_meta_FD_201359 | JGI IMG/M metagenome (GOLD analysis project Ga0255310, IMG submission 201359) | Sandy soil microbial communities from University of British Columbia, Vancouver, Canada - EtOH1_T0_E1 | ecosystem: Engineered > Artificial ecosystem > Sand microcosm > Unclassified ...
GACCGGCCGCCGGCCCTTCCCGGGCGACGACGGCGCCACGATCTACGGCTCGATGTTGCGCGGCGCGCCCGAGCCGATCACGCGGTTGAACCCGATCCAGCCCGAGGCGCTGGAACGGATCGTCACACGTTGCCTCGAGCGCGATCCCGCCCTGCGCTTCGCGAACGCCGCGGAATTGAGCGACGCGCTGGCGCGACTGCGTCGCTGGGTTCACGACGAGGCGCTGCCGGAGCTGGCGCGCATCTGCGACCGCATCCTGCTGCTCGAAGAGGGCGCGGACTCGTGGGAGGCATTTCAACTGGCCCGCGAAATCGACAAGCTCGCGCCCGGCGATCCGATGCTCGAGCGGCTGCGGCCCGACTTCTCGCGGCCAATCTCGATCGTGACCGACCCGCCCGGCGCGGCGGCATCCGCCTGCTTCTACGGCGACCCCGCGGGCGCATGGATGGCGCTCGGCCACACGCCGCTCGAGGGCATTCCATATCCGCGCGGTCTCACGCGCCTCCGGCTCGAGCTCCCGGGCCGTCGCACGGTGAACGATCTGGTGTGGAATCTGGCAAAGCCGCTGACCAACGCGATGGACGAGGAGGCGGGCGTGTGGCGCTACACGTTGCGTCGGCCGGGCGAGCTGCCGGAGGAGATGGAGGAGGTGCCCGCCGGCGGATTCCCGATCTACATGCCCGGGCTGGATCACCTGCAGACCGAGCGGACCGGCGCCTTCCTGATGGATCGTCATCCGGTGACGAATCGCGAGTATCGCCGGTTCATGAAGGACGGCGGCTACGCGCGCGAGGAGCTGTGGCGCGAGCCGTTCGCGGACCACGACCGCGAAGTGCCGCGCGCGGAGGCCATGGCGCGGTTCCTCGACGCCGTCGGTCAGCCCGGGCCCGCGACGTGGGAACTGGGCGAGTATCCCGCCGGCGAGGACGACCATCCGGTCGCCGGCGTGAGCTGGTACGAAGCCGCGGCTTACGCGGCGTGGGCGAACAAGCAGCTGCCGACCGTGTTCCACTGGAGCCGCGTCGCGTTCCCGTTCGTCACGTCGCAGATCGCCCCGCTCGCCAACCTGTCGGGTCGCGCGACGGTGCCGATCGGAAGCACGCACAGCGTGAACCGGTTCGGGGTGCACGACCTCGCCGGCAACGTGCGCGAGTGGGTGGTGAACGCGATCGATCGCGGCGGCGAGCGCTTCATCCTCGGCGGCGGTTGGAACGATCCGGGCTATGCGTTCGTCGACGCCTACGCCCAGCCGTCGTTCGATCGCTCTCCGTCCAACGGATTCCGGTGCATGCGGCCGCTCGAGCCGGATCCGAACCTGGCGAATCTCAGCCGCTCGATCGAGGTCCCGTTCCGGGATTTCCGCGTCGAGAAGCCGGTCTCCGACGAGGTGTTCGGTATCATCCTCCGCCAGTTTCACTACGACCGCGTGCCGCTGGACGCGGTCGTGACCGGCGATCAGACGAGTCCGACCGGGCGCTGGCAGACCATCCAGTTCACCGGCGCGTATGGCGGCGAGCGCCTCGAGGCGCATCTGTTCCTGCCCTCGCGCGGCCGGCCGCCGTACCAGACCGTCGTGCTCTTTCCCGGCTCGCAGGCGTTGCACACCCGGGTGTTCAACCTCGCCGAGATCCGTCGCCTCGACTTCCTGATCCGCAGCGGGCGCGCCATGTTGCTCCCCATCTACAAGGGGACCTACGAGCGCGGCGACGAATTGAAGTCGGACTACCCCGAGACCACGGCCTTCTACAGGGACCACGTGCTCATGTGGGGCAAGGATCTCGGGCGGGCGATCGATTACATCGAGAGCCGCGCGGACCTCGACGCCGATCGCGTCGCCTACTTCGGCACGAGCTGGGGCGGCGCGCTCGGGGGGATCCTCCCCGCGGTCGAGCGGCGCATCAAGGTCAACGTGCTCTACGTCGCCGGCCTCAGTTTCCAGCGCGCGCTCCCCGAGGCGGATCAGCTCAACTACATCACGCGCGTGACCCAGCCCACGCTGATGCTCAACGGCGCGCTGGATTTCTTCTTCCCCGCCGAGACCTCGCAGCGACCCATGTTCGACCTGCTCGGCACGCCGCCGGAGCACAAGAAGCGGCTCACCTACCCGCGTGGCCACACCGTTCCCAAGCCGGACCTGATCCGGGAATCGCTGGCGTGGCTGGATCGTTACCTGGGGCCGGTGGAGTGACGGGGTCGCGGCCCGGGCCGGATGCCGGGCGCGCCGTGGCCGTCCTCAGAAACCCTCGAGCATCCAGATGTTTCCCTGGACTGTGTTGCTAGTGTAGGCGACGTGCCTGCCGTCGGGCGAGGCGGCCGAGGAGTACATCCACATTTGCGGCGGGATCAGAGGGGTGGTGCGGCCGCGGGCGTCGGCATGCAGGAGCCGCCACTGCTTCCCGGCCTCGATCAGCTCCCACGAACGACCGTCCGGGCCATAGGCGAGGTCCGCAAGCTTCAGCGGCCGGTCGAGCCGGACTTGGCGCTGCGGAGCGCCGCCGGTCGAGAGCAGCAGGATGCGGGGAATCGAATCCGCGGCCTCGGCGACCATGGCGATCGTCGAGCCGTCGGGCGAGAGATCCCACATCGGCGGTTGTGGACCCGCCGCGCGCGACAATTCCCGGCCGCGGCCGCGTAGCGGATCGAACTCCGAGAACACGATGGAGCCGTTCTGGAGCTCGCAGAGCACCGGCGATGCATCACGTTTCCGCGGGGTCCGGAACGTCGCGCTGCCCTGAACGTCGAGCACCTTCTCCGCGGGCCCGCCCGCGACGCTCACCCGCATGATCCGCCCGGACTGGCTGGCGGCACCCTTGCCGATCGCCACTCCGTCCCAGTAGAGGATCCATGCGCCGTCGGGGCTCGGCAGCGGGGAATGCTGATCGCCGGGCCCGGTCACCAGCGGTTCCGCGACGGCGGCGTCCATTGGTTGCCGATAGATATCGAGTGTGCCGTTGCGATCGGAGCAGAACACGATCGTCGAATCGTCGGCCATCCACGCCGGCGCCATGTCGTCGCGGTCGTCGAACGTCACGCGACGGACCTCCTGAAGCAACGCGGCGCCCGGGACGACGCGTCCCACGTAGATGTCGCTCTGGTATTCCAGCACACCGACCGACAGTCGCTTGCCGTCCGCCGAGCAGGCGGTGGGCATGACCAGCGCCAGACGTTGCCACTGGGTGATGCGCCGCGGATTCCCCGACGGCACTCCCGAACCGGGATCCACCCGCAGAGACCACAGATTGAAATCGCGTGGATTGGGCGGTGGATCGGTGAGCCCGAAGACGACGCGACCGTCCGGGAGCCACGCCGGGACCGTGTAGACGTGCAACACCTGGTTGGCTGGTGGAGTAAACAGGACGCGGGTCCGCCCCGCGAGGTCGCAGCTCTCGAGCCATGGGCCCGCGGCCAGCGCGGCCATGGCGACGCGGCAGTAAGCCAATCGTTTCCCATTGGGTGACCACACCGCCCACGCGGGAAGCACGCCGCTCGAGTCATCGCCGGTCACGCGAGCGGCGTCGGCCCCGCTCGAGCGGCACACCCAGATCTCCGTGCCCTTCGAGCCGAGCCGCAGATAGACGATGTGCGAGCCGTCCGGGGACAGCACCGCGTGCCCTGCATCGTCGAGGATCTTTCGCATGTGGCCGCCCGTCACCGGCAGCGCCCACACCGCTCCCCGGCCATTGGCCATGCGACCGCAGGCGAGCAGCTGGCTGCCATCCGGAAACCAGTCGATGCGGGGGAACGGTGGGGCGAATTCGAACCCGGCCGGCAGCTCCATCGGATGGCTCTCGCCGCTCTCGATGGAGCGCAACGTGAGACCGCTGCGGTCCACGACCGCCAGGGTCTTCCCATCGGGCGAGATGACGCCGGCACCGACCGGATCGCCGGCGGGATTCGACGTGAGCTGGCGCTGCTCGAGCTCGTGGGGAATCTCGGGCGAGCGGCGCACGTACCAGATCGCCGCGATCGCAACCGCCACGGCCAGCACCGCGATCGCGGCTGGCCACGGGCGCGACCGGTTCGGAACGGGGGCCGTCGAGACCGTCGAGGATCCGGAGTGCAGCGCCTCCAGCGCGGCGCGCACCTCGCTCGCCCGCGCGTAGCGCTCCCCCGGCTCCTTCGCCAGACAACGCCCGATGATCCCCCGCAATCCCGCGGGCACGCGCTCCGGCAGTGCCGCCGGCACGTCGTTCAGAATCGCCGAGGCCAGCGCGAAACTCGTCGTCCCCCGGAACGGCAGCGCCCCGCTCGCCATCTCGTGCAACAGCACGCCGAGCGCCCACAGGTCGCTCCTCTCGTCGGCATCTTCGCCGCGCAGCACTTCGGGTGCGAGATAGTGCGGAGTGCCGACCACCACCCCGGTCCCGGTCAGGGCCATGCTCATTGTTTCATCGCCATCGTCCGGCAGTGCCGTTGCGCGCCGCGCCAGGCCGAAGTCCAGCACCTTCACGTGCCCGTCCGGCGTGACCACCACGTTGGAGCCCTTGAGGTCGCGGTGGATCACGTGCCGTTCGTGCGCATGCGCCAGCGCCGCCGCGATCTGCACGCCGTAGCGCGTCACGTTCTCGATCGGAAGGCCGGTGCCGCGTTCGGCGATCTTCTCGCTCAGCGGCCGGCCGTCGATCAACTCCATGGCGAGGTAGACGTGCCCGTCGGCCTCGCCGACCTCGTGGATGGTGCAGATGTTGGGATGGTTGAGGGTGGCCGCGAGCCGTGCTTCGCGCACCAGGCGGGCGCGGGCGTTCTCGTCGCGCACGGAGTCCGTCGGGAGCACCTTGATCGCCACCTCGCGCCCGAGCCGCGGGTCGCGCGCGCGATAGACCTCTCCCATTCCTCCCGCGCCGAGCGGTGCGACGATCTCGTAGTCGCCGATCGTGGATCCGGGGGCTAGAGGCATGAGGGTACTGTGTCACAGGTTTGATGTGGTGAAAAGCTCGCAGCGAATTGCTTCCCGATCTCCGGCGGGTCGTCCATTGAACTCTATTCCGCGGTCATTGGCTTTCGCCCGCGACCTGATTCCGGGCGGCGCTCCGGCCCAGACGCCGTGGACCCGCCTGCTGATTCTCATGCCAGAGAAGCACCGAGGGCGCATCACATGCGAGGCGCCCTCGGTCCTACCGACTCCTGATTCCGCTCGGTTCAAGACATCTTCGTTCGGATCGTCAGGAGCTGCTTCTCGAAGCGAAGCCCCTCGTCATTCGTTGCAATTGCCGTTCGTGCAGGCGGTCGTGAAGCTCCGTGCCGCCGAGAATGCACTCGATCCCGACGCGTTGGTCGCGAGCACTCGCCAATAGTAGAGCGTCTGGCTCCCGAGACCCGCTACGCTCGTCGAGGTCGTCGTGACGCCCGACAGATCCAGGAACAGCGTCGTGAATGTCGAACTGGTCGAGACCTGCACGCGATACGAGGTCGCGCCAGACGATGCGCCCCACGACAGCGTGGTCGGGACCGCCACCTTCGTCGCGGCGTTCGCCGGCGATGAGAGCACCGGAACCGGCGGAATCCCTGGCGGCGGGGTCGCCGCGGTGGTGAAGCTGCGCACCGTCGAGTAGGCGCTGGTGCCGCCCGCATTGGTCGCGTTCACCCGCCAGTAGTAGACGGTGCTCGCGGCCAGACCCGTGGCGCTGGCGGAAGTGGTCGTTACCGACTGGTCGAAGGCCAGGACCGTGAACGACGCGCTGGTCGAGACCTGGACTCGATACGAGGTCGCCCCCGTCGACGCGTTCCACGACAGGGCGGCCGGAACCGTCACGCCGGTCGCCAGGTCCGCCGGAGAGACGAGCAATGGCGCCGCAGGAGGAGGAGGAGGAGGCCCTCCAGCCACCACCGAATACAGAAGCCGGTTCGCCGTACCCGACGGCAGGCTCGTGATGACACCCGTCGTCGAGTTGGCGATCAGGGCGGCCTGGACGTCCGCCGGAGTCGCCGAGGGGTTGGCCTCCAGATAGAGCGCGGCCGCGCCCGTGACGTGCGGAGAGGACATCGAGGTACCGTCCAGCACGGCCGTGGCGGTATTGCTCGAGAACCAGTCCGACGTGACTCCGACGCCCGGTGCGGAGATGTCGACGCCGGCTCCGAAGTTCGAGAAGTAGGCGAACGTGTCGGTGTTGTCCGTCGCTCCGACGGTGATCGCCTCCGCGACATCCGCCGGTGACTGGGTCGAGACGTTCGCCGCGGAATTACCGGCCGAGACGCAGTAGGTCACGCCATCGGCGATCGAACGACGCACCGCGTCGTCGAGCGCCGTGGAGGTCGGCCCGCCCAGCGACATGTTGGCGACGGCGGGTCGGGTGGTGTGGTCGGCGGTCACCCAATCGATGCCCGCGATCACCTGCGAATACGAACCGGATCCGCTGTTGTCGAGCACGCGGACCGCGATGAGACGGACCGCCTTGGCGACGCCATAAGTAGCGCCACCGATCGTGCCGGCGGTGTGCGTGCCGTGCCCGTTGCCGTCGGCGGCAGTGCCGCCGATGGTGATCGCGTCGTAGCCGGTCACCGCCCGCCCGCCGAAATCGACATGGGTGAAGCGAATCCCGGTATCGATGCAATACGCGTCGACGCCGACGCCGGTCTGGTTGTACGTATACGAGTTGCTGAGCGGGAGGGCGCGCTGATCGATCCGGTCCAGGCCCCAAGTGGGGTTCGCCTGGGTCGCCACGGCGTGCGCAATCTGATCCTGCTCGATGTAGGCAACATTGGGATCGCTGCGCAGCGACGCCAGCGCGCTGGTGGACATCTTCGCGGCGAATCCCTTGAGGGCGTACTTGTAACGGTAGTCGGCCTGAATGCCGAGACTCTGGCCGAGCTGCTGCACTTCGCCATCCACGTCAGCGACGGCGTCCTTGAACACGACGATGTATCCGTTCTGCACGGTCGTGGGTCCGGCAGGCTTGGCGAGCAAAGGAGCCATGCGTGCCGCGGTCTTTTGCGCCTGTTCCGGTGCAGTGACCATGGACGTATGCTTGGAGCAGCCTGCGAGGACGACCGCTTGCGCGAGGAACAGGGCAAGCAGCCAGCGTGAATTGCGTCGCATCACATCCTCCGTCGGAGTGGGGGGTAGTCGAGAATTGGACCGCCAAAGCGGTCATCAAGGATGGAAGAAGAGGCTTGATCACCGCTCGAATTGGTCCGAAGCGACAGTCCGATGCCGAGATCCGCAAGGGACGACCTTCAGGGCGGCTCGCGCGCTTTGCGGAACATGGCCACGCTCGGCATCAGTCCGACGCCTTCGCGCGGCGAACGCAACTCGCGGAACGCAATTGTCGAGGTGACTCGCTGGCGGTGTTCCACGGAGTGCGGCCTCAGGTGTGGTCCCGCGAATCGAACTCAGAGCCACAGAACTCCGAAGGGCCGCCCGGCAATTGGGCCGCGATCCGTCACTTGATCGCGGACAGGCGCGTCAGCTCAGCGGTGGCGGTCGATACGGTAAGACTCCGAAGTGCCAATTTCAAGCAAGATGGCAGGTGAAAGAGCAGGCTCCCAGTGGCTGCTGCAAATCGTTGGGCCCGTCCTCAGATACCGGGGGGAGACGCCGTCGGTGCGCTTGCCTCCCGGTGTCTGGAGTGAGTATGCGGGCTGCTAGTCGCGCAGCAGGCCGTCGAGCTTCCTGCGACAGAGCGAACAGTATTCGCCGGTCGATCGATCGACCGACCCGATAAGGCCCTCGGCGTCATTCATGATGCAGCGCGGGGTGCGGCAATGAGCGAGGCCAAACGCATGTCCCAGTTCGTGCAGGGCCACCTGGCACGCTCGCCTCGTCACGAGGCTATCGGAAGCGTGATGCCCTCCGAGGCGATAGGTCGAGACCACGCCGGTCGCGCGGGTTGGGCTCCCGATGCCCATCACGCCCCAGTCGTAGATGTGCCCCTTGGTGGACGAGAGGTCACGCGACATGAGTCCCAGGAGCGCCGCGACCGGTGGCGGCTTCTCATCCGCCAGCCATTCGACGAGCGGCCCGCCGCGATAGCGCATCCGCGGCCGATACCAGGCCGACTCGGGCAGTGGTCTCACCGGCAGCACGACGACGTCCACGACGAACAAACGTGCGATGCGTGCGCCGACGCAACGGGACAGCGCGGGATCCACCACGCCCATGGGCTGGATCGCGACGAGGGGCGTTGGGTCGGGTGTGCCTGAGCGCCGCGATTCGCGGGCGGGTGCGCGGACCATCGCCGCCCCCGAGTGGATTGGAATGATCGCGAGCAGCACCATGAGAACGGGGGTCGCAAGCCGCGAGCGATGCATGCCATGGTTATCGGTCCGTCCGCGATGTCTCTGCATCCCGGCGAATTCGCCCGCCTCACGCTGCTTCGCTGGCCTCGTCCGGGGTCGCGGCGTCGAGCGCGGCGCGCACCTTGCGCGAGCAATCCTCGAGGGCGAACGGTTTCTGGATGAAGGCCGCCGCTTCGCTCTGCACACCGTGGCGCACCATGGTGTCGTCGGTTTAGCCCGAGACGTAGAGCACGCACAGGGCCGGGCGGCGGCGTCTCGAGACGCCGCACCCTCTCGCCGATTTTCGATCGTTGACGCACGGTATCTCGCGATCTAGCCTGACTCCTCGTGGACATGGCTGCTGGGGAGCCGAGGGAGCCATCGTGAATAGAACTCCACGACTGAGCCTATTTGCCGCCGCCTGTGCGGCTCTGATCGTTGCCGCTCCGGCGCGCGCGGACTGGCCCGCGGGGGGACGCGCGCTGTGTACGCAGTCCCAGAGTCAGTTCCTGCCGATGCTCGCGCCCGACGGCTCCGGCGGCGCCATCGTGACGTGGGGAGACAGCCAGGCCCCCGGGTTGTCGCCCTTCTCGGCGCGCGTGCTCCGCAATGGCTTCATCGCACCCGGTTGGCAGGCGGACGGAATCCAGATCGGATCCTCGATCTCCTACTACGGCCGAGGTGGCGGGGCCTCCGACGACGCGGGGGGCGCCTATTTCGCGTGGGGCGGCGACGACGCGCCCTCGAACCACCGCGCCCTCCTGCAGCACGTCACCGGGGCGGCTGCTGTCGTCACCGGCTGGCCCGCCGATGGTCTGGTGGTCGGGAACACGGGAATCATGGGAAATCTTCCGCACATCGCGCCCGATGGCGGAGGGGGCGTGTTCGTCAGCTGGAATGACCCTCCCGCGCTCCGCATCCAGCGGGTGCGCGCGGACGGGACCTTGTATCCGGGTTGGCCTGCCGCGGGCGCGCTGGTCACGAACGTCTCCGGCAATTATGGGCTTCCCTACGTCGTCGGTGACGGGAGCGGCGGAGCGATCGTGGCGTGGACCGATTCCTCGGGATCCGGGAGCGGGGACGTCCGCGCACAGCGCATCGACTCCGGCGGCTCGCCCGTGACGGGCTGGCCCGCGGACGGAATCGTCGTCTGCTCCGAGAACGGTTATCAGAACGTCCTCCAGCCGATTGTGGACGGCGCCGGCGGAGCGTGGCTCGTGTGGGCAGATGATCGCAACGTCGGCACCAACGGCCGGGACATCTATACGGAGCGCATCACGGGGTCGGGAGCTCCCGCCGCCGGGTGGCCCGCCGGCGGCCTTCCGGCATGCGACGCCACCGGCACCCAGAACCAGCCACGCCTGGTGAGCGACGGCTCGGGAGGCGCGTTCGTGCTCTGGTCGGATCGGCGCACGGCGCCCGATGGCGACCCATTCATTCAGCATTTGAACTCCGACGGCACGCCGGCATCGGGATGGCCGACCAATGGGATCGCGGTATGCACCGCATCCGGCATCGAGCAGCTCACTCTGGACGCGGTCGTGGGCGACGGGGCCGGCGGCGCCATCGTGGTGTGGAGCGACGCACGGGATTCCGTGGCGACCGCACGCGACGTGTATGCGCAGCGCTTCGATTCGAACGGATCGGTGCACACCGGCTGGACGGCCAACGGGGTGGCGCTGTGCACCGAGGCCGGCGACCAGAGCGATGTGCACTGCGTCTCGGATGGCAGCGGTGGCGCCATCGTCGCATGGGACGACGGGCGCACGGGCGTCGCCCAGAATCACGACATCTACGCGATCGGCGTCCGCGAGGACGGCACGACCCCCGCTCAGGTCGCGCTCGTCAGCGCCGAGGTCGCCGGCGATCGCGTCGCGCTCGAGTGGTACGCGCCCGGAGGCATGCCCGAGGGCTCGAGTATCGAGCGGCGCAGCGGCGGGAGCCCGTGGACGGTGATCGCGCCCGCGACACGGGACGGCCTCGGGTACATCCGCTACGAGGACCGCGAGATCGTGCGCGGGGAGCGCTATGGATACCGGCTCGGCGCCGCCGGGGCGCCGCTCACCGCCGAGACGTGGGTGGATGTGCCGGTCTCGAACCTGTCCGTGGTCGAGACCGTGGCCGATCCACGCGGGGAGGTGCGCGT
>Ga0255310_10000370_pt1 | contig 10358 bp, 6 predicted proteins | sample EtOH1_T0_E1_meta_FD_201359 | JGI IMG/M metagenome (GOLD analysis project Ga0255310, IMG submission 201359) | Sandy soil microbial communities from University of British Columbia, Vancouver, Canada - EtOH1_T0_E1 | ecosystem: Engineered > Artificial ecosystem > Sand microcosm > Unclassified ...
CTCGCCGACCGAAATTCAGCCCGTGCTGGACGCAGTGGGACAAAACGCGGCGCGTCTATGCGAGGCCACCAATGCTGTGATTTTCCGACTGGACGGCGACTTGCTTCGTCCTGCGGCGGTCTATGGTGAGATTCCACTGGCGACTCACCCCCCGGAGGGACTGCCGGTGACCCGAGACACGGTGACCGGGCGTGCCGTTTTCGAACGCAGAACGATTCATGTTCGTAATCTCGCTTCCGAACAGCACGAGTACCCTGTAGGCAGCAAGCACGCGGCAATCGATGGCCACCGAACGACTCTCGCGACGCCATTGCTGCGGAAAGGCGTTCCCGTAGGCGCAATTCTCATTCGTCGCACAGAAGTGCGCCCGTTTTCGCCAAAGCAGATCGACCTGATCACAACCTTCGCTGATCAAGCGGCGATTGCGATCGAGAACGTCCGATTGTTCAACGAGCTGCGCCAGCGCACCGACGATCTGAGCGAGTCGCTCGAGGATTTGCGAACCACGCAGGACCGGCTTGTCCAGACACAGAAGCTCGCCTTGCTTGGTCAGCTCACTGCCGGCATCGCGCACGAGATCAAGAACCCGCTCAATTTCGTCAACAATTTCTCGAGCGTCTCGAGCGAATTGATTGATGAATTACAGGATGTCCTGAAAAGGCCATTCGACGATAAAGCCCGCGCTGAAATTATGGAGCTGACGAACACCCTGCGCGGCAATCTCGACAAAGTCGTGCAGCACGGCAAGCGGGCCGATGCCATCGTTAAGAACATGCTGCAGCACTCGCGCGAAGGCTCAGGCGAACACCGGCCAGTGGATATCAACGCCTTGGTCGAGGAAAGCCTTAATCTCGCCTATCACGGCGCGCGCGCCGAAAAGCAGGGCTTCAACGTTGCCCTGAAGCGATCATTTGATCCGGCTGCAGGACAGGCCGATGTGTTTCCACAGGATATCACGCGGGTGCTCTTGAACCTGATCTCGAATGGCTTTTATGCAACGACAAAGCGCAAAGCCGAGGCCGGCGACGGCTATGAGCCGACCCTAGTGACCTCGACACGAAGTTTGGGAGACCGTGTGGAAATAAGGGTTCGGGATAACGGCACAGGCATCCCGCCCGAGGTGAAGGAAAAGATATTCAACCCCTTCTTCACAACCAAACCGGCTGGAGAAGGCACCGGCCTTGGCCTATCCATCAGCCATGATGTCATTGTGAAGCAACATGGCGGATCTATCGAAGTCGAGACCGAGCCCGGTGCATTCAGCGAATTTATCATCGTGCTCCCCCGTGCGGGAGCGCCGCTTACGCAGTTAGGAGAACCCTCGTGAACTCCCTTGTCCTCGTGGTTGACGACGAGCCGGATGTTGAGATGCTGTTTCGGCAGCAATTCAGGCATGACCTTCGGGCCGACCGTTTCAAGATGGAATTTGCCCAATCTGGCGATATGGCGCTTGAGCGCATTGCGGATGCTACCGATGTTTCACTGATCTTAATCTTGTCCGACATCAACATGCCGGGAATGACCGGTCTGGAGCTATTGCCCAAGGCCAAGGCCCTTCGACCTGATGTCCCCGTCATCATGATCACGGCCTATGGCGATGCGGACACCAAGCGCAAGGCCCTGGAGAACGGCGCTGAAACGCTGTTCACCAAACCGATCGATTTCGGGGCGCTTCGCAGTGAGATCGGTCTGCGCATCGAGCGCGCCGCTTAAACGCGCTCGTCTGCTTCAATGTCCGCTATTGGCCCTTAGCTGACATTTTGTTTTGCACTGCATCTGTCCGCCTTCGGGGGCGAAGCAGACATGACTTTTTGCGGGAATCCGCTTTCGCGGTCGCGATTGGGGATAAAATGGACATGTCTTCTTGCGCTGCAAATGTCTGCTCCCGACCCAAAGCGGACATGCGAGCGGTAAGTGCGGGTCATCGGCCGTCACTACAGACCGACACTCAGGGCCAATTTGCGGCTGTGACCTGGGTGGAAGCGGGTGCGGCTTGCGCTGAAGCGAAACCCGGTCGCGTCGTCACGGAGGATCCGGGCACAGCACGAGCTTGCCCTCGAGACCGCCGGCCTCGAGGCGGCGGTGGGCCTCGGCGACCTTGTCGAAAGAGATTCGCTCGGCGACACGCGGCCGGATGGCGCCAGTTGCCAATAGGCCAAACAACCGCTCCAGGTCCTCCTTAAACCAGATGGGATGTCGCGCCCGCATCACATTGACCGAATAGAAATAGGCACGCTTGCCGCCGGGCAACAGCCTCCACAGGTACAGGCGCGCAATCTCCATCATGATAGGGAGCATGCGCCGTTGTGCCTGCACGCTCGCCGAGAAGCCAATGGCGCATAGCAGGCCACCGCGCTTGAGTGCCGCGTACGAGCGACGATAGCCGTCTTCGCCGACGCCGTCGATGATGACGTCGAAGCCGCCCGGCAGGACGCGCGTGAAATCCTCGCGTTGGTAGTCGATCGGAGTTGCGCCAAGCTCTCGGACAAGAGTCCCTTGCTCGCCGCGCGCGGTGCCCCACAGTTCGAGGCCGGCCAGTCCCCCGAGCACGAGCAGCGCCTGACCCACCGCGCCAGCGGCGCCGTGCACGAGCACGCGCTGGCCTCGCTGCACCCGGGCCGCTCGGTGCAGGAGCTGGTACGCGGTCGTCCAGCTCAAGATTAGCGTGGCCGCCTCCGCCGCGTCGACGCCCGCTGGCACGCGGGCTACGTCGCCCGCCCGCAACGTGCGGTAGTCGGCGTTTGACCCGACCACCGTCATGTCGGCCACGCGGTTACCAATTTGAAAGTCGCGCACGCCATAGCCGATCTGATCGATCTCGCCGACGACGTCGTAGCCCATCACGAACGGCGGCCGGAGGCGCATCGTTTGCGGGTACAGGTGGCGCCGGATCAACACTTCGGTGTAGTTGAGGCTCGAGGCGAGTACGCGGACCCGCACCTCGCCCCGACTGGCGGTTGGCAGAGGAGCATCCACCACCTCTAGCCCGTCGGCATCACCAAAGCGGCTAATTCGAACTACCCGGTTGCGCACCTGCTCCGCCATGGGGAGTTCACCTTGCAAGTTCGAGATCCAGCCCAGGGAGAGCTATTTTGCCGATGGGTCACCGCCACGCCGGATAGCAAAAAAATGTTGCTCACTCGCCTGAAACCTCGCCTTGATCTAGCTCAAATCAGCCAGGTGACGCGGAACCGGGCCCAGAGTTTACGCGCCGCAGTCTAAGTCCGCTTGTGGCCCTTAGCAGAAATCAGCTAGTGCACCGCACATCTCCGCTTTAGGAGGCAAAGCAGACATGGCCTCTTGCGGAAATCCGCTTTTGCGATCGCCTGCACGCTCTTACACGCGTACGAGCTCCTTCCCCTTGTTGGCGGCCACGAAGCCGTCGAAAACCTCGTTGATCCGGTTCCACGACTTCAGTTTCTTCATGTTGTCGAGCCAGCGCTTGACGTTGGGATAGGCAGAGAAGTCGCTACCGACCAACTCCCCGATCGACACGATGGCGGCGCCGAAATAATCGGCAATCGTGATCTCGTTGCCGCATAGATACTGGTTCTTCGGCCCGATCCAGTGATCGTTGAGAACCTGCAGCCAGTTCTTCGCGCCCTGCTGTCCCCAGTCAATCGCACCGCCGTGAGCCTCTTCGCTTCGGCGCTTGTGGTGCGGGAAGAGCTGCGGGTAGATCAGTCCATAACCAAAGTCGCGGTAGAATTGGGTATTGAGCCAGTCCATTACCTCGTTGACCCTGGCGCGCTTCTTCAGGTCCTTCGGATAGGATGGCAGGTCATACTTGTCGGCGAGATATTTCAGGATCGCCGAGCTTTCCGTCAGGCGAAAATCACCGTCCTCCAGCATCGGCACCAGCCGGCTGGGATTGAGCGAGGCATACGGCTCCTGATAGTGGGCGCCTTTCAGAATATCGACGACCTCCTCGTCGCACTTGATGCCGGCCTCGGCAATGAGCAGCCGCACGGGGCGGCTCGCCGTCGATACAGGATGCATGTAGAGCTTCATGTCACATCTCCGTTGCTCGTTCCGCCCCGCCCGTCGTAGCTTTCCTTCCGGGGTCCTAAAAAGGGGGAATGTGATGAGATTTGCAAGGTCTTCCTGCTGTGCCTTCGCCGTGCTGCTGGGGCTTGCCGGCACCACCCTCGGGCCGAGCGCCGCGCAAGAGCGCTACCAGGCCCAGATCGATGCGCTGCGCAAGTCGATGGAGAAATACAAGGACTACAAGGTCGCGGTGCGCGACCTCTATTTGTCGACCGTAGGCTGCGTCCATTACTCCGGCGAGAAAATGGCCGGCCACATGCACTACGCCAAGGGGGCCATGGGCGTGCACTTTGTCAATTTGACAATCCGGGGCGAACCCGACCCGATGAAGCCCAACGTCTTGATCTACGAGCCCGTAGGCAAGGACTTGCGGCTGGTGGCGGTCGAGTGGCTTGTGCCGCTGACGGCAAAAACCAGGAAACGACCGTCTCTCTTCGGCAGGCCCTTTGACGGCCCGATGGAAGGACACGAACCGCTCATTCCCAAGCAATATGTGCACTACGATTTGCACGCCTGGTTATTCAAGGACAATCCGCTTGGCATGTTCACACCGACCAATCCGAATGTGAGCTGTGACGGCTACGACTTCTCCCTGCTCGAAATGCCGACCAAAATGATGCGGGGGCCATGATAATTGAAGCAGTGTTTCAAGCGCATGCTGCCCTCGCAACAAACACCGTTAGCGTGACCAAGAATGAAAAACTCGTACGGTTTTAACCCATAGCGGCATATCGACGTGGCAATAAGTGCCCGCTTTCGGGGACAAAGCGGATGACGATCGCACTGCGCTGCCGTGCATTGGACGGAAATGAAATGTATGCTGGCCTCCTTTGAGGGGGGACGTCATGCTCACACGCCGCACACTTATGCTTGCCGGCCTAACCGCGCCATTGGCCGCGCCATTGGCGCGGGCCCAATCCTGGCCGTCCGGTCCCGTGCGAATTGTTGTCGCTTATCCGCCAGGGGGATCGACTGATGCGATGATGCGATTGATCCAACCGGGGCTTCAGCAGCGGCTCGGCGCGACAGTCGTGATCGAGAACCGGTCAGGCGCGTCCGGCAGCGTTGGCACCGCCGCCGTGGCGAAATCACCACCCGACGGCAATACGTGGCTGGCGGTGTTCGACAATCATGCCGCCAACCCGTTCGTGCTGCCGAGCCTGCCCTACGACACCGAGAAGGATCTCGACCCGGTGCTTCTCATCGGCACTGCGCCTTACTTGATTTCGACCGCGAAGGCTAAACCTTACAAAACGCTGAATGACATCATCGCCTTCGCCAAGGAAAATCCGGGCAAGGTCAGTTATGGTTCGGTTGGCAGCGGCAGCGTTGGACACCTGGCGATGGCGCTGTTGTCGCAGCGTGCCGGCGTGAAGTTGACGCACGTGCCATATCGCGGTGGCGGTCCGGCGATGAACGACGCGGTCGCTGGCCACGTCGATCTTCTGGTCGGCAGCACCGCGCTGTCGATGCCGCAGGTCGGCGCCGGGACTATTCGGGCGATTGTGCAGACGGGGAAGGAACGCAATCAATTCCTCGCGCAAGTGCCGACCGTGGCGGAGGGCGGCTTCCCCGGTTTCGAAGCTTACGCCTGGTGGGGCATCCTCGCGCCGGCCGGCACGCCGAAGCCGATCGTCGAGCGTTTCAGTAATGAGATGGCGGCCATTTTGCGTGAGGAGCGTATCGCCAAGCAGTTGGTCGAAACGCAGCAGGTGACGCTTACCCTCGGCGGCCCAGAAGCAATGCGCGCCTTCGTCTCCAATCAGATGCAGACGTGGGGCAAGGTCGTGAAGGACAACAACATCAAAGCCGACCAGAACTGAACCGGGCGTCTCATTTTCGCACTGCATGTCTGCTTTCCGGGGCAAAGCGGACATGACCTTTTGCGCCGCAATTGGCTGCTTGGCCCAAAACGGACATAGCCGCGAGGCGGGCGGACGATCCGCCATTAGGGGCTTCATGCTTCCTTGTCGCGCCGCGATCGGCGCAAAATAGCTGGGAGTGTGGCATTTCGGTCACAGACCGCTTTACTGGATTGGACTAGCGTGGCCGGGTTTTCAGTTCATCAGTGTCGGTTACGGGGGCCCGCATGAACAAATTCCTCGTCGGTTTGGCGATGGCGTCAACAGCTTTGACCGTCGCAGGTAATGCCTCGGCCGCAGACATGCCGGCGAAGGCGCCGCCTGTGGCCTACAATCCCTGCGGCGCCGCGCGCTTCACTGGTTTCTATGCTGGCGGAAATATTGGCGCGGTGGCCTATACCGCCAACCGCAGCGATCTCGACGGCTTTCTCACCGACACCAATACCTACACCGCGAACAACATCGGTTGGACCGGGGGCGTGCAGGTCGGCTACGACTGGCAATCCTGCAATAGCGTGTTCGGCGTCGTCGCCGACTGGAATTGGGCGAACGTAAGCGCAAAGACGGCGGACGAGCCCAACGACGCCAACGATCCGGGCCAGGGCTATCAGAGCAAATTGCGCTGGTTCTCGACCTTGCGCGCTCGCACCGGTCTCGCGGTGAATGACACTCTATTCTATGTCACCGGCGGCCTCGCCGCGGGCAAGATCAGGACCACCATCACCGAAGGCAGCAACGTCAATCCACAAGTCTTGACCTTCAACAACACCCGCTGGGGTATGGTACTCGGCGGCGGCGCCGAATTCGCACTTGGGAACAACTGGAGCGTCAACGGCGAAGTGCTCTACCTGCACTTCCCGAAACATGAGGTCACCTTTAACACCAACACCCAAGGACCCGCGCGGTTTGACCTGAATGACAACGCCTGGGTCGCGCGCCTCGGCCTCAATTATCGCTGGGACAATCCGCGCGCGGCTTATGCTGCCTCGATGCCGGTCAAGGCCGCGCCCGTTAATCCCTGCGGTGTGTCACGCTTCAATGGCGGCTATGTCGGGGGCAATGTCGGCGGCGTCAGCTATACCGCCGATCGCAACGATCTCGATGGCTACCTGACCGACAATGGCTCCTATAGCGCGACCAAGGCCGCCGTCACTGGCGGCGCGCAAATCGGCTGGGACTGGCAGAATTGCCAGAAGGTGTTCGGCGTTGTCGCCGACTGGAACTGGACCAATGCGAAGACCGAGTCGCGCGACGAACCGAACGATCCCGGCGATCCCGGTCAGGGCTTCCAGAGCAAGCTGAAGTGGTTCAGCACGGCCCGCGTGCGCGCCGGTCTCGCGGCCGACGATTCAATGATCTACATCACCGGCGGCCTCGCCGCGGCCAGGATCAGGACGACCATCACCGAGGGTAGTGCCACCCTCGGAAACGAGGTGAACAGCTTCGACAAAACCCGCTGGGGTGTGGCGGCCGGTGTTGGCGCCGAGTTCGCGGTGTGGGACCGCTGGACCGTCAACTCAGAGCTGCTCTACATGCAGTTCAAGAAGCAGACCGTTACGCTGAACTCGCAGCAGGTGGGCGATGCGGTCAGCATTGATCTTGTCGATTCGGCCTGGGTGTCGCGGGTCGGCCTGAACTACCGTTGGGACGCCCCGACGGCGCCGAAGGGCGCAGGCTATCCATGCGGACCGCAGCGCTTCAACGGCTTTTATGTCGGCGCCAATGCCGGCGGGATCGCCTACACGTCCGACCGGAACGACCAGGATGGATTCGGCGTCGACAATAGTCTGGTAAGGACAACGGACATGGCGGCAACCGCTGGCGGCCAGATCGGGTACGACTGGCAATCCTGCCACCGGCTGTTCGGTCTGGTCGCCGACTTCAACTGGAGCGGCGCCAAGACCAGCGCGACCCTCACTGATGGCCTCGTCCCGGCCCTGGCCACCACGCTCACCAGCAAGATGAACTGGTTCTCCACCTTCCGCACGCGCGCTGGCGTGGCTTCGAATGACATGTTGGTCTATGTCACTGGGGGCCTCGCGGTGGCCAAGATCGAAAACACTTATTTCAGCGATCAGACCGCCATCGGCGGCGGGATTGCTTCATTCGCGCAGGACAAGACGCGATTGGGCTGGACCGGCGGCCTCGGTGCCGAGTTTGCCGTGGCGCCCGGTTGGAGCGTCAATGCTGAAGCGCTCTACATGCAGTTCCAAAAGGAAACGGTCTCACTCCCGTCACCTGTTGTTGCCGGATCGTGGAATAATTTCGAGAACTACGACTCCGCGTGGGTCGGCCGCGTCGGCCTGAATTATCGTTGGGGTGGGGCCAGCAAGTTACCGTTCCTGTGAGAGCCGTAAGCACGCTGCGTGATCAAATCGATCCGAGTTTCGGAGAGACCGCCGCGAGGCGGTCTCTCTGTTTGGGGCACCCGCTTTTGGCCCTGAGCTGACATTTCGTTTTGCACTTCATCTGTCCGCTTTCGGGGGCGAAGCAGTCATGGCCATTGCGATGCGAAATGTCCGCTGATGACCCAAAGCGGACATTCATGTCACGCCTTTTGCCCTGAAAGGCACTATGCCTATTGCCCTAAAGGGCACTTACACGCCGCAAATTTGCCGCTCACAATTCCAGTCGACGACTCCATTTCGCATCGACGGGAAGGACGCCATGAAATCAAGCTTTCGAGCTCTGATCGGCGCAGCTGCGCGTAAGCTGCTTGCGGGTTGTGCAGTGCTGGCATTGACCGGATCGGCAGCCTACGCACAACAGATCACCGGTACTCCGGGCTCCCCGAGCGCCACTACGACGTTGGATGGCCGGTACGTTCCGAATCCACCGCCGCCCTTCGGAGGCGTCATCAACCTCGATGCGACCAACTCGAAGCCCTACTGGCCTCCGACGGTCGTTCCGCCGAAGGGCGCGCCGAATGTGCTGCTGATCATCACCGACGATGTAGGCTTCGGAGCGCCGAGCACATTCGGCGGCCTTATCCCCACACCGGCCCTGGATCGCATCGCGGCCGCCGGTCTGCGCTACACGCAGTTTCATTCAACGGCACTGTGCTCGCCGACGCGCGCGGCCTTGATCACCGGGCGCAACCACCATTCGGTCGGTTTTGGCGTCATCACGGAAATCTCGACGGGTTATCCCGGCTACAACAGCGTCATCACCAGGGACAAGGCGACCATCGGCACGATCCTCAAGGACAACGGCTACGCGACCTCGTGGTTTGGCAAGAATCACAACACGCCCTCGTTCCAGGCCAGTCAGGCCGGTCCATTCGATCAGTGGCCCATCGGCATGGGGTTCGATTATTTCTACGGCTTCATGGGCGGCGAAACCAACCAGTGGCAACCTGGCAATCTCATTCGCAACACCACCCCGATCCATCCCTATGTGGGCAAGCCGGGCTGGAACCTGATCACTGCGATGGCGGACGACGCCATCGACTACGTGAACCAGCTCAATGAACTCGCCCCGGATAAGCCCTTCTTCCTTTATTACGCACCGGGCGGCACCCACGCGCCGCACCACCCGACGCCCGAATGGATTGCGAAGTTCAAGGGCAAATTCGACATGGGCTGGAATGCCGCGCGCGATCAGATCTTCGCCAACCAGAAGCGGCTGGGCGTCGTCCCGCAGGATGCAAAACTCACTCCGTGGCCGGACGATCTCCTGAAAAAGTGGGACGCCCTGCCGGCGGACGAAAAGAAATTGTATGCGCGCCAGATGGAGGTTTATGCGGCTTATCTCGCCTATACCGACCATGAAATCGGCCGGGTGGTTCAGGCCATCGAGGACATGGGCAAGCTCGATAACACGCTCATCATCTACATCAGTGGCGACAACGGCTCCAGCGCCGAAGGCACGCCGAACGGCACGCCAAACGAGATGACCACATTCAACGGGATCGACGTGCCGGTCGCGGACCAGTTGAAATTCTACGACGTGTGGGGTTCAGACCAGACCTATCCGCACATGGCTGTAGGCTGGACCTGGGCCATGGATACGCCCTTCAAATGGACGAAACAAATCGCATCGCATTTTGGGGGCACGCGGCAGGGTGTCGCGATTTCATGGCCAAACCGGATCAAGGATGCCGGTGGAATCCGAAACCAGTTCCACCACGTTATCGACATCGTGCCGACCATCCTGGACGCCACGGGCGTCACTGCTCCCCTCCAGCTGAACGGAATCGCGCAAAAGCCCATCGAGGGCGTCAGCATGGCCTATACCTTCGACAAGGCGGGTGCCGGAGCGCCGTCCAAACGCAGCACGCAGTATTTCGAAATGTTTGGAATGCGCGCGCTCTACCACGAGGGCTGGATGGCTTCGACGACTCCCTATCGAGCGCCGTGGAAACTCACCGATCCGACGCCCAAAGACATCGTCAACGGGGTCAAGTGGGAACTGTACAACGTCGCCAAGGACTGGACCCAGTTCGACGAT
>Ga0255310_10000371_pt1 | contig 10343 bp, 12 predicted proteins | sample EtOH1_T0_E1_meta_FD_201359 | JGI IMG/M metagenome (GOLD analysis project Ga0255310, IMG submission 201359) | Sandy soil microbial communities from University of British Columbia, Vancouver, Canada - EtOH1_T0_E1 | ecosystem: Engineered > Artificial ecosystem > Sand microcosm > Unclassified ...
ACCAACCGCTCACGTGATCGGGCAATTCGAGCTGAGCGACAATGGCAGCGGATTCCGCGCGCGTAATCGCTGGAGCTTCATGTCGGCGCGCGATGCCTGGGTGGCGCCGGTGCAGGTGAAGGTCGGTCCCGACGGGGCGGTCTGGGTTTCCGACTTCTACACCCTGGTGGCCCAGCACAATCCCACGCCCCAGAACCTGCAGGGCTGTTGCCAGAACGGGCCGGGCAACGCCTACGAGACCCCCAACCGGGACCGGCTCCACGGCCGGATCTACCGGATCGGGTACGACAGCGCGCCGGCCGCGGCCCCGCTGCGGCTGGACCGGGCCTCGCCCGCGCAGCTCGTCGCGGCGTTCCGGAACGACAACATGTTCTGGCGGATGACCGCCCAGCGGCTGCTGGTCGAGCGCCGGGCCCTGGAAGCTGTGCCCGCCCTGATCCGGCTGGCGGAGGATCACACCATCGACAGAGAGGGCCTCAATCCTGGTGCGCTGCACGCCCTGTGGACCTTGCACGGGCTGGGGGCCATCCCGGGCAATCCCGACGCGCTGGCGGCGGCGCGCGCAGCGCTGCATCATCCCGCGGGCTCGATCCGCCGGGCAGCCCTGATGATGCTGCCCCGCACCCCGCAGCTGCTCGACGACATCCTCGCCGCCGGAATCCTTCCCGACCGGACCTCGCCCTGGCCGGTGGACTACACCGTTCCCACCTCGATCCTCCAGGATGCCGACCCGCACGTCCGGCTCGAGGCGCTGCTGGTGGTTTCGGAGCTGCCGGCCTCGCCCCGCGCGGCCGCGGCGGTCGCGGAGGTTATCGGGTTTCCGGCCAATGCCCGCGATCCCTGGACGCCCGACGCAATTTCGATGGCCGGTGCCCGCCAGGGTGCCGATTTCCTTCTGGAGCTCATCCGCCGACCGGTGCCCGGGAGCGACTCACTCGCGGTGGCCGGGATGCGGAAGGCGGTGCACAAAATCGCCCGCTATCACGGAGCCCAGAAGGACGTGGCGACCGTGGTCGGTCTGATCGCCGCGGTGCCGGGCTCGACCCCCGTGCTCGGCGCCGGCCTGCTCAACGGGATCGCGGACGGCTGGCCGGCCGAGTCGCCTCCGGAGCTCTCGGAGGAACAGCGGGCCGCGCTGGTGGCCGCGGCGCGCAATGCGCCGGCCGAGCTGGCGGCGGGGTTCGAGAAGATTGCGGTCCGCTGGGGGAGGTCGGATATCTTTCGGTGAAGGAGTGGTCAGTGGTCAGTGGTCAGTGGGTGGGGATTGGGGGTTGGCAATGACGAAATACATCCTGACCATCGGAGCGCTGGCGGGCCTGTTGCCCGCCGACCGGCTCCTGGCCCAGCCCGCCGCCGATACCACGATCACCGTGCGGGCGATGAGTTCGCTGGAATTCGATCCGGCGACGATCTCGGTTAAACAGGGAACCCGGGTGCGGCTCCGGCTGGTCAATGCCGGCACCCTCCCCCACAACATCGTGGTGGTGCGCGATTCCAGTGACCTCGATCGGCTGGCCGCCGCCGCGTCACACGAGGGTGGCGACTATGTCCCGCTCGCGCTGAAAGACCGGATGATCGGCTATTCCGCGCTGGCGTCGCCGGGCCAGACCGTGGAGATGGAGTTCGTGGTTCCCCCGCCGGGCGAATACACCTATGTCTGCCTGATGTCGGGGCATGCAGCCGTGATGCTGGGAACCCTCCGCTCCCTGCGATAGGGAAGCCAGCGCGAGAGGACCGCGCCGCGCTCTTGTCACGCTCTGCAGCCCCAGGTCGCACCTGGGTGACGCCCCACGCAGCTACGATGGATGGGATATCTGGTTATGGCAGATATGCTTGCGAGGAAGGCTGCAGGTGATCGTTTCCGGAGGAAACCGGTGGCTGCGGCACATTACTAGTCTGCAGCACAATTACTAGCACATCAGTTCTTCTTCAGTCGCAAGAATGATCTACCGACCCGCCTGGTGTTCTTGTATTTGGTGAATGCCACCGATGTGGATGGCCCGATTAGCGAAGCGGAATGGAAGGGCGCCTCACGCCTTATCCATGCCGTCCTTGGTCTCCCTAAAGACCTGACGAAATTTGGAGTATTCGACGCATTCGTGGACGTGCGGCTTCTCCAAGATGCGGTATAACAAGCGGTTGCTGTTGCCGGGGCGTAAGCGCCTCCGCCGCCGCGGGATATCTTTGACTTACTTGGTCTGCGGCGGCTCCGGCACGCCCCGCAGCAGAACCGCGAGTCGTTAGACCGCTCGCTTCCAGCTTTTCTCGCTGCAAGGTTCGCATTTGTGAAACGCCAGCATCGCATTGGAATTCTCTCGGGGCTCGTAGCTCTTGCGGGAGCCTGCTCGCCCTCAGCCCAACTGAAGCTCGCGCCGGACCCCGCATCAAAGTCGACTCAAATTGTCCGACTTGATCGAGGAGTCCTTCAGGGGCGAGTCCGCCCGTTCCGGTCACTCGGAGGGCAATTTCGCGCAACTGTGCGACTCATGCAGGGTCAACCCGAAACCGTGATTTCCACACAGATCGATTCGAAGGGCACCTTTAGTTTCGGAGGACTTCCGGTCGGGAGATACAGACTGGTGGTGGTGTCGATCGGATATAGGAGGGTAGAGTACACTATCTTCGCTGCAGATTCGGGCGCCTCCAGCGTTCAAGTAGGGATGGAGCCGGACCCGTTTAGCCTGGACGAGATCTGCGCCGGCACATGCCCCCCCGCACCTTCTGGTGTGATTATGGGGTCCATTATGTGCGCAGGGCGGGCGGGGGTAATTCCACCTGAGTTGGACCTTACCCTCCGCGATTCAGTCAGCCGAACTCTTCGAGCTATAGCGCCAGTCCATGCGAGTGGTCGCTTTGAGATTTCTAGGATTTCACTAGGTGCATGGCGCATCGAGGTGAATCAGCGCGCCAAAGTCCTGTCGGTGCTCCATGTGCGTCTCGTCCGGGATACACTGGATGCCGGAAACATGCGCCTCACCTGCCGGTAATGGAGCCCGCAGTTACCGGTGTCCTTGAGTGGCCGGTGACATAGGTAACAAATAGACCGAGGACATAGGTAACACTCTGGAGTAAGTCATTGGGTACCTGAGGAGGTGCCCGATGCCGTGGAGAGTGGAGACGCCTATGTCGCAGCGCCAGGATTTTGTGGAGGCGTGGGCCCGGGGGCACTGGCACCCGACCGAGCTTTGCGCCCGCTTCGGGATCAGCCGGAAAACCGGCTACAGGTGGTGGCACCGGTACGAGGCCGGCGGCCTCGCGGCCCTGGTGGACCAGTCCCGCCGCCCGGATCGCAGTCCCAGCGCGCTCGATGCGGCCCTGGGGGCGCTCCTGATCGGCACCCGCCAGGCCCATCCGACGTGGGGGGCCGCGAAAGCTGCTGGCCTATCTGATCCGCGCGGAAGCTGCTGGCCTCGGCTGGTCGGACTTCTTCGGCCCTCGCTCCACAAAGACCCTCTAAGGACGAATATCAGGCAACCCACAAGCGCCTGACGAGCCCAAAGGGCCGCGCCGCCGGCGCGGGGCAATCGTTAAGTGCCTGCGCAAAAACTAAGGTAAGTGTCATTGCCGTTTCATCATCCCTTCAGCCACCACTCTTCTACGTTTTCGGCAGGCTCCTGACGAACGGCACCGTTCTGCTCGGCGGGGCGCTAGGTACGGTGTGAAGTGGGGCAAGCCCTACCACCGGAGGTCATCATGCCAGCATACACACCCGAGTTCTCACTCGACGTGCAGGAAGTGAGAGGCTATTGCCCGGCGGGGGAGGCGTACGCCATGGAACAACTCAAGGCGAAGCGGATCCCCGTTCTTTCCTGCGAGGGACCGTGCATCCGCGGAGAAATCGCGAGGCTCGCGGGCAATCTGATCACGCGCAAGGTGCCCTGTCTCGCCCGCGCTTGTCATGCGGAGACCTTTTTTGTGCCCCATTCGACAATGGCAGCATGGGTTAAGAGCGCTGACAGGACCATTATGATCGATGGCTGCTTCCTGAAGTGCCACGGCCGCGTCCTGAAGAAGCTTATCGATGAAGCGAAGGTGGTTCACATCGATGCGCTGTTCCTCCACAAGAAGTACAACGACGTTTTTCTAGTGGACGATGTCCCCGAAGAAGAACGCAACGCAGTGGCCCGAGAGGTCGCCGACAAGATCATCGCCGAGCTGATAAGACGAGGTGACGTGGCAATGGACGCTTGATTCCTTGCCGGGTCGGCTCAGAGGAGAACTCCAATGACCAAAAACATGGGCAGTGCGGATCGCACCATTCGGATGCTGCTTGCGCTCGTCATAGCGGTCCTCTACCTGGTGCACTCGATCAGCGGGACGCTTGCTCTCGTCCTGGGATTCGTCGCGCTCCTTTTCGTTGTTACGAGCCTCGTCGGCTGGTGCCCGGCGTACCTGCCATTCGGCCTCTCGACCCGGAAGACGGCCAGCGGCCCGCCGTCCGGCGGCCCAGCGCTCGGGGGTCGGTGACGCGGCGGCACGGGAACTGACCGCGGTAGAGTCCCGGTAGGGTGGGATCGGTGCCCGGAGGAATCACAAATGCCGTTTTACCTTAAAGAGCGAGACATCTCCTCCGATATTGCTGGGGCTGATTCCGTTCTGATTGTACCTTGCCGATTCTGTCCCGCTGCCAGTTTCGCCGTGAGGGAGGCCAAGCCCTATTTGGAGCCGTTTCGCGCATTTTTGAGGACTCCGGCGTATGAATCATACATTCGCACCCTGAAGTCCCGCCTGGAAAGTGAAGGCATCAGAACCGGGGTATTCGAGAGCAAGCTACCCCACCAGTTCGTGCTTTGCATGTGGACATCAGGGCGCCGACAGGAGTTGGCGAGACGGGCAGCGGGATATGACGCGCTGGTCGTATTGGGGTGTGATGCGGCAGTAGAGACCGCCCGCTCTTCCATAAAGCCCAACGGTTGCCGGGTCATCCCGGGTATGGAAGTTGAGGGGGTAATGAACGTCATGCCGATCCTCCACACTCCCCTTAGCCTTTGGCTTGACTTGAGCTGCGTGACCCGGGTGCTCCAGAACCAGGCGGGGGCTTCCCGGTCACCCAATCAGAAGCTGACGACCTGACAAGTCGCTCCATGTGCGACTTCGTGCTATGACCGACGGGGTGAGGTTGACCTGGCTACGCATCGCGCTGAGAGTCCTTTCCCTTGGATTCCTCGCGGCGTTCATTCCGTGGATCACTCTGATTCTCTTGAGCGCGCCCGTTCTTGCACCAGGAGGTAGGCTCGCACCATTGCTCAGATTCCAGCCCCACAACCCGCACTACGAGAGCATGCTGGCAGCCATCTACATCATATGGGCGGTCATGCTGTGGCGCGGGTCGCGCGATCCTGCCAAACACCTGCTATTCATTGATTTCACGATCTGGGCAAGTGCCGCTCATGGTCTCGTGATGCTGATAGCCACACCCATTCAGAAGGGCCTTGTCATGACGGTCATCGAAGGTCTCCCACTCGTCGTGATAGCAGCAGTGCTCTGGTGGCTACGACCGAGGCGCGGGGAAACGGGTCCACCCGCTGCCTGACAAGCGCGTGAAGCCGGCAGCGCGCGTAAGAAGTATCGAATGACACCTCTTTCTTCAGCGCGCCGAAGCCTGAGCGCGGTCCGTTAGGCAGCGACGCCCCAAGGCCGGCAACGGTCGCCGGGGCCAGGCGACGAACTCGAGAGCGTGAACGGCATCCCGTCAAGGGAGATCTGGGAGCTCGAGCACCGTCCCACCAGCTCCACTCCAACAAGCGGAGCAGCATGCACGACCACGTGAAAATCCGGCTTGCTCTACTGTCCGAGCGACGCGCGCTGGAGGCGCTGCAGTTACGCGCGTCGCTCAGCAATCCTGGAGACCGGGCCGCGTTACTCGCGAACCCAGATGCCATTGATCTCCCCCTCGAACAGATCAACGCCGGTCAGGTATTCGTCGTCGAGGCCGCAGGAGCCATCAAGGGCTTTGCCGCCATGCTCACCCGTGAAGACGGTAATGCGGAGTTGGATGCGATCTTTGTCGAGCCCGACACCTGGCGCCGAGGGCTTGGTCGCATGCTGATCGACTACTGCGCGACAACCGCGCGCGGGCAAGGAGCCGGAGCACTCCACGTTGTCGGGAATCCACACGCAGAGCGCTTCTATGTGGCGTGCGGGTTCGAGCCCGTTGGTTCGGTAGAGACTCGCTTTGGGGTTGGGACCCTGATGCGCCGGGTGCTCTGATCGCGGCACCACACCTGTCGCACGCTCATCGCCGCCCGCAGTGAGGCCAAGTCGTTAGGTGGCTGCCGGTCCGCGCCGCTCCGCCGACTCCGCGAACTCCGGGTCTGCTGTGTACCCGAACCGCTCTTGCAGACTTGTTTCAGAGGGGCCCTAGCCGGGGAGCTTCCCCCGCCGCCAGCCCGCCAGGGCAACCGCGGCCATCCAGAGCGCCACCAGCAGCAGCCCGTACATCTCGCGGGACTCCTCGATCCCGACATTCTTCATCTCGAACCCGCCGAACATCTCGGCGAACGGCACCTTGCCGATGACCCGGGGCGCGATGGTCGCGGCCCAGCCGAGCGCCGTGACCGAGAGGAGCGCGGGGAAAACTGGCCTCACTCTCCGGGTACACTCGAGCAGGGCGATGATTGCGGCCCCGCCGTAGATCGCCATCCACGGCAGCGGATCGGGATCGTTGATCTGGACCGCGACCGAGGCCGCGAACAGCACCGCCGCGACCACGTTGGCCACGGTCCAGCCCAGATTCGGCCTCCAGTCACCAGGCATTCCGGATACTCGCTTCGAGGACCCGCCCGGCGGCGGGGTACAGGTAGGCTTCACCGGATCCGCCGGGATCGAGGAAACCGGTGCTGCTGTACCGGGCCGCTGCCAGGTTGCGGAGGTCGAGATGGAAGCCCATCCCGAGCGCCCGGAGGCCGACCCGGAGATCCACCCGGGCATAATCGGGCAGCGATCGGGTGTTGGCGTCGTCGAGATACATGCCGCGGAGGTGGTACACCATGGCGGACAGCTCCAGCAATCCCGGCGACCGCAGGGGACGAAGGGAGAGCCCCGCGCTCAGGGTGTGCCGGGGAATCGCCTTCAGCCGCCGTCCGGCATTCGCCCCGCTCCGGGACGTCGCCGCCTGGAGCGCATAGCTCAATAGAACGGAGGCCCGGCTGCTCTCGATCTCCAGCCCGGCCTCCGCTCCCCGGTGGCGGCTCTTGCCGATATTGACGTAGCGGAACGCCTCCACGTCGAAATCGAGCTCGTCGCGCATTTCCATCTGAAATAGCGAGAGGGATCCCGAAGCCTGGACGGCATCGGAGACCAGGGTGGCGTGGTAGAGTCCGGCCTCGACGCTCCCGCCCCGCTGGGGCGAGAGATCGGGGTTGGAGGTCCGGAGCTCGAACGGAGGGAAGGGAATGGGAATATTCCGGAGATCGAACTTCTGGTCGAGAGTGGGCGCCTTGAACGATCGCCCGAGCGCGAGATAGGCATGACCGGCGCTGCCGGGCGCACTGGCGTACCGCAGGCTTGCCCCCACTCTGGGGCTCACCGCGGAATGGGTGGAGCTTCGGCGCGACTCGGCGGCCGGAATCCGGGGCGTGAAGGTGTCGTGCAGCAGATCCAGGCGCCCCCCTACGGTGAGCTGGAGGACGCCGGAGGCCTGCACCGCATACTCGAAATAGGCGGCGGCCGCCGCCCGGGAGCTCTGGGCGCGGGTATCGAGCGCGCCACGCTCCCCGGCGGCCGAGGCATAGTCCGCGCGGGTGCCCCCGGTCACCAGGTAGTACCGTGAATCGAGCGTGGCGCGGCTGCCCTCGATTCCCGCCACCAGGCGGCCGTTCCCCGGGAAGCGCGCCCGGGTGAGCTGGGCCCGTACCATCGCCCGACCGGTCTCCGCTTCGCGCGCCTTGGTATCTCCGAAACCGGGAGCCAGGGCGAAGGTACGGATGGCGTCCTGGCTTCGGAGCTCGAATCCCAGGTCCGCGTCCAGGGCGGTGCGATCTCCGGCGCGCCAGGTGCCGTCGAGGCTCGCCTCGAGGGACCGGTCGGTGGTTTTGTCGAACCGGAAGAGGGTATCGGAGCCGCGCCGGTTGGTGGCGAGCAGGCTTTCCAGCAACGGCCCGGGCTCTTCGAATCGCCGCCCGTCCGCCCGGATCGAGAGCGCCAGGCGTCCGGAGGGACTGGTCCGAAGGGGAATGGTGGCACGTGCCCTTCCGGCGATTCGTTCGGCGTGGCGCCGGTACCCATTGGTGCGGTCGACAGCGGCGGACAGCATCCCGCCGAGGTCAGCGGCCACGCGCTGGATGCCGAACCCGCCGCCTGCCGCCTGCCAGCGGACTCCCGGCGCGGACCCGGAGCTGTCCGCCGCGCGGGTGATGATGTTGATGACGCCGCCGATCGCCGCGTCTCCGTACAAAGAGGACGCCCCGCCCCGCACCACCTCCACGGCCGCGATCGACGCCGGGGGCGGGAGCGCGTCCCAGGCGACCAGGCCGTGCATTACCTGATTCACCGGCCTCCCGTTCACCTGCACGATGACGTACTCGGCTTGGCCGCCGCCGTAGAATCCCCGTACCATCAGCTGGGGATCGAAGCCCACTCCGTCGAAATCCACGATGGCAAACCCCGGCACCGACCGGAGCAGATCAGCCAGGGTTGCCTGCGGAATCCGGGCCAGCCGGGCCGCCCCAATGCGGGTGACCGCGGCCGCGGAGGTGCTGAGCGGAGCGCCCGTCCTGGCGGCGGTGACTACGACCGGATCCAACAGACGAGGGCGGAGGGTATCGGATGCCGGCGGAGCCGCTTGCCCCAGAGCGACACCCGCCTGGACCAGGGCGCCGAGGAGCAGGCGCCACTTCATGGATTGACGCGGAGGGACTTGAACCGGCGGGCCTGGGCTTCGATGGCGGGCTCGACCGCCAGCCGCTCGATGCTGGAAGCGCCGAAGAATCCCGCCACGCCCCGGGTTCGCTCCAGCACGTACTGGGCATCCTCGGGCTCCGCGATGGGCCCCCCATGGCAGAGCACGATCACCTCCGGATTGACCGCCCTGGCGGCATCGTGCATTTCCTGCACCCGCTGCACCGCATCCTCGAGGGACATCGCGGCGGTTCGGACCCCGATGGATCCGGCGACCGTGGTGTTCACGTGAGCCACCACGATGTCGGCCCCGGCCTGGGTGAACCGGGTGGCGGTGTCCGGGTCAAAGACGTAGGGACAGGTGAGCATACCGAGCCGGTGGGCTTCGGCGATCATGTCGATTTCGAGCTGAATGCTCATGCCGGTTTCCTCGAGAATCCGGCGAAACTGGCCGTCAATCAGGCCCACCGTGGGAAAATTCTGCACCCCGTCGAATCCCATCGCCTGGAGCTGGGGAAGGAACACCCGCATCAGCCGGAAGGGATCGGTGCCGCACACGCCGGCCAGCACCGGGGTCCGGGTGACCACCGGCAGCACCTCCCGCGCCATGTCCACCACGATGGCGTTGGCGTCGCCGTAGGGCATCATGCCCGAGGCGCTGCCGCGCCCGGCCATCCGGAATCGTCCGGAGTTGTAGATGATGATGAGATCCACGCCTCCCCGCTCGGCAAACTTGGCCGAGATGCCGGTGCCGGCTCCGGCGCCGATGATGGGAGCGTGGGCCGCGATCTGGCCGTGAAGCCGGCGGAGACATTCCTCGCGGGACAGGAAGGGCATGGGGCTCAGGGACGAAGGTGAAGGAGCAGCTCGTCGGCCAGCGCGTGGGCGAACTCCAGGTCGTTGATATGACGGTCGATTTCGCGCACCACGACGTTGGGGCCGGCGTGCTGCCGGAGCGACCCAAACAGGGCCCGATCCGCCTCCGGGTCATGGAAGGGCTGTCCCTCGGCGTCGAGCATGCTGACGCCGCGTGCGGGCAGCATCAGGACCACCGGGCCGGCGGCGCGGGAGAGCTGCCCGGCGATCCGGCGCCCAATCTCGCGGCACTCGTCGGCGGTGGTCCGCATCAGCGTTACGCTCTCGTTGTGGCGATAGAGGGTCCGGTTCCGGAACCGTTCGGGAACCGAACTCTCCGGCCCGAAGTTGACCATATCGAGCGCGCCGGCCGATACCACCTGGGGCAGGCCCTTCCGGCCGGCGGCCGAGAGCCGGTCGGGGCCCGCGCTCAGCACCCCGCCGACCACCTCGTCGCACCATTCGGTGGTGGTGACGTCGAGGACTCCCGCGAAGTATCCGTCGGCGATGAGGCCTTCCATCGCCCGCCCCCCGGACCCGGTGGCGTGAAACACCAGCACATCGTATCCGGCGGCCTCGAGCCGGGTGCGCGCCGCGGTGACGCAGGGCGTGGTCACGCCGAACATGCTGGCCGCCAGCCTCGGCCGGGC
>Ga0255310_10000372_pt1 | contig 10316 bp, 7 predicted proteins | sample EtOH1_T0_E1_meta_FD_201359 | JGI IMG/M metagenome (GOLD analysis project Ga0255310, IMG submission 201359) | Sandy soil microbial communities from University of British Columbia, Vancouver, Canada - EtOH1_T0_E1 | ecosystem: Engineered > Artificial ecosystem > Sand microcosm > Unclassified ...
GGCGCTCGGCGACCTCGACCTCCTTGTCGGAACCCATGCGCTGTTCCAGGAAGACGTCGCATTCCACGATCTCGCGCTCGCGGTGGTCGACGAACAGCACCGCTTCGGGGTTCATCAGCGGCTCGCCTTGACGCAGAAAGGCGAGGCCGTCGACGTGCTGGTGCTTACGGCGACGCCGATCCCGCGCACGCTCGTGCTCACTTATTTCGGAGACATGGACATCTCGGAATTGCGTGAAAAGCCGCCCGGGCGGCAACCGATCGACACCCGCGCCATTCCGCTCTCCCGTCTTGAAGAGGTGGAAGATGCGGTCGGTCGCGCGCTCGCAGAAGGCAAGCGCGCTTACTGGGTCTGCCCGCTGGTCGATGAATCGGAAAAACTCGATTTGGCTGCGGCGCAAGCGCGCTTCGAGGAACTGCGCAAGAAATTCGGCGAGCTGGTCGACCTCGTGCACGGCCGCATGAAAGGCGCCGACAAGGATGCTGCGATGGCGCGGTTTGCGGCGGGCGAGACAAGGCTGCTGATCGCGACGACCGTCATCGAGGTCGGCGTCGACGTGCCCGAGGCGACCATCATGGTGATCGAGCACGCTGAGCGCTTCGGCCTCGCACAACTCCACCAGTTGCGTGGACGCATCGGACGCGGATCCGCCGCTTCAACCTGCCTGTTGCTCTACAAGGCGCCGCTCGGCGAGACGGCAAAGGCGCGGCTCGCCATTTTACGTGAAACCGAAGACGGCTTTCGAATCGCCGAGGAAGACCTGCGTCTGCGTGGCGAAGGCGACCTTCTCGGCACCCGGCAAAGCGGTTGGCCAGGTTTTCAGGTTGCCCGCCCCGAGCTGCACGGAAAATATCTCGGCGCCGCCCGCGATGATGCCGCACTTATTCTTTCGCGCGACCCCACCCTGTCGGAGACGCGCGGCGAGGCGCTGCGCCATCTGCTCTATATTTTCGGGAAGGACGAAGCGGTCAAATTGATCCGGGCCGGCTGAATTACTCGGCCGCCTCGACCTTGCGCTTGGTGCGCGCCGCCTTCGCCTTGAGGGCAAGCGCGGCCAGATTTTTCTGTACCTCGCCCTCCGGCTGCACCATGCCGGCGGAAATCAGGAGCGTCATCGCGTTCTCGACCGAAATATCGAGCTCGATGAGATCCTTGCGCTTCACATAAAAGAAGAACCCGGTAGTCGGGTTGGGTGTGCACGGCATGAAGGCCGACACATGCTCGCCGGCTGGCAGCCTTTTGACCAAATCGGCGCTAGGCGGCTGCGACAAAAATACCAACGACCACATTCCCGGCGCCGGGAATTCCACCAGCGCAACTTTACGGAAACTCGAGCCAGTTTTCGAAAACAGGGTTTCAAAAATCTGCTTCATCGTCTTGTAGATCGGCCGCACGATCGGCAGACGATCGAGCACGCCCTCGCCCCAGCCGACCAATGTACGGCCGACGAGATTTGCCGTGAGGAACCCGAGCAGCGTGAGCCCAACCACCGCAATGATGAGTCCCGTCCCGGGAACCGGCCACGGCAGGTAACTCTCCGGCCGGTAGTCGGGCGGGATGATCGGCCGCATGAAGCCGTCGACCCAGGTAATGAGCGACCAGATCAGCCAGACCGTAATTGCCAACGGACCCGCGACCACAAGGCCGGTCAGGAAATAGTTGCGCAACCGGCCCGCGACACTCGTGTGCGGGGACACCACCTTGGGAACGTCCACGGTCAATGGATCGCTGGGATTACTTGCTGGGTCAGACATGACGTCAGTTTATTCCACCGTAACCGATTTCGCGAGGTTGCGCGGCTGGTCCACATCGGTGCCGATTGCGGCGGCCGTATGATAGGCAATCAATTGCACCGGGATGGCATAGACCAGCGGCGTTACCGTCGAGCTCATGTCGGGCAAGGTTATGGTTTCGACGGATGCGAGTGCCGCTTCTTTCGCGCCGCGCGGGTCCGTCACCAGGATGATCTTGCCGCCACGCGCGGCAACCTCCTGCATGTTCGATGCGGTTTTTTCGAACACATTGTCATGAGGCGCAATCACGATGACCGGTATTGTCTCGTCGATCAAGGCGATCGGCCCGTGCTTGAGTTCACCCGCGGCGTAGCCCTCGGCGTGAATGTAGGAAATTTCCTTGAGCTTGAGCGCGCCCTCGAGCGCGATCGGAAAGCTGGTGCCGCGGCCGAGATACAGCACGTCGCGGGCTTTCGCGAGATTCTGCGCGAGTTTCTCGATCTGCGGCTCAAGCGCAAGCGCCGCTGCCATCAGGCGCGGTGTCTCGATGAGCGCATGCACCAGTTTCTGCTCATCAGCCGCCGATAGTACGCCACGCGCGCGTCCGGCTGCGATCGCCAGGCACGCCAGCACGCCGAGTTGGCAGGTGAAGGCTTTGGTTGACGCTACACCGATTTCCGGTCCTGCCAGCGTCGGCATGACGACGTCACTTTCGCGCGCGATCGTCGAAGTCGGAACGTTGACCACCGAAAGAATGTGCTGCTTGTTCTCTTTCGCATAGCGCAGCGTCGCCAACGTGTCGGCGGTCTCCCCCGACTGGGAAATGAAGACGGCGAGATCGCCGGGTTCAAGCGGTGCGCCACGATAGCGGAATTCCGAGGCTATATCGATCTCGATCGGCAGCTTCGCAAATCGCTCGAACCAGTATTTCGCAACCAGTCCCGCATAGAACGCCGTGCCGCAGGCCGAGATCGAGACCCGCTTCAGTTTTTTCCAATCGAACGGCAGCGCAGTCGGCAGCGCAACCCGCTCGTTGATCATGTCGATGTAATGCGCGAGCGTATGACCGACCACTTCCGGCTGCTCGTGGATTTCCTTCGCCATGAAGTGCTTGTGGTTGCCTTTGTCGACCAGCTGCGCCGTTGCCGTGGACTTGAGAACCGGACGCTCGACCTTGCGGTCCTGTCCGTCGCGAATTTGCACGCCCTTGCGTGTGAGCACCGCCCAGTCGCCGTCTTCGAGATAGCTGATCGTGTCCGTGAACGGCGCAAGCGCGATCGCGTCGGAGCCGAGATACATCTCGCCATTGCCGTAACCGACCGCCAGAGGAGAGCCCTTTCGCGCTCCGATCAGGAGATCGTCCTTGCCGGTAAAGAGAAACGCGAGCGCAAAAGCCCCGCGCAACTGCTTGAGCGAGGCCGCAACGGCTTCTTCCGGCGACTTGCCGCTTTTCATTTCCTGCGTGACGAGGTGCGCCACCGCCTCGGTGTCGGTATCGCTGGAAAATTTGCTGCCGCCTTTGGTCAGCTTCTCACGCAGCTCGCGAAAATTCTCGATGATGCCGTTGTGCACGACGGCAACCAGATCCGTTGCATGCGGATGAGCATTGTCCTCGGTCGGTCGGCCATGGGTCGCCCAGCGCGTATGACCGATGCCGATAGCGCCACCGAGCGGTTCGCGATCGAGACGATCCTCAAGCGCACGGAGCTTTCCTTTCGCACGCCTGCGGCCAAGCACACCTTTCTCAAGGGTGGCGACACCGGACGAGTCGTAGCCGCGATATTCGAGGCGCTTGAGCGCATCAACCAGCTGGCCCGCGACCGGCCCGCTCCCGAGAATTCCGACGATCCCGCACATTCGCCCGGATGGCCCCTTTGCCAACTCGCTTATGGTTTAGCCGCTGCCGCCAAACACGAGGAAATCAAAACGCATTTCGCCGTATGACATTTCGACAAAGAACGCCCGGGCTTCAGGACTTTTTCGGTTTCTTCCCTCTCAGGTTCTTGCCCAAGGCTTTCACCTGTCGCAAGCGGTTTGCCCAGCCTTCCTTAACCGTCTGCCTGGTACGCGCGATCGCGAGCGCGCCGGCCGAAACATCTTTGGTCACGACCGTTCCGGTAGCGATATAGGCTCCGTCACCCACTTTGACCGGTGCGACGAGCGCGGTGTTCGATCCGATGAACGCGCCCTTGCCGATCTCGGTGTGATGCTTTGCCACGCCGTCATAGTTGCAGGTGATGGTACCGGCCCCGACATTTGCACCCGCGCCCACCCGCGCATCACCGATATAGGTCAGATGATTGGCTTTCGCACCGGCTTCGATCTTGGCTTCCTTGACCTCGACGAAATTTCCGATGTGCACGTCCTTGCCAAGATCGGTTCCCGGCCGCAGCCGCGCAAATGGACCGACGCGTGCGCCCTTGCCGACACGCGCTCCTTCAATATGAGAAAACGATCGGATGGTCGCACCGTCCTCCACCGTGACGCCCGGCCCGAACACGACGTTCGGCTCGACGGTAACGTCCTTGCCGAATTTCGTGTCCGCTGACAGAAACACCGTCTCGGGCGCGACCATGGTCACGCCTGCTTCCATTGCGGCGGTGCGCAGTCGCTGCTGCAATATCGCTTCAGTCTCGGCGAGCTGCGTCTTCGTGTTGATTCCGCGCACGTCATCCTCCGAGGTTTCAATCGCCTTCGTCTTCAAGCCCATGTCACGGGCAATGGCTACAGCATCAGTGAGATAGTATTCGCCTTTCGCATTCTTGTTGCCGATCCGTCTCAGGATGCCGAGCGCGTGATTGCCGGCAAGTGCCACCAGCCCGCCATTGCAGAAGCCGATCTTGCGCTCCTCAGGCGAGGCATCGCGCTCCTCGCGGATTGCGGCAAGCTCGTTCCCATGCAGCAAAAGCCGGCCATAGCCCTTTGGATCCGCCGGCCTGAAGCCGAGCACCGCTACGGCAGCGCCCTCTGCCAGCGCCCTACGCAGCTTCGCAAGCGTCTGCGCACGCACCAAGGGCGTATCGCCGAATATGATGAGTATATCGTCGGCGCCGCGGGCGATCGCCTTGCGCGCCGAAAGAACGGCGTGGGCGGTGCCGCGCCGCTCACGCTGTTCAAAAATCTGCGCCTCGGGCGCGATCCGCCGCGCCTCCTCTCGAACAGTATCGTGGTCAGGTCCCACGACGACGGCAACGTCGCGGGTACCGGCGGATTTCGCCGCAGTGATGACATGCGCCAACAATGTCCGCCCGCCCAATTCATGCATGACCTTGGGCCTGCGCGAATGCATTCGCGTGCCCTCGCCGGCGGCGAGCACAATGGCAAGGCATGATCGACGAGGCATCCGGATTTTGGTTCTCGCTGCCGACTTGACGCATCCCATAGCCGAGCCGGCTGGCAGGCAAAAGCCCGATGCCAGGACATCGTGAAAGACGGCAAAAGCGGGGTTTGGCGGATTCTGTTAATGTTTTCAATGATTCGCCCATCGAGGACCCCATGGCGACCGAGCCGGCGCCGGCTGAAATCAATTTGCGCGAACCACGCAAACGCAGGCGCGACTTTTCAGCCCTGCTCTGGCTGTGCGGTTGGGGCTTGGCGACGGCTGTTGCGCTGAGCGCGCTTGCCATAACGAGTCAGACCCAGACCGCAACCGACCGTCTGCGCTCGATTTTCGCCGCCAGCGAGCCGAGTGCCGTCGCACAAATGCCTCCGCGCCTCGCCCAGCTTGAATTGGAAACCCAGATGTTGACCGCGCAGGTCCGCGCCTTGAGCGCGGACCGTGACCGGCTCGCTGGGCACGTCGCGCTGCTTCAAAGCAGCGTCGACGACATGACAGGGGCAATCAAACAGCAGGCGGCCGCCACTGCGGCGGTCCTTGCCGCGCGAGCGGCAGCCCCCGCATCACAGGCGCAGCCGACCATTGCCCCGCCGGTGGCCAGTGCGACCCCGGTGGCGGCGCCCGAAGCCAAAACCGACCCCGTCATCACCTCATCTGTTCGCCTGCCGCCCGAACGGACCGCGGCTGCGCAGGCGTCCGCTGGGCCGGAGGCAGCGGCAAGCACGAACGAGTTTGCTCTCGATCTCGGCGGCGTATCGACGCTCGAGGGGGTGCAGCAACGCTGGACGACCGTGAAGGCCAATTTTGGCCCGCTCCTGATCAACCTGCACCCGCGGGCGGCACCCGAGCGCCGCCAGGGCAAAACGGGCTACCGGCTCGTGGTCGGTCCGCTGCCTAACAGTCCGGCCGCCACCGGGCTCTGCGCCCACTTCAATGCCGCGCACACGCCTTGCCGCGCCGTCCGGTTTGAGGGCGAACAGATCGCACAGCGTTGATCGCCGCGGCATTGCAGCGCCATACTGGCTGCATGAAACTGTTTCTTCCCAGTGCGCGGGCGACGAACTGGCTGCTGATCATCGGATTTTGCTCGATCGGTTATGCGCTCTACATGCGATATCTCGCAGTCGAGCAGTCTACGGTCGGGCTTGCCTGCCAGGCCGGTTTAAACACCTGGCTCTGCGTCACGCGCCAGATCACCATCGCGTTGTTCACGTATTCCGCTTTTGGCTGGGCCGCGCTGGTCGTGGCCGCAGTGAATTTGCTGAGGCCATCGCTTGTCCTGTTCGCAATTGCGCTCGCAGCGGCCTGTTTCGGAGTCGTCCTCTATAATGTCGGACTGTCCTCCCTCGCCATCGGCCTGCTGGTGCTCAGCTTTGCGCGTCGCGCACCTGAGCCAGATTGAACGCCAGGGCCGCCAGAACCGCGCACACCCACAGCGACTGCCAATTGGCAAGGGTTTCGTTGAAGACAATGTAGACGACTGACAGCGCAAGCACGCAGGCTGCAGACATTTCCGCAATACCGCGTGTCCCTTTGGCGCGACCAACGAGAAATCCATGGACGACGAAAGGCAGGATCGCCGCGGTGAGCGGTGCAAAGGGAAAATCGCGGTAGCGTGGATCGAATACCAGGCCCAGCGCGACAAGGAAAGCCAACAGCATCACCGCGAGCAATATCGCGCCGGCGGTGCGGCCAAGCGGCTCGCTGGCACGCTGCTCTTTCGGTCCAAGCAATTGCGCAAAGCTGGGAACGAGACTCTTTTGCATGATCGCCATGCTCAAAACGACCGGCGCCAGGAACGCGATTGCGGCGAGCATCAAGGAACGAGCCCAACCTGCGACGCCGAGACTCTCGATCGGAATGTTTTCGACCGTCCAACCGAAGAGCGCCCCCCCGACGAGCGCATTCGCGCCGACGCCCAGCCACTGCAAGCTGCGGGCGTTTTCGTCGCGCACATAGATCGCCGCGCCAAATACAATGACGGCAAACAAGATCCCGCCGATGCCCTGCCATATCCACAATGGATGATTGGAGACCGGCTGCGCCCAAGCGAATTTCGGCATGCGTGAATAGCCGTTCAGCAATCCCCAATGACCGCCGACCGTCCCTTCGAGCGCGCGTTTCCACGGCTGATCGAAAGCTTCGATGACATTGACGTGGAAATTCTCACGCTTGCCGAGTGCGAGTACGTCCTGGATGACCCTTGCCTGATTGACCGGCGACGGCAGCGCGCCTTCACGCATGCGGCCGGCGCTCGGCCAGCCGACTTCGCCGATGAGAACGTCCTTGCCTCGAAACGCGTCGACGACTTGCCGGCGAATGGTACCGACATGTGCTCCGGCCCGTCCGGCGGAAATTGGAAAATCCTCCCAATAGGGCAGGATATGGATGGTGACGAAATCGACGGCATTGGCAACGTCGCTGTTGCGCAACCAGAATTCCCATACATCGGCGTAAGTGACGGGCACGCGGACGCGCGCCTTGACCGCGCGGATCGTCCGCGCGAGGTCGGTTGCCGTCATGTCACCGCGCAGAAGCACCTCGTTGCCGACGACGACGGCACGGATGGTTTCCGGGTACTTGTTCGCGAGCGCGACGGCTGTCTCGATCTGGTAGTTGTTTTTGGCCGGATGGCTGGAAAGCCACAGCCCCTGCATGACCTTCAGGTCGTATTTGGCGGCAATCCCGGCGATCTGGTCCAGGCCGAAATCGACCGAGTATGTACGGACGCAGTCGGTGATTTCGGAGAGCCGGGCGAGGTCGTCGTCGATCTGGGCCGCCGGGATCATTGTTGCCGGATCAAGCGGCGTCTGCAGGCCGCGGAATGGCGCGTATGACACGCAATAGAGCTTCTCCGCCCGTCCTACTTGGGGGTACGGCATGAGGACCGGGCTGCCGAGCCAAACCCAGATACCGGCGATCGCCATCGCCACAAAGGCGAGGTATGTGAAAGCTTGGCGCATCGGAAGCCCAAACAATGGGGTCAACGGATATGATCCGGCTTATAGCGCACCGCCGTCCCTGCCAAGGAGACCGGCCTTAAGCAAGGATTGTGGTTATGCTGGACAAAGGGATCGGGTTGAGGCCAAGTCTTGAGGCAAGTGTTGCGGGTTGAAATTCAGGTTAATGGGCACGGCTGGCGTAACAGGGCAATTTCACCAGAGAAAACACCGCCGTATTAGCGTCCCAATCCGGTTGCAAACAGGGCGTCAGGGACGACGTAAGGCCAAGTAAAAAAACACATCCGACGGGGACAATGCTGTTTTCTTTCGAGTTGCGTCGGGGTTTTGCCGTGCTTTGCTGCGCGGCGGCGCTGAATGTCTTTGCCCCGGCGTCCTTTGCGCAAAGCGGGAACGGCAAGCCGCCCGAGCCGCAGAAACCGGCCGCCGATGCCGCGAAGTCCGACACCGCGAAAGAAGGCCAGAAGAAAATTGACGAGATCGCCGAGGCCTCCCGAGCATTGTCCGGCGCGGCTGGCAACCCGGAATGCGTCTGGCTTGGCCGCCGGGTGGTGAGCCTGCTTTGGCGGGACGACCTGGATACGGCCTTCCGGCATCTCGACCTTTTCGACCGCTTCGGCTGCCCGGGTCCGCATATCCAGACCACTTTCCGCTGCCTGGTCCGGCAGGGAAACATCGACCCGAAGCAGCAGGAAACGTTGAACGGCCGGGTTCACGCGTGCTGGCTTAACCCTAACCTTGCCCCTTCCCCTGCCACGGCAGCGGCGGCGCCGGCCCAAGCGCCAGCGGCTACTTCGGGCGGAACCACCCAGCGCTAGGCGGCGTTCCTAGTAGCGAATTTTCATTGCGGTGCCATGTAAGTGCCTAGGATTTGCCATGTCGGCTAGTTACTTGAATCGTCACCTTATGCCGCGCTACGTTTTGCTTGCGCAGACGGAGTATCGGCTGGGCCCAGGGGACGGGCTCAGGGGTCTGCCATCCTGCCCCGCTTGGTTTTGAGTTCTATGCGCACCGTCGCTGCCGTGATCGCCCTTGTGGCGTGCGTGCATGTCGGGTTGTGGGCGTTAATGCGCGACGAGGTTCGCGCCCCCAACTTCGAAGGGCAGCTCGCAAGCGTTTCCTACGCGCCATTCAAAGGCTCCGCGCATCCTGACTCCGGCACCACGGCGCAAGCCGCGCAAATCCGTTCCGACCTCAAGCTTCTCGCGCCCTACACGCGAGCCATCCGTACTTACTCGGCGACCAGCGGTGTCGAACTCGTGCCGGGCATAGCTTCGGAATTCGGGCTGCGTGTTACAGCCGGCGCCTGGATCGACAAAAATCGAAATCGCAACGAGCGTGAAATCCGCTCGGTGATCGATCTCTCGAGGCGTCACAGCAACGTCAACGGCATCATCGTGGGCAACGAGACCATCTATCGCGATGAGCAAAAAGTCAGCGACCTGATTCAGATGATCCAGCGCGTGAAGCGCTCGACCCACGTTCCGGTCACCACCGGCGAAATCTGGCACGTCTGGATTGAGCACCCCGAACTCGTTTCCGCCGTCGACTATATTGCCGCGCACATTCTTCCCTACTGGGAAGGCTTCTCGGAGACGCAGACAGTCGATCAGACCGTCATCATCTACGAGAAGCTGCGCAAGGCATATCCCGGCAAACGGATCGTCATCGCCGAGTTCGGCTGGCCGAGCGCCGGCTACAACATGCATCGCGCCAATCCCGGCCGCATCGAACAGGCCGTCGTGCTGCGCGACTTCGTGGCGCGCGCCGAAGCCTACGGCATGGACTACAACATCGTCGAAGCGATCGACCAGCCGTGGAAGACGAACGAAGGCGGGGTCGGGCCCTATTGGGGAATTTTCGACGCGTCGCGCCATCCCAAATTCAGCTGGACCGGCCCGATCACCGAACCCGATCATTGGAAGCTTGCGACGATTGCCATTCTCGTGAGCGTGCTGCTCTCGCTGCCGCTGCTTGCAATGGGTGCCGTCACGTTGTGGCAAGCCGCAATGCTCACAGGCGCCGCGAACGTCGTGGGCGCGTGGTTCGCCGCTGTCTTTGCGTACTGGAACGGTCACTATTTTGTCCCGGGCGCTGCGTTCGCCCTTGGTCTCGGCATAATTCTGCTGATCCCGTTGATCATCATTGCGCTCGCGCGCATCGAGGAAATTGCCGCCATCGCTTTTGGCCGCAAACCTCTGCGCCTGATCGGCAGCCCGCCGCTCGTCCCTGAGAACTATGCGCCGAAAGTTTCGATCCATATCCCGGCCTATAATGAACCACCCG
>Ga0255310_10000373_pt1 | contig 10316 bp, 8 predicted proteins | sample EtOH1_T0_E1_meta_FD_201359 | JGI IMG/M metagenome (GOLD analysis project Ga0255310, IMG submission 201359) | Sandy soil microbial communities from University of British Columbia, Vancouver, Canada - EtOH1_T0_E1 | ecosystem: Engineered > Artificial ecosystem > Sand microcosm > Unclassified ...
CAGGGTCGCGAGGCACTCGGCGTGGCCCTGCCCGCGGGCGAGCGCGGCGGTCTCGGCGAGCCCCGCCTCGTTCAGGTCGCCGATCACCACCCGCGCGCCCTCCCGGAGGAACGTGAGCGCGGTGGCGCGGCCGATGCCGCTGCCCCCGCCGGTGATGACCGCGACCTTGCCGTCGAGCCGCCCGCTCATCCGCGCCTCCGGGTTACCCGCGCGGCTTCACCCAGGTCTCGGACCAGGCCAGGGTGGCGCTGCTGCCCTGCCGGTCGCCGCGCATCTCCGGCCATACGCTGTTCGTCGCCACCTTGCCGTTGATCTCGAGCTGGGCCGCGCGGGCGGGGAAGAAGGTGCTGAACACGCCGATCGGCCGGTCGTTGAAGCCGGGAGGCGCGTTGAGCACGAAGGGCTCGATGCAGTCGTACCAGGTCATGGTGATCCGCGCGTCCACCGCCTGGACCGTCTCGGTCGCGCTCGACCAGGGCCCGCCCTGGCGCTCGAAGCGCGCCCCGATCACCGGGATGGACGTGTCCGCGAAGGCCGGGAAGAGCAGGGTCTCGATGGACTTCTGCAGCCAGCGCGCCACCGCGATGTTGTCGCTGTAGATCCGGACCCGGCCGTCGGTCAGCGTGCTCTGGAGGAAGAGCGCGTGGCCGCCCCCCGCCGGGCACCACAGCACGCGCCAGTGGCTCGCGCGGTCGGTCAGCGTCTTGCCGCCGTCGGGGCTCAGCCGGATGAAGGAGTTCTCGCCGGTCATCATCACTTCGTTCGGGTCAACTGGCGGCATCGGTCGTCTCCTGTGAGAGTGGGTGTGCGGCCTGATGAAGATACGGGCGAAGCGGGCCGGGAGCAAGGGGGCGACCCGGCCCGGATGGGCGTAGGATCTGCACGGAATTCGCAGCCGGCGCCACGCAGCGGCGCCGGGACGACGCGACCTAACCCAGGGGCTCTCCGCTGGCCGTCACCTGGTTGCCGCCTCGATGCGTCGCCTGATCCAGGAACGCCATCGCCTGGGACAGCAGCGCGGCGTGGTCGTGACCGTCGCGGGGGAACGAGACCTTGCTGACACTGACCGTGAAGCGCTTGGGCGACCCGTTAGAGCTCTCGCGGAACACCACCTGCTCGATGTCGGCGCGTACCCGCTCGGCGATCCGCAGGGCGTCCTCGCCGGCAGTGTGCAGCAGGATGATCGCGATGGCCGAAGAGAGCTGCCCCACCATGTCAGTGGTCCGGACGAACTCGGGGACCTTCCGGGACACCGCCTGCTCGAGCTCCTCCGAGACCTGCCGACGGTGGCCGGGTCCGTCGGGCCGGAGCAGGCAGACGGAGAAGAAGTCCTGGTACCGCGTGGCCCGCGCGGCCTCCCGGGTCAGCAGATGAAGGAACGCCGCTTCGCGGAAGATCTGCGGCTGGCCATCTATGAGATCGCCCAAGAGTTCCCCCCTTGCGATGGCCATGTTAGTCCTCTGGTCCGTGATCCCCTGCAACCCTGAACGTCGCGACAGGCAACTTCTGAGCCAGGGCCAGTCTGGAGCGCCGGATGACCCCGGCACGCCAGGGTCAGATCGGCGCCAAAGGTACGTCAGTGTGGCGATCCGGGGCCGACCGGGTGGCTGCTTCCAGGGCTCCGCGCGAGGACGGCTGAGGTGCCGATCCCGCTCTTCGGTCGGATCTGGAGCCCCGGAGCCGGTAATCTTTACACACCTCGAGTGTAGATTAGATCGATGACGGCGAGGCATCGGGCCTCCGGTCGAAATGGTGAGGGTGACCGGGATCCGGTCGATTGCTCCCGGCGTCGGCGAAGATATGAGGCACCGATGATCGTCACGCCGTTCGTGGTGGACGTGGCCCAGGGGAGCCTCGACGATCTGCGGGAGCGCCTCGCGAGAACGCAATGGCCGGACGAAGTGGCCGACGCGGGCTGGGACTACGGCGCGAACCTGGCCTACATGCGGGAGCTGGTGGAGTACTGGCGCGCCGGGTTCGACTGGCGGGCGGCGGAGCGGGCGATGAACGCGGTGCCGCACTTCCGGGCCCGGGTCGATGGTATCGGCATCCACCTGATCCACCAGCGCGGGCGGGGACCGGCGCCGATGCCGCTGCTCATCACCCATGGCTGGCCCAGCTCCTTCGTCGAGATGTTCGCGCTGATCCCGCTCCTCGCCGATCCGGGAGCGCACGGCGGCGACCCCGCCGACGCGTTCGACGTCATCGTCCCGTCGGTGCCCGGCTTCGGCTTCTCGGACCGGCCTGGGCGCGGGATGACCCGCAGCCGCGTCGCCGGGCTCTGGGCGTCCCTCATGGAGGGGCTCGGGTACCCGCGGTATGCCGCGCACGCCAACGACATCGGCGCGGTGATCAGCGCCTGGCTCGCCGTGGATCATTCCGAGCGCCTGATCGCGCTCCACACGCTCATGCCGAACTTCCCACCCGCGGTCATCGGAGGGGACGTGCGGCCGCTCACTGCCGCCGAGGAGGCCTTCGGGCGGCTGCAGGCGCGCTGGGAGCGGGAGGAAGGCGGCTACAACCGTATCCAGGAAACCCGGCCCCAGACCCTGGCCTACGGGCTCCACGACTCCCCGGCGGGGCTGGCGGCCTGGATCGTGGAGAAGTGGCTCGCCTGGACGGGCGAGGCCGGCGAGGTCGCCCAGCGGTTCAGCCGCGACCTGCTCCTGGCCAACGTCACGCTCTACTGGGTGACCGGCACCGCCAACGCGGCGAACCGGTCGTACTACGAGCGGGCGCGGGAGACCCGGCGCATCACCGCGCGGATCACGGTCCCCACCGGGGTGGCGCTGACGAGCGAGGCCGTCCAGCGCCCGCCGCGGCAGCTCGCCGAGCGCAGCTACGCGGACATCCGCCGCTGGGTGGACCTGCCCCGCGGCGGTCACTTCGTGGCGGGGGAGGCGCCGGAGGTGCTCGCCGAGGAGCTCCGCGCCTTCTTCCGGCCGTTCCGCGCCGCCCGCTGACTGTGAGATAGTGCTCGGCCGGGAGGCCTGCCATGAGCTCACGCGCCCTTTTCCTCGTCCGGATGGACGTCGCCCACGATCTCGAGCCCGTGTTCAACGACGTGTACGACAAGGAGCACCTGCCGCTGCTGCAGGCGGTGCCCGGCGTGATCCGCGGCTCACGCTACCGCAACCCGTCGCCGACCGAGCCGCGCTACATCGCGGCCTACGAGCTCGAGAGCGCCGCCGTGCTCCAGAGCGCGCCGTGGAAGACGGCGGGGGAGGCGGGCCGCTGGCCCGGCGAGATCCGGCCCCGCACCATGAACCGGCACCTCGCGACCTATGAATGGGTCGGCTCGAGCCCGGCGCTCACGTACCGGACGCCCTACATCTTCTGGGTCATGATGGACATCGAGCCGCACCGCGAGGCGCTGTTCAACGAGCTCTACGACGTCGAGCATGTGCCGCTCCTGCTCAAGCTGCCCGGATGCGTGAACGTGGCGCGGTACCGGACCGAGACCCCGGGCGAGCCGCGCTACCTGGCCGCCTACGAGGTGGATCGGCCGGACCTGCCGATGTCGCAGCTCTGGAACGACACGTCCGACATCGGGCGCTGGAAGCCCGAGGTGCGGCCGTACACCTACAACAAGAAGTTCATCGTGAGCCAGCGCATCTGATCCCTCCGCGGAATGGTAGGATGTGACCGGTCACAGCCATCCACGGTGAGGAGGCGGGCACTCGATGTGACGGAAGGGCTTTGTGACCGGTCACAAGCTAGCGTACGATCCCCACCCTGTCAATCGGACTTCCCGCCGCGGGCGGCTCCCCGGTGTATCCTCGTGGCCGGCGCCTACTATCTCGTCAGGAGCGAATCTGATGCCGACCGACATCGCGTTGACCTCGCTGGCCATGCCGCTGTCCGAGTTCCCCGCGATGGCCCGCGAGGCCGAGGAGCGTGGGTACCGGACCGCCTGGGTGGGCGAGGCCTCGGGCGCGGAGGCGATCGTGCTGTCCACGCTGATCGCGACCCACACCCGGACGCTCCAGATCGCCAACGGGGTGATCCCGGTGCAGACGCGCACCCCGGTCGTGTACGGGCAGGCCGCCGCGACGCTCGGGCACCTGGCGCCGGGCCGCTTCGCGCTCGGCCTCGGGCTCTCCAGCGAGATCATCGTGGGGCAGTGGCACGGGCTGCCGTTCGCGCCGTCCATCCAGCAGATGCGGGAGGCGGTGCAGATCATCCGGATGACCGCGGCGGGTGAGCGGGTCAACTTCGACGGCAAGTTCTACCACCTCAAGAACTTCCGGCTCGCGATTCCCGCCCCGTCGCCGGCGCCGCGCATCTACCTCGCCGCGCTCGGCCCGAAGATGTGCGAGCTCGCGGGCGAGGTGGCGGACGGGGTGCTGCTCAACTGGATCCCGCCGTCCGCGGTCCCCGCCTCGGTGCGCCACGTGGAGGCGGGGGCCAAGCGCGCGGGCCGCAGCCTGTCGGACGTGGACGTCGCGGTCTACGTGCGCACCTGCGTGACCGACGAGCCCGAGCCGGTGCGGGAGACCCTCGCCCGCGACATCACCGGCTACGCGATCGTGAGCGTCTACGCGCGCTTCTTCGAGGAGTGCGGCTTCGCCGAGGAGGTCGAGGCGGTCAACCGCGCCTGGAAGGCGGGCGACCGCGCCGGCGCGGTGAAGGGGATCTCCGGGCGCGTGCTCGAGGGGCTCGGGGCGGTGGGCACCGCCGAGGCCTGCCGCGCCCAGATGGCCGCCTTCGCGCGTACCGGTGCGACGCCGGTGGTGCTGCCGTTCGCGCCGCCCGGTCCCGGCGCCCGCGCGTCGCTCCTGCGGACCTTCCGGTCGTTCCCGGCATGAAGCCCGTCCCGTTCGAGTATCACCGCCCAGCGACTCTCGCCGAGACGTTCGACCTGCTCGATCGTTACGGCGACGACGGGCGCCTCCTGGCCGGCGGCCAGAGCCTGGTGCCCGCGCTCAACCTGCGCCTCGCCGCGCCGCGCGCGGTCATCGACATCAACCGCATCCCGGATCTCGACGCCATCCGTCTGACCGACGACGGGCTCGTCATCGGCGCGCTCGCGCGGCAGGAGGCGCTCGAGCGCTCGCCGCTGGTGCGCGAGCACGCGCCGCTGATCGCGGCGGCGCTCCCGCACGTGGGCCACTCCGCGATCCGGGCGCGCGGCACGATCGGCGGCAGCCTCGCGCTGGCCGACCCCGCCGCCGAGCTGCCCGCCTGCGCGGTCGCGCTGGGCGCGACGATCCGCGCGGGGCGCCGCGGCGGGAGCCGGGAGATCGCCGCGGCCGACTTCTTCCGCGGGATCTACACCACCGCGCTCGGGCCCGGGGAGATCGTCACCGAGATCCGGGTGCCGCGGGCGGCCGCGGGATGGCGCTGGGGCTTCGACGAGCTGGCGCGTCGCCACGGCGACTTCGCCCTCGCGGGCCTGGCCGCTGGCGTGCGAAGCGCAGCCGAAGGCGAGCCGAGCGGATATGAGAAAGGGGTCACGGTTGATACGAGACTCGTGTTCTTCGGTGTGGGCACGCGGCCGGTGCGGGCGCAGGCCGCCGAGGCCGTGCTGGCCGGCCGGCGCGCCGACGCGGAGACGCTCGCCGCGGCGGGGCGGGCGCTCGACGGCGACCTCGACCCGCCCGGCGACGTGCACGGCTCGCCCGCGCTGCGCCGCCACCTGGCCCGCGTGCTGCTGGGGCGGGTGGTGGGCCGGCTCGCGGAGGCGCGCTCGTGAAGATCTCGCTGACCGTCAACGGGACGCCGATCACCCGGGAGGTCGAGGGCCGCCAGAACCTGGTCGATTTCCTTCGCTACGACCTCGGGTTCACCGGCTCGCACATCGGCTGCGAGCACGGCGTGTGCGGGGCGTGCACGGTGCGAGTGGATGGCACCCCGATCCGCGGCTGCCTGATGCTCGCGGCCCAGGCCGACGGCTGCCGGGTGGAGACGATCGAGGGCGTGGCCGAGAGCGGGGCGATCGCCGCGCTCCAGCGGGCATTCAGGGCGGAGAACGCGCTGCAGTGCGGGTTCTGCACGCCGGGCATGCTGCTGACCGCGCAGGCGCTGCTCGAGCGCAATCCCGATCCCGATCCGGTGGCGGTCCGCGAGGCCATCGGCGGCAACTACTGCCGCTGCACCGGCTATCACGCGATCGTGCAGGCGGTCCTGGGCGCGGCGCGGAGCCGATCGGCGAAGGCGCCGGCCGGGGCCCCCGTCGCGGCCCCGGAGAATGACGCGTACATCGGCCTCTCCGTCGTCCGGCCCCAGACCGCGCGCCTCGTGGCGGGGCGCGGGACCTATACCGACGACGTGGCGGTGTCCCGGCTCCTGCACGCGGCGTTCGTGCGCTCGCCGCACGCCCACGCGCGCATCGCGGCGATCGACACCGCGGCGGCGGCCGCGCTGCCCGGGGTGGTGGCGGTGGTCACCGGCCGCGAGATGGCCGCCCACTGCGAGCCCTGGGTGGGCGTGCTCAAGAACTACGTCGGCATGAAGTCGGCGCCGCAGTACCCGCTCGCGCTCGACAAGGCGGTCTGGCAGGGCGAGCCGGTGGTGGCGGTGGTGGCGGAGTCGAGGGCGCTCGCCGAGGACGGCTGCGCGCGCGTGCGCGTGACGTGGGAGCCCCTGCCGCCGGTGGTGGACGCGGAGGCCGCGCTGGCGCCGGGCGCCACCGTCATCCATCCGGAGCTGGGCGACAACCTGGTGCTGGAGACGCGGATCAAGTCGGGTGACGTGGACGCCGCGTTCAAGACCGCCGACGCGATCTACCGGGAGACGTTCGATACCGGGCGCCACACCGTGGTGAGCCTGGAGCCGCGGGTGGTGCTGGCGGACTACGATCCCGCCGACGAGACGCTGACCGTGTACCACTCGGGCCAGGCGCCCTACATGCTCCACGACATCCTGTCGCGCCACCTCCGGATCCCCGAGCATCGGGTGCGCGTGATCAACAAGGACGTGGGCGGCTCCTTCGGCCTCAAGATCCACACCTATCCCGACGAGATCGCGACGTGCGCGCTCGCGGTGATGCTCGGCCGGTCGGTCAAGTTCCTCGCGGACCGCGTGGAGTCGTTCCAGACCGACATCCACTCGCGCGACCACCGGGTGACCGCGGAGGTGGCGGTGAAGCGCGACGGGACCATCCTCGCGATGCGGCTCGACGACCTGGCCCCGGTCGGCCCGTTCTCGATGTATCCGCGCTCGAGCGTGGTCGAGAGCGGCCAGGTGCTGCGCACCACGCCCGGCCCCTACCGCTTCCGCGACTACGACGCGCGCGGCCGCGTGGTCTTCCAGAACAAGACGCCGATGTCGCAGTACCGGGCGGTCGGTCACCCGGTCGCCGCGCTCGTCATGGAGGCCATGGTCGACCGGGTGGCGCGCGAGCTCGGCCTCGATCCGGTGGCGGTGCGTCGCCGCAATCTCCTCACCGCCGACATGTATCCGTACACCGCGCCCACCGGCCTCTTCTTCGAGAAGCTCTCGCACGAGGAATCGCTCGACGCGGTGCTGGAGCTGGCGGGCTACCCCGCGCTCTGTGCGGAGCGGGATCGGCTGCGCGCCGAGGGCGTGTACCGCGGGCTCGGCCTGTGTGTGTTCATCGATCTCACGGTGCCCGGCGCCCAGACCTACGGCACCGGCGGCGCGCGCATCTCGTCGCAGGACGGCACCACGATCCGGCTCGAGCCGACCGGCAAGCTGACCGTCATCTCGAGCGTCACCGAGCAGGGCCAGGGGACCGACACGATCCTGGCCCAGGTGGCGGCGGCCACGGTGGGCGTGCCGATCGAGGACGTGCGCGTGGTCACCGGCGACACCATGGTGACGCCCTACGGCGGCGGCACCTGGGGCAGCCGCGGCGCGGGCATCGGGGGCGAGGCCACGATCCAGACCGGCAAGGCGCTCAAGGAGAACATCCTCAAGGTCGCGGCGGTCGTCCTCGAGGTGGACGCGCTCGATCTCGACGTCCGCGCCGGCCACATCGTGGACGCGCGGACCGGCGAGTCACGCCTGCCCCTCTCCGAGCTCGGGCGGGTGGCGTACTTCCGGCCCGACCAGCTCCCGAAGGATTTCCAGTCCGAGCTGACCGTGACCCGGCACTACGTGCCCCGGCACCAGCCGCTCGCCTACACCAACGGCGTGCAGCTCTCGTACGTGGAGGTGGACGTGGAGACCGGGTTCGTGAAGCTCCTCGGGCACTGGGTGGCGGAGGACTGCGGCCGCATGATCAACCCGATGCTCGTGGACGAGCAGGTGCGCGGCGGCGTGGCCCACGGCATCGGCGACGCGCTCTTCGAGCACTGCGTCTACGACGAGCAGGGCCAGCTCCTGACCACCACCATGGTGGACTACCTGGTGCCGATGGCGGCGGAGATGCCCGACATCGGGGTCGCGCACGTCGAGACGCCGACCGCCTATTCGGAGGGCGGCTTCAAGGGCGCGGGCGAGGGCGGCGTCGCGGGCGCGCCCGGCGCGGTCTTCAACGCGGTCAACGACGCGCTCAGCCCGTTCAAGGCGCGCGTGACCCGCGTGCCCATGACCCCCGAGGTCATCCTCCGCGCGCTGGGCAAGCTGTAGGCCCCTCACCCCGACCCTCTCCCCGAGGGGACGGAGCCCGGCAGAACCCTCTCCCCTCGGGGGAGAGGGCAGGGTGAGGGGTGGGGCGCCTCTCGTCGGCGACACCGCCCCGCTCGTGGCGCCGGGGCCGCGTATCTCGGTGTGAGGCCTCCTGCCCTGGGCGCTACACCCCGAGGTAGCGCCGACGCGCCTCCGCGTCGCCCGCGAGATCGATCGAGCGCGCCTCGTGCTTGATCATGCCCTTCTCGATCACGTAGACGCGCTGGGTCGCCCCGAGCGCGAGGCGCGTGTTCTGCTCCACCAGGAGCACCGCGACCCCCTGGCGCTGGATCTCGGTGATGGTGCGGCCGATCGTCTCGACGAACGCGGGCATGAGCCCCTCGGTGGGCTCGTCGATGAGCAGGAGCTTGGGATTGGTGCCGAGGCTCCGCGCCATCGTCAGCATCTGCTGCTCGCCGCCGCTGAGCGTCTTGCCCTTGCTGGACAGGCGGTCGGCCAGCGGGGGGAAGAGCTCGAGCACGCGCGCGAGGTACTCCTCCATGCGCCGCCCGCCGTCGGTGGTGAGGCGGGCCATCTTGAGGTTCTCGTACACGCTGAGGTTCGGGAAGATCCGCCGCTCCTCGGGCACGTAGCCGATCCCGAGCTGCACGATCCGGTAGGGGGGCAGCCCGGTGATGTCGTCGCCGTTCCACGTGATCCGGCCCCGGCGCGCGCGCAGCACCGCCATGATCGTCTTGAGCGTGGTGGTCTTGCCGGCCCCGTTACGCCCGAGCAGCGCGACCGCCTCGCCCGCCTCCACGGTGAGCGAGACACCCTGCAGCACGTGGCTCAGGCCGTAGTAGGCGTCGACGCTCTCGACCCGGAGCATGCGCGGCCCTCAGTCCCGCAGGTAGACGCGGCGCACGTCGGCGTTCTCGCGGATCTCCGCCGGGCTGCCCTCGGCGAGGACCTCGCCGTAGTTCAGCACGGTGATGCGGTCGGAGATGCCCATCACGACCTCCATGTCGTGCTCCACCACCACGATCGTGAGGTGGCCGGCCAGCCGGCGCACGAAGGCGGCGGTGCGCTGGGTCTCGTCGGGGCTCATGCCCGCGGTCGGTTCGTCGAGCAGGAGGAAGTCGGGGTCGGTGGCGAGCGCGATGCCGATCTCGAGGTAGCGCTGCTCGCCGTGCGAGAGCTCGCTGGCCCGCGCGTGGCGCTTGGCGCCGAGCCCCAGGTGGCGGAGGATCTCGTCGGCGCGCGCGCTCACCGCGGTGAGCCCGTCCGCGTTGCCCCAGAAGCGGTAGTGGGTGACGCGCGACTGGGCCGCGATGCGGACGTTCTCGAAGACGGTGAGGTCGCCGAAGATGTTGGTCACCTGGTAGGAGCGCGCGATGCCGAGCCGCGAGACCGCGTGGGCGGGCAGCCCGGTGATGTCCCGGCCCTTGAACAGGATGCGGCCGGCCGACGGCGGCAGCACGCCGGTGAGCAGGTGGAAGAACGTGGTCTTGCCCGCGCCGTTCGGGCCGATCACCGAGCGTAGCTCGCCCGGCCCGACCTGGAAGTCCACCCGGTTGACCGCGGTCAGGCCGCCGAACGCTTTGGTGAGGCCCCGGCTCTCGAGCACCTGCCCGTCCTCCGGTCTCGGCCGGCGGCGCGCGCCGACCAGCCGCTCGGGCTCCAGGACCTGCTCGCTCTCCGCGGGGCCGGCCGCCGGCCTCCGTCGCCCCGCGATGAGCCGGGTCAGGCTGCCCACGATGCCGTCGGGGAGGAAGAGGACGATCAGCACGAAGGCGCCTCCG
>Ga0255310_10000374_pt1 | contig 10257 bp, 9 predicted proteins | sample EtOH1_T0_E1_meta_FD_201359 | JGI IMG/M metagenome (GOLD analysis project Ga0255310, IMG submission 201359) | Sandy soil microbial communities from University of British Columbia, Vancouver, Canada - EtOH1_T0_E1 | ecosystem: Engineered > Artificial ecosystem > Sand microcosm > Unclassified ...
GATGCAGATCGACGACAAAATTTACGGCTTCTTTGGTAAGCACACGATCAAATCCTGGCTCCATGGAACCTAAAACTTTTGCCTCACCAATATCCACTTGCTGGGACATTCCACTGCTCTCCCTTCACAAAATTTTGACAACAAAAAACAACGACAAAAGCGGCAACCCGGCAACAACCCAGCCCAAGCTATCAAAGCCGAAATGCTGTCCCTGCCCTGCGCGTACCGTCTCTACTCACCTAAATTTGTCGAGTATACGTGACAATTGAGAAAGCCGCCAGATTACGAGCATTGCTATTTGACAAGTCAATTATTTCAATCTTTAATACTCAAATTATATGCACAGCAACTTTGTCGAGAAAATGGAGCCAACATGGACACTCAATCAATTCGCCACTACTACAAACATAACCGGCTCCAGCAATTGCGGGGGTTTTGTTATGCTGCTCAAACCGGCAGCATTTCTAAAGCTGCGGAACGCATGCTGCTAAGCCAGCCCTCGGTGTCACTGCAAATTCAAGCGCTGGAGCGCGAGATGAGCGTTGTGTTGTTCGAACGACGCGGGCCAAAAATCAAGCTGACCCCGGAAGGTCAGATTCTCTACGAAATGGCCCTGCCCTTGGTCGAAGGTCTGGAAACACTCCCAGAAAACTTTGCTTCCCGGCGCGGCACACTGGAGTCCGGTCAGTTGGCCATCGCCGCTGGCGAATCCACCCTGCTCTACCTTCTTCCGAGCATTATCAGCGACTTTACGCTGCAACACCCTGGCATTCACTTCAATCTGCACAATGTCACCGGTCGCGACGGTATGGATATGCTACGCGCCGACGAAGTGGACTTTGCGGTAGGTTCGATGCTGGATATTCCAGAAGACATGTCTTATTTGCCGATATATTCCTACGATCCCATGCTCATTACCGCCAAGGATCACCCTTTGGCTCAGCTTAACAATGTCACTCTGGAAGATATCAGCCAGTACGGACTAATACTGCCGCCACGCCATCTGAGCACTTGGCGTGTCGTCAAATTGATCTTCCAGCAGCATAATGTGGACTTCAAAGTAAATTTAGAAGCCGGCGGCTGGGAAGTCATTAAGAAATACGTGGAATTGGGTCTGGGCATTTCTATTGTCACCAGCATCTGCTTGACCGGCGAAGAAAATCTTTGCGCTATTCCGCTTAATGACTACTTCCCCAAACGGACGTACGGCGTGGTGATTCGCAAGGGTAAATTCCTTACGCCTCAAGCTAAGCGTTTCATCGAATTGATGGATCCTGAGTTCTTCTCCCGCCAGGAGGCAGAACAAAATCAGGAGCCAAATAAAAACCCAGAAGTGCGGGCAGCTGCAGCAAAAGGCTGAAGCGACTACTTCGAGACTTTACTGGTTCGAACGTCATTTATCCAACCATAACTCAAGGTCACGGCCATGCCCGACTTTAAACTCGGTCTCGCCCTAGGCAGTGGGTCTGCGCGCGGCTGGTCACACATCGGCGTCATCCAAGCACTCAATGAAGTGGGGCTTAAACCGGATATCGTGGTTGGTTCTTCTGTGGGTGCTTTAGTGGGAGCGTCCTATGCCGCCGGTACCCTGCCAGAATTCACTGACTGGGTAACTTCACTAACAACCGTCGATATCGTGCGCTTTTTCGACCTGACACTGAGCGGTGGTGGGTTGATTCTGGGCAAACGAGTAATGGGAACCTTTAGCGAGCAAATTGCCAAGCGCAATATTGAAGATCTTTCGCCTCGCTTTGCGGCGGTTGCTACTGAACTCTACACTGGTCGGGAGATATGGCTAACGCGCGGCCCTCTGCTGGAGGCGGTACGCGCCTCTATTGCTCTGCCCGGCCTGTTCACTCCCATTCAGATTAATAATCGCTGGCTGGTAGACGGTGGGCTGGTTAACCCTGTGCCGGTATCCGTTTGCCGTGCATTGGGTGCAGATATCGTCATTGCCGTCAATCTGAATGGCGATATTATCAGCCCGATTACTGCCCTTCCTCACTCGCTACAACGAGAAAAACATGCTCAATTGATGGCCAGCAAAAAGGCCGCTAATGCCAATTCGTTGACAGACAATACGGCAGAAAAAGCCAGCGGCTGGTCTATTCTGGACGCCATTAAACGCTGGTCGCTGGGCGATTTATTATCAATTTCTTCAGAGCAGGAAGAAACGCGCCCAAGGCTATTGGATGTCACGCTATCCGCCATCAACATTATGCAGGATCGCATTACTCGCAGTCGCTTGGCCGGCGATCCGGCGGATGTGGTTATTTCGCCCCGACTCAGCGATGTGCGCCTGATGGAATTCCATCGAGCCACGGAATGCATTGAAGAAGGCCGGCGCGCTACATTACGCATGACATCAGCCCTGGAAGAACTCACCTATATCAAGCAAAGAGATGGCCTCTGATCGCCGGTCAGCTCGGTCGGCGTGCATTCCGCACACCCACATGCCACGAGTGATCCTGTTCAATAAGCCCTACGACGTACTTTGCCAGTTTAGCGGCCAAGACAAGGGGCCAACGTTAGCGGATTATCTCGCCATTCCTGGCGTCTACCCTGCGGGTCGCCTGGACAAGGACAGCGAGGGCCTGTTGATACTCACCGATTACGGTCCCCTGCAACACCGACTGGCGCATCCGCGCTTTAAGCTGCCTAAAACCTACTGGGTTCAGGTGGAAGGCGAGCCTACGCAAGAGACGGTTCAAGCCCTGTGCCAAGGCGTTACTCTGAGTGACGGGCTCACGCTTCCTGCGCGTTGTGAGCGGATCACCGAGCCGGCAGCGCTTTGGCCACGGCAGCCACCAATTCGGGTCCGCGCTCACATTCCGACCCACTGGCTAAAATTAGCGCTCCGCGAGGGCCGTAATCGGCAGGTGCGCAGGATGACTGCGGCCGTTGGCCACCCGACGCTACGTCTTATTCGCCATGCGATAGGTGATTTGACGCTTGATGCTCTGGTACCCGGCCAGTTTCGCCAGCTAACCGAAATTGAATCACAACAATTACTACGCGACTGCGGCCTTTAGCCTTCCAGGATAGTGACAGAGGTCAACATACCATCCTCATCGGCGTAGAGCATGTCACCCGGACGGAATGTAACACCCGCAAAGGTCACTGGCAGATCTCGTTGTCCCTCACCGCGCTTGTGGCTCTTCAATGGATGCGTAGCCAGGGCCTTGACGCCCAGCGGGAGTTTTCCAATAATTGCGGAATCTCGAATGCAGCCATAAACCACGACGCCAGCCCAACCGTTGTCCACTGCGAGTTGAGCCAGTTGATCACCTAGCAGGGCACAACGCATAGATCCGCCGCCATCAACTACCAATACTCGACTTTTCCCCGGCTCGCCGAGAATTTGGCGAACCAGGGAGTTGTCCTCAAATATTTTCAAGGTCACGATCTGGCCGTGGAAGGCCACGCGAGCACCAAAGTCGCGAAACCCAGGAGCGGTAACTTGAACTTTATCGGGATGGGCATCGCTCAAATCGGTAGTTGCTAAACTCATGATTTCTCCAAATATCAATAAAATTATAGGCTTGCGTCATACGGGTAACGATTATTTTCAACGTCACGCATGGCCATATTATCAATGTTAATAACGACAAAACAAAAGACCTGCCTTGTGAAAGGGTCATTTAGTAAAATTATAATCCACGCTGCTTTCCGCTGCTTTATCTTCCCGCTCTCTTGATCGACGCTGCGCTTGATCAACAGCTGAGTTATGATTTACAGGGTTCTTCCTGTACCCCCGTGGAGCGCGGTTAACTAACGTGACAGATGCAGCAAACCCAAAAACCATACTACGTCGCCCGACCATACCAGTGCAGATCCGCCACCTAACGGTGGGGGGGGATGCACCGGTCATTGTGCAATCGATGACCAATACAGATACGGCGGACGAGGTGGGTACGGCCATACAAGTAGCCGAGTTGTTCCGGGCCGGATCGGAAATAGTTCGTATCACGGTGAACTCCGAAGAAGCCGCCGCTGCGGTGCCGGGCATTCGCGAACGCCTGGATAAAATGGGTTTGGATGTGCCCTTGGTCGGTGACTTTCACTTTAACGGCCACAAACTGCTGACGCGTTATCCGGAGTGCGCCCAGGCACTCGACAAATACCGTATCAACCCAGGCAATGTCGGCAAAGGCAGCCGGCGTGATGAGCAGTTTGCCGTGATGATTGAGAAGGCCTGTGAGTATGGCAAACCCGTGCGCATCGGCGTGAACTGGGGGAGTCTCGATCAGGCACTGCTGGCTCGAATCATGGACGAGAACGCTCGTCTACCTCAGCCTTTGTCAGCCAGTGAGGTGATGGACAAGGCGTTGATTACCTCTGCGTTAGAAAGCGCGGCGCAAGCCGAAGCCTTGGGCTTGGCTCATAACCGCATCATCTTGTCGTGCAAACTCAGCGGGGTGCAGGATTTAATTCGCGTCTATCGAGAATTGTCCCAGCGCACGGATCATCCCCTGCATCTGGGCCTGACTGAAGCCGGCATGGGTACGAAAGGAATCGTGGCGTCCTCCACCGCGCTGGCCGTGCTGCTGCAGGAGGGAATCGGCGATACCATTCGGATTTCTCTCACGCCAGAACCCGGCGCTTCACGGGCGTTAGAGGTGGAAGTGGCGCAGCAAATTCTGCAAAGCATGGGGTTTCGCTCATTTTTACCTGCCGTCACGGCCTGCCCGGGCTGCGGCCGGACGACCAGTACATCCTTTCAAGAACTCGCTCGTGATATTCAGGATTTTCTTAAACAGAAAATGCCCGAGTGGAAGGGGCGGTATCCGGGCGTTGAGGAATTACGGGTGGCGGTGATGGGCTGCGTGGTTAACGGCCCTGGCGAGAGCAAGCTTGCTCATATCGGCATCTCTCTACCTGGCACCGGCGAACGTCCGGTAGCACCTGTCTACGTGGATGGAGAAAAAACCGTGACACTGAAAGGTGATCACATCGCTGAAGAATTCACCACTATCGTTGAGGACTACGTACACCGCCGTTATGGCAAAAGCGGCCGGTAGGCTGGCGATCATCTTCGCAATGGCCGATGCAACCGTTATTGTTGGAAAATCATGGCTCACGGACACTAAAGAAATGCTCGACCTGGTCGAAGCGAAAAATCGGTCCGGCCTCAGGCAAATTCGGCGGGCGTTTATCGCCAGAATCAATAACACATTTCATCTGGCGTTCCATCAACAAATAAATCCGCTCATCGCTCACACCGTGCTTTTGCAGTGCCAATACGCTAAAGCGCATCATGATCTCCGGCCCACAGACAAAGGCGATTGCTTCGGCAGGATCAAATGGCGCTCTATCGACCAATTTGGTGACTACGCCAACGTTACCTCGCCAAGCCGCGCCGCCGCGATCTACCGTGACTTGTACATGCAGATGGGGTCGCCGCTCCCAGGCGATCACATCATCCCGGTAGAGGATATTCATGGGGTCGCGGGTGCCGTAGAGTAAATAAACCTTGCGGAAGTAATCCCGGTGACGCATAGCGTGGCAGAGGATTGAACGCAATGACGTCAAACCCATCCCGCCTGCAACCAGCACAAGATCCTTGCCACGAGCTTGCTGGATAGGCCAGGGAGAGCCAAACGGGCCACGCAGGCCAATCACATCGCCAACCTGCAACACCCTCGCGGATGCATCTGCCGGCTTGATTGATCGGAGAGTGTGCATCACCTCGTCGCTTTCTGGGTCGCCACCGATAAGACCCGGAAACTCATCCGCACCTGGCGGATAAATTACGTTGAATTGCCCAGGCTGAAATCTAGGCAGAGCGGATTCCAACGGCTGCAGGCGCCATGTAACGATTTCGCCGCTTTCCAGCTCTGGCCGCATCGCCGTGATTCGGTACGGCACCGGGGATACGCCGATCTGGCTTTCCGGCACCATTTCAGACGGTTCCATAAACGTCAGAGAGTTGCAAACGCGTTGCCTGCAGGCGCTGGGCCACAACTTCAAGCAACCGAGAGGTAACTGCATAACCTACATCATGATCCTTGGCCATCAAAGATCGCAAGCAATCGGCGTCGAAGGCAATAACGCGGGTTGGCTGGCACGCCACCGCATCGAAATGCCAGCGATAAGGCGGCAGGTACCAGGACCACCCAACGGCTTCACCGGCGCCTAGCGTTTCCAATGGTGCCTCCCCAGGCGAAACTTGGGCAACTTTGATCTCCACTTGCCCCTCCACAATCAGAAAAAAGGCCTCGGCCTGACTATTTTGAAGGAGTAAAAACTCACCCTTCCGAAAGCTCTGCTGACGGGCGCAGTTAGCCAACTTAGCCTGTTGTTCTGACGTCATGGCGGCGCAAAAGGGGTGTCCCGCCAGTTCTTCAGCCATATTCATAGCGCACAGTCCCCCTCGACAACATCATGTCGGCATCGATCATCAGCCCTTCAACCAACGGCGGTAACGGGCAACCACAGTGTCTATCTGGGTAGATTTTTTTGTATTGATACAAATCAAAATTCTGCGTTGAAGTATACAAGGCAGGTGACCAGATAAAGATTCAGCTTGCCCAGAGAATCGCGTTGGTTTCCAGCGGAATACGGGCAGCGGGATGGTAAGGAATAATGCGCGGGGTAAAATCGGACACTGGACGGTGAGTCGTAATCTCAGCGTCGTAAGTGAACCCATTAACCGCGCCGTGCAAAGCCATACCACGCCGCATTTCATGGCGTTCCGCCGGACCATCAACCGAAGCATCCGCACAGAGTTGCACCCGGACAAAATCCGGTTCCAGCTCATCCAGGTATACCGGCAGGTGGAGCCGATAGACGCCTTGGCTAGCCACCACGTCCATCGTGCCAAAATGCAGGCGAGTCCAATGGACGAGCAGAGCTTGCTGCCAACATCGCAATTCTTCCGCCAATTTTCCTGAATCAATGGTACGCGCTAATACTTGTTTAGCCGCCGGGACGTAATAGTTTTCGACATATTCGCGCAGCATACGATTAGCGCTAAACTGGGGCGTAAGTTCGCTCATGCTGGCCCGTATTCGCGCCAGCCATTGGCCCGGTAGCCCTTGCGCGTCACGCCGATAGAAATCGGGAATGACTTCTTCTTCAAGGATTCGGTATAGATCCTCCACGTCCTGATGGTCTTCCATGGCTCTACCGTCATCGGAATCGTCACCGATGCACCACCCCACCTCCGAACGATAAGCCTCTGCCCACCAACCATCCCGCACAGAGATGTTCAACCCTCCGTTGACTAGCACCTTCATGCCGCTGGTGCCGCAGGCTTCCCAAGTGCGGCGCGGGGTATTAATCCAGACATCCACCCCTTGAACCATTTGCTCCGCCAACAGGAGATCATAGTCGGCCAGGAATACCCCGTGTAGGCGCAATTCAGGACGCCGTAAAAATTGCACCCAGGCCTGTACCATTGTTTTACCAGGGCCATCTTCAGGATGAGCTTTACCAGCGATGACCAGTTGCACCGGCCGGTTTAGATCGGTCAGCAAACGAATCAGGCGCTCTGGGTCTCGTAGCAGCAAATCTGGCCGCTTATAGGCGGTAAAGCGACGGGCAAACCCTAGCGTCAGAACATTGGGATCAAGCACTTGACTCGCCATTTCCACCGCTTCTCTACTGGCTGCGGCAGCACCCAACTGGCGAGCGTTGCGGTATCGTACGTATTCGACAAAATAGCGGCGGTTGGCGGCACGCATTTCCCAAAGCGCCATGTCGGAAGCCTGGCACAGATGTTCACCAATGGTCTCTAAGCTGTTATCCCAGCGCGTTTTTCCGCAAGATTTCGTCCATAATTTATCAGCCTCCACTGAATCCCAGGTTCCCATATGTACGCCATTGGTGACATGCTCCACGGGAACCTCGGCAGTTGGCCAGCGTGGAAACAATGGCTGAAACAGGCGCCGACTGACCTCGCCATGAAGACGGCTAACGCCGTTAACAGCGGCACTGCCACGGATCGCCAGGTAGGCCATATTGAACGGTTCGTTCGAATCGCCAGGATTGAGCCGCCCCAGCGCCAGCAACTCATCCATCGAAAGACCCAGCTCCGTTGTGTAAGCACTTAGATTACGCGCCATCAGAACCGGTGAAAAACGGTCGAAGCCAGCAGAAATGGGGGTATGCGTGGTAAACACATTGCCGACACGGGTTGCCCACCAGGCCACACTGAACGACTGCCCGCTTTGTTGCGCAAATTGATGCGCACGCTCTAGTGTAACGAAAGCTGCATGGCCTTCATTGAGATGGCAGACTTGGGGAGTGACGCCTAATGCGGTTAGTAAACGCCAGCCACCTATACCCAGCACCATTTCTTGTAGCAGTCGAGTCTCTTCAGAACCACCGTAGAGCTGGCCGGTAATGCCGCGATCCGACGGTGAATTGACGGGATCGTTGCTATCTAGCAGATAAAGATTGACCGCGCCTACTTGAGCCAGCCAGGGACGCAGACGCAAAATCCGACCCGGTAGCGGAATTTCTACACACAGCCAATCTCCCGTTTGATTTCGCACAGGCATCACGGGAATTTGCCCAGGGTCATTGAACAGATAAACAGTTTGCTGGCTGCCGTCCTCTGCCACTACTTGCCGGGCAAAACCCTGCTGATAGAGTAATCCTACCCCCACAACAGGGACGCCCAAATCGTGGGCAGTCTTGAGATGATCTCCGGCTAACATGCCTAACCCGCCGGAATAAATAGGCAATGCCTCCGATAAACCAAACTCCATACTAAAGTACGCGATGCGAGTCAGATCATGACAATAAGGCTGCTCCTGAAACCAGCGGTCAGAGAGAATGAGTTGACGATGACTCTCGCATTCACTGCGGACCAACTCGACGAATTCACTATCCTGAGCTAAGGCCCGAAGTCGATCAGCAGAGATCGTATGTAAGATGAACCAAGCATTGCGGGTAAGCTCCCACAACTCTTTATCTATACGACACCAGATCTTATCCACACCGTGATGCCAGGCCCAACGCAAATCAAGCGCCAACTCAGTCAGTCCTTCCAGCCCCCCAGGCAGCTCCGACATGAGATAACAATTGGCAGTGGTCATGGATTAGCGGTTTTTGTGATTGGCTATGTATTCAAGCCCAAGGGTGTTCTCATTACGACGACCTGCAGCGAAGTCGTCCAAATTTTCAAGGGTAGTGCGACTGATGTCGGTCAGTGCTTCGTGGGTAAAGAAGGCTTGATGCCCAGTCACCAGCACGTTGGGAAAACTCAGCAGACGGGTAAACACGTCATCGCTAATGATTTGATCGGATAGATCACGAAAATACAGGTGCTCTTCTTCCTCGTAAACGTCCAGGCCCACCGAACCCAGCCGACCGCTTTTTAGGGCGGTGATCAAAGCGGCGGTATCCACCAAACCGCCACGACTGGTGTTGATGAGCATAGTGCCCGGCTTTATCTTAGCTAAAACATCAGCATTGATGAGATGGTGGGTTTGCGGCGTTAATGGCAAATGCAGGCTGATAATATCCGACTCCGCCCACAATGTGTCGAGTGATACATAGGTCGCGTTTGGGCCGACACATAGCGGGTTTTCCGCCTGGTCGTGAAGCAGTAGACGGCATTCAAATCCATTCAGGATGCGTACCAGGACCGCTCCGATTTTGCCGGTGCCGACGATGCCCACCGTCTTTTTGTGAAGATCAAAGCCCAACAACCCATTCAACAGGAAATTGCTTTCTCGCACTCGGTTATAAGCGCGGTGGACGTGCCGATTAAGCGCCAGCATGAGCGTAAGGGCAAACTCTGCAACGGCATACGGTGAATACTGACCAACTCTCATAACGCTGATATCAAGATCAGCTGCTGCCGGCAAATCCACGTTGTTGAAGCCGGTGGCGCGCAGCAAAACCAGCCTGACGCCGACTTGCGCCAGACGAGAAAGCACATCGCGACTGAGATCATCATCAACAAAACAGCACACCGCCTGGCTGTTCTCAGCCAGAACAGCGGTGTCAGCGGCCAGATAGGCTTCGGAGAAAACGAGCTCATGCCTGCCCGCTGCGTTTGCAGTGGTCAGATACTCCCGATCATAAGGACGGGTACTGTAGACAAAAATTCTCATTCTCCCCCGGCTGCTATTGGGTGAGAACCCGATCTGGCGGCGATGAAGTTAGATGGCCTGCTGACGTAACCGAAACTCGATTTGTCGCTCGGCTTCCAGCCAGTCATCAAGCGTCGAGTCACCGGGAAAACCTCGCTGCTCGGCAATAAAATAGGCCGCTTCGGCAACCATCCGGCGCAGAGTCTCATCG
>Ga0255310_10000375_pt1 | contig 10253 bp, 10 predicted proteins | sample EtOH1_T0_E1_meta_FD_201359 | JGI IMG/M metagenome (GOLD analysis project Ga0255310, IMG submission 201359) | Sandy soil microbial communities from University of British Columbia, Vancouver, Canada - EtOH1_T0_E1 | ecosystem: Engineered > Artificial ecosystem > Sand microcosm > Unclassified ...
TGTTGCGACAGTGGATGGCAAGACATTAGTCACGGTCGCGCTGGTTCCGCCGCCGAAATTATCCATCTGATTGACCCGCAGGGCCGAATAGGCCGGAGGGAAATTCTCCGGATTGGGCGTGCCCGGCAGCGGGCCATCCGACGACGCGTTCGCGATATTGCTGGCCGCCACCTGCAAACGCAGGCTCGCCACGCTCAATCCCGAAACCGCAATCGTGCTTGCAATACTCATGGAGTTCCGTCGTAAGCCCTCTTCACCAGTGAATTATTCTGCAATTCCCTAAAATTTGAGCGAATGACCCGGTTTGCTCGGGAAGTCAGTGGGCCGGACGGTTATGGCCAATATTCATTGCTGCCTGCCCCGGTCGTTCGTGGTAAATTGAAGCTCAATAAGCAGCACAACAGGAGGACTTCGAGATGGCAGCGGGCCTCAAGCGGGTCAAAGTCGCGCCCAAAGGCATGGGTCTCAACGATTTTGTCGCGATGCAGGAAGGCTTCTTTGCCGCCGAAGGGCTCGACGTCGAATTTGACTGGAAAACGTTTCGCGGCACGCAATCGAGCTGGAAAGGCCTTGAGTATTTCCAGCGCCCGCAGGACCGCCCCTACACCGAGGACAAACAGGACGTCGTGCAAGGCGCCTGCCTGTGGGGCACGATCTGCAATGCGAGCGCCGGCATGGGCCGTGTCGTCACCGAAGGCTACGGCGATTCACCTTGGGCGATTTTCGTCCGGCCCGATTCCAGGATCCACAAGCCGGAAGATCTGAAGGATGTGCCGGTTTCAGTCGGCATGCGCGCCGGCAGTCATTTCAACGTTCCCTATCGCCTCGAACGCTATTTACCGCTCGAGCACATCAAGACGGTCAACACCGGAGGATTCGGCGCGCGGCTCAGGGCGCTGGTCGACGGCGAGGTTGAAGCGGCGAGCCTGCTGCCGCCGCAGATCGCCATGGCCGAGCAGCTTGGCCTTCGCAAGATCATCGAGGACCGCTTCAAGACGCTATGGTGGGTTCCGGAGAATGCCACCGCCGACGTCGTGCACGGTTATATGCGTGCGCTCAACCGCGCCGAGCAGGCGATGGACGCGGATCTGCCGAAATACCTGCCGCTCTGGAAACTTGCGGTCCCGGCCGAGTTCGAAAACTACCATGCGTGGGATTTCAGCAAATTCGGCCGTGGCGAGCGCTTCGTGAATAGTCCCTTGCCGCGCGGGGAATTCGACGAAGTCTTCGCGCAAGTCGAGCGCTGGGGCCTCGATCAGTTTCTCAAGGACCGCAGTCCCGAGACGCTGTCTTATCCGGCCTGAACCCTTTTGCGGCCCCCCCCACGCGCGACCCTACGACCGCGTGGCTTGGGCAAGCGCGCCAAACACTGCAAAGACCAGCGGCTTGCGCTCGAGGTTGTAGGTGTCCACGTCGCTGGCCGCGCGATTGACGCGCTCCCAGGTTTCGGCAACGCGCGCCATCCGCGCCTTCTCCTGTCCGACGTCGCCAAGGCGCGCGGACAGCCAGCCGTTGACCAGATCCATAAATGCTTCGAGCACTTTCGGGTCGGTCCCGCCCATCGCATCACCAAGGGCGTGCAAGGCGCGAGCGTCGACGTCGGGCAGCTGCGCGAGCAGATCAAGAACGCGCTGGCGCAAAGCCAAGACCTGGCCTTCAAGCAAGGCCAGTGCCCGGCCGACGCTCCCTTCGGCTGCCGCTGCCGCCTCGCGGACGTCATCGTCCCGGCGGTCTTTTCCGGTTGCTTCCGCAAGCGCCAGCGTAACGTCGTCGATATCAAGTGGACGCAGCAGAATCCGCCGGCACCGGGAGCGGATGGTCGGCAATTCGCGGCCGGGAGTATGGCTGACGAGCAAAACGAGAGATCGCCGCGGCGGCTCCTCCAGAATCTTCAAAAGCGCGTTGGCGCCCTCGCGCTGCAGATCATCGACGGCGTCGACGATGGCGACACGCCATCCGCCCTCGCCTGCGGTCGAGCCAAAAAACCCGACAGTCCGGCGGACATCGTCGACGCGGATGACGGTATAGAGCTTGCCGGTTTGGTCATTGATCACACGCTCAACGGTCAGCAGATCACCCTGCGCCTGAGCAGCGACACGGCGCGCGACCGGATGATCAGGCTCCACGGCGAGCGATGTGGCTTTCTGCACCGCCGGTGATTGCGGGTCGGGATTGGCCAGCACAAAGCGCGCCATGCGATACGCCAAGGTTGCCTTGCCGATACCGGGTGGACCACCGATCAGCCAAGCATGCGCAATGCGTCCGCTCTTGTAGACGTCAAGCAGTGCTTTTTCCGCTTCGGCGTGACCAAACAGCGCGGTCGTCTCGCGCGGAGATTTTGCGCCGGTATCGTCATCGTCGGAGGTCACGGCGTCGACGTCTCCGCAATTCCGAGTGATTCAGGATGCAACCGGTCCTGAACGATCGACCAGATCCTGTCCGCCACGACATCGCGCGGCGCACGGCCATCGATCACGACGCAGCGCTTCGGCTCCGCCGCGGCGAGCGCCCGGTATGCCCCACGCAGCTTCTCATGAAATTCCAACGATTCTGCCTCGAACCGGTCAGCCTCGGTTTGGCCGCGCCTGTTCTTCGCGCGCGCCAATCCAATTTGTGCGGGAACGTCGAGAATAAACGTCAGTTCGGGCACCGCCGGCCCGACGGTAACGCGCTCAAGGCTGCGGATCAGCCGCTGATCGACGTTTCCGAGAGTGCCCTGATAGACGCGCGTTGAATCGATGAAACGGTCGCAGATGACCCAGATGCCGGACGTCAAGGCCGGTAATATTGTATTGCGGACATGATCGTCGCGTGCGGCAGCAAAAAGGATTGCCTCGGTTTCCGCGCCAAGCGGCTTGGCGATCCCGGACAGCAGGATATGGCGAATAATCTCGGCTCCGGTTGAGCCGCCGGGCTCGCGGGTCAGGACGACATTTTGCCCAACAGACTTGAGCCTTTGAGCGAGGCTGGCTGCGTGCGTGGATTTTCCGCTGCCTTCGCCGCCTTCGAAGGTAATGAAATGTCCGCGCAAAGCCGATCAGCCTTTTCCCAGTCACCGCCCGTTTGCGGTGGCGTGAGCCATCATAGCCGTTCGGCTCCGGCACGGAACAGCGCGATTATCATTTCAGTCACAGCATCGAAAGCGCGCTGCGGCATGTTTCCCTTACCGATGTTTTCGGCGGCTTTCAGCGGCATTGTCAGGATCAGGCTGTCGTTGCGCCAGACCTTGAGATTTCCGATTGGTGTGCCTTCGGTCACCGGCGCCGGCACGGGCCCGGTGTAGACGATACGAGCAATCAGCCGGTCCGCGCCCGATTTGGGCAGCATCACCTTGACCTCTCCATCGGCCTTCAGCGCGACGCGGCCGCTCGCGCCGCCAAAAACCTTGGCGGTTCCGATCGTCTGGCCTTCGGCAAAGATCGTGCGCTGCTCGAAATTTCGGAAACCCCATTCGAGCGCTTTTCTTGCTTCGTCGGCGCGTTCCTTGGCCGTGCTGACACCCGTGACAACCACGATCAGGCGCAGGTTGTTTTGGACCGCCGACCCGACCAGGCCATAACCCGCCTCTTTTGTGTAACCGGTCTTGAGGCCGTCGGCGCCGTTCATGGCGCCAAGAAGTGGATTGCGATTTTGCTGCCGGATCTTGTTCCAGGTGAAATCGGGCTGCGAAAAGAGCGGGTAGAAATCGGGGTAAGTGCGGATGATGTGCCGCGCCAGCATTGCCAGCTCGCGGGTCGTCACCTTCTCGTTCGGATCAGGCAGGCCGCTGGAATTGGTGAAGACCGAATTCTCCAGCCCGATTTCGCGCGCGCGCTGGGTCAGCTTGTTGCCGAATTCGGCTTCGTTTCCGGCAATACCTTCGGCCAGCACGATGCAGGCGTCGTTAGCGGACTGGATGATCAATCCGTGCAGCAGGTCGTCGACCGAGACCTTGCTGTGTAGCGCCGCGAACATCGTGGAGCCATGGGACGGCGCGCCGCCTTTACGCCAGGCATTTTCGCTCACCATGTATTCGTCGGTGAGCTTGATGCGCCCTTCCTTGATCTCATGAAATACGTATTCCGCGGTCATCAGCTTGGCGAGGCTGGCCGGGAAGATCAGTCGATCGGCATCACGGTCGAACAGCACGCCGCCGTATTGGGCATCGATCAGGATCGCGTGCGGCGCGCTGATATTCGGTTCGTCCTTTTTCGGCGCCTCTTTTTTTGGCGCATCTTTCTTCTGCGCCGACGGCGTGACTTTGTGCGGTGGCGCCGCAATTGCTGCTGCGGAAAGGCCGCAAGCCAGCGCCGCCACCATCAGCCAATGTCCGAATGCAACCTTCCGCATGGCCACGTCATCAAGGCTCGTTTGGCGGCACCCGTTCAATCCGGTGCGGCCTGGTCCAGGAATTTTGCGGTAAAATACGGCTCAGTAAAGGCCGCGGCCGCTCATGTAACCTGGCCGCATATCATAGGCCCGAGGGGCATAGGCCGAAACCGGTGACCCGGCGGATCCCACGGGTTCACGCGCTTCGGCATTCGGGGAGCGCGGCCGTGCGGCGAGTTCGGTGGTCGGCGCTTCCGCCGCCGGCAGCTCGCGCGGCGTATCGCCAAGGCTGTACGGCCGATCCGGCGGCGACGGGACCCGGGCCGTGGCACGCAGCGGCCTGTTGTCAAAGTAAGTCGGCGCAAATGGCTTGCCGGACGCGACCTGTACGGGCAGCTGGGCCGGGCCGCCTTCCCGCAATGTCGCGATCAGCTTCCGGTCGTCCGAGCCGGTCAACGGAGCGCGGCCGACATAGTCGACTTTGACCCGCGCGACGCCATGCCCGTGGAAGCCCAACAGTTCCGCCGTCTTGACCGAGACGTCGATGACCCGATCGCCGACATAGGGTCCGCGGTCGTTGACGCGGACGACGATCGAGCGATTGTTCGCAAGATTCGTGACCCGCACGTAAGACGGCAGCGGCAGTGTCGGATGCGCCGCCGAAATCGACGTCATGTCGAAGATTTCGCCGTTCGCGGTGTAGCGTCCGTGAAAGTCGTCGCCGTACCACGAGGCCATGCCGGTTGCAGTGTAATTGATGTTTTCTTCCGGCACGTAAACGCGGCCAGCGACAGTGTAGGGTTTGCCGACGCGATAGACGCCGCCACCTTTCGGCACCGGTTTCCCGGGCTCGACGACGCGCGCGCTGGCGGCGACGCCGTAACGCGGATCAATCCTGCCGGCGCCGCCCGAGCAGTTGGCGAGCGCGAGACATCCCACGCCAAGGACGACAAGGCGCACGGAACGTCGACTGCCGACGAAAGCCCCCAAATAACCCATCCCTGCTCGGTCCCCGATCGGAAGCAACCAGTTTACCCCGTCGCCGCACAGGCGGAAACCGAGCAACGGAACGGTGGTAAATGGTTGGTTCCGCAGCAATCTGGCCGGAGCGCGGGCATAGCCAACCGGCCCCGTTCTTGCAAGCTTACGGCGGGTTTTTAGCGATCTACCGGCGCGACAAAAGGCTGGCGCCGCTCTTGGGCCGGCTCAGTCCACCGCTCACGGAGGATCGCTGGATGGTGCCGCCATCGTAGGAAATGCCGATGCGGAAGCCGCGCGACCAGGCGAGCGCGCAATGCCGTTTGGTGGCACCATGAAGAAACTCGAAACGCGGCGGCAAGTCATAAACCCGCTGCAGCTCGAGTTGCGCCCCGCCGGCGGAAAGGTCGACGATCTTGCATTCGATCGGCTGCGTGTTCGGACCGAGCAGCAGTCGACCGACGCGCGGGACCAAGCCCTTCGGCGCCACCCGGAACCAACGTCGTTTATCGGACCCGCTCATGCGCAGCTTTGTGATAAACCCTGTGACTGTATATAACCCCTTGATTACCGATCTCTTACGCAGGCGACGTTAGTATCCTGCTGATATTGCGGAACATTCCCGCTGTAAAAAGTTCCTAGGCAGATTGGAAGGGTGGCCGAGTGGTTTAAGGCACCGGTCTTGAAAACCGGCAGAGGTGCAAGCCTCTCGTGAGTTCGAATCTCACCCCTTCCGCCACTTTTGTTTTCTTTCAGTCACATAGCCCGGTTTTTGGCACTTTCGTCGCTTTCGTTCACGCGATCGGGCGCGTTCGGTCCTGCTTCAATCGCCGCCTTGCGCTCTTGACGCGCGCACATCGTATCGCACATCCGCGTTGCATCGTGTGCCATGCGTCAGGACGCGAACAATGTCCGCTTTCAGGGGTAAAGCGGACATGCGCTTTTGCACCGCACATATCTGCTTATGTCCCAAAGCGGACATTTTTCTACCGCACGTCGCAGGCCCTAGCGCAATACCAACCGCAAATCTTGTGATGGCGGTCACATCCAGAATCTACCTGAGGTCTAGGCTCTATCTGGAATTCCAGAGTTGGAGGGGACCATGTTTACTTGGACAGGACGCCAATACGCGCAAGAGATTTTCGCAGTCGCACTGGCCGTTGGAACGCTTCTTGTATTGGCCGACCTTATTCCGGCGTGATGAGCCGTCGCACGTCAAGGAAGCTGCTCTTGGCCTAACGAGAATAACAGACTCCACTCACGCGGCGCGATCTCTCGGGGAAAGAGACATGGACAAGACCGTAGCTCGATACAATATTGAACATTATCGCAAGCTGCTCGCTAACGAGACAGATGAGGCGCGACGGCAAGCGATTGCTCGGCTGCTCGCCGAGGAAGAGGGAAAACTCGCCGCGTTAGAAAACCAAACCAAAAAGCGGAAAACATACCGCTAGGTTCTGCGTCCACTCGCGCCAATGGGTCGGATGCAAGTCAATTCGTTCCTTGGTTTCGGCGTTTATCCATCCGCCAAGTACACGCCGGCACGGAAAAACGAGAGCATGGACTCCGTCGTAATTAACGACCGATAACTCAAGATCTTTATCGAACGGCGCGGAAGCGATCCGCTGCCATTCTTCGTTTGGTTTTTGCGAGCTGGGCGGATCTTGTAGATGCGACACGTTACGGCTCCCTGGGCTAGCGGCCCGCCCAATGCACGAAACGCCGCTCGATGGTCAGAAAAAACAGATTGAGGCCGTAGCCGAGCGCTCCGGCGGCAAAGATCGCGGCGTACATATCGGGCATGGCGAACAATTGTTGCGCCTCGAACACACGGTTTCCAAGCCCGTCAGTGGACCCGATGAACATTTCGGCAACCACAACGATGACCAGGGCGAGCGAAACCCCATTGCGCAGTCCGACGAAGGTCTGCGGCAATGACTCGAGCAGCATCACATCCGTCAGAATACGGAAGCGCGACGCGCCCATCGCCTTCGCTGCCAAAAGGCGGGTCTTGCGCGCGTTCATCACCCCGTAGGCGACGTTGAAGAGGATCACAAGCGCGGCGCCAAATGCCGCCACCGAAATTTTGGTGCGATCGCCAACGCCGAAGAGGACGAGAAAGAGAGGAAACATTGCCGAAGCGGGCGTCGAGCGAAAGAAATCAATGACAAATTCGACCGAGCGGTAGAGCCGCTCCGAGGCACCGAGAAAAATGCCGAGCGGGATCGAAACGGCGGAAGCAATCAAGGTTGCGTAGACGGTCCGTTCGACCGTTACCAAGAAGTCGCTTCCGAGCTTGCCCCCCTTCATGCCGGTCCACATCGCCCCGAAAGTGTCGATGGGAGAAGGAAGAAGGACCGGATCGACAACCCTCATCCAGACGGCAAGATACCAGACGATCACGAGAGCGACGACGCCCAGCGTCGGCAGCCACGGCTCAAGACGCTCTTTGTTCATTTCTTTCGGACCTCGCGCTGGAAGATTTTGAGGCAATGCGCCTTGATGCGCACAAAATCAGGGTCTGACAGGGTCGCATCATTGCGTGGACGGGCAGCGTCGTAGGCCACGAAATCGGCGATTCGCGCCGGGTGACGCGACAACAGTAAGATCCTGTCAGCGAGGTAGACCGCCTCTTCCAGGTCGTGTGAGACGAGTACCGTCGTCGTCTTCGTTTCCATGAAGATGCGTTGCAACTGCTCCCGCATGAACAAAGTCATTTCATAGTCAAGTGCAGAGAACGGCTCATCCAGAAACAAAATCTCCGGATCGACAACAAGAGCACGCATGATCGAAACAAGCTGCTGCTGACCACCGGAGAGCTGGTAGGGGTAGCAATTGAGATCGATTTTCACACTGAGATGCGCGACCAGCCGCTCGACTTTCGCCCTGCGTTCCGGCTTGGGCACCTTTCTCAGCTTGAGGGGATATTCAATGTTTTCCAACGAGCGGAGCCAAGGAAACAGGGCCTCGCGATAGTTCTGAAAAACATAGCCGAACGTGATTTGGTTGAGCGGCTTGCCTGCAAACAGAATCTCGCCGGCATCGACCGGAATCAGGCCAGCGATCATGTTAATCAGCGTGCTCTTGCCGCAGCCGTTCGGGCCGAAGATCGAGACCAGCTTGCCTCTCGGTATATCGAAATCGAACGACTCGTAAATTGAGGCATTTCCGAAGCGCTTCGTCAGTCCGCGGATGGTGACGTGCGCGGGAACTGCGGCGGCAGCTCCCGTTTCGGCCGCGGATGTGTCCCTCCGCTGCAGCTCGCTAACGGCCACTTAAAACGCCTTTAGATATTTCGAGACTTCGACCTTCTCCGGGAGGGTGCCGGTCTTCACCGAAAAGTCGATGAACTTCTGGAAGTCCGCGTTATCCTTCGCTGTGAGGTCCTTCACCATGTAATAGCGGATCATCGGTACCGTCTCGGCGACGTCAGGTGGGGTCAGCGTATTCTTCACCAGATATTTTCGCGCCTCGTCGGGTTGCGTGTTGATGAAATTGACCGCTTTTCCCCATGCCACAGCGAAGCGGCGCGCGACATCCGGCCGCGTCTGGATAAAGTGGCTGGTGAGCGCGCATCCGCCGACAAAAGCGTTAGCATTGGAATCACCAAGCACGTAATGCGCGATAACGCCGGCTTCGATCGTCCGTGCGATGCCCATCTTGCGCATCATCGAAGCGTTCGGCTCGAGCGTATAGCCTGCGTCGAAAGCACCCGACTTCATCACATTGACGTGCTGCGCCATATCGAGCTGATCGATGGTGTAATCACCATCTTTCAGTCCGACCGCAGCCAATGCCGCTTTCGCCATCGTTACGTTGGCCGGACCGGGAGCCGACATGATCTTCTTGCCTTTGAGATCGGCGAGTGTCTTGGCATCGACACCGGTCCGAACCACGAACTGCTCCATCTCGTATTTCTTGTTCTGACTATTGAGGGAGATGTACATCGCGACGCCGGGCTTCTTCAGGTTTGCGTTCATGCCCTCGATCGTCACAAGAACTGATGCGGCGTCGATCTGATCGCTGATCATGGCAGCGACGTTCGGCGGTCCGCCAATAAGGCGGATCATCTCGGGATCGATGTTTTGTTCTTTGAAGAAGCCGCGCTCGACTGCGACGAAATACGGAAGGGACGAGCTCACGGGGAAAACGCCGACTTTGACCTTGTCCTGCGCAGACGCCGGCAGAGTCGTAAGGACCCATGCAGCCGTCACCGCTGCGAGCAGAGAACGTCGGGCAATTCGAGGCGTTTTGAACATGTTTCCCTCCGGATTTTGGCCGACCCTTTAGGAGCCTAAATTGGCGCTGAATCGGCTGTTGCTATGCAAGCACCATTCCAAATTCACTCTCCACATCGACCAACTCGCCTCTATGTTGCGGCCTGCCGCAGATTCTCGTAACCGCACCCACGATCGATCATCGGAAGCGTTGTGGTCCGCTGCTTCTTGCGCTCCTCGCGCATCCTTTGAGTTTCCAACCCATCAACCCGATAGCATTCTGGCCCCGCGACCGGCACGAGAGCAACTGCATATTCGCGCTCCGCAGCCTCAAGCGATACTTTGCCTTCCACCACGTCGTGCAGCACGAGGTCTGGTTCGCGTTCGAGTGGATCACCCCAGCCCCCGCCGCCGGTCGTAAGCACGCGCACGATCTGCCCCGCCAGGACAGGTTCGCCGTCGACCAACCCTCCAAGCTCTCGCGGATGACCTTCGATGTCTACTGTGACACGGAACGGCGCACCTGCCTTGCCGCCGTTTACGCCATAGCAGCCAAGCCGGACGCGATCGGCGGTGACGATGGTGCGGCAATCGACCAGCGCTCGATAGTGTTTCTCATAACCGAGCCCACCGCGCCGCTTACCTGCCCCGCCGGAGTCGGTCCGCAGCGCCAATTTCTCGACCAGCAGTGGAAAGCGTGTCTCAGTGAACTCGGCCGGCTGATTGCGGGAATCGGGAACGATGTGGATG
>Ga0255310_10000376_pt1 | contig 10250 bp, 11 predicted proteins | sample EtOH1_T0_E1_meta_FD_201359 | JGI IMG/M metagenome (GOLD analysis project Ga0255310, IMG submission 201359) | Sandy soil microbial communities from University of British Columbia, Vancouver, Canada - EtOH1_T0_E1 | ecosystem: Engineered > Artificial ecosystem > Sand microcosm > Unclassified ...
ATCGACAAGCGGCCGAAAGATGCAAAGCCGTATAAATTTCCCAGGAAATGCCCGTGCCATCTGCGCACCGATGTGGTGCGCGAGGAGACCGCGACCGGCGAGGAGGGCGCCCGTGCCCGCTGCACCGGCGAGTTCGCCTGTCCATTCCAGAAAATCGAGCATCTGAAGCTGTTCTGCTCGCGGCGGGCCTTCGACATTGAGGGCCTGGGCGAGAAGCAGATCGAGCTGTTCTTCGAGAAAGGATGGGTAAAGGAGCCGGCCGACATCTTCACGTTGGAGAAAAAGCACAGGAAAGATCTGCTTGAGGAGGAAGGCTTCGGCGAAACGTCCGTGCGCAATCTGTTCGACGCCATCGACACGCGGCGCACGATTACGCTCGACCGTTTCATCTATGCGCTCGGCATCCGTCATGTCGGCGAGACGACGGCGCTTGCGCTCACCCGCGGCTACGGGTCATGGCAGGCCTTCCACGATGCCTGCTCGAAGATTGCCAAAGGCGACGCGGAGGCCGCCGCCGACATGGATGCGCTCGATCAGATCGGCGACACAGTCATCGAGGCTGTAAAAGCCTATTTCGGAGAAGGCCACAACCGCGGCATCGTCGAGCGGCTGAAGAAGCAGGTCGAGGTGCTTGACGCCGAGAAGCCGAAGTCAGACAGCGCGATTGCCGGCAAGACCGTGGTGTTTACCGGCTCGCTGGAAAAAATGACGCGCGAGGAGGCCAAGGCGCAGGCCGAGCGCCTCGGCGCCAAGGCTGCCGGCTCCGTCTCGAAGAAGACCGATTATGTCATCGCCGGTCCGGGTGCCGGATCGAAGCTCGCCGAGGCCAAAAAGCACGGCGTGAAGGTGCTCACCGAGGACGAGTGGCTGAAACTCATCTCTGAGTGACTCTATCCAAGCCAATCGGCTCTCACGCCAGATCACCCTGCGAATTGGCGCGCCGCTAAAACAGCGTTCAATCCGCCAAATGCGAAGGAATTGTTCAAGATCGCGCGTACGGGCATGCGCCGTGCTTCATTCGGGACGTAATCGAGATCGCAGTCAGGGTCCGGCCCGAGGTAATTCATGGTTGGTGGCACGATCCCATCACGAATGGCCATGATGGCGGCGACAAATTCCAGCGCGCCCGCGGCGCCAAGCGTGTGACCGACAACGGATTTCGTTGACGAAATGGCAAGTTGCCGCGCATGGGCGCCGAAACTGCGATGCAAGGCGGCCGTCTCGGCCTGATCGTTGGCAGTCGTGCCCGTTCCGTGCGCGTTGACATAATCAATCATATCGGGAGACAGGGCTGCATCCGCCAACGCCGCAGTGATGGCGCGCGCCATTCCATCCGGGTCGGGGGCGGTCAGATCTTTCGCGTCAGCGCTCATTCCAAATCCGGCGATCTCGGCCAGGATATCCGCGCCGCGGCTACGCGCGTGATCGAGGGCCTCGAGCACCAGCACGGCGGTGCCTTCGCCGATCAACATCCCCTTCCGGTCTTTCGAGAAAGGCCGGCAGGTGTCGGTCGACATGATGCGCATGGCTTCCCAGCCCTTCATAGCGCCGAAGGTAATGCTCGCCTCGGCGCCGCCGGCCACGGCACAGGTCGCGCTACCGTTTCGCACCATATGAAAGGCCTGGCCGATGGCATGCGTTGCTGACGCGCATGCGGATGAAACCGAAAAAACCGGACCTTTGATGCCGCAGTCCATCGACACTTGACTGGCCGGCGCGCTGACCATGGCCTTGGGAATGGTCAGGGGATGCAGGCGCGCGGCGCCGCCTGCATAGAGCCGGTGGAAGCTGTCATCGAGCGTCGTATGTCCGCCCGATCCGGTTCCGATGATAGCGGCGGTTCGCTCGGCGATCTCGCCGCGCAACTCAAGTCCAGAGTGGCTCACCGCCTGCCGCGCGGCAACGACGGCGAATTGCGAAACCCGGTCGAGCAGCGAGAGCTGCGACGATTCAAAATGGGCCGCCGGCTCAAAACCTTTGACTTCGCCGACAAGTTTGCCGGTGGCCTGTGCGGCGGTTCCGAGCGTCGGCGGCGCGAATGTCGAGCGCCCCGCAATCAGGGAATCCCAATAATCCTGCGTCGATTGTCCAACGGATGAGACAACGCCGAGACCGGTAATAACAACGCGGTTCAATTCGGCTTCGCTTTAGCGGCAACAAGCTGGTCTACCGCTTGAATGAGATCCCCGATGGTCTTGCTTTCGATATCCATATTTGCGTTGACTGGAAGGTTTATGTCGAATTTTTCCTCTATATCGAAAATCAATTCGACCACCTGCATAGAGTCCAGTCCCAGTTTGTCGAGCGGTTCCGACAATTGAAGCGCACCGCCGGTGGGGCTGATTCGGCCCGTAATCATTTCGACAATATCCTCGGCGGCACTCGCCATAACTGCATTTTCTCCTTCCGACATTTCGGGGTGGTGCAAACGATAGCAGACGGCACGACTCACGGAAAGCCAAAGGCAGTCCGGGCAACCCTCTGTTTGAGTGAGATGGGCAGATTTGCCGCGGGCATCGCATGATATACGGCAGGATGATCGATTCCGTGAGGTAATCCGCGCCACTTCTTCCGGCGCTACGTGATCCCTTTCCAAATCATTGCTATGGAGATGGGACGACCGCGGAGAACTCCCACGTGCGTCTATTGTCCAATCTGCTTCGGCGCTTCATTCGCAAGGGCAAGCTGCGAGTCCGCGACGCCGACGGCAAGGTGCATGTATTCGGCGGTCTTTTGCCCGGACCTGACGTCGGCATCCACCTGCGCGATCGCAGGCTTTACACCAAGTTGTTCATCAACCCGGAACTCCATACAGCCGAAGCCTATATGGACAGTACGCTGACTCTTGAGGATGGCGCTCAAATCCACGATTTTCTTCTGCTATTTTCGGTCAACCGCGCCGCGCTTTATTCGTATGGCTCGCAGAAGCTGATGCGGCGGGCATGGCGCGGCCTGCGCCGCTGGCATCAGGCCAACCCGATCGGGCTTGCCGCCGCGCATGCCCGCCACCACTACGACGTTCCGATCGAACTCTACCGCCTGTTCCTCGACGATCAGCTGCAATATTCCTGCGCTTATTTTCACGATCCCGAGCACGATACGCTCGAGCAGGCACAGCATAACAAGCTGGTCCACGCCACCAGCAAATTGCAATTAAAGCCCGGCATGACCGTCGCCGAGATCGGCTCTGGCTGGGGCGGCTTCGCCATTCATCTTGCGCGCGAAACGGGCGCCCGTGTCACTGCGATCAACGTTTCGCCCGAGCAGATCAAGATAGCGCGCGCTAATGCGCAGGCTGCCGGCGTCTCCGACCGTGTCGAGTTTCGCGAGCTAGATTACCGGCAGTTCACCGGTCAGTTTGATCGCGTTGTCTCGGTCGGCATGATGGAACATGTCGGGGCGCGACATTTCGACGAGTATTTCCGGAAGATCCGCGAGCTGCTGACGCCTGACGGCTATGCTTTTATCCACTGCATCGGCCGGATGTCACCGCCCGGCACAACCGGCCCCTTCATCCGCAAATACATCTTTCCTGGCGGGTATGTGCCCGCGCTGTCAGAAACTTTTGCGGCCACCGAGCGCTGCGGTCTGTGGTGCAACGATATGGAAGTGCTGCGGCTGCACTATCGTTACACGGTCAAGCATTGGCGCGAGCGTTTCGCAAAAAATCGAGCCAAGGCGGTGGCGATCTGCGATGAACGATTCTGCCGCATGTGGGAGTTCTATCTCGCCGCCGTCGAACTCGAATTCCTTCACGGTTCTCACATGGTGTTTCAGTTACTGCTCTCAACCAAACGCGACGCGGTGCCGATCACGCGCGATTTCATGGTCGACGCCGAACGGAAAGCGGACATGACGCCGACATCTCGTCGTGTCCGCTAATGGCCAAAGGCGCGCAGCAGGCGGTACTCGTGTACGCCGAGGAACGGGATTCCAGCGTGCCGATTTTGTGGCGATTTTATGTGGTGATTTTGTAGTGAGTGTCGTGTTTGCGTAGTCGCAAATCTCCAAAAAATTTTTCGGTACTATAATACTCGCTTTGTTGCTTTTTCGGCACAGAACGGCGCGAAGTTGTGCAAACGATTTTATTTTTTGAAGCCTTATCAAGCTCCGCAGGTTAAACACAGCACCATGGGTCGTCCCGACCGCATCTGGCACAGGAATTAGTAAGGGGAATTTGTCATGCGAAAATCTTCGTTGACGTTGCTTGCTGTCGCCATTGGTCTGGCCGCAAGTCAGGCATCGGCAGCTGACCTTCCGCGGAAGGCTCCGGTGTACGTACCGCCGCCACCGCCACCGATGACTTGGACCGGATGCTACATCGGCGGCAACATTGGCGCGGCATGGGGCCGCTTTGAACTGGAGACTCCGTTTGGAGAAGACTCTCGGAGTCGTGCTGGTTTTGCTGGCGGCGGTCAAATCGGTTGCGACTATCAATTTGCCGGCGGCTGGGTGATCGGCGTCCGCAATATGTTCGATTGGACCAGCAACAGCAGAGAGCGAACATTCGTATTCGACGGCGTAACTGGAACGGCCGAGCTCCGAAATCGATGGTTCGATACTCTGACGGGCCGCGTCGGCTATTCGTGGCAACCCGCCTCGCTGCTCTATTTTCAGGGTGGCGCTGTCTGGAGTCGTGTTGAGGCAGACTTACTCTTGAGCACGGGTCAAGCTTTCTCGGCGTCCGATACCAAAACCGGCTGGACGATTGGGGCTGGCTATGAATATCGATTCTCGCCGCAGTGGTCGGTGTTTGTGGAAGGCAATTACATGAACTTCGGCACGCGCGATGGGACTCTAGTTGGCCCGACCGCCTGTGTGGCTGGCTGCCCTGTCAGCTTCAAAACAACTGGGGCCACTGCCCTGGTCGGTGTGAATTACAGATTCTGGTGAGGGTTATAGACTCTCTGACTCAGTCAGAGCTAACCAAAACCCCGAGCTTCATCAGCTCGGGGTTTTCTAATTGAGTGTTTCGCTAGAGCACGCGCGTGCTGAGGCCGACTATAGCCGCTCCGTTGCCTTTTCGAGCCACCTGCGTGTCGGCGGATCAACCAGCGCACCGATCACCTCGTGCACGCGTGCGTGGTAGCTGTCGAGCCAGGTCCGCTCCTTGCTCGTCAACATGCCCGGATCGATCAGCCGCCTGTCGATCGGCGCGAGCGTCAGCGTCTCGAAGGCATTGAGCGGCTTTTCGGCGCCGACCGGCTCGGGCGCCGCTATCACCAGCACCAGATTTTCGATGCGGATGCCGTAGGCGGCGGTTTTGTAATAGCCGGGCTCGTTCGACAGGATCATTCCGCGCCGGAGCGCGACATGACCGAGCTTGGAGATGCGTGCCGGCCCTTCGTGCACCGACAGGTAGCTGCCGACGCCGTGGCCGGTCCCGTGATCGAAATCGAGGCCGGCCTGCCAGAGCGCCGTGCGCGCCAGAGGGTCGAGCTGGGCACCACTCGTGCTCTCGGGAAACACTGCGGTAGCGATAGCGATATGGCCCTTGAGCACGCGGGTGAAGCGGTCGCGCATCTCGTCGCTCGGCTCGCCGACAATGACCGTTCGCGTGATGTCAGTGGTGCCATCCTCGTATTGCGCGCCTGAATCGACGAGCAGCAGCTGGTTCTTGGCGATCCGCCGATTGCTGGCCTTGGTCACGCGGTAATGGACGATGGCTCCGTTCGGCCCGGCGCCCGCGATGGTCGGAAAGGAAATGTCCTTGAGCGCGCCGGTGTCACGGCGAAAGCTTTCGAGTGCCGCAACGACGTCGATTTCGGTCAGCTTCCCGCCTGGGGCCTCTTTGTCGAGCCAGGCCAGAAAACGCGTAACGGCGGCGCCATCGCGCCGATGGGCGCTTCGGCTGCCGACGATCTCGGCGTGGTTCTTGGTCGCTTTCAGTAGCGTGATGGGATCCGGTCCGCGCTGCGGCTTGCCGCGGTGGCGTGAGAGGATCTGCGTGAAGGCGTCCGCCGCGCTCGCCTGATCGACGCGAATAGTCTTGTCCTTGAGTCTCTCGAGGTCGCGGGCGAGTTCGTCCGGCGCGCGAACGTCGGCAAAGGCCTCGATCGCGTGCCGCACGGTGTTGTTGAGCTTGGCGCTGTCCACATAGAGCGTGGGCCGGCCGTCCTTTGGAATTGCCGCGAATGCAAGCGCGAGCGGCGTGTGGACGACATCGCTGCCGCGAATGTTGAAAGCCCAGGCGACGTTCTGCGGGTCGGTGACCAGCAGCGTGTCGGCGCGCAACTTCGTAATCTCGGCGCGGATCCGTTTGAGCTTATCAGGCGCGGCCTCGCCCGCGAGCTTGGGGTCGCGCAGGCTGACCGCGCCGGCAGGCGAGGGCGGACGATCCTGCCACAGCGCATCGATGGGATTGCTGTCGACGGCGACGAGCTCTGCGCCAGCGGCGGCGCAGGCCTTCTTCAGACGTTCGGTCTGCTCGCTGGTGTGCAGCCACGGGTCGTATCCGAGCCTCGCATCGCTTTTTAGATTGTCGGTGATCCATTGATCGGACGGACGCTCCACCAGGTGCTCGATCGAAAATATTTTTCCGTCGACCTGCGCGTCGGCCTGCAGCGTATAGCGGCCGTCGACGAACAGGGCAGCCGCATCGCGTAGCACCACCGCCGCGCCCGCCGAGCCGGTGAACCCTGTGAGCCACGCCAGGCGTTCCTCGCTCGCCGGCAGATACTCGTTCTGCTGGCGGTCGGCGCGCGGGATGACGAATCCATCGAGACCGCGCCGTTGCAGTTCGGCGCGCAAGGCCGCGACGCGCGCTGCACTCTGGGCGCGCGCGCTCGCATCCTCGAAGGTCTGGAAGCGGGCTTCAAACATGGAATGTCCGCACTCTAGCGCCCCACGCAAACCGGGCAATGCAGGCATGCCGGAAGCGCGGGAGGTCCGTCGCCACAGCAATGGTGCCTGACGACTGGTTAAGTGATGCCGAAAACAGCACGGCGTGAGGCATTTGGTCGGTCTTTGTGCAGCGCGTTAATTCGTTTGCGTGATGCGACCGATCAGTTCTCAACTATTCGTGAGTATATGCCGTATTTTCAGGGTAATCATGCATTCTCAGCGGTGGTGGTATTGGAAAAACGCGCTATGTTGCATTGCAACACGGAAGCAAATTTGAAGGCAGTTTGCTGACGCATCGTTTGTGAAAGGAGATTGCCATGGTTGCCATCACTTATGGGGTTGCCCGCGTCCCCACTCCGAAAAACGCCGAGCGCGCGCGAGCCGCAGGCCGGCGTCAAAACATTGTCGGCCGCTTCTTCACCGCTGTCATGGAAGCCCGATTGCAGCAGGCGTATCGCGAAATCGCGAAGCGCGGCTATTTGTTCGATAACAAACGCGGCTTGCTCGGCCGATAAGGCCAATAGTTTTGCGGCTAACGTAGCCGCTTTCACCGGCGAAACCGCCCCGGCTTCCCCGCCCGGGGCGGTTTTGCTTTTCGATGCACCACCAGCGTGACCCAGCCGTCGAGCGTAATGCGTTTCTCGAGTACGAAACCTTGCGCGCGGTAGATCGCGAGAGCAGCATTTGCGTGGTTCGGCAACAGGCCGGAGAGTACGATTCGCGCGCCCGGTGCGGTCAAGCCGCGAAGTGGGACAGCCAGCCGCACGAGTGCGACCAGCAGAATATTGGCGAAGATCAGCCGATAAGGCGCAGCGGATGTGATCGTGCGCGCCGTCGCGCCGGACGCGCGAACGAATGCAAGCGGGGGTGCGGCCCGATTGATGCGCGCGTTTCCGCGCGCCGTCTCGATTGCGCGCCCGTCGATATCGCTTGCCGTGATGCGGGCACGAAGAAGTCTTGCCGCAGCAATCGCCAGAATGCCGCTGCCGGTGCCGACATCGAGCACACGCTGGAAACGCCGCCGCTTTGCAAGATCGGCGAACGCCTGAAGGCACCCGCGCGTCGTTCCATGGTGGCCGGTGCCGAAGGCGAGGGCGGCCTCGATCTCGATGCCGATGTCGTTGGCGCGAAGTTTGCTGCGGTCATGCGCGCCGTGCACGAGAAAGCGGCCGACGCGCACCGGCTTGAGGTCGGCAAGGCTTTGCGCCACCCAGTCCGTCGCCGCCACCGGCTCGATGCTCAGCGACCGCGACGCGGCGTCGCCCGCGGCAACAGCGACAAGGCTGCGCAGGCTTGCCTCGTCGGGAGGTCGCCGAAAATGGATGGCCACCTGCCAGCCGCCGGCGCTGTCTTCGAACGCCGCGCAGGCCGCATCCTCGCCGTCGAGGCTTTCCCCGAGATATGTCGCCAGCCGGCGTGCGGTCTGTTCGTCGCAGACGAGTCTTGCGACGGTGGTGGGCGAATTCATGTGCAACAAGTTTGCTCTTCGCAATCCAGTGCGCAACGACTATCTAGGCAGCTGTGACCATCGAAATCCCCAATTCTGCCGATCTTGACACCCTCGCTCTTGCCCGCCGCAGCGGTTGGCCCGAGGACCTGCGCGTCCTGGTGGCGCGCTATCCGCGCGAACAGTGGAACGCCCATCCGAACCTCGGTGAAATGGCGCGGTTCTGGTTGTCGCGCCATGCCATGTTTCGCGAGCTGTCCGGCGCAATCGAGCGGATTGCCGCGCTTTTCCGTGCCGGCAAGCTTCCGCCGGAGGAGTTTGCGCGCCAGTTCGTGCCGCGGCTGCAATTTATGCTCGACCAGCTCAACCTCCACCATCAGATCGAGGACCTGCATTATTTCCCTCTCTTCCGCGCGGCTGACGAGCGGCTCGCGCGGGGGTTCGATGTTCTGGAGGGCGACCACCACCATATCCATGCCGACATGGCGCGCACCGCCGAAGCTGCGACTGCGCTGTTGCGCTCGCTGCAGGGTGGTGGTGATACGATGCGCCGGTGCAGCGACAACTATGCCGATGCGAGCGGAGTGTTGCTTAAAGGACTCATCCGTCACCTCGACGACGAGGAGGATCTGATCGTGCCGTTGATTCTCGACCGCAGCGAGGAAGCGCTGGGCGTCGCGCATCACGGCTGAGGAGAGACAACCATGGCTGACGAATCGGTGAAGGTGAGGCGGACGCTTCTTCTACGGCTGAAAGCGCCGACGCCCGACGCGGCGAAGATGCTTGGCACAATGATGCAGAACACCGCCGCGATGTACCAAGCCTTCGGCGATGCAAAGGTGCGGCTCCTGCGCAACGCCGACGACCAGACCCAGTTTCTTCAAATCATCGAATTTCAGGCCGATCAGGCGGTCGAGCGCAGCCGGCAGAAGATGGCGAGCGACCCGGCAACGCAGAATTTCCTGCAGGCCTGGCGTACGATGTTTCCCGGTGCGGCCGATGCCGAGGTCTACGAGGACGTCGGCGAATAGCGTCAGTGCCGCTTGAAGTACTGGATCTCGCGTTCGTGTTTCTGCGCCGCACTTTTTGAATCAAAAGTCCCAAGGTTGCGACGTCTACCCGTGCGCGGATTCTTTTTGCGCGAATAGAGACGGTACTTTCCGCTGGCAAGCTTGCGGATCATCGGTTTGTCTCCGCCCCTGCATCAAGCCCCATGACTGATTTTGGCTCCGCGGCTCTCACCACCCGAATGGGCCACGGAAAAACCCGCGGTTGTTATAATAGTAGCGGCGGTCGTAGTACGGATAGGGACGATAATTGTAAGAGCGCGAGCTGTACTGCGTTTCACGCCCGTAGCGGGTCTGGTAGCTGCGCTGCGGCGCCTCATTGAGGCCGTCGTCCGTACTGTAGTTCCGCACGTAGTCCCGGCTCCGTGACGTGCCATGACCGCGGCCCGCGACGAGATCATTAGTCTTGGGAATCTCGCCTTTCAGCCGTACGCGCGTATTGAAAACACCTTCGTCCTTGACCAAAGCATAAAGAATCGCGGCGTTCTGCGGTGCCAGCCGCACGCAGCCGTGCGATGCGGGCCTGCCGAGGTTGCGCACTTCGTAAGAGCCGTGGATGGCGTGACCTTCTTTTGTGAAGAAGATCGAATTCGGCATCGGCGCATCGTCCCATTCGCGCGAGTAATGATTTTTCTCCATGCGGAACGGCTGGAAGTCGCCGAGCGGCGTGTCGTAACCGGCGCGGCCGGTCGAAACCGGCCAGATGTAACGGTCGTCACCGTTGACGGTGACCGTCATCGTCTGCGCCGACTTGTCGATGATGATCATAACATTGGCGTGAGCAGCCTGAGCCAATGTGAACGCTGCGATGATTGCCGCCAAGGGGAACGTGAAACGGCGGAGACGCATACGAAATTTCCAGCTTCAATCCCGATCACGCAGCCTACCACGCC
>Ga0255310_10000377_pt1 | contig 10249 bp, 10 predicted proteins | sample EtOH1_T0_E1_meta_FD_201359 | JGI IMG/M metagenome (GOLD analysis project Ga0255310, IMG submission 201359) | Sandy soil microbial communities from University of British Columbia, Vancouver, Canada - EtOH1_T0_E1 | ecosystem: Engineered > Artificial ecosystem > Sand microcosm > Unclassified ...
TCGAGCACTGCGGGAGTGAATTCATACTCCCCTTTCAGCAGGAACAACAGGAAACGATCGCCCACTTGCAAGCTGATAGGCTTGCCGGCGTCGTCGAGGATTACGACTCGTCCCTTGAAGAAGGGAAACTTCTCCGTCAGGCTGTTCCCGCTCTGCACCTGAATATCGACGGCAGCATTGTCCGGGATGAACTTGCCTGCCTTCTTCGCGATGAGCGTAGTCGACGGACTTCCCTCGTCGTTTCTGGTCTTGTGCGGTTCGCCGTTTACCAGAACTACCGCGCCTTCGGCGAAGTTCTCGCCGGTCAGTATCAACTTCTTGCCCTTCACTCGGGCGCTCAGGATCTTCGGCGCGTTGTCGGATTGGAAGGCTGATGCGTGAGTCGTGCAATTACCGGCGTTGATGTCCACGGCACCTATCGCCAGCAAAGCAAGAACGATTATCGAGCACACTCTTAATCTCATTGCATGAGTCCCCTCAACTCCCACTGAGATTATTACACGGGTGTGCCGCAGCTCGCGCAGAATTTTCCGCCGGGCTGGACGGGCGCCTGGCAATTCTTACACGGCTGAGGCACAAGCGACGTTCCGCAGCTTGCACAGAATTTGGTACCGCCCTGGACTTGCGCGTGGCAGGAGGGGCATTCCACGGAAGCGCCCTGGGGTGCTTGTTGTGTGGCTCCGCAATTTGAGCAAAACTTCGCGCCGGTTGGATTCTGCGTTCCGCATTTGGCGCACGCTACGGTCTGAGTCTGGGCCGCCCCGGATCCTTGCGCATGCGCGCCGCCGATCGCACCGGCCATCACCTGCCCGAAGCCCAACCCGAGCCCCAGTCCCATTCCTTGGCCGGCAGCGCCGCCTTCCTGTTTGGCGGCGTCCTGCATCGACTGTGCGGCTTTGAACTGCATGTAGGCGTTCATGTCTCCGATCGCACCCATCCCCGAGCGCTCGTCGATCATCTTCTGAACTTCTTCCGGCGGAGTGATCGCCGAGATGATCAAATCGACCAGCTCGAGCCCCTGCTTCGAGAAGTCATCAGCCACGCGCGACTTCACGCCCGCAGACAGCTCATCGTAGTGAGCGGGAAGATCGAAGATGGTCTTGAGGTTTTCACCAAGCAGGTCGTTGAGCCGAGCTACGACAATGTCGCGCAGGAAGGAACCGATTGCCTCGGTTGATACGATCCCCCGCGTGCCGACGATCGACCCCGCGAACAATTGTGGGTCGGCGATTCGCATCGAGTACTTGCCGAAGGCCCGCAGCCGCACCATGCGAAGCTCGGTGTCTCTAAAGGCGATAGGCTCCTTCGTTCCCCACTTCAGATCTTGAAATGTGTGCCGCGCTATGAACAGGACGCTTGCCTGGAACGGCGATGTGCCGCCGAACGGAATCGACAACAATTTGGTCAGCAGCGGGATGTTCATCGTCGTGAGCGTATGACGCCCGGGGCCGAAAGTATCGAGCGCCTTTCCGTCACGGAAGAAGACCGCCGACTGGTTCTCCTGGACGATGAGTTGTGCGCCGATCTTGATGTCCGTTGAGCCACCCTCGGGTGTGCGATGAACCAACTCCGTTCCTGATTGATCGAAATATTGCAGAACCTCAATTGCCATTCTGTTTCCCCTTCACGCTCGCCTTAGCGCGCGTCTCCGCGGTTGTGAGCTTTACGTTCCCGTTTGTGGTCGCAAGCCTGAGCCGCTCTCCACCTTTCCCTATTTCGCCCTTTGCTTTCTGACCGACAATTCCCTTTTCAACCGGCACGCCAAACGTCTCATCAATGGTGATGCCGCCATGGATCGTGGATGCGTCAAGATCGGCCTCAAACCCCGGGGGGACCGTAAGGTCAATGCTGCCGTTAGTGCTCTCAAACTCCATGCCGCGGTCGCTTGCTTCCAGCAGAGCTGCCTTGATACTGCCGTTTACGGTGTGAACCCTGGACACTCCGGCAACGTTAGCCAGCTCGATCGCGCTGTTCGTGCCATCGATGAGGATCTCCGCCGTTACATCGGAGAGCTTTATGACGCCATTGAGGGAGGACAGCTCGACGCGGCCGAGCTCGCGCGGCAGCTTAACCTCAAATCGTACGTCCTGGTTTCCGCGATTCGGCGCCGCTGTCCTTACAGATAGGTTTCCGCCGGTGTTAGTGAAAAACACCTGGGCGCTTCGGTCAGAGCCTCCGCGCCTGATAACGTTGACTTCCGCCTTCGGCTGGTCCCAGGCGGTGACTGTGATGTCTCCGTTGACGTTTTTGAGAGAAACTCTGGCGTCGTCGTTCAGCGCAAACGTCTTGGTAAAAGTAGTGTCGCTTCCAGAAGTTACGACGGTATCCGCGCTACTATCGTCCAGCGCTTTCTCGCCCTGCCGGGCGGCTGCTGCAGGCTGTGTGCCGCCAGAGTCGATCGTTCGGCGCCCGAGGCGCGCCATGACCATCACGGCGATCACGACCAGTACAAACAACCCCATTCCTATAAACGCAAGTATCCAGCCTACAGGTGACCGCCTGCGCGGCGGCGTATACGGTGGAACGGTCGCGGCATAGGCCGGCGGCACGATCGGCTGATAGCCGCCAGAGGGATCGTAAACAGGGCTGGTTTCCGGCCTCGAGGTCGGCGCGGTGCTGGCGGGGCCGCGCGCACCCCAACCTTCAGGTTGAGTCGGCATCATTCGAGTGGGTACCTGCTCTTCCGAGAGCTGGCCGGTAGGTGCCCCGCACGAGCGACAGAATCGCTGCGCGGTGAACAACTCTAAGCCACATTTTTTACAATGTTCTGCCATCGGCTTAAAAGCGGTTTCTGGTTCCTGGTTTCTGGTTTCCAGTTTCACCTCGCATCGCTAGACCAGAAACTTAGAAACTAGAAACCAGAGACTAGAACTAACTAAACAACGGTTTGCCCGGCGGCTGCCCTTCCGCAAAGTTATTAATCGCCTTGTATCGATCATCAAAGACCCGGCCTGCCTGATCGATCTCAGCAGTAACTTGTGCGCACGCGGCTTTCAATCCATCAGTGGTAGCTTGAGTCTTCAACTCTGATAGCTTCGCTTCGATCTTGTCAACATGCTCGACGAGGGCCAGATCAAAGGAATAAATCGAGTCCAGCTGCGTCTGCTCGATCTTGACCACATCGAAGAAGCCCCCATAACCATAGCTTGCAAACCTCACGCGGTTTTCAAGTTGGTCGAGTTTCTTGATCGCCGCGTCGACCGGCCCGACTTCAAAAAGGCGGCCGGTGTTTGTCAACTCGCGCACCACGTCAGTCAGCGGCGACTTGAGCCCACGCAGGCGGTCCGCCAAATGCTCGCGGTGAAGCTTATCGATGTCGCGGCGGGTTTCGCGGTCGACATAGCCGCTGTAGCCCGGGATCTTGCTCGTCAATTGCTCTATCCAGTTGCGCGTATCCTTGGTATTGCTGCTCATTGAGTCCCCCTGGTGTTTCGAAACCGCCCGCTCTGACGATCGAAACCAAATCTTGCTGACAACAGCTTTAACGATCTCGGCGCGGCCCCCAGTTTCAGAAATCGTGGCGCAGCGAAGACATTAGTCTGTCCCGTTACGTTTGCTTCTATCACAACCGCCGGACGCTGACTGAAAGCATTGCTGCCGGCTGGCGATTATGCGGGCGCGCTCTGCGTCTCCGCATTCCGCGAAAGCATTTTCAAGTACTCGTCATAAGCCTGACGATCTTGCGCAGCCATGTCGCGGATGTAAAGACCGACGACCCAGAACAGACCTTCCGCCTCCGGCCGGTACCAAGCCGCGAACCCGGTGAACCTGATCGTCGCATTCGGCAAGTCGACTTCGACTTCGAGCTTGTTCTTGAACGCGACGGTGTGGTCGCGAATTATGTGGAGCTGGCCGGTCTCGATCGTTCCGGTCTGTATGCGCATGCCCTGCTTGCCAAAATCAAGCGCCAGTCCATCGATCTTACGCGAACGATGTCCCTCGTCGCTCTGATCGATTATGGTCACTCGCAGCGCGACCGGCTTTGGCGGGGGCGGAATTTGCCGTTGACCCTGACCCTGCTGAAGCTCGTCAGTGTTCTGGACCGAACGAATGAGTTTCAGTCCGTCGAAGCTGCAGAAGCTGTTCTGGTCAGGGAAAAATCGGCGACAAGTCGGACACTCTTTCATTGCCTCACCCTCCTGCGCACCGCCCGATTATACTAGCACAGTCGTCATTAGTCATTAGTTGATGCCTGATGACCAATAACTAAAGGGGAATGTTCCCGTGCTTCTTCGGCGGGTTCTGATCGCGCTTCGTATCGAGCATCTCGAGCGCGCGGATCAGCTTCGGCCGAGTGAACCTTGGCTCGATCACTTCGTCGATGAAGCCCCGCTCCGCAGCGATGTAGGGTGACGCAAACTTCTCTCGAAACTCGTCCGCGCGTCGCTTTGATTCCAACTCCGGACTCTCCGCCTGCGCGATCTCGCGTCGATAGAGAACACCTACAGCGCCTTCTGCTCCCATCACCGCGATCTCCGCCCCCGGATATGCGAAGTTTACGTCGGCGCGGATATGCTTGCTGGCCATCACGCAATAGGCTCCGCCGTAGGCCTTGCGTGTTATCAAGGTGATCTTGGGCACGGTAGCTTCGGCGAACGCAAACAGCAGCTTGGCGCCGTGACGGATGATCCCGCCGTGCTCCTGCTCAACGCCCGGCAGAAACCCGGGCACGTCCTCGAATGTGATCAGCGGGATGTTAAAACAGTCACAGAAGCGCACAAACCGAGCGGCCTTCACCGAGGCGTCAATATCCAGCACGCCGGCAAGGTGCGCCGGTTGATTCGCGACAATGCCAACGGGCCTCCCTCCCAGACGCGCGAATCCTACGACGATGTTTTTCGCATAGTGCTCGTGAACCTCAAACAAATAACCGTCGTCGACCACAAGATGAACGATGTCGCGGATGTCGTACGGTACATTCGGCGCCTCAGGGACGACTCGGTTCAAACGCTCATCGGCGCGGTCAGAAGGGTCGCTTGTCGCGGTGCGAGGCGGGTCGTCGAGGTTGTTGGACGGAATGAACGAGAGCAGCTCGCGAATGGTCCTCAAGCAGTCTTCATCGTTCTCGGCGGCAAAGTGAGCTACGCCGGAAACCGAATTGTGAGTCATCGCGCCGCCCAGTTCTTCCTTGCTCACCTCCTGGTGCGTGACTGTCTTTATCACGTCGGGGCCGGTGATGAACATGTACGAGCTTGTTTTCACCATGACGTTGAAGTCGGTGATCGCCGGCGAGTAAACTGCACCCCCCGCGCAGGGTCCCATGATCGCCGATATTTGAGGCACGACGCCCGACGCAAGAGTGTTGCGCAAGAAGATGTCGGCGTAGCCTCCAAGTGAGACGACTCCTTCCTGTATGCGAGCGCCGCCCGAGTCATTCAGACCAATTACCGGCGCGCCGACCTTCATCGCCATATCCATGACCTTGCATATCTTTTCAGCGTTGGTCTCCGAGAGCGAACCTCCAAACACCGTGAAGTCCTGCGCGAAGACAAAGACCCTGCGTCCTTCGACCAGCCCGTGGCCGGCAATTACACCGTCGCCCGGGTACTGCTGATGCTCCATGCCGAAATCCAGAGACCGGTGTTTTTTGAAGCGGTCGAACTCTTCAAACGTTCCGTCGTCCAGCAAGAACTCAACCCGCTCACGCGCGGTCATTTTCCCCGAGGTGTGCTGGCGCTCGATGCGCTCGCTTCCGCCACCGGCAAAAGCAGCGGCGTTCCTCTCAGCAAGTTTCTTCAAGCCATCGGTCAAAGGTTTTTCTTCAATTTTGCTTTCAGACGTAGCCATTTTTCATCCTCAAACGGGCGAGGGTGGAATCTCGGAAGTCACAGTCTATCAAAGCTGCGCACGCTCGCGAAGCTCTCGCGGTCAGCGCACGCATCCGTTGCGAGTCCTGCATATCTGATGAATCAACTTAGCGTTGACACCCCTGTAGGCGGCTCCTATAATGCAGCCCTCACTAAACCAGACTCTCAGTGCTTCAATTCATCTTGTGAGCGGAGGCTGTCATGATCAAGTTAGACATAGTCAATCAGGTTGCCGATAAGACCGGCGTCCCCAAGATCAAAGCCGAAATAGCTGTGGAGTCGCTGTTCGAGGCGATGAAAAGCGCTCTTCAGCGCGGCGAGCGCATCGAACTGCGTGGCTTCGGCGTGTTCGTGGTCAAGCCTCGGAAGCGGGGCGTTGGACGCAATCCTCGAACCGGCGAAGTCACCGACATTCCTCCAGGCAAGACCATCAGATTTAAGCCAGGGAAAGAACTTCAATCGTGATCGCCCAATAGTTGCCCGACTCTTTCCTCGTGGTGCCCGCCTCAACCGAGGTGTCGCGGATTGATTTTCTCGGATTTAATGCCGGGCTTCCCGCGATAAAGAATTCCGAATATCACATACTCCCGCATCGAGATCCAATTGAGTGGCGTTCGGACGTATCAGACTCTCGAGGAGAGCAGATCGATCGAGGCCGCGCCTCGTACCGGTTGACAGTTAAGTAATCCAGAGTTGTATTCTGAATCCGTGGAGAACGCAGATCAGCCATATCTGTTCACCGAGTTTCAGCCCGCACAACCGGTTGTTCAAACACGCGAGATCGAGTTATCAACACCTCGTGTGCTGCTGCACACAGTTTTGCTTGTGACAACCGGGATATGCACGACGCTTACCGGGGCGGCATTCGCGGTTCAGGTGCAGGAAGACTCTTCGGTGATCGGGTCGCTCGTGTCGCCGACGCTCGCGGTACTAAGAGAAACGGCGACTGGCAACCTGGATCCCTTGTCGAAGGGGCTCTTGTTCACCTTTACATTGCTCACGATCCTGGGCGCTCACGAGTTGGGGCACTACTTCGCGTGCCGGCACTACGGAATTCGTGCCACTTTGCCGTTCTTTATTCCCGCTCCTCCTACGATAACTCTGTTCGGCACTTTCGGCGCAGTGATCAAAATCAAAGAACCGATCAGATCGCGGCGAGCATTGTTTGACATCGGAATCGCCGGGCCGCTGGCAGGGTTTGCATTCGCATTGCCAGCCGCCGTAGTCGGTCTGATTTTCGCCACTCCAGCCCCGCCCGCAGCCGTGTCTGCGGCAAGCAGCGGCATACAGTTCAACGATCCCCTGCTCTTCATTCTGGTTTCCAAGCTGTTAGCGCTCCCGAAATGGATCGAGTGGAATCCGATCTTCTGGGCGGCTTGGGGAGCAGTGCTGGTAACGGCTTTGAATCTGTTCCCTGTGGGCCAGCTCGACGGAGGGCACGTGGTCTACGCGATCGCGGGCCAGCGGACCCACAAATGGATATCGCGCATTGTCGCGGCAGGATGTGCTGCGTTGGCGGTGTTATCGATCGTGTTGGACCAGCCGCCCGTCTATTTGCTCTGGACTTTTGTCTTGCTGTTTCTGATGAAAGTGGGACACCCGCCTGTGATCGAAGAGGAGCCGCTGGGAAACGCCAGAGTCGCGCTTGCGATTATCGCGTTGCTCGTCTTCTTGTTGTGCTTCATGCCGTTTCCGATCACGACCAACTGATCCCGCATTGCTCTGCGGGCCGAATTCGCCCCTGCATGTTATCATTGGCTGCTCGGTCCTCTTCGGATTCGAGCTTCAGGAACTGAGCAACATATGGATTCGACTGTAGCCACAGCACTGGCCGGGGGATTCGTTCTCGGACTTCAGCACGCCCTGGACCCCGACCACCTCGTCGCTGTTTCAACTATCATAAGCGATCACAAGAGCCTTCGTCGTTCGTCGCTTATCGGTACGTTCTGGGGTCTCGGTCATTCAATGTCTCTGCTGGCGGTCGGGCTGGCTATTCTTCTGTTGAGAGTGTCGATCCCTGACCATGTCCTGCCATGGATGGAAGCTCCGGTTGCGATCATGCTGATAGTGCTTGGCATCAGTGCGACGCGGCGGGCGCTCCAGGAACGCGGAGTGCAAATTCACACGCACGTTCATGAACACGGCCATGGGCCGCACGAGCATGTTCATGTTCACCTTGGCGAAGAACACAATCATATGCATCGGCTGTTCAGGCTCGGCCGCCGCCCATTCGCCGTCGGACTCGTTCACGGACTGGCCGGCAGCGCGGCCCTGACACTGTTGGTGCTGACCAAGATCCCATCGATCGCGCTCGGACTCGTCTACATGGCCGTGTTCGGTGCCGGCTCGATCGGCGGAATGCTCCTGATGAGCTCGATGATCAGTGTGCCGTTTGTCTTGACGGCCCGGCGCTTCCAGACCATCAACGGCGCGATTCGTCTCTGCGCGGGCGTATTCAGCGTGGCCTTTGGGCTCCTGATCGCGTGGGAGCTGCTGCACCAGTTCTGGAATACTGGTTCGTAGTCGGTGACGTGCGTTTTCGACCGCGTTTTCTTTATTCTTGCAACGAGGAGAAGAATGTCCGAATCGGATAAGAGGACTACACCGCCTCTGCCCTACCTTAACGCGGAGTTCCTCAAGAGCCAGGAAGCACGGTTCATCAGGATTCTGTCCGAGTACATCGAGCCGGCAACGCGGCTGCGGCGGCATCGCGTTCGCGACACCATCGTGTTCTTCGGTTCCGCTCGTTCGATGTCACCCGAGCTCGCAGCGGCCGAGCTGGAGTCGGTGAGGCAAGAGACAAAGCGAGGCACCGAACTTACGCCGGAGTTGCAGGCCAGACTTACTCGCGCCGAACAGGCGGCGAAACTGGCACGCTATTATAACGACGCTATGGAACTTGCGCGAAGGATGACCGAGTGGTCAAAGAGTTTGACGAGTCACCATCACTTCATCGTTTGCTCGGGAGGATCGCGGGGGATGATGGAGGCCGCCAATCGCGGGGCCTCGATGGCCCGCGGCCAGACGATCGGTCTGAACATTCAGTTGCCGATGGAGCAGGAAGTAAATCAATACGTCTCGCGCGAACTGGTCTTCAACTTCCACTATTTTTTCATGCGCAAGTTCTGGTTCGTCTATCCTGCAAAAGCGCTGGTGGTCTTCCCTGGCGGCTTTGGAACGATGGATGAGCTTTTCGAAGTGCTGACGTTGATTCAGACCAAGAAACCGAGCAAGAACATGCCGGTGGTTCTGTTCGGTTCGGAGTTCTGGGACGAGATTATCGACTTCGACGCTTTGGTGCGTTGGGGCGTAGTTAACGCCAGCGATCTGGAGATTTTTCACAAGACCGATTCAGTTGACGACGCGTTCGCGTATCTGACCGGCAAACTTGAAACGCTGTACCTATCAACGAAGGGATTGGAGCAAGTTAAGCTGACTTGATCCGTGATCCTCGATCGGGAGATTGTCTGTTTCACGTTTCACTCATCACTCTTCATTCTTCACCCCGACATCAACCACCTCGATCACCTTCTCGATCTGAGCAAGATACTTCCCGAAAGTTTCATTGGTTTCAAACTCCAACCAGACCTCCGCGTCCGGCGCATAATCGAGGATGCGCAGGAGAATTTTTTTATCCAACTGAAGCGCATCGGCGAGCGTCGTCACGCACTCACGCTTATTGAAGGGCGCTTCCTGCCCGAGCATCACCAATACATGGCGAAACAGCACCGCAAAGTTGTCAAGCGATTCGGCCATCAGCCTGGCTAGCTGATCTGCGTTTAGCGATGAGGGAATGTAGAGCCTTCGGAGCCTCAAGAGCTTTGCGCGCAGCTCGTATTCGAGTTGGTGTCGCAGATTCTGCGTGTGAACCTCCAGTCCATCAAACGGATCCTTGCCGTAGAGCACGTGACGAACCTGACTCATATCGATGAACTCGATCGGGAACACATCCGACGAATCGGTCATCTCTTCGCTTGTGAAATAGACCGGGACCGGGTTGCCTTCGGAACGCCACCACTCCGCTACCTCATGGGCTGCTTTAAGGTCGGGGGGTGCGATGCGATCGAGCACGACTAGAACCTTCTTAGGCCGGTCGTCATCAAGCTGTCCGCCAACAACCGCTGAACCGTACAGCACCACAGATTTGAGATTCTCGCGGTGCGCTTCGGTCAGCTTGCCCTTAAGCTCATTTAGTTCGTCAGCCAAGGTTCCCTCCAATTACCATCAATCACAATCGGGATCCGCCGCCGACAGGCCGGATCTGTCGGACCCTCACGGGTCAGATCCGTGCTCATCCGTTTGATCGGCGCGCTCCGCGTTCTATTTCGCTGTTGCACGTTACTCACCAACTATCGCTCGCGCCGCCGCCGCCGAAGTCTCCGCCGCCGCCGAACCCACCGAAGTCGCCACCGCTGTCACCACCGCCGCCCCAACTCGAGTCT
>Ga0255310_10000378_pt1 | contig 10248 bp, 9 predicted proteins | sample EtOH1_T0_E1_meta_FD_201359 | JGI IMG/M metagenome (GOLD analysis project Ga0255310, IMG submission 201359) | Sandy soil microbial communities from University of British Columbia, Vancouver, Canada - EtOH1_T0_E1 | ecosystem: Engineered > Artificial ecosystem > Sand microcosm > Unclassified ...
CAAACATATTGGACTCGCATTTCACTATGTCGGCGTGAGCCGTCATCCGGATCGCCATCAGATCGAGTTCTGGATCACAGCCCTGGTACGCACCTGCCGTCAGTTGGCGGGGTTTCGCGTCGTTCCCGAGCGTGTTCGCATGACCCACCACAGGACAACAGGGGCCGAGTTGACTGAAATTTTCGGCGACAACATTGAGTTCGGCGCGCCGGTTGACGATGTCATATTCCCAGCCAGCATCAGGAACGCCCGGGTCGTCAGCGCCGATCCATACCTCAACAACCTGCTGGTTTCGTTCTGCGAGGAAGCACTCGGTCATCGAAAAAGAAGGCCGGGTTCGTTCCAGTCGACCGTAGAAAACACGATCGCGCCGCTATTGCCGCACGGAAAAGCGACGGCAGCGGACGTCGCACGGCAACTTGGACTGAGCCAGCGAACGTTTGCGCGACGCCTGTCGACCGAAGGGGTTACGTTCTCCGCATTGCTAGAGAATCTGCGATCCGATCTCGCAAGTCGTTACTTGGTAGAAGGCGACATGGGCGTCTCGGAAGTTGCCTGGCTGTTGGGCTACCGTGAGGTCGGCTCCTTTTCACACGCCTTTCGACGATGGACAGGTAAAACGCCTCGCCAAGTGTTGCGCTCGGAGCGGTCGCGGTCGGCTTGAACAGCCGCACCTGGCTCAAACGCGCGCCGTTGGCCCCTGCGGACAAGCTTTTGGCATGAATTCGCAAGACGCGAGCGGACGTCGTGCGTATCAGCTTCGCCCAGCGGCGGAAAATCCGCGCAAAAATTTTCAAACATCCGGCCATGCATCTCCTTGCTTCGGAGCGAGATCGAATGCGGCGCGGCTTTATGGACGATTCCATGTCAGATTTGCAAAAGACCGTAGCCATCGTTGACGACGACCCGGAGATGCGCTCCTCACTCGCATCACTTTTGGGCGCTTCGGGATATCGCGCGGAAACCTACGACTCGGCCGAGACATTTCTCATCTGCGCCTCAAGCTGCAAAGCCTGTTGCCTCCTCATTGATATCAACCTCGGCGACATCACCGGCGTGGAATTGGCACACCAACTGTCGGCCGATGGCCTCAAATGGCCGATTATTTTCATGAGCGGCCAGGACGACGCTGCAATCAAAAATCAGGTCTCGGCGATAGGGCCTGTCGCATTCCTGCAAAAGCCATTTCGGGCAAATGATTTGATCGACGCGATCAAGAAGGCGGCCCAATAGGTCCAGGCACCGACATGTACGAGCGCTTGTACGGTGTCAGATTCATCAATGGCCTTTTCCGGGCCTTCGATCATCTTGATGCCGTCATCGTCCGCTGGACGTGCGGGCACCGCTTTCGCGCCACAATCTATGTGGTGCGGAACCCGGACAAGTTGCGCCATCTCCACTAGATCCCGCCGGGCAACACCGGACCTCACCGCTACGTCCACGGAATACTGAACGGCCTGTCTCCGGCATTGCGGTCTCATTGGACCGTGGTCCAATATCTTGTTCGTCTGAGGTGGGCGACACCTGAAATAGAACAGGAGAGACGCCATGCGCACACTCTTTGCAGTTGCGATTGCGGGTTTGGCCCTCGCGGCAGTATCAGGAACCGCGCATGCGGCGCCGATTGCGCCGCTGCCCCCGGGCTACACGGTCGACCTCGGAATCTTATCGGACGTTTCTTGGCGCCGCTGCTGGCGTGACCGTTGGGGACGCCTGCATTGCCGCCGCTGCTGGCGTGACAGTTGGGGCCGTGTCCACTGCCGGCGAAGTTGGTAGCGTATTAGAGAACATGTTGACCGGGGCAGAAGTTCTGCTCCGGCAACATAGATTCTCTTTAATGAAGTGGCGCGCCCGAAGAGATTCGAACTCCTGACCCCCAGATTCGTAGTCTGGTGCTCTATCCAGCTGAGCTACGGGCGCTTGATTCCGCTGCCGGGGACCGGCCCGCGGGACGGGGCATAGCTATCGCCTTGACCCATTGTTGGCAAGACTTGCCGCCTCGACACTCACGTCGCTGCGCGGGTATGGCGGTGGCGATTGAAAACACGCTAACGGGTGGCGGCGTCGGCGTCCGTCAGGCGCGTGCGCGCTCACCACGTCTGGTATCGAGATCGACAGCCCGGTCGGGGATCGTGATGCTGAAGGTGGCGCCGATCGTGCCAGGCACAAGGCGGATTTCGCCGCCATGCGCGCGCACGAGCTCGGCGGCAATGGCAAGGCCCAGGCCCGTTCCGCCAGCTCGCGCCGATCCCTGAAAAGCCTGGAACAAGTGAGTTCGCGCCTTTTCCGGCACGCCGGGGCCTGTATCGGAGACTTCGATCACGACCACGCTGCCTTCACGCCGTCCGGTAATGCGAATCTGATCGCGCGCCGGATCGCGCGCACCGCGCGTCTCCAGCGCCTGCACGGCATTACGGGCGATATTGACCAGAACGCGAAAGAATTGATCGTGATCGGCTTCCATCGTCAGGCCGCGTTCGACCGCAACGATCCACCGGATCGGTACATCAAGGCCGAGGCCAAGCGCTTCATGCACTTCTTCGATCAAGGGCTCGACCTGGATCGTCCGGCGCTCCGGAGGCGGCTCCTGCGCGCCGCCGTAGGAAAGAGTGCTTTGACAGAACGCGATCGCCCGCTCGAGCGCGCGCATCAGCTTGGGCGCAAAGCGTTGCACTTTCGGATCAGGCGAGGTGAAGAGCTGATCGGAAAAAAGCTGCGCCGATGCCAGTAGATTGCGAAGATCGTGATTGATCTTCGACACCGCCAGGCCGAGTGCCGCAAGCCGGCTCTGCTGATGCAGCATCGAGGCCAGTTCCCGCTGCATGGCGCCGAGTTCCTCTTCAGCGGTGCCGATCTCATCGCGACGCCCGCTTTGGGCGATAACCCGGGACGGATTTTCGGGGTCGGCTCGGAAAGCGACCATGTTGCGCGTGATGCGCCACATCGGCCGCACGAAAAGGTAGTGCAGTGCAAGGAACACCAGCATCGCCGTGATGCAGGAAATCGCCAGCGACAGGAGCAGGATGTTCACCGAGAACGTCCACATCGCCTTGCACATCGGTGCTTCGTCGAGAATGATCTCGAGGAAGTCGCCGCCCATCGGCGCGGCTCCGACCACGCGGATGTTGTCGCCGGGCTTGCACATCAGCAAGGTGTCGAACGCGTCGACAATCGACTTCCACCAGGTCACGTTCCGCATATCGATGTCCTGGGCGATGCTCGTTGGCATGTTGGATGCAGCCAGCAGACGCCGCTGATTGCCCATTTTCATCACCACCGCATGTGCACCGATGCTGCGAAGAATCTGATTCGCCAAGCTTTCAGGCACCATGCCGCTCGGCGCCGCGTCGAGGACAAGCGCCGCCGTGTGCGCGGCGGCCAGCCTGTCATTCAGCCAGTTGAGCCGGAAATTTGCGACCGACGGCACGTAAATCATAATTTCGGCCACCATCACAAACACGATCGTGAGCAAAAGCAGCTTGCCGGAGAGTCCGATACGCGGCTTTCGCGTCCCCGGCTCCGCTTCGATCATGCTTTCTGGTTTATTCGCCGATTCCAATTTTGCCTCAGCCAAAGATTCTCATCCAACCAATGATGCGCCGCGCCCAGACGCCGGTCAAACTTGGGGTGAAATAGTCAATCGCCGCATGTTTTCCAATCTCTGACAAAGTCGGATAGGGCAAAACAAGATCCATTACGTCACGAAGATTGAGATTCCGTGCAACCGCGAGAACCCACATAGCGATCAGTTCACCTGCCTGTGCGCCGACAATCGTGACACCCACTATTTTACCTTTTGCCGTCGTGATGACTTTTATATGACCGCGTGGAGCGCCTTCTGCCTGCGCGCGGTCATTGTCGTGATAAGGCCGACGCGTCACGCGAATCTTGATGCCTTGCTGGCGTGCCCGCGCCTCCGAAAGCCCAATCTGCGCAAGCTCCGGATCGGTAAAAGTGACCCAGGGGATGCAATCATTGTTAACGCGCACCGGCAGGCGGAATAAGGCGTTCCGGATCACCAGCCCGGCATGATAGTTCGCGGCATGCGTAAGCTGAAGCGCGCCGGCAATACAGTCGCCGATTGCGTAGACGCGACGATTTGAGGTCTTGAGCTTTCTGTTCACGACGATGCCCGACCGTTCGTGACGAATTCCCGCGCTATCGAGATCAAGCTCCGCGATTGATGGGCTGCGCCCGGCGGCAACGAGCAGATGACTGCCGGTAATCGTCTGCTCGGCGCCGCCGCTTTCGATTGTCGCGGTCACTGTTCGTCCGGCATGCGCGATATCAACAACGTTCACACCGCTCCGGATGACAACGCCTTCGCGCTCGAGCTGTGCGAGCACAACAGCGGCGCATTCGGGATCGTCTTTGCCGAGCGGTTGCGCCGCTTCGATGACCGTCACGGAGCTTCCGAGGCGGCGGAAGCCCTGCGCCAATTCAAGACCAGACGGCCCCGCGCCGATGATGATGAGATGCTCCGGCCTCTCTGTAAGATCGAAAATGCTTTCGTTCGTCAGGTAGGGACCGCTGTCGAGGCCGGGAATTGCCGGCAGCGCCGGTTTCGATCCGGTCGCAATCACGAAGCGGCGGGCACGGATCTCGATATTGCCAGCAACGATTGTGTTGCGGTCCTTGAACTTCGCCGGCGCATGGATGACGCGAACGCCGAGCCCGGTGAAACGTTCGGCCGAATCGGCTCGTGCTACGGCAGCGATGACCGAGTGAACATGTCGATGGACGGCGGAAAAATTCACGCCAGTGTCCCGCACATCGACACCGAACATTTTTGCGCTCCGTGTTGCTTCGGCGCGTCTTGCCACAGCCAACAAGGCTTTCGATGCCACGCAACCTGCATTGAGACTGTTTCCGCCCATCTTGTGGCCCTCGACGAGCACAGTCGGCACGCCAAGGGCCGCCGCGGCCGCGGCAACAGACAAGCCGCCAGGACCTCCGCCGATCACGCAAATGTCGGGTCTGAGCGTTTCCGCCATAACTCTGCAACTTTCGAACCGATTATACCGCCCGGCCGAACGGGATGCGTCTCAACGCCTTGTGAGGCTATTTGAGCCTGCCGAAGGTGCCAGCACCACGAACATTGACGGACTACAGGGCCTCCCTTATAAGCCGCGCAAAATCGCACGTCGGCCCGATTAAGTGGGTCTGACGGCGTATCGAGGGTTAATCCCTCCTTCCCCAAGGCGCAGCCAGCGGAGAACGAACGTGAAGCGGACCTATCAACCGAGCAAGCTCGTACGTAAACGCCGCCACGGCTTCCGCTCACGTATGGCGACCAAAGGCGGGCGCAAGGTTTTGTCGGCGCGCCGGGGGCGTGGTCGCAAACGGCTGTCCGCCTGACAGCGGCAAAGAGGCCGCGCATTGCTTCCATGGAACGATTGAGGCAACGAGCGGACTTCCTGGCTGCAGCGTCAGGAATCAAGGCACCGTCGGCAGCATTCGTGCTGCAGGCGCGCAATCGCCGCGACCAGGGGCCGGCACGGGTCGGCTTCACGGTATCGAAAAGAGTCGGGAATGCAGTCGAGCGCAACAGGGTCCGCCGCCGCCTCCGTGAAATTGTGCGGCTCTGGGCCGTAACCCGGGTGCGCGCGGGACATGATTATGTGCTTGTCGGCCGCCGGGCGGCGCTCAATCTGCCGTTCGAGCGCATGACACAGGACTTCGAAGGCGCATTACGGCGAGTTCACGCGGAGCACAACGGCAAACGGAATTTCAATGACCGATAACAAGAACACCATTCTTGCCATTGTGCTGTCAGCACTCGTGCTGCTTGGCTGGCAATATTTCTTTGCCGTCCCGCAGGAAAAGGCGCGGCAGGAACAGTTGCAGCTGCAAGCGCAGCAGCAGAAGCAGAATGTGCCGACGCCCGATCAGCCCAGGCCGACGCAGCCGCAAGGACAGTCGCAAGTGCCTGGCCAGGCAACCGCGCCTTCATCAGCCACGCCCACCGATCGTCGGGCGGCGCTGGCGAGTTCGCCTCGCGTACCCATTGCAACCGACACGCTGCAGGGCACGATTGCCCTGAAAGGCGGGCGCATCGATGACCTGGCGCTGGTCAAATTCCGCGAGACGACTGACCCGAAATCTCCGCCGATTTTTTTGCTGTCCCCTTCAGGCACCGGTGATCCGTTCTATGCGGAGTTCGGCTGGACGGGCGCCGCCGGAGCGAACGTCAAGCTGCCGACCTCCGAAACCGTCTGGAAGCAGGTAGGCTCCGGAGGGCTCGGCGTCGGTCGCCCCGTGACTTTGACCTACGACAACGGCGAAGGACTCGAATTCCGCCGCACCATTTCGGTCGACGACAAGTATCTGTTCACGATCAAAGACGACGTCAGCAACAAGGGCGAAAGCCCGGTTACTCTATTTCCTTACGCTTTGATCTCGCGTCACGGAATCCCCCCGACAGCCGGATACTACGTCCTGCATGAAGGCCTCATCGGCGTGCTCGGAGAGTCTGGCCTGCAGGAATTCACCTACAAAAACATCGAGGACAAAAAATCCGTCAGTTGGGACGTCACCAATGGCTGGCTCGGCATCACCGACAAATATTGGGCTGCCACCTTGCTGCCGGACACAAACGCGCGCCTGAAGGCACGCTTCTCGACCAGCATGCTCGGCACGGTCAGGACATTCCAGACCGACTATTTGCTCGATGCACAGACAATCGGCCCGGGCGCAACCGCTTCCGCCAATGCACGGCTGTTTGCCGGCGCCAAGGAAGTATCGATTGTCGGCATCAATTTTCCACTCGTCGGCATCGGCGGATACAACAAAGCGCTCGGCCTCAACCACTTCGACCTGCTGATCGATTGGGGTTGGTTCTACTTCATAACCAAACCGATGTTCCTTGCGATGGATTTCTTCTTCCGTCTCCTCGGCAACTTCGGCCTCGCTATCCTGATGGTCACCGTGCTGGTCAAGGTCATCTTCTTCCCCCTCGCCAACAAGGCGTACGCATCAATGGCGAAGATGAAGGCCGTGCAGCCGCAAATGATGGCTTTGCGCGAACGTTATGCCAACGACAAGGCCAAGCAGCAGCAGGAATTGATGGAGCTGTACAAGCGGGAAAAGATCAATCCGCTGGGCGGCTGCCTGCCGATCGTGATCCAGATCCCGGTCTTTTTCGCGCTGTACAAGGTCTTGTTCGTCACCATCGAGATGCGGCACGCGCCGTTTTTCGGATGGATCCACGACCTTTCGGCGCAGGACCCAACCAATCTCTTCAATCTGTTCGGACTCATTCCAGTCGACCCGACGACATTGCCCTTGTTCGGACCATTCCTGCATATGGGCATCTGGCCCATCATCATGGGCATCACGATGTGGGTTCAGATGAAGCTCAACCCGGCGCCACCCGATCCGACGCAGGCAATGATCTTCAACTGGATGCCGCTGTTGTTCACGTTCATGCTGGCAAGCTTCCCAGCTGGCCTCGTGATCTACTGGGCCTGGAACAATCTGCTGTCGGTCGTGCAGCAGAGCGTGATCATGCGCAAGCACGGGGCGAAGATCGAATTGTTCGACAACATCAAGACCATGTTCGTTAAGAAGACGCCGCAGGAATAAAGTCGACAATCATTCACCAGTCATGGCCGGCGCCAATGGGGTCCGACCAGTTCACCCGCGCGGAAATCGAGACCGGCCGTAAGCTTTTTGCCGGCGACTGGCAGTTTGTTGCCGCGGCGGGCTCGCCCGCCTCGCTACCGTCCATGAAGGGCATCGAAATCGCCTTCGCCGGCCGCTCGAATGTTGGCAAGTCCAGCCTGATCAATGCGCTCACTGGCCGCAAAAACCTCGCCCGCATCTCGCGCACACCTGGTCGCACGCAGGAGCTCATATTCTTTAATGGCGGCGACCGTCTCAACGTGGTGGACATGCCCGGTTACGGCTATGCCGCCGCGGCAAAAACCAAGGTCGCGGCCTGGACGGAATTGATCGACGCCTTTCTGCGCGGGCGGAGCAACCTCGCCCGGGTCTATGTCCTGGTGGATGCGCGACATGGACTCAAACCGACAGACGACCCGGCGCTCGACGCCCTCAGCCAGGCGGCGGTGAGCCACCAGATCGTCTTAACCAAATGCGATGAGGAAAAGCCCGCCGACCTTGCCGGCCGCATTGCCGCAGTAGAGGCCGCGCTCGCCAAGCGGCCCGCCGCATTCCCGACGGTTCTCGCGACCTCCTCGCACGACGGCAAGGGTATTCCCGAACTGCGCGCGGCCATCGCCCGCCTGTTGGCGGAAAGGCGCCAATAGGGCGGCGCAAATCATTGCAGCTTGATGTTCGCGGCCTTGATCACGTTGCCCCACCGGATGACTTCCTCGCTCATGTATTTGGCTGTCTTCTCGGTGGAGCCGCCGAAGACTTCCGCAGAAAGTTTCTTCAGATGGTCACGCATTTCCGGTTGATTCAGGGCTTCGTTTACGTCGGCATTGATCTTGTTGACGATATTCCTTGGCGTGTTGGGCGGCGCCACGATCCCATACCAGGCGACCGCTTCGAACCCAGGCAAAGTCTCCGCAATCGTCGGCACGTTCGGCAGGACCGGAAGGCGTTCGCGTGACGCGACCGCAAGCAACCGGAGCTTGCCGGCCTGGACCAGCGGCAGCGACACCCCGAGATTGTCGAACATCAAATCGACGTCGCCGGCGAGAAGGCCTTGCAGCGCAGGCGCCGAGCCCCGATAGGGAACGTGATTGAGCTTCACGTTTGCCATCATCGAGAACAGCTCGGATGTTAGATGCGAAGTTGTGCCATTGCCTTGCGTGGCGGAGGTGATCTTGCCGGGATTCTTCTGCAAGAAGTCGATCAACTCGGCCAGGCTAGATGCCTTGATCTTGTCAGGATTGACCAGCAGCGCGTTTGGCACCTGCGCCATCACGATAATCGGTTCGAACTTCGTTGGATCGAATGCGAGCTTTGGATAGAGACTTTGGTTGATGACAAGGGGTGGAGGCGGCGCCGAGAGCAAGGTGTAGCCATCGGGGTCCGAACGGTAGACCGCTTCGGCGCCGATGTTTCCGGCCGCACCGGTGCGGTTCTCGATGACCACCGACTGCCCCCATTTGCGCGACAGCCAGTCCGCGACCAGCCTCGGAACGGCATCGGCAGTGCCTCCGGCGGGAAACGGAACAATGATTTTGACAGTGCGGTCTGGATAGACCTGCGCCCTTGCCGGGCTCGCAAAGCAGTCGAGCGCACAAAGGATGACCAGTCCGATCGCAAATTGGCTGATGAAGCAGCGTCTGCTCGCGTCGTACATTGGCGAAAGCCTCCCCGACGGCCTCGTGGTTCAATCCGCGGACTCTTCCAAACAGTGTAACAGTGGACCCGGGTATACAACACCGATCAGCCGCCGTTCGGCAACGTCTCTCCCCGCGCGCAGGCTGTTTGGTTTTTTCGACAGCGGAGAGTAGCTTCAATCAGCTATCGGGGACATCGCAGCAATCGAGAGCGCAGCGCATGGCGGATTCGCGACTGAACGTTGCAATCGTTGGAGGCGGGATCGGCGGTTTGTTCGCGGCGAACGCATTGATCGCGCACGGGTTGCGAGTGTCTGTTTACGAGCAGGCACCGGCCCTCGGCGAGGTCGGCGCCGGCGTATTCATCACGCCAAACAGCGTGCGGCAATTGCAGCGCGTAGGACTGGGACCGTCGGTCGAGAAATGGGGAGCCAAGGTCGGACCCGCCTCTCAGTATTTTCGCCATGACGGAGCGCCTATCGCATCGGTCCAGGTTACGGACTCCTCGGGCTGGAATGCCACATTCGGGATGCATCGCGCCGACCTCGTCGAATTTCTTGCGGGCGCCCTGCCGGCAGAGGTCGTGCACACCGGCCACCGTTGCATCGGCTTCGCACAGGACGGCGACTCGGCTCGCATCTCTTTCGCCAATGGCGCCGTCGCCGAAGCCGATATCGTCGTGGGCGCAGATGGCATCCACTCCGAACTGCGACCGCATGTGTTTCCGCCCTCACGCCCGGTGTTCTCCGGATCCGTCGCCTATCGCGGGGCAGTTGCCTATGAGCACGTTGCGCACTTGCCAAACAACGCCTGGCTGATGTGGCTTGGCAAAGGAAAACATTTCCTGGCCTTTCCGCTTCGCGCTGGCAAACTCATAAACTACGTCGGCTTCGTGCCCGCTGACGAAGAGATGAAGGAATCCTGGTCCGCGCCCGGAGACCCTGAAGTCCTGCGTCGCGAGTTCTCCGGCTGGGATCCACGAATTGAAAAG
>Ga0255310_10000379_pt1 | contig 10226 bp, 7 predicted proteins | sample EtOH1_T0_E1_meta_FD_201359 | JGI IMG/M metagenome (GOLD analysis project Ga0255310, IMG submission 201359) | Sandy soil microbial communities from University of British Columbia, Vancouver, Canada - EtOH1_T0_E1 | ecosystem: Engineered > Artificial ecosystem > Sand microcosm > Unclassified ...
CTGTGAGATCTGCCGATCCTGAAACAGTTTCATCATTATCATCCATACTTTCCTGCTTTATTCCATTTGATTTTTTTATCAGGCTGTCTGTTTTTTCCTGCTCTTTGATTTTTTTTAACTCATCCTCCAATTCCTTTTTTCTGTTTTCTCTGTCTGTCTGCTCCTGGTCATTCTGATAACGGTAATTGCTTTCATCTTTTTTTGCCGGCTTTGCAGGATTAACAAGGTTGCCATCGGCTCCCATAGTGTAGTCTATATTAGTTTCCCAGTCAAAATATTCATCCCAATCCCATTCAAATTCAAAATCCCTTCGGCCACCCCAGCTTCTTCTCCATCCTCTTTGACTTTGATCATATACCCTGATGTTGATAGGATGATACATTTCATCCAGTGACTTATCGAATTTTATTTTCTTTCCGACAGGTACCTGTATTTCTACCATTACCCGCTGACCACGGAATTTACTGCCCTGATCAATTACCAGACCACTTCCCAGATTCAACACTGAATCACTATAAGAAGAATTGAATCTTATTTTTTTGGCTCTTTCTTCTGCATCTCTCCTGTCTGTTCCGGCGCTGTATCTCCAAACCTTTATATGATAATTGCTGTCTTCGCTTTTTGTTACTCTCAGTTTAATATTTGCCATCCTGAGACTATCCCTGTCTATATCAAAACCATTGTGGTCATCCATATTAATCCACCACCATGTACCGCTATAGCGGATTTCGGCCTCGTTAACTTTCACAATTATTTTCCCGTTTACCGGCTGCACAATACTGACCGGCTCCTCTGTTCTTTCATAATAACGGATGTCTTTCATTATACTGGCCACCAATAAACAAACAGACACCCAGCCTAATGCCCACAATCCCCCGAATGTCCAGCCCAGGTAATTGTTTTGTGATTTCACTTTCATGATTCTGCGGATCAGCCAGGTAATAAATGCTACCAAAGGAATGCCGAGGAAAAACAATAAAGTACCCCAGGCAAATGCATTTTGCCAGAACCCATTAAGTACATAATTCTTTAATGGCCAAAAACCAACGCCACCAAATATTAATGCCAGCAATGCCACAAACAATCCGAAGGCAATACTTCCGGCTACCAGAAAGAAGAATGCTTTAAATATCACACCTATCACATGCCCCAAACCCACTCCCGTTCTTCTGGCCACTTCTCCTACCTCACTGGCAAAAGCTTTTCCTTTTGTGTTGGAAAATTCTTTTGCTTTTTGTGAAAAATTCGTTGCGGCAGATTTTATTTCCTCACCAAATTCCTTTGTCCTGTCCTGTACGGTTTGACGTATTGTATTCACATCCACTTTCTCGCCACGCATTTCCATTTTTTGATATTCGCTTTTCGCTTCAGGCAATACAATCCACAGAATAATATATGCGAGTACAAAGGTTCCTGATAACGAGCCAAAAACTATATTAGGGAAAATCACTCCTTCATGAAAGAATGGCCAGCTTAATGCATTAAGTATAATATTAAGAAGGATCGGCGCTACAAAAATCAGGCGTACCACCCATGTCTCTTTATTAAAATAAGCTGCAAGACCGCTGCCAACGCCGCCAATTATCCTGTCTTCAGGATTACGATACAATCTTTTTCCTGAATACCCTTCCAGGTCTTTGGCAGGAAGAATGATCCATAATATTATATAAAGCAAAATGCCAAGGCCAAATCCTCCAAATGTAATAATGGCAAATAACAGTCTGAAGATGGCGGGATCTATATTCAGGTAATAGGCGATACCCGAACAAACACCACCTATTATTTTATCTGATGAATCACGGTGCAGGCGCCCACGCGTTTTCTTTGTTTCAGTTTGAGTATATGAAGTGTTTGCTGATGTGTGTGCTGAACTGCTTGGCTGAGGTGTAACGGGTGTAGCTGCAGCCTCAGCTTCAAAATCTTCTGGGCGACCCATCGAACTCATAATTTCATTAATGTCTGTATCCGTGATGGCTTCTGCACCCTTGCGGACTTTTTCATTCATCAGTTCGGCAATCCGGCTTTCAATATCATTGATGATCTCGTCGCGACCTTCTTCACTAGCAAAGTAGCGGCGAAGACTTTCAATATATCCCTGCAGTCTTTCGTAAGCAGAATCCTCAATGGGAACCACTCTGCCACTCAGGTTTATGTTGATGATCTTTTTCATTTTTCAAAAATTTACTTGGTTGAAGTTTTATTGTTCTGGTTGATTGACCGTTTTCTGAGTTAGTGCATTCACCCCGTTAGCAAGTTCCTGCCAGGTTTGTTCCAGTTCTTTATAAAATTTTTCGCCTTTTTCCGTCAGCGAAAAATATTTACGCGGTGGCCCCGAATTGCTTTCTACCCATCTATAAGTTAACATTTCTGCATTTTTTAACCTCGTAAGAAGCGGGTACAAAGTTCCCTCAAGTATGTAAAGATTGGCTGCTTTCATTTCTTCCACAATATCGGAGGGGTAGGCCTCGCCACGGCGGATAATGGAAAGAATACAAAACTCCAATATTCCTTTCCGCATCTGGCTCTGTGTGTTCTCAATATTCATGATACTGCACTTTATTTTTTTTTAATAGAAAATGGAAATTTGAAGAGGTAAAAGGTTTTTTAAAATACTAAGTCTTCATTTACTATTTTCCCTATTTAAAACCAAAGATAGGGTGATATTTGGTACTATGCAACACATAGTACATGTTTTTTTCAGGTAATGTTCTATGAAGTGGCTTGTTTTATAATTTATTCATTTAAATTTCAAATAGTTATATCTCAATTACGTTTTTAAAAAAAATATTTTCCTAGGTGACAGATGGGCAAATAAATGGATATGTGGCTAAATCTGGCTGATTTCATTAACTAATAAGTTCAAAAACTTTTAGCGTACTTTGAAGATGCACTTAAAAAAATCAGTTGTTTTTCTTTCCTGCATTCTCTTATTCTCCTGCTCCGACAAGTATCATGCTTTTAAAAGTCAATACCATTTCAGAAGCGCAGATGGTAGTCCGGATTATGCAGATCTGCATTACTGGGCAGCGCATCCATGGAAGTGGGATCCGTCAGACAGTATACCCCAGCCATTAAAAAATGAGCCGAGAGATTCTTCAGTTGATGTTTTTTTTATCCATCCCACCACTTATACATTCAAAACGAAGGTGAAAAAAATAAATGCCCGTGTTGATGATGATTACATAAATGCCAAGACAGATTATTCAACTATACTTTACCAGGCCAGCGTATTTAACAGTCATGCCAGAATTTTTGCTCCACGTTACAGGCAGGTGCACATTTCTGTATTTTTTTTTAAGGACAAAGAGGGTAGAGAGAAAGCACTTGATTTTGCATACCAGGATATAAAAAAAGCATTTGAATTTTATATGAGTCATTACAACAACGGAAGACCTATTATCATTGCCGGGCATAGTCAGGGTGCCGTGCTTGGCGAACGTTTGCTGAAAGAATTTTTTGAAAACAAATCCCTGCAGGAAAAACTGGTTGCAGCATACATTACCGGTTGGGCTATTCCTAAAGAATATTTTACCGGAATTAAATTGTGTGAAGATTCAGCACAAACAGGATGTCTGTGTGGCTGGCGAACTTTTCGGAAAGGTTTTATTCCCCGTTACCTGAAGAATGAAAAAGGAAATTCTTTTGTTACCAACCCGCTTACCTGGACAAGCAGTAGTGAATACGTAGCCAAGAAAAAAAATAAAGGAAGCCTGCTTAGCCGATTCAATAAAATTTATCCTGCCACTACTGATGCAAGAATCAGCACAGGTGTTCTCTGGGTAAAAAAACCAAAATTTCCATGGGGCTTTATTTATTTTACACGCAATTATCATATAGCAGATATGAACCTCTTTTATATGAACCTGAGAGAAAATATCGGGCAAAGAATAACCAGATATATTCAAAAGCAGGAAAAACCATGACCGCTATGGTCACCTTTCGGCCCTTCTTCCTTTATTAATCTTCCTTTTTTAACCAGTCAGCTACTGAAAGTTTTTCATCTCTCGCTTGAAAAAAGCCTGACGTTGCTGGAGATGGTTAATGTGTTGATGGTGGTCGGATTCCTTTTAGTGTTTTTATATCTTTTTTTCAAAAAGAGGTTTTTTACACCCCGGATAAGTTGGGTTGGTTTCTTTTCCCGGGTCTTTTTATTTCACTCGCCATTTGTACGGAGCTTGCTTATCTCTTCTTAGCTTTCGAAATACAAAAACGCCTTGATAACCTTTGGAACTATGTCTATGAAGGAAGGTATTTTGCCTTCACCAACGTTTATCTCCAACTTGCATTTACAGGCTGGGTCTTTCTTTATCCGACGTGGAAGAAAAGTTTTTGGCAAAAAATCATCGTGCTGGCTTTTTCAGCATTATTGTTTATTGAAATAACACACAATATTTATTTTAATACAAAAGTGGCATTGAGTTTTAACCATTATAAATCCACTAACTATAAGCAACAAGATTATGCTTATTTCAACCGGCTGATAGATTCGGTAATGAAAGAAAATCCCGGCGTTGAAATACTTGCTGCTGCGGACAGCGACCACTTTCATCCCTACATGGCCACTTACCTTAATCAAAAAGGAATATTTGACGGCATCAACCTGAACAAAGGACTTCCTCAAGTGAAAAAGAAAACAATCCTGCTGATGATGCTATATGAAAAAGAATTAACCGATTACCAGTATTTCTTTCCAACAAAGACGTAAAGTTTCTGACCCGTATAGGTTTTTCCAATTATTATCTGCTGGAGATTAATCCATAGTTAATTTTTCAGATTGCTGATATATTTTATTTCCTCTTTTTCCGGTGTCACAATTGCATATTTCTTTACATCGTTTATCATTATTTCATCTAGTGCATCGACCAGGTTCCGATATGTTGCATTTTGACCGGGTTTTATTATCAGCATCATTTCTTTTCTGCCGTTCTTAAATTTTCCAGATGCATCAATGGCCTTTTGCTTTTGCCTGATTACTTCGCCAATCCCGTTGCTATAAGAAAACCCGGTTTCATAAACAGCAAGTTTCTTTGCCGCATCTTCCCATTTGCCATGGTAAAAGTATATCCTGTTATTATCATCAAGTAAAACAGATAATGAAAGACTTTCGGATAAATTATTGGGTTTTGTAACCGGCGTATCGTCCGGCATGATCAGGTTTGTGACTGTTGGATTTGATATAGTAGTTGTAAAAATGAAAAAAGTTATCAAGAGAAACCCAAGATCTACCATTGGCGTCATATCAATCCGGATAGAACTCTTCTTCACTCCGGAAAAACCGGCCCTATGCCGTATATCAGCGGCGATATTTGCTTCTGCCATAAGTGTTTATTTTTAATAAAACGCCTTGGCACGATTATTCCACAACAATAATCAAAGGCTTTGTTGATGAAGATCAGGTAATGCTGCCTGAACAGGTTCTATTTTTAGCTTACAAATAATTATCATGAAAACGATTATCATACCAACCGATTTTTCACCTGCATCCACCAATGCTACGAATTATGCAGTGGATATGGCACTTGCTGTCAATGCCAGTGTACTATTGTTTCATGTATATCAAATACCTGTTTCCATGACAGAGGTGCCTGTGGTAATGGTTTCGGCAGAGGAGCTGAAACAAAGCAGTGAAAAAAGGCTTGAAGAGTTGAAAAGTGAAGTTGAGCATATAACGTCCGGAAAACTGAAAGTTTATGCCGAAGTAAGGATGGGGGATATTGCTGATGAGTTGGAGGACCTTTGTAAAAAAATTCAACCTTTCGCTGTTGTAATGGGTACAAAGGGCGCCAGTGGAATTGAAAGGGTGTTGTTTGGAAGCACTACATTAACTGTTATCCGGCATCTTACCTGGCCGGTAATTGTGGTACCGGCGGGTAAAGAATATGGAACCGGGATAAAAAAGATAGGGTTCGCTTGTGATTTCCGGCAGGTGGTTGAATCTACCCCCACACATTTCATCAAAGAATTTGTAAAAGAGTTCGGCGCTGAACTGCATGTGCTGAATGTAGATTATGAAAACAAGCATTTCAAACCAGATACACCTGAACAATCCCTTCTGCTGCATACATTGCTTGAAGATGCCAATCCCAGCTATCATTTTATAAAAGATCTTGATATCGAAGACGGCATCAATGCTTTTGCAGAAACCAATAATCTTGATCTGGTAATTACGATACCTAAAAAACACAAGTTGCTTGAGGGATTATTCAAACCCAGCAGTACAAAGCAACTGGTCTTTCATTCGCATGTTCCGGTGATGTGCGTGCATGAGTAAGCTAAGTTAAAACTCCGCACTACCCGGTGTTCTGGGAAATGCAATCACATCCCGGATATTGTTCATGCCGGTTACAAACTGTACCATTCTTTCAAAGCCCAATCCGAAACCTGCATGCGGTACCGTTCCGAATCTTCTTGTATCCAGGTACCATGAAAGCTCTTTAATCGGAATGTTCATTTCTTTCATTCGTTGTTCCAGTTTTTCTAAACGTTCTTCTCTTTGTGAGCCACCAACAATTTCACCAATACCGGGGGCAAGAATATCCATTGCTGCAACGGTTTTGCCATCATCATTCTGGCGCATGTAAAATGCTTTGATTTCTTTGGGATAACCGGAAAGAATTACCGGCTTTTTAAAATGCTTTTCTACCAAATATCTTTCGTGTTCACTTTGCAGATCCATACCCCAGCCGGTAATAGGATACTGAAATTTATTTTTCTTGTTGTGGTTGCTCTCTTTTAAAATATCAATTGCTTCAGTATAGGTCAGGCGTTCGAAATTATTGTTTAAAATAAATTCCAGTTTTTCTATCAATCCCATTTCACTTCTTTTATCCTGCGGCAATTGTTTTTCTTCATCAACCAACCGCTGTGCAAGAAATTCCAGGTCTTCACGGTTGTTGTCTATTGCATATTTAATAATATACCTGATGAATTCTTCGGCAAGATTCATATTATCTTCCAAATCATAAAAAGCCATTTCAGGTTCTATCATCCAGAATTCCGCAAGATGACGTGCCGTATTTGAATTCTCTGCTCGGAAGGTCGGACCAAATGTATAGATATCACCAAATGCTGTTGCCCCGAGTTCTCCTTCTAATTGTCCGCTCACCGTTAAGTTAGTAGCCTTACCAAAAAAATCTTCTTTGAAATTAATACTGCCATCTTCATTTCTTGGCGGATTGTCAAACGGCAAAGTTGTGACACGAAACATTTCGCCTGCCCCTTCTGCATCGCTGGCAGTAATGACAGGTGTATGCAGGTAAACAAATCCTTTATCATTAAAAAATTTATGAACTGCAAATGCCAGTGCGTGACGGACACGGAATACAGAACCAAACGTGTTGGTGCGGAACCGCAGGTGAGCAATTTCTCTTAAAAACTCAAGTGAATGTTTTTTCGGTTGCAATGGATATTTCTCGGCATCACTGTCACCAAGCACTTCAACCGATGATGCTTTTACTTCCAGCTTCTGTCCTTTTCCCAATGAAGGGATTGCGGTACCTGTAACTTTCAATGCTGCAGAAGTGGTAATACGCTTCAATAAATCATCATCAGACTTTCCCAACTCGAGTACTACCTGTAAATTGGTGTTGGTGGAGCCATCATTTAATGCAATGAACTGATTGTTGCGAAAGGTGCGGACCCATCCCATTATGGTTACTTCCTGGTTGTTTGGTTCCTGTGCCAGCAGTTCTTTTATCTTGACTCTCTTGTTGAACATAGCCTGATTTTAAGCGGAGCAAAGGTAAGATTCATCAGGGAACAAACCGCTGAAGAGTGCGACGCAACCACCGTCAAATCAGGGGTCTGAAGCCGGTGCTGTAAACAAAAATTTGCAATTTCAGCATTTTGCCAGTAATATTGTGCTGGAAAAACCGTTAAGTAAGTCCTCATCGTTAGCTCATCAATACTTCGGATTCCGTTCAATATAAACTCAAATTCAATTTTTCAGTCTTTTTAGCCGGTGATTTTGAACAAGTGATTAACCTCAAGATTTTTGTATGTATGACATTCTGCAATTGAACGACATGCTCGTTCCCGAGTTGCTGGATATAGCCGAGCAACTTAAAATCCCCAACGCAAAGAAATTAGGCAAACAGGACCTGGTATACAAGATACTTGACAGCCAGGCTGTAACGGCCAGCGAAAAGAAAAACACTGCGCCTGAAGATAAAAACAAACGAAAACGCATCATCAAAACATCCACCGGCATTTCTACCGAAGAGGCCTATGTGGAAGAAACCAATAACGATAATAAAATGGCAAAGTCAACCCGTCCGATAGTTGGAAAACCTGTTCCCCGGAAAGAAGAAAAACCGATTATTAAAAAGGCCCGGAAAAAAGCCGATGAAGAATTAGTGGATCATGTTGCAGAAACATTGACCCCTGAAGAAGAAGATATTGTTCCCGAAACAGAGACAACTGAAATGACTTCTGCTGAAACAGAGCAACCTGCTACCAGCGAAAGCCAGGCACAACAAAAATTTTATCCGCCCCGCAGGGACCAGGTTTTCAATATTGAATTCGACGGGATAATTATGTCTGAAGGTGTACTGGAAATGATGCCCGATGGATATGGATTCCTTCGCTCCTCTGATTATAATTACCTGTCATCGCCGGATGATGTATATGTTTCTCCATCACAAATCAAATTGTTTGGATTGAAAACAGGCGACACCGTGTATGGCGCTGTTCGTCCGCCTAAAGAGGGTGAAAAATATTTTGCATTATTAAAAGTAGATACGATCAATAATAAAAAACCGGAAGATGTCCGTGACCGTGTACCTTTTGATTACCTGACACCGCTTTTCCCATTTGAAAAACTAAACCTGTTTACAGAACCAGGTGATTACTCTACCCGTATTATGGATCTGTTTACACCCATTGGTAAAGGGCAGCGTGGATTGATAGTGGCGCAGCCAAAAACGGGTAAGACCATGTTGCTGAAAGCTGTGGCAAACGCCATCGCTGCAAATCATCCGGAGTGCTACCTGATGGTAGTGCTGGTAGATGAAAGACCGGAAGAGGTGACTGATATGGAGCGTAGTGTAAGAGCTGAAGTAATCGCCTCAACATTTGATGAACCGGCAGAAAAACATGTGAAGGTCTCCACTATTGCTTTGCAAAAAGCAAAACGCCTGGTGGAATGCGGACATGATGTAGTGATCCTGCTTGACTCTATAACCCGTCTGGCAAGAGCCCACAATACTGTGGCGCCTGCATCCGGTAAAGTTTTATCCGGTGGTGTGGAAGCTAATGCCATGCAAAAACCCAAGCAATTTTTTGGCGCTGCCAGGAAAATTGAATTCGGTGGTTCATTAACTATTATTGCAACAGCACTGGTGGATACCGGCAGTAAAATGGATGAAGTCATCTTTGAAGAATTCAAAGGAACGGGTAATATGGAATTGCAGCTTGACCGTCGTTTATCTAACCGGCGTATTTATCCTGCCATTGACCTCGTTTCTTCATCCACCCGTCGTGATGACCTGCTGCTGGAAAAAGATGTATTGCAAAGAATGAACCTGCTTCGTGTTTTTCTTACAGATATGAATGCAGAAGAAGCGATGCGGGAACTGCAAAACCGTATGAAAGGGACCAAGAGCAATGAAGAGTTTCTGGCAAGTATGAACAGGTAGAATCCTGTCGCGATAGTTATTGGGATATTTGATTTAAAAAAAATAAAATGATAAAGAAAAAGGCTGGTGCAAAACATCAGCCTTTTTTATTTTTGACATTTCGTGGCAATAGAAAAAATAAATATTGAACAGTTCCTGGAGCTGGCGAAGCATCATCCTGTAGTTGATGTCCGTTCGCCGGGAGAGTATAAACATGCTCATATACCCGGTGCATACAGCTTACCTTTGTTTACTGATGAAGAAAGAGCTGCTGTAGGTACTGCATACAAACAGGAAAGCCGGGAAAAAGCAATTAAAATTGGTTTGGATTTATTTGGCCCGAAGATGAGGAAGATGGTGGAGGAGGTGGAGGGAATTGGGAATAAGGAGTTAGTAATTAGGGCAACAAAAAACAATCCTCAATTCCCAATTCCCAACTCCAAATTACTTCTCGTTTACTGCTGGCGTGGCGGTATGCGTAGCACAGCTGTTGCCTGGTTGCTGGATTTGTATGGATTTAAAGTCTACACACTTATTGGCGGTTATAAAAAATTCCGCAATCATGTTCTTGAAACTTTCGGGTTACCTTTTCAATTAAAAATTATAGGTGGC
>Ga0255310_10000380_pt1 | contig 10219 bp, 12 predicted proteins | sample EtOH1_T0_E1_meta_FD_201359 | JGI IMG/M metagenome (GOLD analysis project Ga0255310, IMG submission 201359) | Sandy soil microbial communities from University of British Columbia, Vancouver, Canada - EtOH1_T0_E1 | ecosystem: Engineered > Artificial ecosystem > Sand microcosm > Unclassified ...
CGTGGCGGTGAAGGGCGGCATCTCGGCGCTTGTCAAGACCGCGCACCTCGCCGAGGGCTTCCACATGAACTTCGAGATCCACCACGGTGGCAACTCGCTCAACAACGTGGCCAACCTCCACGTGGCGATGGCGATCCGCAACTGCGAGTTCTTCGAGGTGCTGCTGCCCGCGGAGGCCCAGAAGTACGGGCTCGTCGGCGACATCGAGGTGGACTCGCACGGCCTGGTGCACGCGCCCACCGCGCCGGGCCTGGGGGCCCAGATCGATTTTGCCCTGATCGAGCGCAAGAGACTCGCGACGCTCCGCTAGCAGGCTGCGAGGGGTCGCGGTCAGTCGAGGTCGGAGACGACCGCGGTGAGGGCGGCCGCCGCGCGGTGCAGCGCGGCGGGCTCGAGGGTCTCGAGCGCGTCGCCGCTCGTGTGGTAGGTGTCGAACGGGGGCGGGCGACGGATCAGGCTGCGCACGCTCCCGCGCACCGGGCTCAGCACAAAGCGGCGCAGCGCGTCCGCGTGCGCGGCCGGCACCATGGTGAAGCCGTAGGCCGGGATGCCCGCGGCCGCGAAGGCCCGGTGGTCGCTGCCGAAGACCGGGATGCGTCCGACGAGCCGGTGGCCCGCGTCCCGCGCGAGGCCGATGGACTCCAGCGCGGCGGTCACGCCGCCGAGGAACGGGGTGGGCTCGCCCACGTCCCAGAGCGCCACCGTGTCGCCGATCCCGCACAGCTCGAGACTCAGCACGCCCGCGACGTCGCTGAGCGGCGTGTCCTCGACGTAGGCGCGCGCGCCCAGGTAGTCCAGCTCCTCGGCGGCGGTGAAGAGCAGGCGCACCCGCCAGCCGCGCGGGATGCGGGCGGGCAGGCGCGGGATCAGATGGAGCAGGATGCCGACCGCGGCCGCGTTGTCGTTGGCCCCCGGGCTGCCCGGGACCGCGTCGTGATGCGCGCACAGCACCAGCACACGCGGGCCCTCGCCGAGCTCGACCGCGAAGGTGTCGCCCCGGCCCTCCGGGCGCGTGAATCGGTGGCGCGAGAACGCGATGCCGCGGTACTGGAGGTAGCGGGGCAGGGCCGCCTCCCGCGCCGCGTTGTCGCGGCCGCACAGGAGCCGGGTGAGCGCGGCGGGCGAGTCGTCGCCCACCAGCACCGTCTCGAGCGGCGCGGGAGGCGCGATCGGACCGCCGGGGCGGCGGTTGAGCCACCGCCCCAGCGACCGCAGGAGCAGCCGGGCCGCGGTCTGGGCGATCGAGCTCAGCTGAAGACGACCACGCCGCGGGCGACCTGGCCGGTCCGCAGCGCGGTGAAGCCCTCGTTGATCTCGCCGAGCTTGTAGGTGCGGCTGACCAGCTCGTCGATCTTGAGCCGGCCGTCGAGATAGAGATCCACCAGCTTCGGGAAGTCGATGTTCGGGCGCACCGAGCCGTACATCGTGCCCTTGATCGTCTTCTCCTGGAGCGCCATGTTGTAGGGCGTGATCGGCGCGCGCACGTTGAGCGCGGCCATGCCCACGATCACCGCGGTGCCGCCCGGCCGGATCGCCTCCACGATCTGCAGCGTGGTGGCCTCGCCGCCGATCGCGTCGAAGGCGTAGTCCACCCCGCGGCCGCCCGGGGTCAGCTCGCGCACCCGGTCCACCACGTTCTCGCTCTTGGCGTTGATGGTGTGGGTCGCGCCGAAGTCCTTGGCGTAGGCGAGCTTGCTGTCGAGCAGGTCGGCGGCCACGATGATGCCGGCCCCGGCCAGCTTCGCGCCCTGCACCACGTTGAGCCCCACGCCGCCGCAGCCGATGACGAGCACGGAGGCGCCCGCCTCCACCTCCGCGCAGCGGGTGACCGCGCCGACGCCGGTGGGCACGCAGCAGCCCATGAGCGCGGCCTGCGGCCACGGCATCTCCTTGCGGATGGGCACGAGCATCTCGGCCGGGCACACCACCTGCTCGGAGAAGGTCCCGATGCGCGCCATCTGGAAGATGTCCTGCCCGTTGCGCTTGAGCCGGAAGGTGCCGTCGAGCATGCCCCAGCGCGGCGAGGCGTGCCCGTCGCAGAGGATGGAGCGACCCATCGAGCAGTAGAGGCAGTGGCCGCACTGCGGGCGGAACGAGAAGATGATGTGATCGCCCGGCTTGACGTTGGTGACGCCCGGCCCCACCTCCTCCACCATGCCGGCCGCCTCGTGGCCCAGCACCATCGGCAGGGGCGGCGTCCAGTCCCCGTTCATGATGTGCCAGTCGCTGTGGCAGATGCCGGCGGCCTTCACCTTGACGCGCGCCTCGCCGGCTTTCGGCCCTTCCTGGACGAGGTCGACCACTTCGAGCGGCGTATTGGCTTTGTAGAGGACGGCGGCTTTCACGGTGATCTCCTTCTGGCTGGAGTTAGGGAACGGCGGTGACGTCCACCTTCACCTCGGTCGCCACCGCGACCGTGCGATAGAGGGGTCAGCGGTCCCGCCACGTCTCGACCAGCGCCTGCGCGGCGGCCTGGTTCACCCCGCGCATCTCGAACGTCACGTGGATGGCCTGGAACCGGTTGGGCGCCGCGTTGCTGCGGATGCCCTCGATGACCACCTCCATGCTCCGGAGGGACACCCCGGTGTCGTGCGCGTGCTTCTCGATGAGGGTCACGCCGCAGGACGAGATGCCGGCCAGGAAGGCCTCGCCGTTGGTGATCGCCTCGTTGGGGCCGGACGGGGAGTCGAGCACGAAGTGCTGGTGGCGGGCGCTGTTCAGCGAGCGGCCGAGCACGCCGCTCGAGCCGGACCGCACCGTGTCGATCTTGACGCCGTCGGCCATGCTTCCTCCGGGTGGGATCCCGCGCTGCGCGCCCGATGATGCGGTGGGGCGGTGGCCCTGTCAAGCGCGGTATCATCGGCCGACATGTCTGGGGGCGCCATGGCGGGGCTGCGCTGGTCGCACCTGTTCTTCCTGCTCTCCACCTGGGCGGTGGTGTCCATCGTGGCCCTCCTGGTGGTGGGGCTCGCGTGGTCGCTGCGGCTCAAGCCGCAGGCGATCGAGGACGCGCGCGCCCAGCGCCAGGACGTGGTGCGGGTCCTCGCGCGGCTGGCCGACGCGCAGGCGCGCGACAAGCTCGACGCCCTCGGGCCGCTCGCCGCCTACTTCGCCCAGAGCTGGGCCTCCCACGAGCCCCGCGCGCTGCAGCGCGAGATCGACGCCATGCGGGCGCTCCTGCAGATGCAGACCCTCTTCGTGGTGTCGCCCGACGGCCGGCCGCTCGCCTTCAGCCCGATCACCGGGCCGGACGGCGCGTCCAACCTGGACCTGCGCTACGCCGACCGGCCCCTGCTGCAGGAGGCCATCCGGGTCCAGGGCCCGGCGGTCTCCGGCATCATCTTCGGCCGGGCCTCCCGCGACTTCATCGTGGGCGCCGCGGTGCCGATCAAGCTGGACGAGCGGATCGTGGCCTACCTGCTCGGGAGCATCCGGCTGCAGGCGTCCATGGAGACCCTCGAGCAGGTCGGGCCCGGGGGCTGGCTGGTGGTGATCGACACGGCCAAGCAGGCGATCTACCTGGACCGGACGAGCCGCCAGCTCACCCAGGAGGACTGGAAGAGCCATCCCTTCGTCGAGGAGCTGAGCCGCCGCCAGCCCGACGGGCTCGCCTCCCTGGGGGACGAGGAATGGCTGCTCACCCGGGCGGTGATGCCCACGCTCAAGGCGGATCTGGTCCTCGCGGCCTCGGTGCGCCAGATCCTCGAGAGCCAGCGGGCGGTGCTGCTGACCCTGGTGGCCACCCTGCTGGTCTCCGTGGCCATGAGCCTGGCCGTGAGCACGGTGACCGCGGTCCGGTTCGTCCGGGAGCAGCAGGCCGCCGCCCTCAAGGAGCGCATGGGGACGGGGGGCTAGGGCGTTCCGGGGGGCCGTTTCACGCCCGGCCGGCCGCGGTGTCTCATGGGCAGGGTGATGGCAGAGGACGCGTTCGAGACCGTGGTGGCGGCTCACCACGCGGAGATCCGGCGCTACCTGCTGCGGATCACGGCGCGGGGCAGCGACGCCGATGATCTCTCGCAGGAGACCTTTCTCCGCGCGTTCCGGGCGTACCGCGCCCTGCCGCCGGGGTCCAACGTGCGCGCGTGGCTCTTCGCGATCGCGACCAACCTCGGCCGCAACCACTTCCGGGCGCAGGGCCGGCGGCGCCGGGCGTACGCGGCGGCCGCGATGGAGATGAGACCCGATGCGCCGGATCGCGCCGACGGGCGGGTGCTGGCCGAGGACGCCCGTGCTCGCCTGGAGCGGGCGGTCGGCGAATTGCCCGGGAAGCAGCGGCTGGCGTTCATCATGAGGAAAATGCACGAGCTCGAATACGCGGAGATCGGAGCGAGCCTCTCCTGCTCGGAGGAGAGCGCCCGCGCCCACGTCTTCCAGGCCCTGCGCAAGGTGCGGCGGAGCCTCGACGGTCATCTCCCGCTCGGAATGGAGTCCCGGTCATGAGCCCCCAGCATCCCCTGTGCCGCGCGATCGAGCCGGACCTCCTGAGCGTCGCCGCCGGCGAGGCGGGTACCGCCGCGGCGGGGCGCGTGGAAGCCCACGTGGCCACCTGCGGCCTCTGTCGGGATGAGCTCGCGAGCTACCGCGCCCTCGAGGGCATGATGGATACGCTGCGGCGCGCGCCGGTCCCCGACGACGACGCGACGCTGGCCCGCGCGCAGCTCGCCTCGCGGCTCTCGGACCTGCGCTCGCGCTTGGTCGGCTTCGGGATCTTCCCGTCGCCCCTGGGGCGCATCCTCATCGGCCGCTCCGAGCAGGGCGTGGCCCTCGTGCAGTACCTGCCCGCGGACGGCTCGCTCTCCGCGCACGTGCGCCGGCTGCTCGGCGAGGACGCGGTGGAGGATCGCGCGGCGACGGAGGGGCTGCGGGCGGAGCTGGTGGACTATCTCGAGGGCCGGCGGGCGCGGCTCGACTGGCCGCTCGACCTGCGCCGGATGCGGAGCGACTTCCAGCGGCGCGTGCTGGAGGCGACCGCCGCGCTGCCCTACGGGGCTGTCACCTCCTACGCGGGGATCGCCGCGCGCATCGGCGCGCCCTCGGCGGTGCGCCCGGTCGCTCAGGCGCTGCGCTGGAACCCGCTGCCAATCGTCATCCCGTGCCACCGGGTCATCGGCAACTCGGGCGCGCTCACCGGCTACGCGGGCCGCCGCGTCGAGCTCAAGCAGCGCCTGCTCGCGGTCGAGGGCGTGAGGACGGTCGCGGTGCGGCACGACTTCAAGGTGGAGCGCGAGGCGATGTACACCATGGTCACCGGCGACCGCGAATACTGCGTGCCGACCTGCGGCTCGCTCCCGTCCCAGCCGCTGTCCACGCTCACGCTGTTCGGCACGCGGGAGCGCGCCGAGGCCGCCGGCTTCGCGCCCTGCACGAGCTGCCGGCCCGATCTGCATCCGCTGCCGGCCTGACCGGCCCGTCTCACCCCGCCGAGGTTTCACGCCGTCTCGTCCCCGGTGTCTCAGCCGGTGAACCGATCGCAATCATCACCGGAGGAGACCACGATGACCCTGGAGACGGAGACCACGATCATGATCGCGTTGCTGCCCTTCCTGGCGGTGTGGGCCCTGCTCGACCTGAGTCGCCGCATCCAGCGGCGCCGCGAGCAGCGCGTGGCCCGGCAGATCGCGCTGACCGACGCCATCCACCGTGAGCTGGGCGCCGCCGCGGCGCCCCAGGTCACGCGGAGCCTGACCGGGGAGTGGACGGTGTCGATGCGGCTGCCGCTCGAGCGTGAGGCGACCGTCGGCGTCATCACCCGGCTGACCCAGGACCTGTTCCGCCGGCTCGACCGGCAGGATCCCCCGCGGCTGCGGCTGGTCCTGATTCCGCAGGTGACGCGTCCGTGGTCGCGGGGCCGGGTCGTGACCTCGACCCGCCCGGCCGGCCGGCTCAGCCGGGCGGCCTAGCCGGGAGAGCGGCCATGGACATCAATCTCTACGTCACCGAGAAGATCGTGGCGGACCGTCTGGCCGGCCTGCGCGCGGCCGGCGCGCAGGCGGGCTTGATCAGGTCGGCCCGGATCGGGCCGCGCGGCGTGGGCCCCGCGCTCGGCCAAGCGCTCATCCGGCTCGGCCACTGGCTGGCCCCGGACGAGGCGGGCGGGCCGCCGAACCCGGGGGTGCGGGTGGCCCGGCGAGCGTAGTATGCTTGCCCCCAGGCCGGGGAGGGCCGGGGCCATGGCGGGGACGACGTTCGATCGGCGGGAGCAGGATCTCGGCAACATCTTGATGCTGGAGCACGTGAACGTGCGGGTGCCGGATCAGCACGCGGCCACGCTGTTCTACATCGCGGGGCTCGGGCTCACGCGCGATCCCTACCTCATGGTGAGCGTGGAGAACATGTGGGCGAACGCGGGGCAGACCCAGTTCCACCTGCCGACCGGCTCGCCCAACGTGCTCCAGGGCCACGTGGAGCTGGTGGTGCCGGACCTCGACGCGCTGACGCGGCGGCTCGCCGCGGTGCGCGAGCCGCTCGCGGCCACCCGGTTCGCCTACGAGATGCGCGACAAGCACGTGGCGGTGACGTGCCCCTGGGGCAACCAGTTCCGCTGCGTGGGTCCCGCGCCCGAATACGGCGACATGACGCTCGGCATCTCGCGGGTGGAAGTGCCGGTGGCGCGCGGCGCCGCCGCGGGCATCGCGTCCTTCTACAAGACCGCGCTCAAGGCCACCGCCGCGGTGAGCCAGGACGACGCGGGCCAGGCCGCGCGCATCAGCGTCGGCAACCGACAGGAGATGGTGTTCCGCGAGACCGACGCGGAGATCGCCCCGTACGACGGCCATCACGTCGCGGTCTACATCTCCGACTTCTCGGGCCCGCACGCGTGGCTGGTGGAGCACGGGCTCCTGACCGAGGAGAGCAATCCCTACCAGTACCGCTTCCAGGTGATCGCCGACCCGGAGAGTGGCCGGCGTCTCTCGGAGATCGAGCACGAGGTGCGCTGTGCGACCCACCCCATGTACATGCGCCCGCTGATCAACCGTAACGCGGCTCAGCGCCAGGCCACCTACGTGCGGGGGCGGGACGCGTTCGTGCCCGGGCAGCTCTAGCACCGGCCTTCGACGCCGAGGAGGATCGCATGCCCGCCGACCGTTACATCAAGAGTGTGCTCACCGTGATCGCGCTCGCCCTCGTGGCCATCGCCGCCCACCTCTGGCAGGGCCAGCTCCGGCCCGCCGCGGTGGACGCCCAGCCGCTTCCGAAGCACGAGGTCGGCATCCCGAAGGCGTGGGGGAAGCTGGTGGGCTTCTCCAACAACAACCTCCTGCTCGAGAGCAGCGACGGCGTGCTCCGCATCGTGGACGTGGAAGGCAGGGAGCCGGAGTACCCCAAGCTCAAGGTGCAGGTGCGCTGGAAGTAAGCCGACCGCGCGCGGCCCTCGCGCCCGCCGCCCTCGCGCTGCTGCTGGCGGTGGGCGTCGCCCACGCCGGGTTCGAGGACGGCCGCCGCGCCTACAGCCGCGCCGACTACGCGACCGCCTACCGCGAGTGGCGCCCGCTCGCCGACGGCGGCGACCCCGCCGCCCAGTTCCTAGTCGGCTTCATGCACGAGCGCGGGCAGGGCGTGCCGCCGGATCCCGCCGAGGCTGTCGCATGGTATCGCCGCGCCGCGCAGCAGGGTGACGTGCAGGCCCAGTTCCGCCTGGGCTTCCTCTACGCCTACGGGCGCGGCGTGGATCGCGACGATCTGCGGGCCGCCGACTGGTACGGCCGCGCCGCCGCGCAGGGCAACCGCGCCGCCCAGGGCGCGCTCGACGAGCTGCGCGCGGAAGGCCGGCTGACCATCCCGGGGGGCACGCGCGACGCGCTGCTGCTGCGGAGCGCGGCCGACCGCGGCGGCGCCACCGCCCAGTACCAGCTCGCCTGGCGCTACGCCACCGGCGAGGGCGTGCCGCAGGATACCGAGCAGGCGGTGTACTGGTACCGGCGCGCGGCCGAGCAGGGTGTCGCCCCCGCCCAGTACCAGCTCGGCCTGCGCTACGCCAACGGCGACGGCGTCACCCGCGACTATGCGGAGGCGGTGAGGTGGTATCGCCGGGCCGCCGAGCAGGGCGTGGCCTTCGCCCAGTTCAACCTGGGCGTGCGCTACGTCAACGGCCAGGGCGTGGCGCGCGATCCGGTGCTGGCCTACCAGTGGTTCAGCGTCGCGGCCCAGAGCCTCCTCGGCCGGGAGGCCGACAGCGCGCGTCAGGCGCGCGACTCGGTCCGGGCGCAGCTCAACCCCGAGCAGCTCGCGCGCGGCGAGGAGCAGGCGCGGAGCTGGCGGGCGAAGCCGGAGACGACGGGCGCGCCGGCGGCTACGCCTCGAAGGTGATGTCCTGGGCGCCTTCCCAGCAGAGGAGGCGCCCCACCTCCGGCAGGTGCGCGCGTCCCTCCTCGATCGTGAGGAAGTGGTTGCCGGCCAGCGGGCCGTGCACGCTCGCGAAGCGCGCGCGGCCGTAGGGGAAGAGGATCTCGGTCTCGCTGACCCCGGCGGGATAGAAGAGCAGGGCGCCGGGCGCGGGCTCGCTCGTCGCGTTCTCCGCCCCCACCCCGAGGTCGAAGTCGCCGAGCGGGATCCAGCCCGCTTCGCCGCTCCAGCGCGCCTGGATGATGCGCTGCCGGTACGGCAGGAGTCGGCGGAAGCCCGCGCAGGTGCGCGGCGCCGCGGCCTCCTCCCAGCGCGCGGTGAAGGCCAGCGGCCCCAGCCGGATGCGGAGCGGCCCCATCAGAACTGCAGGCGGACTCCGCCGTGGGCCTGGAACGGCGCGCCGATCGAGACGACGCCCTCGCTGGTGCGCCCGGTGCTGTAGGTCCGGTCGAGCAGGTTCTCGATGCCGACGAAGACCTCGGCCCAGCGGGTGAGCCGGCGCGACAGGAAGAGATCCACGATCGGGTAGCTGCCGAGCGGCAGCGTGTTGAGGTCGTCCTCGAACTGGCGCCCCACGAAGCGCACGGTGACCGCTGCGGTGAAGAGCGCCGGGTTGTCGTAGCGCACCGTGACCGAGGCGCCGTGCCGCGGCACCTGGGCAAGCTGCTTGCCCTCGAGGGCCGGCTGGTGCGGGGAGTCCAGCACCGTCGTATCGGTGAAGGTGTAGCCGGCGATGATCTTCCAGTCGCGGGTCGGGCGCACCTCGAGCTCGGTCTCGATCCCGCGGATCCGGGCGCGGTCGAGGTTCTGCCGCTGCCGGCACGTGGTCCCCGCCGGGCAGTCGGGCAGGCGGTTGACGAGGGTCACGTTGGCGATGAGGTCCTCCACCTCGTTCCAGAACGCGGTGGCGCGCCCGGTGAGTGGCCCCCAGCGTTGCTCCACGCCGACCTCGCCGCCGGTGAGCCGCTCCGGCTTCAGGTGCTCGTTGGCCACCGTCACGTCGTTGCGCACGCGGAAGACGCGGTACAGCTCGTTGATCGTCGGCACCCGGAAGCCCTGGTAGGCGGAGGCGCGCACGTCGGTGGTGTCGGTGGCGTGCACGAGCGCGGCCACGCGCGGGCTCACCCCGATCCGGTCGATGTCCGAGTAGGTCTGGCGGGCGGGGACGCCGCCAGGCGGCGGGGTATCGCGCCGGAAGCCGTCGTAGGCGCGCCAGTAGTCGCCGCGGATGCCCGCGACCAGCTCGAGCATCGGGATGGGTCGGTAGACGTCCTGCACGAAGAGCCCGTAGATCTGCTGCTCGCCGCCCGCCACCCGGGTGCGGGCGAAGTTGCCCCCCACGTAGACCCGCTCGTCGGTCTCCCCCTCGATCCACCGGAAGTCGGTGCCCGCGAGCAGCCGGTGCGCGCCGAAGGCGCGGCTCCACGAGAGCGCGGCGCCCACCGACGTGCTCGGCACCCGCTGGTCCAGCGCGAGGGTCTCCGAGTTCCGGTCGGCGGCCTGGGTGGAGAACGTGCTGCGGAAGGCCTGGAAGTCCGCGAAGACGGTGCCGGTCCACTCGCTGCCCTCGCCGGTGCGCGCGCGCACCCCGGTCGCGAACGAGCCCGAGTCGGTGTTGTTGATCTGCAGCCGGGTGCCGTTGTCCCGGCTCTCCTCGTAGTAGGTGCCGCGCACGAACACCGACAGATCGGGCGAGAGGACCATCTCCGCGCGCCCGTTGAAGGTGACGTGCTTGGAGCCCGCGTCGATGTCGATGGCGCCCCGGCGCGAGGCGCTCACCACCGGGTAGCCGTCGGTCGTGAAATAGGTGCCCTCGAGGCTCAGCCGGAACGGGCCCAGGGCCTCGGTCAGGAGCAGGTCGGCGTGCCCGGTGTCG
>Ga0255310_10000381_pt1 | contig 10215 bp, 11 predicted proteins | sample EtOH1_T0_E1_meta_FD_201359 | JGI IMG/M metagenome (GOLD analysis project Ga0255310, IMG submission 201359) | Sandy soil microbial communities from University of British Columbia, Vancouver, Canada - EtOH1_T0_E1 | ecosystem: Engineered > Artificial ecosystem > Sand microcosm > Unclassified ...
CAGGGCGGTGGCCATAGCCACCTGCTTGCCTTCGGCCATGAGGTAGGCTCGAACGATACTAATGCGCTGACCATCACGCACCACCTCGGTGTGCACCTGCACGGGCACCCGAGGCGCCGGTCGAAACAAATCGTTGGTGATGCGGATAAAGCGCATATCCGGCCGAGGGTCGCATCGTTCGACGGCATAAGCCAATAAACCGGCCACCGCACCGCCATGGAGTAATTTGCTGTCCCACGGCGAACAGGTACGCTCTGTGGGGATAAAGTCGTTTCCGTCGCGGATGTATAAGGCTTCCATGGCCATTCGTACCCTTAATTGAAATTGATCGCCACGGAGTCTACAACGTGCGGAGCATCTTCTGAAGATGGCGCGTGTACTGGCTTAACCCTGGAAGTTGATCTTGGCTTCCAGGTTGGCGCGAGAATCGGCATTAGCCAAAACTTCTTCTTTCGAAATACTTCCTTCCAGGTACATTTCATGCAATACGGTGTCGATGTCCTGCATGCCCTGAGCTTTGCTTTCTTCCATAACTGCCTTGAGCTTACCGAAGTTACCCAGACTGACGAGCTCCGCGACATAAGGCGTGTTGATCATTATTTCCACCGCCGCTAATCGACGGCCCTCTTTATTTGTCACCAACCGTTGCGAAACAACCGCACGCAGATAAAGCGAAAGATCCAAAAACAATTGTTTGTGATGATCCGGGGGAAACAGGCTGCTGATACGATCAAGCGCCTGAGGTGCATTGTTGGCATGCATGGTCGCCATGCAAAGATGCCCTGTTCCGGACAGCTCCATCACCGCCTGCATGGTAACCCGGTCCCGCACTTCGCCTACCATGACCACATCCGGAGATGCCCGCAGCGCACTATGTAAGGCCGCCGCGTAGGAGGCGGTATCCACGCCCAGCTCGCGTTGATTAACGATGGACAGCTTGCTTTGCAAATGAAATTCGATGGGATCTTCAATGGTGAGAATGTGCCCAGACATAGATTCGTTACGATGCTGCATCATGGCGGCCATGGTGGTGGATTTGCCGCAGCCCGTGGGGCCGACGACAAGAATCAGGCCACTGCGATGGATGGCTAAATCCTGCAAGATTAGCGGCAATCCCAACTCACGAATCTGCGGCAACGCAGGATGCACAAACCGAACCACCAGGGCAGTCTGGCCACGCTGACGAAAAGCCGCCACCCGGAAGCGCCCGATCTCACCGACTTCAAAGGAAAAGTCGACCTCCCAACTACGCTCAAACCGGGTCTTTTCGCGCTCATTCATTATTTCCAGGATGCCGTCATTGACGGTACTGGCGCTCAACGGTGTTTTGCCGATTTGAACCATTCGGCCTTCTATCCGAATTTGTGGCAAAGAACCCGCGCTGATGTATAGATCAGAGGCTCGCTTATCCACCATTAATTGCAAATACGGTTTAAATATCATGTTGGCCCCAAGAAAATATCTTAACCATGGCAGGGATTAATCCGGTTCGACAATACTGAGTCGGCCGGTGGCGTCTGACTGCTTAGATTTCTTGCTATCCAGCTTGATCCGCAGCCGCAATTCGTTCTTAGAATCGGCATTACGCAAGGCTTCTTCATAACTGATCAAATCACGCTCATGTAGATCAAACAACGATTGATCAAAGGTACACATACCCTGTTGGGTAGATTTACCCATGATGTCCTTCAGTTCATGGATCGCGCCTTTGAAGATAAGATCTTGAACCAAAGGCGTGCCCAACAAAATTTCAAATGCCGCCACTCGACCCTCGCCACCGATACGAGGAATCAATCGCTGGGAAATAATACTCTTCATGTTCTGTGACAAATCCATCAATAGCTGCTCTTTTCTTTCGTCCGGGAACAGGTTGATGACGCGATCCAGCGCCTGGTTGGCGCTGTTTGCGTGCAGCGTACACAAGCAAAGATGTCCGGTTTCCGAAAATTGAATGGCGTGATCCATGGTTTGCCGATCCCGCACCTCGCCGATCAGAATGACATCGGGAGCCTGGCGCAGCGTATTCTTAAGCGCCGCCGCCCAATCATCGGTGTCCACGCCGACTTCGCGCTGAGTAACAATGCAGTTCATATGCGGATGCACATACTCCACTGGATCCTCAATGGTGATGATATGACCCTGGCTGTGAGCATTACGAAACCCCAACATGGCGGCTAAACTAGTCGACTTACCAGAACCGGTCGCCCCCACCATCATCACCAGGCCGCGCTTAGCCATGACCACTTCTTTAATGATTTCTGGCAGCCCTAATTCTTCGAAGCCGGGAATTTCTGTTTTGATGGTACGCAGCACCATGCCGACTCGGCCTTGCTGAATAAACGTATTAACGCGAAAGCGACCGATACCGCGAGGGCTAATCGCAAAATTACATTCCTTGCTACCTTCAAAATCACGAGTTTGGCGATCATTCATGATAGCTCTGGCCAGCGTGGCGGTGTGCTCAGAAGTGAAAGGTTTTTCCGCTACCGGAACCACCAATCCATCGATTTTGATGGCCGGCGGGAATCCAGACGTCACAAATAAATCAGAGCCGCCGCGCTGCACCATCAGCTGGAGCAAATCCTGCATGATCTTGACTGCCTGCTCGCGCTCCATGATACCCCTCTAAAATTGGCTTAAAATTTTGTTATTAAATGGATTCTTTATTGACAGCGTAGGTGCGCGCCACTTCCCGCGTAATAATATTCTTCTTCACCAGCGCTTGCAGATTTTGATCCAGCGTCTGCATTCCCGAGGCCTGGCCGGTTTGAATCGCCGAATACATCTGCGCCACTTTGCCTTCGCGAATCAAGTTACGAATCGCCGGTGTGCCGATCATGATTTCGTGGGCAGCAACGCGGCCGCCGCTAGTTTTCTTCAGCAAGGTCTGAGAAATAACCGCCTGCAGGGACTCCGACAACATGGCGCGAACCATGTCTTTCTCGGTCGAAGGAAACACGTCAATGATACGGTCGATAGTCTTGGCGGCCGAGCTGGTGTGCAAGGTGCCGAAAACCAAGTGACCCGTTTCCGCGCCGGTCAGCGCCAGACGAATAGTTTCCAGGTCGCGCATTTCGCCGACCAGAATAACGTCGGGATCTTCGCGCAGTGCCGAGCGCAAAGCCTCAGTAAATCCAAGGGTATGACGATGCACCTCACGCTGATTGACCAGCGATTTCTTGCTTTCGTGAACAAATTCGATGGGGTCTTCGATAGTCAAAATATGACTTGCGTCGTTCTCATTGATATAGTCCACCATCGCGGCCAGTGTGGTGGACTTTCCCGAACCGGTGGGCCCGGTGACCAGTACAATGCCTCGCGGCTTGGAAGAAATTTCTTTGAAGATCGCCGGGCAGCCTAAGGTTTCCAGGCTCAAGATCTTCGAGGGAATCGTACGAAACACCGCGCCATAACCGCGATGCTGGTTAAAAGCGTTGACACGAAACCGCGCCAGATCAGGTATCTCGAAGGAAAAGTCCACTTCGAGAAATTCTTCATAATCTTTGCGCTGCTTGTCGTTCATAATGTCGTAGACAAGATCATGCACTTGTTTCTTGTCGAGCGGCGGAAGATTGATTCGCCGTATCTCGCCATCGACGCGCAGCATCGGCGGCAGGCCCGCCGAAATGTGCAGATCCGAAGCGCCTTGTTTGACGGCAAATCCCAACAGCTGGGAAACATCCATAATGCAAAGACCTTAAACTTAGAGGTACACCCTTGTTATCGTTACCTGCCATGAGAACTTGACCCTCACCTCACTCGGCTGATTCGCCAGGTTGGGCGATAGAGCCGGGGCATTCTCAGCAAAAACTCAAGACTAATCTTTAGGTTGCCAAGCTCATCTGACACTCCCATGGAAACCATAGCGCAACGACTAAGCATCACGCAGGCACGCATCCGCCAAGCGGCGTGGGAAAGCGGTCGAAAGGAAAAAGAGATCCATCTGCTGGCGGTCAGCAAGACTCAGTCGGTGGCCGCCCTACAAGCAGCCATCGCCGCAGGGCAGCGTCAGTTTGGGGAAAGTTACGTCCAGGAAGCTTTAGTAAAAATGGCAGCGCTGGCTGAACCCGATCTCGTCTGGCACTACATCGGCCCCATCCAAGCGAATAAGTGCCGAGATATCGCGGCGCATTTTTCCTGGGTGCATAGTGTAGATCGATTAAAGACGGCTGAACGATTAAGCCATCTACGACCTGCGCATCTGCCGGCTCTGCAGATATGCCTTCAGGTCAACATTAGCAACGAACCCAGCAAATCTGGCGCGTCCGTAGAGGAATTATTACCTCTCGCCATCGAGCTGGCCAAGCTACCCAACCTGCAGCTGCGTGGATTGATGGCTATTCCTGCTCCAGCCGATGACCCCACGACACAGCGATTGCCATTCTCCCGTTTACGCCAGGCGCTGGAAACCCTTAATCGGACGGGTCTTGCCCTCGACACGCTATCGATGGGCATGTCCGATGACCTGGAAGTCGCCATTGCCGAAGGCAGCACCCTAGTGCGTATCGGTACGGCAATTTTTGGCCCGCGCCAGTGAATTTTTCAGGTGAATATATTAAGAAATCCGCCTAAAATGGGCGGCTAATCAGCCCAATAAGGCCGGCTGCTCTCGCATCAACGGAATCGCACCTGACCCCTTCATGACATCTGCCCACCCTAACGTCAGTTTTATCGGTGGCGGCAACATGGCTGCCAGTCTTATCGCCGGCCTGCTTGGGCGCGGCCATCCTGCCCGCTGCCTGCGGGCCGCTGACCCTGTGCCTGATCAGCGGCTAGCCTTAACTCAAGCCCACGGCATTGCGGTTTTTGCGGACAACGATCAAGCCACCAAAGACGCCGATGTCGTGGTTCTGGCGGTTAAACCCCAAGTGCTTCGAACGGTCTGCCAAGGGTTGGCCGCCGCCTGGGCGGGCCAACCCACGCCGCTGATCATCTCTATCGCGGCTGGCATACGCAGTACCGATATTCAGCGCTGGCTGGGCGGCCAGGCGACGGTCGTGCGCGCCATGCCCAACACACCCGCGTTACTGGGAGCTGGAGCCACCGCCTTATACGCAAGCTCTCAAGTTACCATCGCACAGCGCCAGCAAGCCGAAAACATTCTGCAGGCCGCAGGAGTCACCGTGTGGCTGCCCCAGGAAGACGAGATGGATTTGGTCACGGCCCTATCGGGCAGCGGCCCGGCGTATTTTTTTCTGGTCATGGAAAGCTTAGCCGCCGCCGCGACCGAGCTGGGCCTGGCGGCGGACACTGCCGCCCTGCTGACCCGTCAAACCGCTTTAGGCGCCGCCCGCATGGCGATAGAAACGGGGGAAGATTTGCCGACCCTGCGCCGCCGCGTCACCTCGCCTGGCGGCACCACCGAATGCGGCGTCGCCGCTCTGGAGCAGGGCCAGCTGCGCGCACTCTTAAAACAAACCCTGGTAGCCGCACAAACCCGGTCAAAAGAACTTGCTGAACAACTAGGAATGGATTGATTTAAATGGACGCTGCTCTCATTTTTCTGCTGGATTCAATCTTCACCCTATATACCCTGGCAGTAATGCTGCGGTTTTTTCTTGATCTGGCGGGAAACAAAGATCGTTTTAACCCCATCACTTTGTTCTTATTCAATATCAGCGAGCCTGTGTTGCGCCCTATGCGCCTGATCCTGCCTCGCTATGGCACGCTGGACATGTCTGCTTTGGTACTCATTTACCTACTAAACCTTGCCTACCTGCATCTGATTTATCTCATCATGGGCCGCGCCTTGTTCTTGCCGGCTTTGCTCAGCTATGGCCTGGTGGATATGGCGCTGATGGTGGCTAATCTCTACACATTTAGCTTAATTGCTCAAGCCGTTCTAAGCTGGATCAATCCGCCTTATCATCCGGCCACTGCCATGCTCTATCAGTTGAACGCGCCCTTACTCAATCGCGCACACCAAATCCTGCCACCGATCAGTGGGCTTGACCTGTCACCCATACTGCTGCTTATTCTGCTTCAATTTATTAAAATTCTAATTTCAGGCTATGGCTCCGCGCTATAAGTGGCTTTCGAAAAATTAGATTACTATTGGGTTCTTGCGCACGCGCGCTATGGCCACTAGAATTTTCGCTCATCCTGACTGTCAGGGTGCAATATCCTGGCAAACCCTAGGGGGTTTATGGCACATAACTTCCCGACCGATTCGGTGGGCGTCGTCATCCCACAGACCAAACACTTCGACACCCCTCTCGAACTGGAGTGCGGTAAAGCGCTGCCAGAATACGACTTGATCTATGAAACTTACGGCACGCTTAATACAGCCGGGACCAATGCCATTCTCATCTGCCACGCTTTATCGAGCGATCATCACGTGGCCGGCTACCACAGCGAGCGCGACCGTAAACCCGGCTGGTGGGACGCTTATATCGGCCCAGGAAAACCCATCGACACCAATCGCTTCTTCGTGGTGTGCAGCAATAACCTGGGGGGCTGTAAGGGCTCTACCGGCCCCATCAGCATCAACCCGGCCACCGGTAAACATTATGGTCCGGATTTTCCTATTGTTACGGTGGGTGATTGGGCGCGCAGCCAGCGTCGCCTGACCGACGCTTTGGGCATTGAACGCTGGGCCGCCGTGATTGGCGGCAGTTTGGGCGGTATGCAGGTAATGCAGTGGGCCATCGCGCACAGTGACCGGATGCGCCACGCTATTATCATAGCCGCCGCGCCAAAACTATCCGCGCAAAATATCGCCTTTAACGAAGTGGCGCGCCAGGCGATCATGTCCGACCCTGATTTTCACTCCGGCCGCTACTACGATTTTGGCGTGATACCGCGACGCGGCCTGATGCTGGCGCGTATGGTGGGGCATATCACCTACCTTTCGGAAAACTCCATGCGTGATAAATTTGGCCGCGAACTGCGCGAAGGTAAGCTGAATTTCGGGTTTGATACGGAGTTTCAAGTCGAGAGCTATCTGCGCTATCAAGGTCGTGCCTTTGTTGACCGTTTCGATGCCAATAGCTATCTGCTGATGACTAAGGCACTGGATTATTTTGATCCGGCCCAGCAATACGAAAACGACTTGGCCAAAGCCTTTGCCGGCAGTTCTGCCAAGTTTCTTGTCATCTCCTTTCGCGGTGACTGGCGGTTCTCCTCCGCCCGCGCCAAAGAAATTGTCGACGCCTTGATCGAGGCCGAAAAAGACCTCAGCTACGGCGATATCGAATCCAACTCGGGGCATGACGACTTTTTGATGCCCATTCCGGAATATTGGGATTTGCTAAGCGCTTACATGGATCGAATTGCCATGGAGGTCTGCTGATGGAACTGCGCCCTGATCTTGCCATTATTGCCGACTGGATACGGCCCGGCTCCCGCGTCCTTGACTTAGGCTGTGGTGATGGCACTTTGCTGAGTTATTTGCAGAAGAAACTAAACGTCGTCGGCTACGGGCTGGATATTGATCCAGCCAATGTGTGCGCTGCATTAAAGACCGGTGTCAACGTCATTCAGATGGACCTGGATCGGGAAAGCCTGGAGTTCTTCGAAACCGCCTCTTTTGATTACGTGGTGATGAGCCAGGCCCTGCAGGCTGTTCGTTATCCCGATTACATGCTCGCAGAAATGCTGCGTATTGGTAACGAAGGCATCCTCACCTTTCCCAACTTTGGCCATTGGCGCTGTCGCTGGCAGCTGAGCCTGAAGGGTCGCATGCCGGTGAGCGATCATCTTTCGGCTGAATGGTACAATACCGCCAACATTCATTTATGTACGGTGACCGATTTTGAGACGCTCTGCCAGGAACGAGGCTACGAAATTCTCGGCCGCCGCGTCGTCGACAAGTATCATCGTAATAGCTGGTTTATGCAGCTGGCGCCGAATCTGCTGGGCGAAATTGCCCTCTACAGCCTTAGAGACAGCCGGCGCTCGCCGATAATTTAAACAATTAACGAGGCTGCCTGAATAATTCGGTATAGCTCGGTTATACTGGACGAGGTAATCTGCTCCAGTGTTCGCCCAACAGGCCGTCTAGGTTGGGGTTAGATTACCTAAATAATCAGTCACAACTACCCGGAGGTAACGCCATGACTCCCCTTGTGAGGCCACCGTCGTCCCGCACGTTAGCTATGGGCCTACTTGCTCTGTCCAGCTTTTTTCTCGCTACCGCTCCGGTGAACGCCGAACAGTCGCAAGAGATTGGCGACTACGTAGTGCACTACAACGCCATGAACACGGACACGCTATCTGCAGAAATTGCGCGTCAGTACAACATAGGACGCAGCAAGAATCGCGGCATGGTTAGCCTGACCATCCTCAAGAAACAACCCGGGGTAGCCGGAAAACCCGTCACCGCCAAAGTCACCGCCAAATCAACCGATTTGACCGGTAAACAGCAAGTCCTATCCATGCGGGAAGTAAAAGACGCCGATGCAATTTACTATCTGAGTGAATTTACGATCACCCACAAAGAAATTTTGAATTTTGAGGTATTGGTCTCGCCCGAGAATTCAGCTCAAACCCACGAGATCAAGTTCAAGCAAGAATTTTATACTCGTTAACAGCTACGCCAGGCTGAATCAGCCTGGCTGTTTCACGGCAGGTTCTATCAATTCATGAGAAAGCGCCACTGGTAGCGCCCGTCTTTGAATTCCGAAAAATAGCTACCCAATTGATTATGCGTAACCGGTTCGCCGGTATCGTCTTCTTCCAGATTTTTTTCTGCGACGTAGGTCTGATGCTCCGTATCCTCGACGAGGATGCGATACCAAGGCTGATCTTTGGGTGGACGACTTTGTGTCATCTGCTGATACCACTCGTCACTTAGACGAAACTCTGGATCCACATCAACGATAACGCCGCGATAATCAAACAAACGATGATGTACCAACTGCCCAACCCCGAACTTGGCCTGTTTTGTCATATTCATTCTAGATAGCCTCTACGGTCTGTTAACATCCCCTATGCGCTATTTCGGCAGCTCTGGACAAAAGTTAACGGGCTATTTAAAAATTATTTTTTTGCCATGCGCCTTTAGAGATTAAGCATAAAATATGCCAAAAATACCGGCAGTCAGACTTCTTTGAAGCGCGCAATAAGCTGAACTACGTTGCAGGGTTTATGCCGTTGATCTAGCTGTTCCTTGAGAATTTTATCCCAAGCGGTTCGGCATGCATTAGTCGAGCCGGGCAAGCAAAATACCACCGTACCGTTAGCAACGCCGGCCAGAGCGCGGGACTCCATGGTAGAGGTGCCAATTTCGGTGTAGGAAATCGATCTAAATAACTCACCAAAGCCGACAATGTGTTTGTCGAATAGCGGGCTGATTGCCTCTGGCGTGCGATCACGGCCGGTCAACCCGGTTCCGCCTGTGGTAATAACGGCTTCGATGCCGGGCTCGGCAATCCAGTGCGCAACCAGAGCGCGAATCCGATACATGTCATCGGGCAACAGAGCTCGCTCTGCCAATTGGTGACCGGCTTCTGTCAAACGCTGAACCAGCGTATCGCCAGAGCCGTCCGTCTCCAGAGTACGGGTGTCAGAAATGGTCAGAATTGCCATATTAAGGGCACGAAATTCTCTTTCTGCTTTCATCAAAACTCCTTAAAACTCCTTGTTTGACAGGGCACTCGTGGCGCCTTAAATCTTGCTGACTTCTGTTGAGATTGTGGGGCAAAGGTGATCGAAAACACCCAGTCTCAGCGCAGTAATCTGGCCATGAAAAAAATGCCCTGCGCCGGGAAACCGTAACAGCTGCGGCGGATTAGCCAAACGATCAAGCCAGGCCAATGCTTGATCTATGGGGATAATCTCGTCGGCATCGGCCAAAATAAACAGCCAAGGGCAGGGCACATTGGGTTGTTCATCGCCAGCCAAATAAGCAACCGGCATAGCCACCGTTACCAAATGCGCCAAGGGCTGTCTTTGCGCCACACACAAGGCGATGTAGGCGCCAAAAGAAAAACCCCCAAGATAGATCTGTGCGGCGGGCCAGCGGGTACGGGCCCAATCGATAACGGCTAAGCAGTCCTCCACCTCGCCGACACCTCGATCATGGGCACCTTCGCTCTCCCCAACGCCGCGAAAATTAAAGCGCACGGCGGGCATACCCAGGTCGTTAAAAGCACGGGCCAGAGTAAAGGCAACTTTGTTCCCCATGTTGCCGCCGTAAAGCGGGTGGGGATGACAAACAACCGCCACCGCCTTTGGGCGCGCATCCTGAACAAAAAACCCAGGCGGCCAATCCAC
>Ga0255310_10000382_pt1 | contig 10215 bp, 7 predicted proteins | sample EtOH1_T0_E1_meta_FD_201359 | JGI IMG/M metagenome (GOLD analysis project Ga0255310, IMG submission 201359) | Sandy soil microbial communities from University of British Columbia, Vancouver, Canada - EtOH1_T0_E1 | ecosystem: Engineered > Artificial ecosystem > Sand microcosm > Unclassified ...
ATTGGCACGTTCGGGTGCACAAAGAGGCCGGAAGGTACACCTGGGATCGACGAGGTGGCCTAGGGCGGGTCGACGTGACTAAGTACCTCCTTGCCTAATTTCAATTTGGGATTTGCGATTGTGACCGGACAAACTGGGTCGTCACCAATCGAAAATCGCAAATTGCAAATCACGCATCACGCGGCTTCACGGTTTCTTCCGCTTTTGCCTCTCTTTCTCTTTTTCTCTTTCTTTCTCCAACTCGCGCTGCTTACGCTGCTCCGCCTCGACCTCGAGTAGCGAAGGGGGAGCCGCGGCAAAAGTCAGTTCTTCCCGGTAGGTCGCGAACACGGGTTTTGCGTTCAGAAGAGCAGGCGAGAACTTGTACTGTCGAAAGGCATCGACCGCTCGCTCATCTATCACCGGGTCCAGCGACCTCAGCACGCGGATGTTGATGATCTTACCCTCGGGCGTTACCACTCCGCCTAACAAGACAGCGCCCCTGACGCTCCGCCCGGACTCAAACTGCGGTGCTACCCGCTCGATCGGAATAGGCGGAGTGAAGCGGTCGCTCTGGTTGATCTGAATCGGGCCTCCATATTCATCAACCGGGCGGGACAACTCGCCCGGCCGGTTCCGGAGGTTTGCGACCGGTACGATTTCGGGAGTGACCGAAACCAGCAACGTTCGCTCGATGGGCACGCTTTCCTGACGTCCGCCCCCGCCAACGAAGTACTTTACGCCGAACATCCCTTTTCCGCCGCGCAGCATAACCGTTTCGAAGTTCCCAAACTCCACACCCTTCGCGTCAAGCAGCGGTTCGTTTGCGTAGCGCACTCGAAGATCAAGCTTCAAAAAGCCGCGCACCATGTCGCGGGGCGTAACTGTGAAGACCATATACTCCGGACCCAGCAGAACCGCGTCATTGAAAGTCTCGCCGTTGCGCAAACCAACCGAGCGAACGTGACGTACGACTATCTCCTGAAGCTTGTGCTTGTCTTTCACGTAAGCGATTTCTTCTTCGGAGCTCGAGTAAGTGTCCGATAGTCGCGTTACGTGTTCCATCGAGGGCGACCGAGCGGCGTCGTACTGGTAGACGGCAAAGGTCAGGTTCGCCGCGTATTCGCGACCCCCGGACCGCACGCCACCCGCCCCGCTTTGTGCGAGTGCGGTTATGCCGAGGATGGGCGACAGCAGAGTAAGCACCACGAAAAAGCACGGAGCCAATCGATAACCTCTGCGTCGCACAGCGTCCTCCGCGGTTTGTCTCTTCGAGAACGTCATAGTCATTCACTCCTTCCGCGCTCAGCGATCATCAGCCGGTACGCATCGCTCTTGCTGATACCGCGCTGGCGGGCAATCCGTTTCAGTGCGCTCTTCTGGTTGAGCCCGTCGGCATTGATCAGCCGCTCCATCTCTTCAGTTATTGAAGACATCTGCTCTCCCGCGGGTTGCCTTGCTTGACCTTGAAGCGGAGGACCGATCAGCAGGACGATCTCGCCGCGAGCCGCCCCTTCGGGCAGTTCCAGTTGAGAGAGCGAACCGCGCACAAACTCTTCGTGAAGTTTCGTGAGCTCGCGCGCTACGACGCACTCGCGGTTGCCGAACGCCTCGCGAGCATCCGCGATCGTCTCTTTGATCCGGTGCGGGGCCTCGTAGAAGACAAGCGTTGACTTGATCTCCGCAAGCTCCTCGAGCCGCGCCCTTCGTGCCGCGCGCCTCGAAGGCAGGAATCCATAGAAAGCGAACTCACCGGGGAGCCCGGACGCCGACACTGCCGTGATCAACGCCGACGGACCAGGAATCGGCACAACCGGAATCCTCCGATCGATCGCCTCACGAACAATGTGAAAGCCGGGGTCAGATATCACCGGCGTTCCCGCATCGGATACGAGCGCGATGTTCAAACCCGCTTCAAGTTTCTTTATGAGTTCGGCAGTGCGCTCTCGTTCGTTATGTTCGTGATAGCTGACAGTCGACGTCGAGATTTGATAATGCGCGAGAAGTTTGCGTGTATGGCGGGTGTCTTCACAGGCAACGAGGTCGGCTTCCTTGAGGACACGCAACGCACGAAGGGTGATGTCTTCGAGGTTGCCTATCGGCGTCGCGACGATGAAGAGTGTGCCAGCCATTTACATCGAGGGCAGTGAAAGTCGGATCAAACGGAGTTTAGTCCAATCGAGCCCTGAGCAGTATAATGCACGGGTCCGACACTGGAGCGCCATAGCCTGACCTGACGTCGACAATGATGAGATGACGCAATACTTCCCTAATCCCAGCCTAACCCCAGTTTCGTTGGCTTCTTAGAGCGACTGCCGCGGATCTAGAAGCGCTTGACTCAGCTTCTTTCTCGGGTCGGTCCGGATATCCGTGATAGAATAACGCCTGAGGTTAGACTCAATGAGCAAGATTTTGACCTTCGAGATTTCTGAGGAGCTTTACCAGTCGTTCGACCACATCGCTCGACGTGATGGTAAGACTACCGAACAGGTCGCCCTGGAGTATCTGGCTCGAAGGGCGTCAGAGCGGCGTCCCAAGCTGAGCAAGGAAGAACGCCAGGCGGCGCAAGAGCGCTTTCGCCGTCACATCGGCGCCGCCAGCCTCGGACATCCGACCGGCGCCGATAACGAAAGTATTGATCGTGACCTCGCGCGCGAATACGCGGACACCCACGAGGAGACCGTGTAGTGCTGCTCGACACGTCAGGCCTTCTTTGCCTGCATCACCGGGACGAACCGCTGCACGACGAAGCAACTTCGTTCTTCGAAGCCGCATGGTTCAAGCTCACTCACAGCTACGTTCTCGCCGAATTCGTTGCGCTCGCCGAGACTCACTCGCTCTGCGATGCGGTCAGCTTTCTGCTGATGCGCGAGGGTGCAATCACTGAGGCGCTCACAACCGACCGTCATTTCGAGCAAGAGGGATTTGTTCGACTGCTAAAGCCGTGAACGCTAATAAATGTAATCCGCGCTCTGCGAATGGGTCCTACTACGACCCGTGCCCGGATATTGATAAGTTTGACACTCAATCCTCTCTACACTATAGTGTGCCAGGACTTGATCATAACCCTATTATGTTGTGGTCGGCATCGCCGGCCACGGAGCGGTAAATGTTTAGACTCGAGAAACTTGAGATAAGCGGCTTCAAGTCTTTTGCCGACCGGACTTCCCTTGTTTTCGGCGAAGGCATAACAGGAGTCGTCGGCCCCAACGGCTGCGGCAAGAGCAATATCGCCGAGGCGATCTCCTGGGTCCTGGGTGAACAGTCCGCCAAGAACCTTCGCGGCGGGAAGATGGAAGACGTGATCTTCAACGGCACGCGCGATCGCAAGCCTACCGGGATGGCGGAGGTGCTGCTGACTCTGATTGCCATCGAAGACATCGCTTCTCGAGACAGCGAGGACGACGAGCAGGAATACGACGACGCGCTCACCAACGCGGAACACGCCGCCGACGCCGCGCGCTCACTTGTTCAAGAGTTGGCTCCGCCGGCGCCTGAAGGGGAGGCCCGGGAATCGCCGTCTTCGCCTGAAGGTCTTGATCAAGGCGCGTCAATGCCGGACCCCGCCGACCGCGCTAATCACGACGCCGGACAACCCCTCACCGGTTCCGAGGGGGCAAGCGCTGAACAGCAAGATAACACGCAGAATCTCACCGCATCGAGCCGTGATCTTGCGAACGAGGATCCGTTATCCGCCGCTGGCGACGAGTCGATCGGTGATTTGTCGGCGAGCGTCAACAGCGACCAACCACCTGCGCGGCTCGAAGCCGAGAGCGATGTCGCGACCGAACCCGGAATCGAAAACGAAAAGCCCAAACCGGCCGAGCGAAAGCGGACGCGTCATCCGCGCAAGCGCCGGACGATCGCGATTTCTGCCGGCGAGCGCATAACGGTTGGCCGCCGCCTGTATCGCACCGGTGACAGCGACTATCTGATGAACGGCCGGGCGTGCCTGCTGCGTGATATCCAGGATCTATTCGCGGGCACCGGTCTGGGGGGGGCTCACTACGCAATCATCGAGCAGGGCCGGATCGGTCAGATCCTCTCGTCCAAGCCGCTCGACCGGCGCGGGCTCATCGAAGAAGCCGCGGGGATTACCAAGTTCAAATCGCGAAAGCGCGCGACCGAACTGAAGCTCGAATCGGCAAAACAGAATCTTACAAGACTCAACGACATCATCAGCGAAGTCGAACGCCAGGTTAACAGCCTCAAGCGTCAGGCGCAGAAGGCGCGCCGCTACCGGCGGTTGCGCGAAGAGATGCGCTCGCTGCAAAAGGTGATATTTACCGCCGATTACTACCGCTTGAACGAAGCGATCCAGCGAGTTGCCAGAGAGCTTGAAGAAGCGGGTCGCAATCAGACCGAACTGGACGCCAGGCTATCAGAGCTCGAGAGCGAAAACAGGGCTGCGTCGGCCCAGGCGCGCACGGCAGAAGATCATCTGGCGGAGTTGCGCGAGCGCGCGGCGGCCGTTGAGCTCGAGGCTGATCGAGCCCGCAATCGTCGAAACTTCGAGGAGCAGCAGATCAAGGAACTGGCCGCGCGCATCGAGGAGCTTGATCGCGATCAGCAGTTGCTGGATGAACGGCTCACGCTGCTTGATTCGGAAGCCCAGCGGCGAACGGCCAGCCTTCAGTCGCTTGAAACCGAGGTTGCCGCCGAGCAGGCCGATCTGCTCGCACGCGAAAGCTCACATCACGAAGAACTGAGCCGGCTGCGAGGCGCCGAAAACGAGATCGAGCAGATGCGCCAGCGCATGCTCACTGAGATCGGCATGACCGAGCGCCTTCGCAACCTGAGCTCCAATCTTGAAGACGCGCTCCGACGCCTGGAGTTGAAGCAAGTAAACCTGGCCAATGAACTCGAGCGAGCGACTGCGCGGCGCGATGAGGCCTCTATCGAATTCAGCCGCGTGGGCGGTGAGGTCGAGGGAGACGCCGCGCTACTTGCCGACCTGAGCGCTGGAATTGCCGGCCGCGCGTCGGATCTCGATGCGCTTCGAAATCAAGCGTCCACATTACGGTCCCAGCTTGATGGCGTGCACGCCAGGCGCGACGCCGCTGCGCACAGGCTGAAATCGCTTGAAGACCTGGACGCGCATCACGCGTATTATTCGGACGCGGTGCAGCACGTGCTCTCGCGTGAGCAGGCCATTCGCATAAACGCGCTCGGGACGCTGGCGGATTTTGTCGAGGTCGAGCCTCAATACGAGCCTCTGATCGAGAGCCTGTTCGCGCGCGAGCTTCAAAGCGTGCTGGTGCCTACAATCGATGACGCGCTTGCCGGAGTTGACTACATCAAGAATGAAGGATTGGGACGCGGCGCCTTCCTGGTTGTAGGGCTCCACGGAGGCGAAGGCGATCCCGAAGGCGAGCAGGGAAGAGGCGACGACGGCGAAAGCCTGGGAGGCGGCGACGGGGCGCCACTGCCTGACAGCGCGATCGAGAACTGGTTGGTAGCTACCGATGCTGAGCGCGAAGCCTTGCGGTCATACCCCGAGTACGTCCCCGAGGACCGGCAACTGCCGCCGGCGAGTCTGTCGTCAATTGACGCGATCGTGATCCAGCTAAACGCTGATAACCATCCGCTGCTCTCTGATTCTCACGTTGAAGCGGCGCCGGAATCAGACGACCGGGCGGCCGCCAGGCAGTTTGACGAAGAGGCGACAGCCCACGCCTCGCGGTTTCAACTCGATGTGCTGCGCGCGATCGATCTGCTTGGCATAAGACCCGCGATCAAGACGGTCGTCGAACGCGCGTTTCCTGAAAAGTGCGCGGCCGCGGTTGTACCCGACATCGAATCCGCGCTTCATCAATCAATCGAGAACGCGTCATTGATATATGTGACCTATGACGGCGAGCAGGTCGTTAACGGCAGGCTGATTGTAACGGGCGCGCAGGCAGGGCAGAAGGGGACATCGCTTCTGGGCCTGAAGCGCGAGATCAAGGAGCTTCGAGAGCAGAGCGCGAGTGGCGCCGACGAAGAGCAGCGAATGTCCCGGGAGATGGGCGCGGCCGAGGAGCGATTACGCATCGTAGAAGCAGAGGCGGCGTCGCTCGACCAGCAGCTTCGCGAGCACGAGAAGTCGGCTGCCGCGCGGACATCGCATCTGGAAGGGCTGTCGCGCGATCTTGAACGGGCGGCGCAACACGTCCGGGTCGTTGAAGCCGAGCTGGGACAGGCCGCGGCGGAGCGAGCGGAACTCGAGCCTCGGATTGAGGAGCTGGGGGCGCAACTTGGAGCTGCGGAAGCGTCGAGCAAGGCTGTGCAACAATCACTCGACGAAGCAGGATCGCGGTTCGTGGAAATGCGCGCGCACGTCGAGGAACTATCGGAACAAGTCTCCGCCGTCCGCGCGTCCGTTGCCGCGCGCGCAGAGCGGTTGCACGCGGCCAGGGCCGAGGTGCGGCGGACGGAAACCGAAGCCGAGGAGTTGCGATCGCGGCTCAATCGAAACCGGTTGGAGTTGTACGACAGTCACGGGCGCACTGACGTGCTGACAACGTCGCTGGAAGAAAGCGCCGGCGCCGCGCTTCGACTGGAAGCCGATCGCGAGTCGCTTACCGAACTGATCAACGCCGGCAGCGAGGAGCTTGCATCTGCGAGGTCTCGAAGCGATGAGCTCGAGAGGGTGCTCGGTGAGTTGAGACAGGCCGCAGCCGCGGCGCACGATCGCAGAGGGCAGATCGAAGTCGAACGCGCGCGGATCGAATCTGAGGCTGAGCACCTGACGAAGACGTGTTTTTCGGAACTCGCGATGTCGCTCGAAGATGTTGTGACCAGTGTTGAGCTGACGAAGCAGACGTCAGAAGTCAGAGATCAGAGGTCAGAAGTCAGAGGCCAGGCGTCAGATCAGGAATCAGACGTTGAACAACAGACTCCCGGCCAGCCGCCGACATCCGATCTGACCTCTGACCTCCGACCTCTGACCTCTGACATCGAGGCGGCGCGCGTCCGGCTTGACGAGCTGCGGGTGAAGGTCGACGAGATGGGGCCGGTCAACATGATGGCGCTCGAGGAGCTTGAAGAAGCGGACGAGCGGTTCCGTTTCCTCACCGAGCAGCGGCGCGACATACTCGACTCGATCAAGATGACCGAGGAGGCGCTTACGGAAATCAAGCGGCGCTCGCGTGAACGGTTCCGCCACGCATTCACTCAAATCAACGAGAACTTCCAACGAATGTTCGTCGAGTTGTTTGGCGGCGGCCGCGGCGAGATGATGCTGATCGATGAAGACGATATTCTCGAGTCTGGCATCGATCTGATCGCGCAGCCGCCGGGCAAGCGATTGCAGAATGTGCTTCTGTTGTCGGGCGGCGAAAAGGCGATGGCGGCGATCGCGCTGGTCCTTGCGATCTTCGAGTATCGGCCCTCGCCCTTCTGCATACTCGACGAAGTCGATGCGCCGCTCGACGAGGTGAACGTCGGCCGGTTCGCCGGCAAGGTGATCGAGATGAGCAGCGGCACGCAGTTCCTGGTGATCACTCATAACAAGCGAACGATGGAAGCCGCCCGCGCGTTGTACGGCGTCACGATGGAAGAACCGGGCGTGTCGAAGCTGGTTTCCGTGAAGTTCGAGTAAACCTCTAACAAACAGGGATGGACAGGATAACCGGGATAGACTTTAATTATCCTTGTTTATCCTGACCATCCCTGATTCAGTTTGTGACGACTCATGCGTTTGAACAGGATCACCTTGATTCTCTTGGTTCTGCTGCTGGCGGCGACGTGCGGTTTTGCGCATCAGAAGCCGCCGAGCACAGACGGAGCGGCCGCCGCCGGTGGAATGACTTTCAGCTACAAGTTCGAGAACCCCCGTTTCCTCCTTCGGGTGATCGAGATCGACGTTTCCGCGAACGGGGCGGGCGAGTTGAGATTCACTCGCGGAGAGTCTGATGAAGTGCTCGATTGCAAGGTCAAACTCCTGCCGGCGACGATAGCGCGCATACGCAACCTGATTGAAGTGTCGGCTTTTCTCGATTCAAAGACTGAGTATCAGGACAAGACGGACATGTCGCACCTGGGCTGGATAACCCTCGGCGCGAAGCAAGGCGCCCGCGAGCGCAAGGTTCGATTTAACTACACCATAAACCCGCAGATGGAGGAGCTGGGGAAGATCTTTCGCGGCATCGCGACACAGGAGATATCGCTTTTTGATATCGACAACGCTCAGCGCTATCAGCCACTCGATCTGCCTAAACAGCTTGAGATCCTCGAGAATGATTTGAAGCTCGCGTGGATAGCCGAGCCTGAGCGAGTGCTGGACCCATTGAATGAGATCGCCGGCGACGACACCCAGCCGTTGATCGCTCGCAATCACGCGAAGCGAATCATCGAGGCGATTAAGAAAGGGAAGTTCAAATCGCCGGTAAAGAAATAACAGAGCCCGTAGTCAGGGTCCGTAGGCAGTCGTCAGTCTGTTGCGGGTTATGACCACGGACCACTGCCTTAGGACTACCGGCGACGAACTACTGAGTCTCCAGACCTGTGCTTCTGTTGCGAGTTCTGACCGCGGACCACTGCCTAAGGATTACTGACTACGGACTACTAACTCTTCGATGTTCATTCCTCCCGGAGACACTATCCACGAAAGCCTGGCGACGAGCTACGTGCACGTAGACGCGCTTGTAGCCGATCTTTGTGAAGGGGGCTTCTCGGGTTTCGTCGAGGTCGTGCTGCGCGATACCGATAGTTTCATAGTCATCGCGAGTGGCAAGGTGGCCGCCGTTGTTGATAAGCGCGGCGATCCCGCGAGAAGCGGTGAAACCATCAACTACACTCGGTCGACGGTCGAGCAGATTGCGGAGCGTTCGCGCCGCGAACGAGGACGCGTTTCGATCTACAGTTATCCGGCGACAACGGCAGACGCCGTCGCCGGGCGCGTGAACGCTAAGGTGCTGTACGTGGGTCTGAGCACCGAGTTTACGGATCTCGAAAAAATGATCAATAAGCTCCTTAGGGAGCGGGATCGCGAGTGGTTCATCGAGATCAATGGCGAAGGGTTACCGGGCGCTCTGATTCATATGCGTGATGACACCTGCCGAATAATCACCTCGACAGGTGACGCGGATTCGGGGGCGCTGCACCTGGCCGGTAATCCGGTGCTCGGCCGCCTGATCTACGAATGCAACCGGGCGCGCGGTACATTCGATGTGTGCTTCACGCAAGCGGATGCGGAGACGGTTGCCGAGCCCCAGTCGATCGCTCCTGAGCAGATATCCGCGTCGCCTTCAGTGAACGCAATAGTGGCGGAAGCGCCCGCCGAATCAAACCTGGCCCGTTCTCAATATGCGGCGTCCGAACCGCTCGCTTCGAAGGAATCTCCGGCCGGCTCGGTGCGAGAGGCCGAAAGGCCGGTGCTGCCGGAGCTTGGCGAGGAACAGCTCGAAAGCTCCGGTAGTGCAGTTTCGGCCGCTGCGGCGGGGCAGTCCAACCTCGCACCGCAGGCAGAAATCTCAACGCCGGGTCTAACACAGGACTTGATCGAACGGCGAGACGCAGACCTGTCGCTCGTGAGGGGTGAGCTTCCGCCCGCTAGCCCCGATGCGGAAGCGATGGCCGAGACCAAGCGGCTGATGGGAGAGATATCCCGAGCGATCGAAGGAGCGGCTCAAGCGGTCGGCCGGCCCGATAGCTTCTCGATGTCCCTGCGCGCGGGGCAAATCAAGATTGCGGACCGTTTCCCCTTCCTCGATCCATTTGCGGGAGAGTTCGAATACCTGGCGGGTGAAATCGTTTTCGTGGGACGGGCAACCGCTGAAGAGTTTGTGGAAGGCCTAACCGAAGCGCTCAAGCTGGCGATCGGAGCAGTGGCGCGCTCGACTGCGTACGCCGACAGGTTCCGCTCTTACGTCACTGAGGACTTGCACACGCTGCTTGCGCGCGAACGAACAGAGTTTGAGAAGTTCGGTCTGGAACAAGTGATTGCACAGCTACTGACGGTCGACCGATGGCGGACCGACGACCGGTGACCGCCGGCGGTTCGGCGGTCATCGGCCGGTGCGACAGCGGTCGTCGGTCAACACGCGTGTTGCCTCTTCAAATGCCTCCCGCTCATCTCCAAATCGATTGATCCAATCCACGCCCGGCCAGGAGCGCCACCAACTGAGCTGCCGTTTGGCATAGTGACGCGTGTCCAGCTTCATCTGATTTGCCGCGTCGTCGCGAGTTCGTTTGCCTTGCAGGTATTCCACAACGCGGCGATACCCGTGCGCTTGAAATGCCTTTGCCGCCGCC
>Ga0255310_10000383_pt1 | contig 10203 bp, 8 predicted proteins | sample EtOH1_T0_E1_meta_FD_201359 | JGI IMG/M metagenome (GOLD analysis project Ga0255310, IMG submission 201359) | Sandy soil microbial communities from University of British Columbia, Vancouver, Canada - EtOH1_T0_E1 | ecosystem: Engineered > Artificial ecosystem > Sand microcosm > Unclassified ...
TCGGCTCTATATCGGTCGTCGGCCCTGGATGACCCGGATCAGGACCACCGCGATCGCGATGAGCAGCAAGAGATGGATGAACCCGCCGAGCGTGTAAGAACTGACCATGCCGACCGCCCAGAGCACCAGCAGGATCACGAAGATCGTCCACAGCATGTGCGTCGCCCTCCTGTGTACCGCGAGTAGGAATTCTCGATCTCGTCCGTGCGGGCCTAGTACGCACGGCACGTGCCACCGGCACGTGGTTGGCGGAAGTGCGCGATTCCGCATCGCAGAAGGGGGGTCACGGGACGCGAGCGGCAGAGCTTCGCCCGGCGGCCGGTCAGGATTACCGAGTAGAACGGTTCCGGCCGCGGGTCCTCGGCGCCACGTGGCACGCCGCTTGCCCGATTCGAGGGCATGAGAACCCCACGTCCGTTGCAGGCGGTGAAGCTTCTGCCGATGGCGGCACGAGCGGCGATCGGGCTGACGCGCGCGACGACGACGGCGCTGGGCGCCCTCGTCCTCGTGACGAGCCTGGTGCCCGTGTTCGCGGTGTGCATGGCCGCGCTCGCCGCGCGGCCGCTCGATCGCGGACGACCTAGCGGGTCGCCGGGCCCAGCCCGAGAATCCGCCTGATCCCGGCGAGCGGGATCGCGACCCACCCGGGCCGGTTGTCGAGCTCGTAGCGGAGCTCGTAGAGCGCCTTCTGCAGCTCGAAGGGGGCGCAGGCGGCGCCGAGCGCCTCGGTGGTCGCGGGGGCGAGCGGCACCGGGCTCTTCGCCACCGCGCCCAGGTAGCCGTCGAGGAAGGCGTGGCGGGCCTGCGCCTCCCAGGCGGTGAGGGCGACGAGCGCGGCCGCCTGTTCGGCCTCCGGGCGGCGGAGCGCGACCGCATGCGCCGCGTAGTCGAGCGACCGGAGCATGCCCGCGACGTCGCGCAGGGCGGGCTGCTTCCGGCGGCGCTCCGCGAGCGGGCGCGCCGGCTCGCCCTCGAAGTCGATGATCACGAAGCCATCCGGCGTCTTGAGCACCTGGCCGAGATGGTAGTCGCCGTGGACGCGGATCTTCGCGGTCGCGCCCGCGAGGCCGTCGAGCGCCGCGAGCGCGCGCGCCGCCGCGTCCGCCGCCCGCGCGTCTCCGGATCGCTCGCGCACGTCGGAGGCGGCCAGCTCGCCCGCGATCTCGCTGGCCCACCGCGCAGTGTCGTCGAGGCCGACGGGCTCGGGCCGGAAATCGGCGTCGCGGTCTTCGGAGGCCAGCGCCACGTGCAGGCCTCCGGTGATCGCGCCCAGCGCGCGGACGTCGTCGAGGAGCGGGTCGGGCCGGCGCTCGATCTCCGCGCCGCGGCCCCCGAGGGCCGAGAGGACGTGCGTCCACCCGTCTCCGGTGTTCGGCACGAACTCCTGCAGGACCGCGAGCGTCGAGGATTGCCCGGCGCGCGAGTACTCCACCCAGCCCGCGAGCCGCGGCACGTGGCGGAAGGCGGTCCGGGTGGTGAGGAAGCGCGTGATCTCGAGATCCGGGTTGAGGCCGGGCTGGGGCCGGCGCAGCGACTTGAGGACGAGATCGGCCACCACCACGGAGGTATTGCTCTGCTCGCCGATGAGACGCCGGACGGCCAGCGCGTCCGGGTCGCGCGGGAACACCCAGCCCGGAGTGGGGAGGAAGGCGAAGCGTCCGCGGAGGCCGTCGAGCGAGCGGCCGGCGGCGATGGCCGCGAGGACGCGGCGGCCGAAGCGCGGGTCGTGGTGAGCGTCCACCACCGTCTCCGCGCCGGCGCGCGCGAGGGCGGCCTCCGGCGCGGCCTCGGCCGACACGGTCACCGGGACATAGTACTGGTCGCCGTCCACCGCGATCAGCAGGAGCACGAGCGGGGCGTCACGATCGAGGACCGCCCAGTCGAGCACGTCCACCGCCACGATGCCGCGGGCCTTGGCCGCGAACCAGCGCTGGCGGATCAGGAAGCGCGTGAGATCGGAGCGGCCGGAGCCCGCGAGCCGCGCGACGAGCGCGGCCGGATCAGAGCGGGGCGGCCTCGATGCCATAGAGGGGCTGATCGGGCAGGGGCGGCTGCAGCCGGAACCAGTAATAGCCGTAGGGGGCGAGGCTGATGAAGTAGAGCCCGGAGCCGATGGTGGGGAAGCGGGTGTCGCCCAGCATCTCCACCGGGGTGTGGCCGCGCCAGGCGCGCAGGTCGAGCTCCACCGGCTGGGCCGAGCCGGCGAGGTTGTGGACCGCGATCACCGTCTCTCCCTCGTGCTCGCGGGCGTGGGCGATCACGCTCTCGTTGGCGGGCCGGAGGAAGGTGAGCGTGCCGCGCCCGAAGACGCGGGTCTTCTTGCGCACCGCGATCAGCCGCTTCATCCAGTTGAGCAGCGAGGACGGGGTGCGCTGCTGGGACTCCACGTTGATCGCCTGGTAGCCGTAGACGGTGTCCACGATCAGGGGCAGGTAGAGCCGGGCGGTGTCCGCGCGGGAGAAGCCCGCGTTGCGGTCGCCCGTCCACTGCATCGGGGTACGGACCCCGTTGCGGTCGCCGAGGTAGATGTTATCGCCCATCCCGAGCTCGTCGCCGTAGTAGAGGATCGGGCTGCCCGGCAGGGTGAAGAGCAGGCTCGTGAGCAGCTCGATCTTGCGCCGGTCGTTCTCGAGCAGGGGGGCGAGCCGCCGGCGGATGCCCAGGTTGAGCCGCATGCGGGGGTCGGAGCCGTAGGCGTAGTAGAGATGCCGGCGCTCCTCGTCGCTGACCATCTCGAGTGTCAGCTCGTCGTGGTTGCGCAGGAAGAGGCACCACTGGGCGCTCGCCGGGATCTCGGGGGTATGCACGAAGATGTCGGTGATCGGACGCCGATCCCCGTGGCGGACGGCCAGGAACATGCGCGGCATCAGGGGAAAGTGGAAGGCCATGTGGAACTCGTCGCCGTCGCCGAAGTAGGGGCGGACGTCGGCGGGCCACTGGTTGGCCTCCGCCAGGAGAATGCGCCCCTGGTACTCGCGGTCGATCGTGCCGCGGATCTCCCTCAGGATCTCGTGGGTCTCGGGCAGGTTCTCGCAGTTGGTGCCCTCGCGCTCGATGAGGTAGGGGACCGCGTCGCAGCGGAACCCGTCGAGGCCCTTGTCCAGCCAGAAGCGCATCACGTCGAGCAGCTCGCGGCGGACCTGCGGGTTGTCGAAATTGAGGTCCGGCTGGTGGTGGAAGAAGCGGTGCCAGTAGTACGCCTTGGCCACCGGATCCCACGTCCAGTTGGAGTGCTCGGTGTCGATGAAGATGATCCGGGCGTCCCGGTATCGCTCGTCGGTGTCGCTCCAGACGTAGTAGTCACGGTAGGGGGAGTCGGGCGCGCGGCGGGCCGCCTGGAACCACGGGTGCTGGTCCGAGGTGTGGTTGACCACGAGGTCCGAGATGACCCGCATGCCGTGGCCGTGGGCCGCCTCGAGGAAGCGGTCGAAGTCGTCCATGCTGCCGTAGTCCGGGTGGATCGCGCGATAGTCCGCGACGTCGTAGCCGTCGTCGCGCAGCGGCGAGCGGAAGAAGGGCAGGAGCCAGAGGCAGTCGACGCCCAGCTCCTTGAGGTGCCCGAGCTGGCCGGTGAGGCCGATGAAGTCGCCGATGCCGTCGTCGTTGCCGTCCTTGAAGGCGCGGACGTGCAGCTCGTAGAAGACGGCGTCCTTGTACCAGAGCGGGTCGCGATCGCTCACGCGTAGTAGTCGAAATCGCGCTCGCGCCGGCGCCAGCGCCCGACACGGTAGACGTGCGCGGGGGCGATGCGCGGGTCGAGGGCGACGGTATGGGTGGCGCCCCGGACCAGGCGCCGGTCGCCGTCCAGGAGCTCGTGGAGCTCGTAGGTCTCGTCGGCCGCGATGCCAATCTCGGCGAGCGGGATCTCGAGCGTGGTCTGGTGGGTGGCGAAGGGGTCCAGGTTGACCGCGACCAGGATCACGTTGTCGCGCGCGGGGGTGAGCTTGCCATAGAAGAGCACGTGCGGGCTGTCCGCCGGGAAGAAACGCAGCCCGGCCATCCCGTGCAGCGCCGGGTTCTCGCGCCGGATCGCGTTGAGCCGCGCGATGTAGTCCGAGAGGTTGCCGGGCGCGCTCCAGTCGCGCACCCGGATCTCGTACTTCTCGGACCCGCGGTACTCCTCGGTGCCGGGCAGGGGCGTCGCCTCGCAGAGCTCGTAGCCGCTGTAGATGCCCCACACCGAGGAGAGCGTGGCGGCCAGGGCGGCCCGCATGCGGAAGGCGGGTGGCCCGCCGCGCTGCAGGACCTCGGGGAGGATGTCGGGCGTGTTGACGAAGAAGTTGGCGCGGAAGTACTCGGCCATCTCGGAGCGGGCGAGCTCCTCGAGGTACTCGGTGAGCTCCTCCTTGAAGTTGCGCCAGGTGAAGTAGGTGTAGGACTGGGTGAAGCCGGCCTTGGCGAGCGCGCGCATCACCTTGGGGCGGGTGAAGGCCTCGGAGAGGAAGATCACGCCGGGATCGCGGTCCTGGACCTCCCGGATCAGCCAGGCCCAGAAGTCGAGCGGCTTGGTGTGGGGGTTGTCCACCCGGAAGGTGCGCACGCCCTGGTCGATCCAGAACCGGACCACGCCGAGCAGCGCCGCCCAGAGCGATTCCCACGCGGGGGTCGCGAAGTTGATCGGGTAGATGTCCTGGTATTTCTTGGGCGGGTTCTCCGCATACTTGATGGTGCCGTCGGGCCGCGGGTAGAACCACTCCGGGTGCTCGCGGACCCACGGATGGTCCGGCGAGCACTGGATCGCGAAGTCGAGGGCGATCTCCATGCCGAGGCCCTGCGCGGTCTTCACCAGGCGACGGAAGTCGTCGAGGGTACCGAGCTCCGGATGCACCGCGGTGTGGCCCCCTTCGGGCCCGCCGATGGCCCAGGGGCTGCCCGGATCGCCGGGACCCGCGGTCAGCGCGTTGTCCGGGCCCTTGCGCGCGGTGCGGCCGATCGGGTGGATCGGCGGCAGGTAGACGACGTCGAAGCCCATGCGCCGGATCTCGGGCAGCCGGTCCACGCAGTCGTCGAAGGTGCCGTGGCGGCCGGCGACGCGACCTTGCGAGCGCGGGAACAGCTCGTACCAGGCCGCGAACGCGGCTTCCGGCCGGTCCACCACCAGCTCGAGCTCGCGGTCGTGGCGCGTGAGGTCGGGACGCGGCTGCACGCGCGCCATCACCTGGCGCAGGTCGGGGTCGAGCAGGACGTCGAGGCGGCGGTCGCGCGAGGCCGCCGCCTCGAGCCGCTCGGCCGCGCGCGCCAGCGTCGCCGCGTCGGGGTCCCGCGCGCCCTCGCGCGCCCGCCCCACCATCGCCCCGCCTTCCAGCAGCTCGCTGGTGAGATCGACCTGCCCGCCGGCCAGGCGGCGCCGCATCTCCTCCACCCAGGAGCCGAAGGCGTCGGTCCAGGCCTCCACGGTGTAGCGATAGCGGGTATTGGCCTCGAGATGGAACGAGCCGGCCCAGCCGTCGTTGTCCACGGGTGAGAGCGGCGCCTCGCGCCAGTCGTGGTCGCCCGCGGCGCGGAAGCGGATCGACGCGGCGAGGAGATCGTGCCCTTCCTTGAAGATGTCGGCGGTCACGGTCAGCCGATCGCCCACGACGCGCTTGACCGGATAGCGGCCGTCGTCCACCGCGGGGCGGACGTGCTCGATGACGATGGGGCGCCGGCTCATCGCCACCGGTCCACCAGGTAGGGCTTGTCCTCGTCGAACATGCCGCCGAGCCGGGTCGCGCTCTGCTGCAGCGCGGCGGGCGGGCGGGCGCTGGTCTCGAGGATCACCGACGCGGCGCGGCCCAGGTAGAGCGGGGCCAGCGACTGGGCGGCGTGGCTCCGGTAGACGACGCGCGCGCGATAGGCCAGGAGGAAGTCATAGACCACGCGGGTCCAGAGCCGATCCGGGAAGCGGAATCGCTCGAGCGGCCGATCGCTGAGCTCGAGCACCTCGCCCAGGTTCTCGGGCGCGAGGATGCGTTCCCACACCGGGAGAAGATCGCGCACGCCCTGGACGAAGCCGACCTGCATGCGCTCGGGATCCACCGTCGGCCCGCCCGGCAGCGGCTCGGGCGGCGCACCGAAGGTCAGCACCGGCTCGGACCCGCGGACGTCGAGCCAGTAGTGCTCCGACCGCTCGGCCAGCTCGAACAGGGCGCCGGCCACCCGGCCCACCGTGCGTCCGAGGGGCGCGGGCGGCTGGGCGGCGGCCACGGTGCGGGGGCCCAGCACGGCCTGCCCCACCGTGAAGCCGCGCTCGATCGCGGCGGCGGGCAGCCAGAACTCGAGGCCGTGATGGCCGAGATCCGTCTCCCAGATCGGCTCCGCGAGGAAGGCGTCGGCGGCCGCTCCCGAGCAGGCGAACTCCTCGGCCAGCGGGTGCGCGAGCTGCCGGCCGAAGAGGCTGCGCATCAGCGGCACGACGAGGGCCTGGGTGAGGGTGCCGTCGTAGCGGTAGCGCTGGTAGATCGGCAGCACCAGCCCGACGTCGTCCTTGAGGACCGGGGTGGCGAGGGCCCGGAGCCAGTCCGCGGTGGTGCTGCCGAGATCGGCGTTGAGCATCACGAGCGCGCGGGCCTCGAGCAGCCGGCCCACGGTCAGCATCGTGCGCACCGCCTGGGCCCAGTCGAGCGCGTCGTCCGCGGCGTGGCCGGCGCCCGCCGCGCGGATCACGCGCACGGGCCCCAGGGCGGCGGCCAGCGCGGCGGGCGTCTCCTCGGATGGGGCCTGGTCCACATGCACGACCACCGCGGCCTGTCCCGCGAAGTGCGCCTCGAGGCCCGCGCGCACCGCGCCCCCCACCGCCGCGACGCTGGCGCTCGGCCCCGCGGTCGCCAGGCCCACCACGAGGTCGGCGGAGCCGATCTGCTCGACGGCGGTCCGGACCTCGTCAGCGAGCTCGAGGTGCTCCATCACCGGGTCAGGTGGGCGAGCAGCGCCAGGTAGTCGCTCAGCTGGCGGGTCACGAGGAAATTCCGGCGCACGTGCTCCCGCCCGGCCGCGCCCATGCGGCCGATGAGCTCCGGGCTGCTCAGAAGCTGCCGGATGCGGAACGCGGCGCCCTCCACGGTCTCCACGGTATACCCGGTGACGTTCACGACCATCTGAAATGGGATGCCCCCCGCGATGGTGCCGATCACCGGCTTGCCCTTCCACATCGCGGTGGCCACGTCGATGGTGAAGTCGGCCTTGAGCGGCTTCTGGACGGCGATGGTGGCCGCGCGCTCGAGGGCGTTGAGCTCGGTCTGGGGGTCCGGGGGCAGGATGATCACCGCGATGTCGGGATCCTGGCCGGCCGCCTCCTGCACGTCGGCGAGGACGTCCCCGCCCGGCGCGGGGGGCGGGCCGGCCAGCACGAGGCGGACGTCGTGGTGCTTCTTGACGAGCCGGTAGGCGTTGATCACCCCGAGGGGGTCGTGCTGGCGCTCGAACGGCCCCACCTGGAGCAGGATCGGCTTGTCCCGCGGGATCCGGAGGCGGTCCATCTGGGCGGCCTGCTCGGCGCGGGTCATCTCGCGGTTGCGCTCGGAGAGCGGATCGATGGACGGATAGACCACGAAGCGGGGAACCGACAGCGGTGTCGCGAACCGGGCGAGGGAGAAGACGGCGGCGTCGTAGCGCTGGGCGATCGGTCGCAGCGCGGTCCAGACCTGCGGCTGGGCGGAGGAGAGGTCCTGGTGGCAGCGCCACACCCAGCGTCCCGCGGCGCCGCGCTGCTCGACGAGACCGAGGGGGGTGGCGTCGTGGACCATCACGAGATCGGCGTCGAGCCGGAGCCGGCGCCCGTTCTCGGCCGCGGTCTCGCGCAGGCGGGTCAGCATGGCGTCCGTGATGACCTGCTCGGTGCCCTCGAGCGCCCGGCTCACCGCGCGCCCGACCTGGTCGAAGTCGGCGGTGCCGATCGTGATCTCCCAGGTCGTCTCCACGCCCAGGTCGTTCATGATCGGCACGAGCCGGTTCAGCACCTCCACCCCCGCGCCCCCGTAGCGCGAGGCGCTGACGTGCACGAAGCGCTTCCCGCGCAGGCGCTCGCCGAGGCGCATCAGGATGTCGACCGCGCCGCGCGGGGCGACCTGGCGGTAGTCGTCGAGCTTGAGCAGCGAGCTCGCGCCCATCAGGCGTCTCCGTCCGCGATAGCGTCGGACAGGATCGTGAGGTGGCGGTCGCGGATCCGCTCGAGGCTGCCCGCGTACGGGTCGATGTGGGCCAGCCGCTCGGCCACGTCGGGCCGGCCGAGCGCGCCCCCGACCCATTCCGCGAAATCACCGCGCCCGCGGCCGGCGCGGTAGCGCGCCTCGATCGTGTGGTAGAAGAGCGCGCTCACGTCCACCTCGACCAGCGCGTCGCGGAGCTCGGCGAGGGTCCGGGCCTGGTGGCCGGTGGGCACCGGGACGAGGTGCATCTGGAAGAAGCGGAAGCGCTTGCCCTGGGTGCGCGCGGGGGCGCCGCCGAGGTGCTGGAGATGGTCGGAGATGGTGGCGACCAGCTCCTCGCGCACGCGCTCCATGGAGCCGGCGTGGAAGGCGTCCACCCCGGCCAGCCGCTCCGCGAGGCGCACGTCGCGCACCTCGGTGCCGACCCAGAGGGCGAAGTCGTTGGGGTAGGCCTCGGCCAGCACCGGCCGGTGCAGGAGCGAGGCCGAGGTGTGGCAGAAGACGGACTCCACCGGCACGCGCTCGAGCTGCTCAAGCAGCTCGCGGGCGTCGTGGGCCTCGTGGGGCAGCAGCTCGTTGAGCTCGAGGCAGCCGAGGAAGACGAAGGGCTCGGTCGGACTCATGCGGTAAGCTCTCCCGGGGGACGATGCCTGTGAGAATCCTGCTCCTGAGCCGCGAGTACCCGCCGCACGTCTACGGCGGCGCCGGCGTGGTCGTGGATCACCTGAGCCGCGCCCTGGCCCGCCGCGCCTCGGTCGAGGTGCGCTGCTTCGGCGAGCAAGAGCAGGCGCCGCCGCCGCTGGCCGTCCGCGGCTACGCGCCGTGGCCCCGCCTGGCGGGCGGGCCGGAGGCGCCGTACGCGCCCGCGCTCGAGGCCCTCTCGGTCGGCCTCGCGATGGCGCGCGACCCGGTGGCCGCGGACGTGGTCCACACGCACACCTGGTACGTGGGGCTGGGCGGGATGCTCGTGCAGTCCATCCACGACGTCCCGCTCGTGGTCACGCTGCACAGCATGGAGCCGCTCCGGCCCTGGAAGGCCGATCAGCTCGGCACCGGCTACGCGGTGTCGAGCTGGGCCGAGCGCCTGGCCGTCGAGCGCGCCGACCGCGTCATCGCGGTGTCGGCCCAGATGCGCGGCGACATCCTCACGCACTTCCGGGTCGAGCCCGAGCGCGTGGTGGTCATCCACAACGGGGTGGACGCGGAGGCCTTCGCGCGCACCGAGCGGCGCGACGCCCTCGCGCGCCACGGCGTGCGCGAGCCGTACGCGCTCTTCGTCGGCCGCATCAGCGAGCAGAAGGGGATCTTCCAGCTCCTGGACGCGGCGCGGACCCTGCCCGCGGGCGTCCAGCTCGTCCTCTGCGCGAGCAGCCCGGACACCCCGGAGCTGCTGGCGCGGCTCGAGGCCGCGGCCGCGGGCCGCCCCGACATCCGCTGGATCAACGCGATGCTGCCGGTGCCCGAGGTCGTCCAGCTCTACAGCCACGCCGCGGTCTTCGTCTGCCCGTCCATCTACGAGCCGTTCGGCCTCATCAACCTCGAGGCGATGGCCTGCGGGACGCCGGTGGTGGCGAGCCGGGTCGGCGGCATCCCGGAGGTGGTGGTGGACGGCGAGACCGGCCGGCTCGTCGAGCCGGGCGACGTCGCCGCGCTCGCGCAGGCGCTGCGGGAGGCGCTGGCCGACCCCGAGCGCGCCCGCCGCATGGGGGAGGCCGGGCGCCGACGGGTGGAGGCCCACTTCTCGTGGGAGCGCATCGCGGACCGGACCCTCGCGGTCTACCGGGACGCGATCGAGCATCACGGCCGCGCCCCGGCCAGGTAGAACGCGACGCTCCACGGCGGCAGCGTGGACCACGAGGGCGGGAGCGCGAGCCCGTAGAGGCGGCGGCCCCAGTCCGCGCCCGGCCCCTCGTGCGGGACCGACGCCGCGCCCAGGTTGGCGACGAGACGCAGGGTGCCCGCGGGGAACGTCCACGCGATCTCGAGGGCGGTGTCGCCGAGGGCCTTGCGCGAGGCGACGGGGACCGGCTCGCCCGCGAGCAGCGGGGCGATCGCCCGGGCCCGCAGCGCGAGGAGG
>Ga0255310_10000384_pt1 | contig 10202 bp, 4 predicted proteins | sample EtOH1_T0_E1_meta_FD_201359 | JGI IMG/M metagenome (GOLD analysis project Ga0255310, IMG submission 201359) | Sandy soil microbial communities from University of British Columbia, Vancouver, Canada - EtOH1_T0_E1 | ecosystem: Engineered > Artificial ecosystem > Sand microcosm > Unclassified ...
GTTCAGGCCTTTGCTCAGCTCGTAGACTATCTTGTCCTGCAGATCGAAGATCTCGTTGATGTTCCCGTCGATCTTGACGGTCCTGATCACTTCGCCGGTGTTGACGTCGATGACGCGAGCGGTGATGCGTATCATCTCACCGATACGCTGGTAGCCGCCGCCGAGTATCCAACTCGCGGCGAGCCTTTTGCCGACGTCGATCGCGACTGTCTCGTCGAAGTCGGTGAGCTGTCCCGTGGCCAGATCCTTGAGCACCTCGAATGTGCGCTCACGGCCGATAACCGACAGGCCGCGGACTTTCTTAAGATCGGATGTCACCGTCTCGGCAATACCGGATCCGATCCACTCGTCCTTGGGTTCTCCGGTGATGTTTGCAAAAGTCATCACCGCGAGCGCGTTTTCAAGTTTGGGCGCCAGCGCGGCGCTCTGAGCCGATTGTCTCTCGGTGAGCAGCACGGTCGACTGGTGCTCGGTGATTGGCTGACCGACACTGGCCGTGCGGTTGTTCGTATCGAGGTCCCGCTGCAGGTTGCGCAAGTCGATGTACATCTCGCGCGCGGCCTGATAGCGATACCCGGGATTCTTCTCGAGCGTCTTACGGACGATTCGCTCGAGCTCCTGTGGCACGTTGTAGTTGAACCGTGCAATCGCCGCAGGCTCATGATGGAGTATCCGGTCAATCGCCTCGGTCGAGCTGTCGCCATGAAACGGCAGTTGGGCCGTCAGCATCTCGTACGTCACAACCCCAAGAGAAAAAATATCCGACCGGTGGTCAACCGCCTGCCCGAGTGCCTGCTCCGGCGACATGTATGAGACAGTTCCAAGCACAAGGCCCGCTACCGTTTCCTGTCCGAGCCTGGTTGTTGGATCACTGTCGCCATCGCGGCCCGGAGCGATCAGGTTGCCGGTCACCTTGGCAAGCCCGAAGTCAAGCACCTTCACCAGACCGCGCTCGGTAATGATCAAGTTCGAGCTCTTTATGTCGCGATGGACTATGCCAAGCGAATGCGCTTCATCGAGGGCATCGGCGACCTGCATGGCGATGCCGACTGCATCCAAAATGGGAATCGGCCCGCGTTCGAGCGCCGTCGACAGCACCTCGCCTTCGACGAGTTCCATGACGATAAAGCTGGAGCCTTCATATTCCCCGATATCGTAAATCGCCGCGATATAGGGCGAGCGGAGAGCCGACGCGGCTCTCGCTTCGGTGAGGAATCGCTCGCGGCGGTCGGGGTCGTATTGATAGGACGCGGGAAGGAATTTTAGCGCTACCTGGCGCCCTAAGCGGGTGTCTTCGGCGCGGAATACCTCGCCCATACCGCCCCCGCCGAGCCGTTCGCCGATGGTGTAGTGAAGTACGCTCTTGCCTGTCATGTTGGAACCGATCGCCTCTCGAACCTTGCACTAACAGTATGATGTAAGTCAGCAAACGCGCAAGTGACAGACAAAACGAAAGGGGAACATTGAAGATTGAAAAGTGAGAATTGAAAAATTGCAGATTGGCCGGCCACCCGAGTCGTCGTTTTGCTATTCTCAATTCTCATTTTTCAATTCTAAATGTCTTCCCCGAGTCTCTATCACACGTGCACCTCACCATAGGCCAGCTCGCCGCCCGTCTCCCTGTGCTTGAGCATGATGTAAATCATCCAGCCATAGAATGACAGAATGATAACCAGTACTACCCACCCGGGCACGTAGCCGATCGCTGCGTTCTCGAACAACTCACCTGTTGAGTGAACGATCTGTGCGGGGCCCGTGGCCTGTAACACGCTGGTGGTGGTCTTAAGCAGCCACGCCAGCAACAGGATCAGAAAAAGCCAGAAGTAATTGCGGCGCAGTCGTCTGGCCATCGCCTGCGTGCTGGTGATAGTGAAGCGCGGCAAACGTAAGTCTTCACCAAGCTGGGCCATCCAGTGAGCCGGATCGACCAGATCACGCGGCGCAAAGATGCGAACGTAATAGTTGCGCTCGATCAGTCTTACGCGGCTGCGATAGACGTGAAAGAAGCGATACCGGCGCGACTCGATGAACAGCAACAGGAAGATGAGCAACATCGCAAACAGCAGGACTCCGTGATGCGACTGCGACGACGACAGCGAGATCGACAGCATCGCGCCGACTCCTGTTATGGCCCAGTTGGTCGTCCTATCGAGCCGGTCGCGCCAGCTCATCATTCGCGCCATTTCGCCTCGATAGTAGTGCGACAGTGCGTTGACGAACTCGACGGAGTTGGTTGGAAAGATCGGCGGTCCCGGTTTCGACGATAAGTCAGGCCTGATCGTTATGTCTTTTTCTGAAATCATAGCGCGCCCCGTCGGGAAGACTGACGAACGAAAAGCGGATTGGCTGCGTGTGAACCCTGGCGGTTTATCACACAGCCGGCTCAAAGTTCAACCTTCGGGAGTATCGTGCAAGCTGGGCTTCTTTACCCACATTTGGCGCGTAGGCGGGCCAGTTCGAGCGCCAGACTCTCCTCACCGCGTGCCATAGCCCATCGGTGGTTCGCGGAGAATATCGGCTTGAACAGCAATGACAAAGAGCGGCTTGTCGGCGCGGATCTTCCAGTCGTACGTTACGTTAACGTTTGGGCCATCCTGTTCGAGGGAGATGCCGCGGCCGTTGAAATCACCCCACGCCTCAAGGCTGAATCCGTGCGGGTAGCATCATGGACGTACGAAGGCGCCCAACAGCTGGTTACTGCCGCTCGCCGCGAGCGCGGCTGGCGTTCTCGGCGAGGACACGCGCCCGGTCGAGGGATTCGAATGCTTTTCGGAATTGCAGGTCGTCTGACAGGTAGACCTGGTCGCCGGCCTCGGGTCCGTGAGCAGCAGTGATAATCTCACGCCGCATCTGGGCGCGGATGTAGTTGAGGTTCGCGTTGATTCGTTCTTCTGAAACGTTGAACTGCGGCTTGTTCGAGATGTATTGGCGGAACGCAGCCACCAGTTCATCGGTGACTGGATAATGACTGATGTCTTCGGGCGAGACCTTTGTCTTGTACTGGCACTCGGCGACCCTGTATCCGCGCAACCCCTGCATCTGACCCGCGACCAACTGCCGCACGAAGTCGAATATCCCGTAAAACAAACGGCTGGACACAGGCGGCGCTTTGACATCTACATCGGGAGTGATGCCGCCGCCCCCGTACACCGTGCGGCCAAGATCGGTGCGCAGCGCGTCGCCGTGCTGTGAGGTCCCCGTCGCACTCTGGTCCTCGCTCCGGTTCAGATAGTAGTCATAGAACGAAACGTTAGCGTAGTTCCGCTGGATCGAACGCCCGGTCGGGGTATAGTACTTTGCGGTCGTCAGCACTAGCCCGGTCCCGCCCCACAGCCGGAAGACTCCCTGGACGAGGCCCTTACCGAAGGTGTTCTCTCCGACAATCAACGCGCGGTCGTGATCCTGGAGCGCGCCGGCTACTATCTCTGAGGCTGACGCGGTTTGGCGATCCACCAACACAACCATAGGAATCGTCTCAGGTTCGTTGTTGTCCGGTACCTCGTAGGTGTGAGCTGATGACTCCCCGTCCCGCCCCCGAACTTCCAGGATCTTCTCGCTTGGAGCGAGAAATCTGGTCGAGACTTTGATCGCTTCGTCGAGAAGGCCGCCCGGATTGCCTCGCAGATCCAGAACGAGTTGGCGCATGCCTTCCAGCTTGAGCTGCGCCAGGGCGTCGGTCAGTTCCTCATCGGTTTTGCTCGAGAAACCGGCGGTCAGGGCTATGTAGCCGGTGCCTCCCTGCCCCGCGATGAACGCGTTCCGCACCGAGGGCAGCTTCACTTCGTCGCGCCGAACCCGCACGGTGATCGGGTTAGGCGTACCCGCGCGCTCGATGGTTATCTCGACGGGCTCGCCCTTCTCACCGCGAACGCGATGCATGACTTGCTGGCTGGTCCATTCGTCTGCAGGCATTTGGTCGATCGCGACTATGGCGTCACCGTAACGAAGCCCGGCGCGATGACCCGGCGCCCCCGGTGTGGCCGACAGAATATAGACGTGATCGTAGCGCTTGGCGATCGTAACGCCGATGCCGTAGATGCGGCTGCTTTGTTCGGTCTGAACCTCGTCGAATTCGGCTTTCGTAAAGAAAGCGGAATGGGGATCGAGCTGATGGAGCATCCCGAGAATAGCGTTCTTACCAAACAGCTCGAGGTCAACCTTGCCGGCGTAGCTCTCCTGTATTTCTGAGATCGCCTCTTTGAAATCGTCCGCGAGCTGATCGGTGAGGTCGGAGTCGGCGTCGGTTACGTGTGCGGGCCGCGCCGACCCATAGTAGCCGCCGGCGAGTGTTGACAAGGCAATCACCGCGATCGCCAGCAACGGCAGCGCCCGATTCCTCATACTGCAAGTACTCCTTAGCTTCAGATTAATACAAAAGGCAACGAGGCGTCAAAAGACGGCGGAAAGGTCCGTGGTCTCTGGTCTGTAGTCTTTAGTCCGCCCTCGGTGGATCCGTGGCAGTCCGCAGTCAGGTCAGTTGCTAGCGCCGGGATCTTTGTGAATACTTACTGCGGACCACGCATTACGGACTACTGACCACGTACAAAGGACTTCCTATGACGGACACAGCGGATGTGGTGATCATCGGGGGTGGTATCGTTGGATCGAGCGTCGCCTACCACCTGGCCGAGGCCGGCTGCACAAATGTCTTAATCATCGAGCGGGAACCGCAGCAGGGCATGGGTTCCACCGCCAAGAGCATGGGCGGCGTGCGGGCTCAATTTGCGACCCCGATCAACATACAGATGTCGCTCTACTCGATTGATCTTTTTTCAAAGTTTGAGGAGGTGACCGGTCACACCGCGGGGTACAGGCCTCACGGTTACCTTTTTGTAGCAATCAGCGAGCGCCACCTCGACTACCTCACAACCAACCTCCTTCAGCAACAGGCTTGCGGGCTCACCAATGCGGAAATGGTGACGCGCGAAGATATTCTAAAAACAGTCCCGCAGCTGGTAGGCGACGATGTCCTGGGTGGGAGCTTCTGTCCGACAGATGGGTTTGTCGACCCTTACAGTGTAATGACCGGATTCGCGAAACGCGCTCGCGAACGCGGCGCGAGGGTGCGGCTGGAAACCGACCTGACCGGCATCGATGTCGAACAGGGTCGCGTGACTGGCGTACAGACTTCTCGCGGATACGTGGCGACTCGCACCGTGGTGAACGCTGCCGGCCCCTGGGCAGCCGGCGTTGGACGCCTTGCAGGGGTCGAGATACCCGTCCAGCCGCTCCGGCGCCAGATCGTGAAGACGGAACCGTTCGAACACCTATCTTCGCACCTTCCGATGGTAATCGATATGTCGACCGGGTTTCACTTTCGACCGGAAGGCTCGTGCTTCCTCCTCGCGTGGCCCGACCCTGAACAAACCCACGGGTTCAGGACAGATTTCGACTATGGCTTCATCGAAAAGGTCCTGACGCGAGCCGTGAATCGAGTGCCGGCGTTTGCCGACGTCGAAGTGAATCCTCGCCGTTGCTGGGCAGGAATGTATGAAATGACACCAGACCATCACGCGATCATCGGCCGCGCTCCCGGCGTTGAAGGGATGTTTCTGGCGAACGGCTTTAGCGGTCACGGCGTAATGCACTCTCCCGCGACGGGTAAGATTCTTTCCGAGTTGATTGTAAGCGGCGCTTCGACCTTTGTGGATGCGCCAATGCTGAGGGCCGAAAGATTCGCAGAGGGCAACTTGCTTGAAGAGACTGCCGTGCTGTGAAGCGACGGCGGGCGACCGATGACGGACGACCGGTCGTCGGTCCGCGGTCGCCGGAAAGTTTTGTTTACGGCTTCGCGCCGTATGCGAATAGCAAATGACGCGAAGCCGTAGTGTTGATCCAGATTAGAAAGCGAACTTCAGCCCCAACAGCAGCTGCCGGGGTGCGAACGCAGTAGTGAAGCTAAGCGGCTCACCTTTCCTGAAGTCACGGTCACGCCTCCCCCTGAGCCGCACCGTGTCGGAAAGGTAGTCGATCGCAGTTGGGTTCCCGGCTGCATCGAACGCCGTGGGGACCAGCTCGTTCACGGAGCCAAAGTTCGTGCGGTTGAAGAGATTCCCTCCGTCAATGCTGAACTCGATCCGCTTGAGACTCTCAGGCCCAAAGCGGAACATTTTGCTGAGCCGCATGTTGACACTACGGAAGTCCGGCCCGATCCCCGTGTTGCGACCGATGTAAAAGAGGCGATCGGTACCGCTGCGAGTGTCGCCATTGATGTCGGCGCCGGTCCGGATGGTGAAAGGGATTCCGCTGCGGATGAATATGCTCGGGCTGATCGTGATATCCGCAAATGCACGTGACGCGAAATTCTGTCCGGCGCCGGACTTGAACGGGCTCGTGAAGACTCCGCTGAAAACCACGTTGTTTCGCACGTCGAAGGTCGACAACGATCGCTCGGTGCCCAACCGCGATGGGAACGGCGGCGCAAAGGCGGAGTTGAAATCAGTCTGATCGTCAATCGCTTTGCTGAACGTGTAGTTGGCCTGGAAGGAGAAGTGATCGCTGAAACGCTTGGTCACCTGAAACGTCACGCCGTGATAGATCGAACTACCGCGCGATTGATAATCGGTGAACTGAGTGATGCCCGCATCATTTATCCGGCCGCATTGTGTGTCGGTCTGGCCGGCCACGCCGGTCGAGCACACCCGGTATAGCGGACCCAGAACGCGTGTGTTGCGCGTAAGAAGAGCAGCCGCCTGCGCCGCGGTAGTTGCCGGACAACCCGGAGTCCCCGCCTCGCAATAGTTCAGTCCGACCGGCTGCTGAATGTGAAGCCCGTGATACATCTGGTAGGCGACTTCAACACTGATGCTGTTCGTGAGCTGGCGCTGTATGCCGAGATTGGCTTGAATCGCGTAGTTGTTCTTGTAGTCGGGATTCAAGTCAAAGAGGACCCGGCCCGGCGCGCCGGCTGCGGTCGAAATCCCCAGCGCATTGACGTCGGCCTCGCTCAGGATGCTAAAGGGATACTTGCCCTGAGCGACGCCAGCTTGCCAAACTGCCGTCACCCCGTTTAGCGGACTCCTTGCGATCTGGTTGATGTACGTACCGCTGCCGTTGAGCACGCTGGTATAACCCGGAATCTGAACGTAAATTGGCGAGTAGAAAAGCCCGCTGCCTCCGCGCAGCACGGTCTTGCCGTCACCCGTCATTTGCCACGCAAATCCGAAACGAGGTGAGAAGTAGGAGTGCCGCGGTACCGGTTGCGGCTCGCCGTCCCAATCGACCCGGCCACCGATATCAAGGGTCAGGCGCGGATGAACCTTCCACGTATCCTGGGCGAACCCTCCGGCATAGTGGCCGGTACCTTCCCAGGTCGAATTGTTGAATCCTTGCCTGTAGAGGAACGGCAGATTCAGATTGAAGTTCTGGAGTGAGGTCAGTTGAGTGGCGGCCGCTGCGCCGGCGGCGGCTGCAAACAACGCCCGATCAGTTGCGTTACCCGGATTGCCGGGGGTGACCACAGCGGGTACTGCCAACGCGATCGGGTATGCAGCGCTCGGCAGGAACTGATATTCGCCGGCGAACCAGAGATCGTTTCGGAAATTGTAATGAACGGGGCGGTAGGATCCGCCAAACTTCAAGGCGTGGCTACCGCGAATCCACGTCACGGTATCCTCGATTTGGGCACGCCACTGGTGGACGACATAGGGAGCTCCAAAGGTTCGCCCAAACCCCGCAAGCCCGCTGATGATGATGCCTACCTGAGCCGGCTCAGGCGGAGCGGTTATTGCCGAGTTGCCCGGCGAGATTTGCCCCCTCAACTGATTAACCACATTGCTCGCAAAATTATGCGTCCAACTGACGACGCTCGAGTAATCGCGATAAGTCAGGGTAGCGTCGACCGAAGGGGACGTGCCGTTACCAGTACCGATGTCGTCCGTAAAATTCCTGCTAAGCGTGAAACGCGCGTTGATGGAGTCGTGGTTGGTGACCTGGTAATCCACCCTCGTGCTCCAGGTATTGAGCCGCAACAAACCGTTGAACGCGCCTTCGTTTTCGCTCAGGATCTTGAAAGTGTTCGGGTAGGTGGCTGCGGTCGTGGTCAGGGTCCTGCGCAGATTGCTGGCGATCCGTTGAATGTTGGCACTCGGGTTCGCGTCCAGCGTGGCGAGCAGCGCGGACTGGGCCGCGTTGGGCTGCAACAGCGCGTTGGCGGTGTAAGTGCGAAAGCGCGCTGCATCTACCATATTTCGTTCATAGTTGGTGAAAAAGAACAGTTTGTTCTTGACGATCGGCCCGCCAAACGTGAAGCCAGGAAAGAGCTGGCGATCACTGGCTCGCGGATTCGTAAAATCGAAGAAATTGCGGGCCGAAGTCTTATCCGAACGGTAGAAGATATATCCGCTGCCGTGAAACTGGTTCGTTCCGCTCTTGGTGATGACGTTGACGGCGGTGCCCGCGGTAAAGCCAAACTCAGCCGAGAACGAGTTGCGGTTGACCTGAAACTCCTGAATCGACTCGGTTCCGATATCGAAGCGTGCCTGGCCGGAACCATACTCATTCTCGCCGCCGTCAACGGTGATCAGATTGTTCCGCCCGTTGCTGCCGCCAATCGAGAAGCCAGAACTTAGAAAGCCCGTAACGCGTCCCGCAAGCTGGGCGCGCGGCGCGTTCGAGTTGGAAACACCCGGCAGGGTGTACACATAACTCTGGAACGTGCGGCCGACGTTTGGCAGGTTTTCAACCTGGCGTTTATCGATTGTATTCGCTTGCTGCGTTCTCTCGACTTCGATTACCGGCGCTTCGGAAGTGATCTCGACCTGGGCCTGAACCCCACCCGGCCGTAACTCGATGTCGTACACCGCTGTCATTCCGACGGTGATCTCCGCCTTTGGAAAGACCGCCGCCTCAAAACCCTGAGCTTCTATACGAACCTCGTATACGCCCGGCTGAAGGGTGGGTATCACGTAGGAACCGTCGCTTCCGGACTTGCCGATTCGAGTAGTTCCTCGCTCGGTGCTTTTCGCGGTCACGATCGCACCTACCACCACCGCCTTATTCTGATCGGTGATTGTCCCCTTGATCGTCGCCGATGAAACGTCCACCTGCGCGAGCGTTGCCTGGCTCCCGGCGAAAGTGAACGCAATACACAGAACTGAAAGCAGAACGGTCTTTTTCATGAGTAGCCTCCGGAGGGTTGATAACGGTCCGTAATCGACCGAGCCTCCAGACCTTCCTCAGCGGGCGATCTGGCGACTCCTTAGTTGAGCGTTGATTCTTTCTGAGCGTGCTTGTTCGATAGCGACACTACCCACGTAGTCCGGAACTGAGATAGAGTGCGAGCAAGAATTCAGGCTCAACTTCGAGTCCCGATCTACTGCCTACTCTTACTTCGCTCCTGTTGCTCGAACCGCGTTCTAGATGAACGTCTGTCTGAACCGTGGGATCTACTGCGCTAACGCAATAACCTGCCAGAGTGATTTCCGGCTTAGCTATGCCAGGTATGAACGGTCCGAAGGCCGTAACTCAACTATCGTTATGAACAACTCAACTTCCATCAAAAGGCACCGACCATCAGGCTGGGCGTTTCCGGCCAACCGCAATCCTCATGCTTCGTAAGAACACTTCCGTAAATTCCCCAGCTGTTTCCTCTTCTGTGAGTGTAATAAAGTCCACTTCGGAAAAGTGCAGGCAAACGGCGTGGTTGTACACAGAGCCTAGGAAAGCTTGCACCGCGATATCAGGGTTGGAAGGATGAAAGGCGCGCTCGCGCTGACGGGTTACGATGTAATCACGCAGAAACCTGTAGAGCGGACAAATCTGCAACTCCCGGTATTTTCGGGCAAGCTCATGACCTTCAAGAGATGAGTAAAGTTTCAATGCCAGGAAATCGGCATCTCGTTTGTAGTGTGCGAGAATGTTGCGGGCGGCGAAGAGAAACAGCCCGGTGTCATCGCGGCGGTCCGCAAACTCAGCCAGTTCAACTAACCAACTTGTTATTCCCGCCTCATTCGACTTGACCTCGAGGATAGCAGTATAAAGATCCTGCTTGCTTGCGAAGTGACGGAAGATGGTCACTTCGTTGACACCGGCGGCAAGCGCGATCTCTCGCGTTGTCGTTCCCCGAAACCCTTTCTGAGCGAAGAGCCTGATCGCGGTCTTGAGAATCTGCTGACGTATCTCACCGCCTGGCGCAGACTCCGGGCTCTTCGGTCTGCTGCCCGAACTACCCTCTCGCTTAGGTAACCTTCGCGACATGATAG
>Ga0255310_10000385_pt1 | contig 10193 bp, 4 predicted proteins | sample EtOH1_T0_E1_meta_FD_201359 | JGI IMG/M metagenome (GOLD analysis project Ga0255310, IMG submission 201359) | Sandy soil microbial communities from University of British Columbia, Vancouver, Canada - EtOH1_T0_E1 | ecosystem: Engineered > Artificial ecosystem > Sand microcosm > Unclassified ...
TATTTTTGCACGTCATCCGGCGGATGTTGTTCTGCTTGAGGTGGGTCTTGGGGGGCGGCTCGATGCAACGAATGTCATCGACAAGCCTTTAGCATCGATCATCACGCGCGTTTCGGTCGATCACACCGATTTTCTTGGCGATTCCCTTGAGAAAATTGCCGGCGAAAAGGCCGGAATACTCAAGCGCGGCGTTCCCGCCATAGTCGCTTCGCAGCATCGCGAGGTCCTTGCCGTAATCGAGCGGCAGGCCGGCAAACTCGTCGCTCCGCTGAAAATTGCCGGCGAGGATTGGACCGCCACCGAGGAGCGGGGAAGACTGGTCTACCAGGACGAAGCGGGTTTGCTCGATCTGCCGGCTCCGAGACTTTACGGGCGGCATCAGTTTGAAAACGCCGGCCTGGCAATTGCCGCTTTGCGTACAGCGAAGCCATTCGCGATTCCGACTGCCGCATTCGAAACCGGGATGACGAAGGCCGAGTGGCCGGCGCGGCTGCAACGTCTGGGTCAAGGCCGGCTCGTCGACCTTGCTCCTGCGGGCAGCGAGTTGTGGCTCGACGGCGGACACAATCCGGACGGCGGCCGCGCCATAGCGGCGACACTGGCCGACCTTGAGGAGCGCGTGTCGAGACCGTTGATCCTGGTGGTCGGCATGCTTGCCAGCAAGGATTGCGAAGGTTTCCTGCGAAATTTTGCCGGCCTTGCACGTCGATTGATCGCGGTGCCGGTGCCCGGTGCCGAAAAGGGCATGACGTCGGAAGCGGTGGCGGACATCGCGCGTGCCATCGGTATTTCGGCGACAAGCCGTGACAATCTCGCCGAGGCGTTTGATGCGGCGCGCAAGCTTGATCTTGACCCGCCGCCGCGAATTTTGATTACCGGGTCTCTTTATCTGGCCGGCGACGTGCTGCGCGAGAACGGAACGCTCCCGCGATAGCGTTGCTCGCGAATGCAAAACGGCCGGCTTTCGGCCGGCCGTTCGGGACTTGTTTTATTTCGGGCTCAGACGGAACCGCTGATCCACTGATGCAGTTTCTGCTTCGGTGCCGCCCCGACCTGGCGCGAGGCAATCTCGCCGTTCTTGAACAGCATCAGCGTTGGGATCGACATGATGCCGTACTTGGCGGCGGTGTTCGGGTTCTCGTCGACGTTGAGCTTGACGATCTTGACCTTGTCGCCGAGCTGGCCCGAGATCTCTTCCAGCGCCGGCGCAATCATGCGGCAAGGGCCGCACCATTCCGCCCAGAAATCCACGACCACCGGTTCGGCAGACTTCAATACATCCGATTCAAAGCTAGCGTCCGACACTTTGCCGACGGCCATGGCAGCACCCTCTTGTCATTGAATGGGGAGAATCGCCCCCAAAAATTGTGAGGGCAGGAACCTATGAACGCAGTCTACAAGCGTCAAGGAGCTTCACGCGGAGGTGACGCGGGCTAGGGCATTGTCCAGGGTCTCTTCGGAAAGTTCCATCAGATCAGGGACTTCAGTCCAGATCAGCGCGGCGCGGATGGGCCGGTCCGGATAAATTTTGGCGAGCACCGCACGATAACGGGCCAGCTGCATGATGTAGCCCTCCGGCACGTCCTCGATTCGTCGCGGCGCGGGCCGATTCGTTTTGAAATCACCGATCAAGACGGCACCAGGCGTTACGGCCAACCGGTCAACCTGGCCGGACACCCGCACCAGCTCGCCGCCGGCCATGACCCTGCCGATGATCGGCACTTCGGCCCGGCTGCTGGGCCCGAAAAGCTCGCGGAAGTGCTGATGATCGAGCACGCGCACGACTTCGTCGGAGATGGCCTTGCGAACTTCGCCTGTCAGCTCGCCGCCTCTGCGCGCGAGATAATCCTGTGCCGTCTTGGCGCGGCGCGCGGCGGGAATATCCGGCAGTGACTGCATCAGCCGGTGGGTAAGCGAGCCGCGCAGCAATGCCGCCTTGATGCCGGCGACAGCAAATGGGCGCGCCGCGCCCTCGCCAACCGCGCTTGACGGCGTGACGCCGCGCATCGCCGACTTATCCGTCGGCGCATCGCGTGTGAGCCACGCCGGCAGCGAAATTGTTTCCGCCGGTGTTTCACGCTGCGCAGGCCCGGCCTCCGGCATTTTTCCTTTGCGGTAGCGCAGCACTTCGTCACCGCCGACGTCGGCCGGCTCGCTCACGCAATCGCCGCGCAGCGCGTCCTCCGCGAGCTGGTACCAGCAGCCGTCTGGAATTTTGTTCGGGCCTTTCGACCCGCACACCACCAGCCGCTCGGCTGCACGCGTCATTGCCACGTATAGCAGCCGCCGGTATTCGTTGATCGCGGCACGCTCGGCGGCGGCACGCGAATCCTCCATCGTGCTGGTGTCGTCCTGCTTGCGCTTGGCCCAAATGATCGCGCCGTTGGACAGCGTCAGCAGCTTGGGCGGATGGGCGCCCTTCGGCTCGGTTGTGGTGTCGGCAAGGATCACGGTGTTGGCCTCGAGACCCTTGGCGCCGTGCACCGTCATCACGCGCACCTCGTCGCGCGCCATCTCCATGTCGCGCCGCACCTCGCTCTGCGCCGCACGCAGCCAGGCGAGGAAGCCTTGCAGCGATGCTGTCTCGCGCGCCTCGTAGTCGAGCGCGAGGTTGAGAAATTCGTCGAGCGCGTCATTGGCTTCCGGTCCGAGCCGGGCAAGGAACTTCTTGCGGCCCTGGCGCGGACCAAGGACATCGGCAAAAAACGCAAAGGGTGAAAGCCTGCGCGCCGCCCCGGCGAGTTTGTCGAGCTCTGCGTTGATGGCGCCGAACAGTACGTCGGTTGCGTGAGCGCGCAAACTTCCACGCAAGGACCCTTTGCGATTCCAGGCAAGCTCGAACAGTTGGTCCTCGGTGAGACCGAACAGCGGGCTCTTGAGCACGCTGGCGAGCGCAAGATCTTCGTTGGGCAGCAGAAGACAGTCGGCGAGCGCCATCAGGTCCATCACCGCGATATGCTCGGTCAGGATCAGCCGGTCGGCGCCTGCGACCGGCACGCTCTCATTTTTCAAGGCGCGGATAATCGCCTCAAAGAGCGGCCCGCGTTGGCGTACCAGCACCAGCACGTCGCGCGCGGCCAGCCCGTTCGCGCACCACAGCTTCACATGCTTGGCGATTTTTTGCGCCAGCATCACGCGCGGGCTTTTTTCGCTCTCCGTGTCGAAGGGTGCATCCCAGCCTTCGATCTCTTTTCTTTCGGCCGGCTCGACCAGCGGCCACAGCTCGACCAGACCGGGCGCGGCGTCGGGCAGCGATTCGTGTTTTGGAATCCCGGCCACGTCGGTGGTGACGCTTTCGTAGACTTCGCGCCCGCCGAACACCTGATCGACCGAGCCGAGCACCGCGGCACCGGAACGGAACGAGTGGTGAAAGCGCAGGAATTTCCAGCCCAGGTCGGGCGTATCGAATTGCTGCGCGAACAGCCGCCGCATCATGTCGAAGGCCTCTGGCGCCGCACCCTGGAACGAAAAGATCGACTGTTTTTCGTCGCCGACCGCAAACAGCGTGCGCCGGGTGTTGGGCCGGCTGCCGCCGGGCATGAATTCGGCGGCCATCGTTTTAATGATCTCCCACTGCTTCGGACTGGTGTCCTGTGCCTCGTCGATCAGGATGTGGTCGATGCCGAGGTCGAGCTTGTAGAGCACCCAGGCGGCCGAAACGTTCTTGAACAGTGCCAGCGTGCGGTCGATCAGGTCATCGTAGTCCAGCAGTGCGCGCCGCTCCTTTTCGGTCTGGTAGCGGTCGATCACTTCCTTGGCGATAGTGACGAGCGCACGCGTCCGCTCGCGGGCATTAAGCGCGCGCTCGCGCTCAAGCAGCGCGCAGATACGTTCCTGTTCGGCCAGCAATCGCTCAAGCCATTCGGGATGCCGGTCGGCAAGCGCCCTGGTGAGCAGGCTTTTCCGTGGGGAAAGCTCGGTTGTGCAGAAGATGCGCAGATAGTGATCGATACGGTCACGGCCGGATGCCGTGCGCGCGGCTGTGAGCGCATCGATGTTGTTCTTGTCGGATTTTGCGCCTTTCGAGAGAATCTCAATCAGCGTCGGCCATTCGCGTTCCGGAATGAGCGAAGCTGAGAAAAAGTCCTGCTCGACTTGTTCAAGGCTATCGTCGGGCGCAATCCCAAATGTCTCCGACAGTTGCGCAATTGCTTGACCAATGTTGCCGGCTCGCGCGATCCAGGCACCGATTGCGTCGCGCGCCTTGATGGCGTCGCCGATCACCTCCTTGAAGGTGATATCGGCGGCTACGACAATGGCGGTGCCGAGCGCCTTGCCAAGCGGCCCCTCCGGCTCGCCGGCCCCCTGCAACAGGACTTCGAGGGTCAACTTATTGAGCAATTGCGCGGTCGATGGCTCGTCGAGGATGGTAAAACGCGCGGCGACATTGGCTTCGAACGGGAACTGGTGCAGCAGCCGCGTGCAGAAGGCGTGGATGGTCTGCACCTTCAGTCCGCCCGGTGTCTCGAGCGCCGAGGCAAACAGCCGCCGTGCCCGCGCGCGTTCTCCGGCGCTCGGTGTTTTGCCCGTGCTGAGCCTGATCTGTTCGTCCAGCGCGGCATCGTCGAGAGCGGTCCACGCCGCCAGCCGCTTGAAAACCTCATTCGCCATGTTGGCGGCCGCGGTCTTGGTGAAGGTTATGCAGAGAATCTTGGCCGGATCGACGCCGCGCAGCAGCAAATTGATCACGCGCTGCGCCAGCACATAGGTCTTGCCTGAACCGGCATTGGCCGAGACGAAGGCGGAGACTTCCGGATTGGCGGCATCGATCTGGACGCCGCGCACATGATCGGGGATGGTGCGGGCGGCGCTCATGAAAAGGGCAGGTCCTCTTCCACGCCGCCGGCGAGCGACCATTCCTTGACGCGCGCGAGGTGATCGTAGTCGCCGTAGTGCGTCTTCCACATCGGGTGCACAAGCGAGAGATAGGGCTTGGTCTCGTCGTCGAAGATCGCTGCCAGCTCCTTGAGCTTGGCGAGCGCGCGGTCAGCGTGGGCATCCGGCGGATTGCCGTCTTTGAATTCGATTTCGTGCGGTTTGCCCGGCTCAGCACCACCCCTGAGCGTCACGTAAGCAATCTCTGAGACCGAGCCGCCGGCGATCGGCTTGAAGCCGCCGCCGCGCAGGATTGCGCTCTCAAGCGTCAATTGCGGCGCGAGCCCCGTACGCACCTGCTTTTCAGTGCGCGCCTGCCCAGTTTTGTAGTCGATGATGGCGTAGGTGCCGTCCTTGCGCAGTTCGATACGGTCGGCGATGCCAGAGAGCGTGAATGCGCGCGTGCCGGCCGGGAAAGTCAACTCGCCCCGGATTTCGGCGTGCAGTGTGGTGAGGTCGGTGTGCCGATCCATGTCCCACGCAGCAAACCAACGCGCGATGCGCTCGAAGCGTGGCCACCAGAACGCGCGCGCCTCCGGGTAGTCGTTGAGCGGCGCGAAATGGTGTTCGCCGAGCTTGAGCAGTTCCTTCAGCGGGTCGGCCGGCGGGTTGTTGGCGAACATTTCCGTGTAGTCGCCGATGGCGCCGTGGATGACGGTGCCGCGGTCGCGCGCGCCGGGCGGGGTATCGACCGCATCGAGCGGTTGCAGGCGCAAAACGTAGCGGGCGTAGATCGTGTAGGGATCGCGCAGCCAGTCCTCGATGGCAGTGACCGACAGCTTGCTGGGCCGCGCGGCGCGCGGCGGCTTGGGCGCCGGACGCTCGGCGTGCCTCACTTCGGCCGGCGTATCGAGCGCGAGCGCGAGGGCGAGGTAGCGTTTACCGCGCGCGACGACACCTTCCCAGCGTTTGCCGGCGAGCGCGGCAATTCGTTGCACAAAGCGAGAGGTGACGGTCGGGCCGCCGGCCACCTTGGCCGCGCGCGAAAGGATGACTTCACTTGCGCCCAATGCCTGCGCGAAGTCGTGCGCGGAGAGGCCGATGCGGCGTTCGGGCGGATCGAGGCCGAGATCGCGGCGCATCGGGCGACTCAGCCACGGGTCGTTGCGCGTCTCCGGCGGCCAGGTACCCTCGTTCAGCCCGCCCAGCACGATGCGGTCGACCGTCTGCAGGCGCGCCTCCAGCGGGCCGTAGATATGCGCGCGCAGCTCGCGGCTTTCCGGACGACGCACCACGCGGTCGCTAATGGCGGCCTCGAACAGCTCGGGGTAGTCCCCGCGCGTGACCGCGAGATTTGCGGCAATCGGGCTGTCGATAAGCTGCTCGAGAGTATCGGCAAGCACCGTGCCGTCGTGATTGGCGAAGGCGGCGGCCTCACGGTTTTCGTCGGAGCTGAGGGCCGCGATTACGTCGTGGTGACATTGCGCGAATTCAGCGAGGGATTCTCGACCGGATTTCAATGTTTCGAGCGATGCCAGCGCGGCAGCGATTTTTTCGATCAGCGCAGCCGCGGCGTCGAGTTCGTCATTGCGGATCGATTTGCGCGGATCGCTTGGGTGCAAATCGTCACCCGTCGCGCGGAGAGTTTCGAGCGCATGCGCCAAGGCCTTTGTTCCGGCGCGCGGACGCGGCCCACGCAGCAGCGCTCGTTCTAGGGCGGCCACCGATTGATCATGCGCGCCCTGCCGCTGCCCGAGCCGCAGCAATGGGTGCTTGAGCAGTGCAAGGAGCGGCACGGGCTCGAGCCCACCGAGTGCCACTTCCGCCGCCACCCGCGCGAACAGACCGGCGCCGGTGTCGGCCAGCGCGTCACCACCTGAGTCATCAACCTTTACATTCCAGCGTGCGAGCGAGGCGACAACGCGGCGGGCGAGAGCGCGATCAGGCGTGACCAACGCGACTGTTTTGTCCTTGGTCTCCAGCACCTCGCGCATAGCCACCGCGATGGCGAGCGCTTCTTCCTCGGCATTGGCGGCCTCGATCAGTGACAGGGTTTCAAGCGTGCGCGATGCGGCGGCATTGAAATCATTGTCGGCAAGACGCTCGCGCCAGCGCTCAGTGGTGGCCGCCGGGCGCAAGGCCTCCGACACCAGCGCCTCGCGGCCATCGGGTTTTGCAAGCTGTTGAACATCTGCGCGCGTGATGCCGATGCGGTCGAGCAGCGCATGCATGGCGAATTGCGCATGGCCGGCGGCGGGCAGGCCATCATGGCTGTCATCGTCCTCATTGCCGGCGATCAGCGACCACGAAGCATCGTCGAGCGTCTTGTCGAGCCCGGGCAGCACTACGGCGCCATGCGACAGCTTGGCGATGGTCGCAAGCAATTTGGCGGTCGCCGGCATCGAGCCGGTAGAACCAGCAGCGATCACCGGCGCGTCCGAGCCCGCAAGCCGTGCGGCCTCGGCCTCGATCAATCTGTCGCGGCGCTCGGCGGCCTCAATGGCTTTTTTTTCGGCGAGGATCTTGCGCCACGCGGGGTGCACGAATTTCAGAAACTTCAGCGACTGCTGCCAGGATTCATCGAGTTCTTCAGGAACCAGCTTGTCGAGATTGTCCCACGGCACCTGGCGCGTGATCATGTCGTCCATCAGCCGCGCCAGCGCGTCGGCAAGCGCCACGGCAGCCTCTGGCGTGTTGGCAATGAGCGGCGCGCCTTTCTCCGGCGTGATCGCCGCAGCCCAGGTCGAGATCAACTCGGCCAGCGTCAGCCGCCGCTCCAGCGCGCCGAGGGTGGGTGAAAGGTCGAGCGCCGGATCAGCAAGCGCGCCGGTCGCGGCCTCGGCAAAAATGATTTCGTCCTCGTCCAGATCGCCGAGAGCGACGATGCGCGGTAAAATGGAGGCGTCGCCGTCGAGACGGTCGAGGAAGACGTCACGCGCGAGCCGGCAGGCGCGCCGGGTCGGCAGATAAAGTGTCGCCTTTGCCAATGCCAAGGGATCGCCGCTGGCCGGGAAGCCTGGAACGAGCGTTCCATCGCGCAACGCGCCGATCAACGTCGGCAGGAATGGCGCCGAAGCGGGAATGGTGAAAACGTTGGGTCGACTCGGGGGCATTGGTTGAAATCATACACGCATACACGCGTGGCCGATCAACCGACGCTCGCCTTGATCGCACCTTCCGCTGCGGCGATTGCGTCGGGCGTGCCGACATGCATCCACATGCCTTCCAGCCGCAGCCCGGACAGGCGACCTTTTTCAGCTGCGCGATCGAACATTTCGGTGAGCGGGAACTCGCCCTTGGGCGCATGGGCAAAAAGCGACGGCAACAGGATGGCGGCGCCGGCGTAGACAAAGGGCGCCACTTCCTGTTCGCCGCGGCGGGTCAGACGACCATCCTGTGCCATGGCGAAGTCGCCGCGCCCGGTATAGCCGATACTGCCAGCGGTGGGCGAAAGCAGCAGCAACGCATCCATGGCCGCGGGATCAAATGCCTCGGCCAGCCGCGCAAGATTCGGCTTAACGCCATCGATCCAGATGGTGTCGGAATTGATATGAAAAAACGGCCCATCGCCCAGCTCGGGCAACGCCTTCCTGACGCCGCCGCCGGTGCCGAGCAACAGTCCGCGCTCATCGGAAATGACAATGCGAGGCAGGGTCCGGCGCGTAAGGTGTTGCGACATCTGGTCGGCGAAGTGATGCACGTTGACGACGGCTTTTTCGACGCCGGCGTCGGCGAGACGATCGAGCACATGGTCAAGGAGCGGTTTGCCCGCGACCCGCACGAGCGGCTTCGGCATCGTGTCGGTCAGCGGGCGCATGCGCGTGCCAAGTCCGGCGGCCAGCACCATGGCGCTACGCGGCGTGTTTTTTCCGGAGTTGCCCATCTAGATCTTCAATGCCGGCACGTTGGCGCGATACCAGGCGGCGAGAGGCGCGAGATCCGGGTGAGCCAGCGATCGTTGCAGATAGTTCCAGACACGCGGCATGTGCCGCAGATATTGCGGCTTGTGGTCGCGGCGTTCGAGCCGCGCGAATATGCCGAGGATTTTTGAGGCGCGTTGCGCGGCGAGTGTCGCGTAGCCGCGTGCGAAGTTGGACGCTTCAAAGGATCCTTTGCGCATGCGCGCACGCACGTAGCGCGACAGCAAGGTAATCTCCATCATTTCGGGCACGTCGACGCGCGCGTCTTGCAGCAGTGATGCAAGATCGTACGCGGCAGGTCCCATCAATGCATCCTGAAAGTCGAGCAAGCCGACGCGCGCAAGGCCCTCGCGTTCCGGCAGCCACAGCAGATTAGGGGAATGGAAGTCGCGCAGCACCCAGGTCTGCGGGCCGGTGGTCAATGGCAGGAGCAATTCCTGCCAGTGTGATCGAAAAGCATTGCGTTTGATGTCGTTGACCTTCACACCGAGCTTGGGCAGGTACCAATCAAGCAGCAGCTCGGCTTCGATCAGAAATGCCTCCATGTCGTAGTGCGGCAATTGGTAGTCGACACCCGGTTCGACCGGCACGACGGCCGGGGGCGTATCGCCATGCAACTCGGCCAGCAGGTCGGCCGCCGCCTCGTAGCGAGTTTCGATCGGCACCGGCGGATCACCTTCGACAAATAGCTCCTCGCCGAGGTCCTCGATCACCAACAGTCCGGATTCGCGGTCGGCAGCGAAGATAGCCGGCGCGGAAAAGCCGCGGCCGCGCAGGGCATGGGCCATTGCGATAAAAGGCGTGACGTTTTCCGCAAGATGCGCGATTGCGCTGTAAGGCTTTCCATTGCGCACGGCCGGGCCATCCGGCCGCTTGGGAGAGTTCATGAAAATATATGTGGCGCCATCGCGGGTCAGCCGCTCATAGCTGCGCGTGGAGGCATCGCCCTGGATACGCCGGCGCGTCGCACGGCCGTAGCCGGTTCGATCGAGGAATCGGCGCATTGCAATGATTCGTTCGACACGGTGAGCGAAGCGGCCGAAGCCCGTGATGCAGGCATTGCGCGCGTTGGCGCCTTGCTGCGGCGCCAGGGTAAATGCAACGTCAAGCCGATCGGCCGGCAAGAGCGCACCGGCGCGGTCAGGCCACTCAATCACCAGCAGTGCGCCTTCTTCCGCATCTTCGAGGCCGATCTCGGCAAGTTCGGCCGGGCCGGACAACCGGTAGAGATCGGCGTGGACGAGCCTGAAACGCGGCAACACATAGGTTTGCGTGAGGGTAAAGGTGGGACTAGGCACCTCGATGCTCTCATCGCCGGCAAAGAAACGGATAAGAGCTCTGGCAAAAGTCGTCTTGCCGGCGCCGAGATCGCCAGACAGCGTAATTACGTCGCCGGGCTCGATCACTGCGGCGATATCCGCCATCAGCCGGTAAGTGCCTCCTTCATCGGCCAAGGCC
>Ga0255310_10000386_pt1 | contig 10188 bp, 8 predicted proteins | sample EtOH1_T0_E1_meta_FD_201359 | JGI IMG/M metagenome (GOLD analysis project Ga0255310, IMG submission 201359) | Sandy soil microbial communities from University of British Columbia, Vancouver, Canada - EtOH1_T0_E1 | ecosystem: Engineered > Artificial ecosystem > Sand microcosm > Unclassified ...
GCTCCTCGCGTCCCGCCTGGAACGCCTGGGTCTGTCTCCAGCCGTTTGTGCAGGTGCAGCTGCGCGGGGGCAACGCCCAGGCGGTCGCGCCGCTCGGGCTGATCCGGGATGACGCGGTGCGCGCGGACTACGTGGGAGTGCCGGGGCAACCGCAGACCGTATCGGCGTCCCTGGTGCCCGGAAGACGTTACACCATCGCCTACGGCGCCGCGGTACCCGACCGTCCCCAGGTGGTGATGAACCGTTCCACTCCGGGGGACTGGGTGCGGATCACCCTGCCGTATCCCAATCCGAGCTTCAACGTGATCCGGGACTCCAACAACAACTCCCCGCTGGCGGCCGCGACCTCGCTGGCCGATCTCGACGCCAGCACCGGCAACAAGTATTGGTACGACGCGGCCACCGGCACCCTGCATCTCAAGGCGGTGACCCAGGCGGGACGGACCAGTGCGACGCTGTCCGTGATTCCGAGATAAGTCGGGCGGTAGGTCGTACCGCCCGCCCGAGCTACATCGCGACGATCGCTCTCGGGTCCGGGTCGCGCAGCAGCGGCCGCAACCAGAGCAGCCACGCCAGGGAGATCGCCGCGAAGCTCAGCGTCGTGGCCAGCAGCCACGCCGGCCCTCCGCCCGTGCTCCAGAGCGCCACCACCGCGCCGCCCAGGACCACCAGGCGCACCGCCTCGCTCACCCCGGCCCAGCTGCGCGCTTCGAGCACTCCGCCGATGTTGCCGAGCGAGAGCGCGAGGTAGAAGCCGGCGGCAAGCAGCTCGGGGAGGGGAAGGCCCTTGGCACTGCGCAACAGTGCCAGCGCGGCGATCAGCACCAGGCCGAACTGGACCAGCGCGTAGGCCTTGAGTGCCGGGGCCACCGGCGGCGCGTACTTCTGAAACGTCTGCACCGAGACCGCCTGGGGTTCCAGGGCGGGGCCCAATTCCGGCGGGCGCCAGCTGGGATGCGCGAACAGCGCCCGCACCCGGTCGCTCCAGCGCCGCGCCGCCCGCGCGTTGCGGGCGATCTCGGCGAAGACGTGCAGGTTGGCGCTGAGCGGATTCCAGCTGGCCAGCGGCTTGGTGATGCCGTACACCGGCACGGCCCGCTCCGGCTCGAAGCTGCCGAAGAGCCGGTCCCAGATGATCAGGGTGCCGGCGAAATTCTTGTCCTGGTATTCGGGATTGACCCCGTGGTGCACCCGGTGATGCGACGGTGTGTTGAAGACCCATTCCAGCGGGCCCAGCCGGTCGACTTCACGGGTATGGATCCAGAACTGGTAGACCAGATTGAGCGCGTGGCACACCAGCCACATCTGCACCGGCACGCCCAGCAGCGCGATCGGCATGTAGAAGAGCCAGCTGAACAACCCGTGCAGGCTGCTCTGCCGGAGCGCCACGGTGAGGTTGAACTCCTCGCTCGAGTGATGCACTACGTGCCCCGCCCAGAGCAGGCTGATCACGTGGGAGGCGCGGTGCATCCAGTAGTAGGCGAAATCGTCCAGCAGGAAGACCGCGGCCCATCCCAACGGTGTCGGTCGCCAGAAGTCCTGCAGGGCGCCATGGCGCTGGACCCAGCTGAAGGCGCCGATGGTGAGGAAGGTGAGGAAGATGCCGGCCAGCTGGCTCAGGATTCCGCAGGAGAGGTCGCTGATCGAATCGCTCAGCCGGTAGAGCGAGCGGCGCCGCACCCGCGCGACCAGCAGCTCGAGCCCGATCAGCGCGAAGAAAAACGGGATAGACAGGGTGATGACGTCCATGCGACGACGCCCGGCTCAGGCTTCTCCCTCCGCGGGGAAGAGGCCGCACCCGTTGCGCTGGGCCTCGAGCAGCGCGAAGAACCCCGACGGCTGGACGATGATCCCGGGAATCACCTGCTTGAGCACCTCGGGGCGGACTTCCGCCGCCTTCTTCTCCTGCAGTTTGGCCTCGAGTGACACCATGAAGCCGAAGGCGAACCCGCAGGCCAGCACGATGCCGCCGTTCCGGAGGAAGCCCTCGATCGAGTAGTCCTCTTCGGGCGGCGGCGGCTTGGCCGGGTTCGAGTTGGCGCGGTACGGATTCCGCTCGGCAATCTTGCCGGTCTGCAGATCCTTGATCTTGCGCAGCTTGCCGAGCTTGTGGCGCAGCCAGAACTCGTCGTCCATGATCATCGGAATCGCGGAGTGCCGGATCACCAGGACCGCGCCCACTGCTTCGGATTTGACCCCGAAGGCCTCCACGACCTGCTGCTTCCAGACGGCGGCACGCCACAGGCCGGCGGACGCGTTGGGCTGGAACCAGTCGAACGCACCCCGGTGGGGGCCGCTGAGCCGGCTGGTCCAGGAGACATCCCAGTCGGTCGGTGAGGGCGGTGCGGTTGGTGCGGTCGGGGTGGACAGGTCACTGCCCCCCTCCTGTCCGTCTGTCCCCACTGTCCCTCTCCGTCCCACCAACGCGGCGGCCGCCAGCGTGCCCAGGAATTCCCTGCGGTCGGTGCTCATGCTTCGGATGACAGGAAATAGTGACAGCCCGCCTCCTGTGCCCGTAGCACCGCGAACACCCCGGAGGGCTGCAAGGTCACCCCCGGGATAACGTGCTTGAGTGCCGCCTCGCGCGCCTTCGCGTCATCCAGTTTCATATCCGCTTTGACCTTCTCCACCACGTCCAGCGTAAACGCCAGGTTGCAGGCCAGAACGGTCGCGCTGCCCAGCACTTTCCGCAGGGTGTCATCCCCGAGGGCCGGCGGAAGCCCGATCAGGTTCGGCCCCAGCACCGGATTGCGCCTGACCGGCAGCTTGCTCTTGGGATCGTTGATCTTGGTGAGCGCTCCGATGTTATGGTGCCTCCAGAATTCGTCATCCATGATCATCCAGATCGCGTTGTGCCGCAGCACCGCCACCGCGCTCATGTCGGAGGCCGGAGATTGATACACCTCGGCATAGTCCTTCATCCACACCAGGACGCGGAGCAGTCCGAGCCCCATGGACATTTCGATATTGTCGAACACCGCGCGATGCTTGCCGTTCAGCTTCTCGGCCCAGGAGACATCCCAGTCGGACGGTGAGGTTGGTGAGGTCGGTGAGGTCCCACCACCCTCCCCCACCTGTCGCTCCGTCCCCGCCGTCCCCACCGTCCGTCCTGCGAGGGCCGCTGCCGCGAGCGCCCCCAGAAACTCCCGTCGATCCGTGCTCATGGCTTGCCTCCGTGTTACGCCAGGTGATGCGCTTTGCGACCGCCGCGCGCGACGTGCTCATGCGTGAACTCGACCTTCGCCAGCTCCGCGGCCAGGTGAATGGCGCGGTCCACCAGCTCTTCCGCTCCCACCCGCAGGTCCTCGCTGTGCTCGACCTGCCGGACGTTGTTTTCCATGTCCTCCGCCGACCAGCCCCGCGAGTGCGCGATGAACGGGAACTGCGGGAAGAGAAAGCCCAGCTCGCCGAAGAACATCAGGAGATGGCCCGCCACCTCCTGCACGTTGTCCTGTCCCCCGGTGATAATGAAACTGGCGACCTTGTTCCGAATCAACAGGCGGTTCCGGATGGTGACCTGATTCTGAACGCAGTTGAGCCGCTCGGCCATCTTGTGGAACAAGGAGCTCGCCGCACCCCAGCGAATCGGCGTGGCGACCAGGACCACGTCGGCCCAGAAGACCAGCGCCTCGTAGACCTGGTCCATCTGGTCGTCCGGGTCCATCTGCGTGATGGAGCAGGGCCAGGTGCAGGCGTGGGCGCTCTTCGAGTAGTACCCCTCGCAATGCCGAAAGCGGAGGTCGCTCAGCTTGATGAGCCGGGTCTCGCTGCGGCCGGCGGTCTGGGCGTGGCGCAGGGCCGCCTCCAGCAGCAGCTCGGAGGTAGATAACCGGGGATTGGCGCGGTCCATCGCCGTGGTCGAGATCCCCACCACTCGCACCGGGCCAGGGGCGCGCTCGAGCCTGCGTTCCAGGGGGTGCGCGGGGTGCGGGATCTTGTGGCGTTTGGTGGCGGCTTCCAGGTTCACCCAGACGTGCCCACCCTCGATCTTGACCTCGTGGCGGGGAACGCTCTCCTCCTCAAACCCGGGCTCCCCTTGGCCGCCGATCCGGTGGTATTTCCAGTTGTGCCAGGGGCAGGTGATGTACTCGCCGTCCAGCCGGCCTTCGCCCAGAGGCCCCCCGGCGTGGTTGCAGGTCCCGGAGATCGCGCCGAAAACCCCGTCACGATGGCTCAAGGCGATGCGGGTACGGCCGACCGAGAGCTGGCGCAGCGGAATGGTGCTCAGCGCTTCGACAGGGCCGAGATCATGCCAGACAGGTTCGGGCATCACGCATTCCTCCAGCGCACCGGTTCGAAGCGCGCGGCGATGGCGTGTTGCAACTGCTCCAGCAGCGCACCGCGGGTGGGAGCCAGCACTGGCTCGGAGCCGAACTGGACGATCGCATCGAAGCTGGTCAGGCGCAGCACGGTCCAGACGTGGCTGGCGAAGGGCATCTTGCCCCACCAGCAGACGATCTGGTCCGGCGGCGGCGCGTCCCGTGCCGTGCGATAGGTGATGGCGGCGTAGTGCACCGGGTACTGCTCACGAGCGGCCCAGTCGAGCAGCGCGGGCTTCATCGGCAGCATTCCCGCGCCGCTCGACGTGGTGCCCTCGGGGAACAGGACGACCCCGTCGCCGCGGGCGATGGCTTCATCGATCTGATCCAGCACACGCACCGCGTCGCGACGCACCTCTCGCTTGACCCAGATGGTTCCCGCCAGATGAGCCAGCGGCCCGAGCAGCGGCCAGGAGCGCATGCTCCGTTTGGCGATGAATACCCCGTCGACGCAGCTGAACAGCAGGAGGATATCGAGATAGCTGAGGTGGTTGGTAACCAGCAGAAACGGAGCACGGGGCGGCCGCCCGATAATCTGGCGACGCATCCCGGCCAGCCGGCACAGCCCACGAGCCCAATGTCGCTCCGAGAAGTGGCGCCAGCTCAACCGGGGCCGGGGGAGGGGCAGAGTGACCAGTGACCCGAGCATCCAGATCCAGAACCAAGCCACCGTCCACACCAACAGCCCGCCGACCCGAGCCGCGGCACGAATGCGCCCCCCGCGGACCAAAACGGTTGCCGTTGAGGGGGTGGTCGGAGGCGCTGCTGGTACCTCGGTCTGCATCCCTCAATTGTAAGGCTTAGCGGCCCGACTCGCCCTTTCCGCGCCCGAAGAAGGCGCGATAGGTGGGATCGGGGAGCTCGAGCACGTTCAGGAGGACCAGCCAGTCGATCGTCTTGAACACCCGATCGATCGCCGGAGGTCCCAGAATCCTGGCGCCGAGTGTCAGGTGGGCCTGAAAGAGGGCGGGAACCTTGGGAGTCGGATAGGCGCTGTCCGGCAACGGATCGCTGGCCTCACACCGCGTGTCCCCGCGAGGAATCACTCGGAACAGGGGATGCTGGGTCCCGAGCTGCTCGAGATGACGGTGCATTCGCGAGCCGAACGCTTGATCCTGGGAGGTGAGGGAGCAACAGCCGAACAGCGCCGTCTTGTGGTTCCAGGTCAGGTAGCTCGCCAGCCCGCGCCAGAGCAGGTTGAGCACCCGCCCGTTGCGGTGCGGCCTGGCCACGCAGGCCCGCCCGAGCTCGATCGCGGTGCGACGGGCCGACTCCGGCAGCGAACCCAGCTCGAACAGGCCGGCGGTGTAGTACCCGGACTGGGCCGCCATTTCGCCTGTCTGCATTCGGTAGGTGCCGACGATCGCTCCACTCTCCCGATCCTCGATTATCAGGTGGTGCAGCCGGCGGTCGAAGGCGTCCTCATCGCGCTGATCAGCGTGCGCCGCGTCGAGCCCGGCCCGGAGTTCGAGGTTGATAACCTCGTAGCGCAGCCGGAAGATGCGGTCGAGGTCCGCCTCGGTCCTCGCGAAGCGCAGCAGGTAGCGGCCGGCCGAGGTAGTCGAGTTGGGGATCGCCCCTGCGGCGACCGGAAAGGAATGAGCCAGGACCGGCATCGTCATCGCTGCAGCACCAGGGTGGAGACTTCCCGATCAGCGCCGGCGGCCTCACTGCTTCCCGAATCCTGCAGCGAGGTGCACTTCGGGGACGAGCATGGCACCGAACGTCACAGGGTCACTCAGCAATGCGTATGCCAGGTACGTCGGCAGCTTGCAGGTCTTTCAGAGTGAGCGCGACCACGGCACCGGAGGACTCTGACGAGATCACCGAATCGGGTCGACGGAAGCCTGCCGCGCAACGAATGGCATGCCGAAGCGATCGAGTGGCCGGGGCTTTGCTGGTTGACTGACCCCCGCCGGGCGGCGTTACTAAGAGTCATGCGTGCTGGCCCACTCCTCCTGCTGCTGGCGGGCTGCTCGGGCGAACCACTCGCCCCGCTGCCCCAGGACGGCGCCTCCTACTGGCCGGGGGCGGAGTGGCGGCGGGCCGCGCCCGGCCAGGTAAGCCTCGACGCGTCCCGGCTCGACAACCTCATCCAGCGGCTACGTGACAACCGGATTCCGCAGATCCACTCTCTCCTGATCGTGCGCCAGGGCTACCTGGCCGTGGAGGAGTACTTCAACGCCTCCCGGGCCAACGACGTGCACACGCTCCAGTCGGTCACCAAGAGCGTGACCTCACTGCTGCTGGGTATCGCGGTGGGGCAGGGAGCAGTAGCCGACGTCGGCCGCAGCGTGATCAGTTTCTTCCCGGAGTATCCCGACCTGCTCAATCTGGACTCGCGCAAGCAGGCGATGACCCTGCGTGACGTCCTCACCATGCGCACCGGGCTCGATTGGAGTGAGGACCCCTATGAAGGCTCCCCGCTCCAGCAGCTCAACGCGACGCGCAGCGAGTGGATCCGTTTTTTCCTCGATTGGCGGATGCGGGAACAGCCCGGCACCCGCTTCGAATACAACAGCGGCGGCGTGATCGTGCTGGGCGGGGTGATCTACAACACGACCGGGCTCGTAGCTGATGAGTTCGCCAGGCGCAACCTGTTCGATCCCATCGGGGTCGGCCCCGCGGCGTGGTTCACTGGGGGCCCCCACGGCCTGCCCCACATGGGCGGCGGGCTGAATCTGCGGGCGGTGGACATGGCGAGGCTGGGCTATCTGGTGTTGCGCGGCGGCCACTGGGGCGACCGCCAGGTGGTGCCGGCCGACTGGCTCCAGGCTTCACTCACCCCGCAAGTGCTCCGGCCGCGGAACTTCGCCGGCTACCCGACGGACTACGGGTACCTCTGGTGGCTGCTACCGCTCGACGGGCAGGGCGCCACTGGGGATCCGGCCGCGACGATCTACACCGCGGCCGGTGCCCAGGGTCAATGGATCTTCGTGATTCCCCGCTACGACGTCGTGGTCGTCGTCACCGCGGGGGCTGCGGAATTCGACCGGCCGGTCCGCTTTCTCTACCAGGACATTCTGCCGGCCGTCCGCTGACGCCAGGCTCCCCGCTCTCCTCAGGGCTTGCCAATCGTGATATTGAGTCCGCCCTGCACCTGCAGCATCGAACCGCTCCTGATGGTCGCCCGGCCCTCCACGAAAGGATGGATCTTCCCGCGCAGCGATTCGGCCCCCAGGAACAGGTTCCATCCGGCGTCGGTGTTGCTGTTCCCGGACACGCTGACGGTGGTCAGATTGAGGCCGGTGCCCAGGTAGAACCAGCGTGGGTTGTCCTTGAACACGCGCCACTTCAGGTCGCCGTTCAGCGCCCACGCGGACCCGGGGTCGTGGAAGAAGTAGTCGAAGGACGGATAGAACTCGACCCGGTAGAACAGCGGCACGCTGAACTGTGCCCCGATGTTGAGGTCCTCGAGGTCGAAGTTGTACCCGATGTGGGGACCGATGTGGGCACGATGGGTCTGCGCCCTCACGATCCCCGAAGCCACCAGAACCAGCAGCGCCGTCAGCACGGCGGACCTGCGCGATTGCTTCACCCGAGTACCCTCCCCCCACCAGAGTCCGTTTTCGATCACCGCGGCTTCATCGGGTGAGACGCCGCCTCGGCGGGCGGCACGCACAAGGTCCGAGTTCCGGCCGGTCGGCCCGCCGCGGCAAACTGGCGCCGGCCCGAACGGCCCCCCAGATTCCGGCACCCTTCCTCATCATGCTCAGGGAGTCTGCATGCTGATCCGTGTCCGGCCTGGCCATGCCCTCACTGCGCTGGCACTGCTCGGCGCGCTCGTCGTCACCCCGCACCGGCTACGCGCCCAGGTCCCCAGCATCGCCGACAAAACCCGGGGTCTGACCCGGCTGGACGGCTTCCTGCCGCTCTACTGGGACCCAAACGCCGGAAAGCTGTGGCTGGAGATTCCGGCTGCGCTGAAGGACCAGGAGCTGCTCTACGTCACTGGCGCCCCGACCGGCCTCGGCTCCAACGACATCGGGCTGGACCGCGGGCAAATCAGCCGGGAGCGCATCGTCCGGTTCGAGCGCTACGGCAACAAGCTGCTGATGGTGCAGCCCAACTACGATTTCCGTGCGAGCGATCCCGATCCCTACGCCCAGAAGGCGGTCAGCGAATCCTTCGCGATTTCCACCCTGTGGGGCTTCAAGATCGAGGCCGAATCCAACGGGGCGGTGCTGGTCGACGCCACCGATTTCGCGCTGCGCGACGTGCACGACGCGATCGGCGCGCTGAGCCGCGCTCGGCAAGGCACCTACCGGGTCGACCTCTCCCGCAGCGCGATCTATCCTGCCAATACCAAGGTGTTTCCGCGCAATACCGAGATCGAGACGACGCTGACGCTGACCGGCGACAGCCCCGGCACCTGGGTCCGGGATATCGCTCCGACGCCGGAGGCCCTCACGCTGCGGGAGCGGATCAGCCTGGTCGCACTGCCGGAGCCGGGCTATCGGCCCCGCGCCTTCGACCCGCGAGCCGGCTTCTTCGGGATACGGTACGCCGACTACTCGGCGCCGCTCGGCAGCGACCTCACCAAACAGTTCATCGCGCGGCATCGCTTGCAGAAGAAGGACCCCCGGGCCGCCGTGAGCGAGGCCGTCAAGCCGATCGTGTACTACCTCGATCGCGGCGTGCCGGAGCCGATCCGTACCGCCCTGCTCACCGGTGCCCGCGACTGGAGCCAGGCCTTCGAGGCGGCGGGATTTCGGGACGCCTTCAAGGTGGAGCTGCTGCCCGAGGGGGCCGATCCGATGGACGTCCGCTACAACATGATCCAATGGGTTCATCGCTACACTCGTGGGTGGAGCAACGGGAACACCGTCACCGATCCGCGTACCGGTGAGATTATCAAGGGGCTGGTGACCCTCGGGTCCCTCCGGGTCCGCCAGGACTACCTGATCGCCGAGGGCTTGCTGAGACCCTACCCGACCGGGGATGAGCGCGCCCCCGCGGCCCAGGCCATGGCGCTGGCGCGGCTCCGCCAGCTGGCGGCGCACGAGGTGGGCCACACGCTGGGCCTGCAGCACAACTACATCTCCAGCATGGCGTCGCGTGCTTCGGTCATGGACTATCCCCACCCGGTGACCCGGCTGCTCCCCGACGGCAGCATCGACTTGTCCGACGCCTACGCCGTGGGCATCGGCGCCTGGGACAAAGAGGCCATCAAGTACGGGTACTCCGATTTTCCGCCCGGCGCGGACGAGGCCAGGGCGCTCGACGCCATCCTGGCGGGAGCCCGGGCCAAGGGGCTCTTCTTCCTGACCGACCAGGATGCGCGCCCGTTCGGGAGCGCGCACCCTAACACGCACCTCTGGGACAACGGCGCGGACGCCGCGGCCGAGCTGACCCGGGTGATGCAGGTGCGCCGGGCCGCGCTCGACCGCTTCGGCGAGCAGGCCATCCGGCGCGGCCAGCCGCTGGCGCTGCTCGAAGAGGTCCTGGTCCCGCTCTACCTCCACCATCGCTACCAGGTCGAGGCGGCCGTGAAAGTGGTGGGCGGCCAGTACTACAGCTATTCCCTCCGGGGCGACGGACAGGAGCCGCTCCGCGTGGTCCCCCCCGCGGAGCAGCGGCGCGCCCTCGCCGCCGTCCTGCAGACCCTGCGTCCCGCCGAGCTTGCCTTCCCGCGCAGCGTACTCGCGAAGCTCCCCCCCAGGCCTTCGGGGTTCCCGGAGCACCGCGAGCTGTTCGACAAGCTGACCGATCCGGTATTCGACGCGATCACTCCCGCCGCGGCCGCCGCCGACATGGTGGCGCAGCTGGTGCTGAATCCGGAGCGCGCCGCCCGGCTGGCTCAGCAGCATGCGCTCGATCCCGACCAGCCCGGGCTGGCCGAAGTCATCGACAGCGCGCTCTCGGTGGG
>Ga0255310_10000387_pt1 | contig 10144 bp, 12 predicted proteins | sample EtOH1_T0_E1_meta_FD_201359 | JGI IMG/M metagenome (GOLD analysis project Ga0255310, IMG submission 201359) | Sandy soil microbial communities from University of British Columbia, Vancouver, Canada - EtOH1_T0_E1 | ecosystem: Engineered > Artificial ecosystem > Sand microcosm > Unclassified ...
AGGAGATCGCGGTCAAGGTGGTTCCGGTCGCGAAGAAGTAGCCGGCGCCTGCACACGCGCGGTGCCGGATGCCGCGTCGTGAAGCCGCTAGTGCTTCAAGTCGCTCGGATAGTAAAGCGCCATCTCGCGCACGCCGCGAAAGGCCTTGTCGCTCGACACCAAGCAGTCGACCTTCAGCCGCAATGCAACTGCGAGCACGACCGCGTCATTGATGAGAAGGCCATACTTTTGCTGAAGCGCGAATCCCCGCTCGGTCAGATCGGACAACAGGCAGGCTTCGTAGCCGAACCCGAGATCGCGAAGCGACTTCACTTTCACCCGATAGAGCGTAAGGCTGCGGACCGCTTCGGGTTTCGCTGCGAGTTTCGCCGCCGGATTGCTCCCGGAGATCAAGCCGCGAGACTGCGCTTCGGCGAGCATCAGCTTGTGCGCAAGTTCCTGCCAGACCGTCTGCGGCAATATCGCGCTGATTTCGCCGCCGGCGCTGCGACGAATGAAGCGCTGCGCCTGCGCCGACGCCGCGTGCTCGGCATACAGAAGGACGTTGGTGTCGACAACGCAGCGACTGCCGGCAGGAATGTCGTCCAAGCTCACGCTCAAGCGTTCCAGGCATCGTGCTCCAGCAGCGCCTTGAACTGTCGAGGGGCAAGGCGAATCGGCTGATTGCAGAACAGCTCATAGGCGGCCTCTCGCCGGGCTGGCTCCGGCGATCCCTGCGCAAGATAGCGTTCCAGCGCGTCCTGGATCACTTGGCTCAGCGCCTGGCCTCGCGCGCTCGCGTGAAGTCTTGCCCGTAGGAGCACATTCCTGTCGAGGACCGTCCCGATCTTCTGTTTCATGGCAGTCGCTTCCCGCAACCCAAGTACGGATTGAGATTATGCCAGATTTCTAGATGTTTCTAGATTGCCCCTGCGCAAAGCGCTCCAGCGCCTCTCCCGTCATGCGGCAGATCTGCCAGTCGGGCAGCACCGCAGCGCCGATCGAGCGGTAGAACTCGATCGCCGGCCGGTTCCAGTCGAGCACCGCCCACTCGAAGCGGCCGCAGCCGCGCTCGACCGCGAGCCGCGCGCAATGCCGGATGAGCGCCTTGCCGTAGCCCCGGCCGCGCGCCTGCGGAATCACGAACAGGTCCTCGAGGTACAGGCCGCGCCGCGCGAGGAAGGTCGAGTAGTTGTGAAAGTACAGCGCGAAGCCGGCAGCCAGCGCGCCGTCCCAGGCAATCACCGCCTCGATCACCGGAGTTTCGCCGAAAAGCTCGGCGTGCAGCTGCTCGGCCGTGCCGGTGGCGAGATGGTCGAGCTTCTCGTATTCGGCGAGCGCCCGCACCAGGCCGTGCAGCGTGTCGCAGTCCTCGGGGCGCGCCGGCACGATTTCCATGTCCGCTACTCGGGCGATATGTTCGCCTCGCGCACCACGCGCGTCCATTTCGCGAGGTCCTTGTCCACCAGCGCGCGCACGGCATCCGGCGTGGACGAGACCGGCTCCAGTCCCTGTGCCTGGAACGAAGTCCTGATCTCCGGCAACGCGAGCACCGCGGTCAGCTCGAGATTGAGCCGCGCAACGATCTCGCGCGGCGTGCCCTGGGGCGCGAAAAACGCGTACCAGATGTCCGACTCGACACCGGGAAAGCCGCCTTCGGCAAGCGTCGGCAGCTCGGGCGCGAGCGCCGAGCGCTTCGGGCTGCCCACCGCGAGCGCCTTGAGCTTGCCGGCGCGCACCTGCGGCAGCGCGACGTGAATCGGCAGGAACATGAGATGAATCTGGCCGCCGAGCAGGTCGGTCACCGCACCCGCCGTTCCCTTGTAGGGAATGTGCACGACGAAGATGCCGGCCACGTTCTTGAACAGTTCCATCGCCAGATGGTGCGGCGTGCCGACGCCGGGCGAGCCGTAGTTGATCTTGCCGGGATTGGCCTTGGCCGCCGCGATCAGCTCCGGCACGGACGAAAACGAGGTCGACGGATGCGCCGCGATGAGCAGGGTGCCCCAGGCCGAAAGCGTGATCGGCGCGAAATCCTTCGCCGGATCGTAGGGCAGGCTCTTGAAGAGCGAGCGGTTGGAGACGAAGGTGCTCGCCGTGACGAGGATCGTGTGCCCGTCGGGTTTCGACTTCGCGACCAGTTCCGTGCCGATGTTGCCGCTCGCGCCGGCGCGGTTTTCCACGACCACCGGCTGGCCGAGGCGCTCGGCGAGGCGCGGCCCTGCCGTGCGCGCGATGATGTCGATGCCGGTGCCGGGCGTGAACGGCACGATGAAGCGGATCGGCTGGCTGGGCCAGGCCTGCGCCTGCGCGAGCGCCGGCCACAGGGCGAGCGCGAGTGCGGCAATGGGGAATCGAATCATGGTGTGTCCTCCTCCGGTCGGTTCACGCCAGCTTCATCAGCCGGCGCGCATTGCCCTCGTAGATCGCGTGCCGCTCCTGCGGCGACAGGTCGAGCCGCTCGATGATCTCGATCGTGGTGCGGGTGTACATCGAGCCCTTCTCCGGATCGAACGGCGAATCGGACGCGAACAGCACCCGCTCGGGGCCGAAGAAACGCAAGCCGCACTTGGTCGCCTCCCAGGCGCCGAACAGCGCCGTGTCGGCGTAGAACATCTTGAAGTAGTCGAGCGGCCGTTTCTTCAGTTTCCTGAGCAGTCTGGTGTAGTCGACGTCCGAGGTGCGCTTGCCGAGCTGGTCCCAGCCCGGTCCGACGCGGCCTTCGAAGTACGGGATCATGCCGCCCATGTGGTGCGTGACGATCTTGAGCGCCGGGTGCTTGTCGAACAGGCCCTGGAACACGATGTGCGCCATCGCCACGCTCGTCTCGTAGGGCCAGCCGAAGGTCCACCAGATCTCGTAGTGGCTCTTCTTTTCCTTCGCGTAGTCGGGATGATCGGCACCGCGCGCCGGGTGCAGCCAGATCGGCAGGTCGAGCTTCGCCATCAGGTCGAACAGCGGCAGCGTCTCGGGCGCCGTAAGCGGCTTGCCGAGCACGTTGCTGAACACCTGGACGCCCACGGCGCCGAGGTCCTTCACCGCGCGTTTCGCCTCCCTGAGAAGGCCATTCGGGTCGTTCATCGGCAGCGAGGCGATGAACGCCGGGAAGCGCTTCGGGTGCTTGCGCACCAGCTCCGCCATGCCGTCGTTGGCCATGCGTGCCAGGTCGGTCGACAGCGGCGGCGGGCCGAACACCTCGATCGGCGGCGAGCCGAGGCAGATCACCTGCGCGTAGTCCTCGCCGAAGCGGTCCATGATGCGGAAACGCTCGCCGAGGTCGACGATCGACGGGATTTCGCGCACACGGCGGTGCATGTCCCTGCCGTTGGGCGCCACCTTGAGCATGCGCTCGTAGTACTGGCGCGGAAAAATGTGATTGAAGATGTCGAGTTTCATCGCTTACAGCTCCAGGGGTGATCGTCGAGGCAGTCAGGCGCATGATGCCAAAGATTCTCCGTCTGCGCAGGCCGGCGGCCGGGCGGCTCCTATAATCGGCATCAAGAACGATTCCGAAAATGGATCTGTTGACCCTCTCGCGCGCGGCGCGCTTGCAGGCGCAGCTCGGCGCGCTGGGTGAGCGGCTCGAGGGGCATGCGCTCGGCGAATGGCTGCAACGGGAACTGGAGACAGGCATGGCCCCTCAAACGAAGACACGCGCCAGGTGCTGGTGCAGGACGGCGTGATGCGCGTCATGGCGCCGCACGTCAAGCTCGTGCCCGGCGGGCAGGAGTTTTTCGTCGAGGGCGCGGATACGGTGCTCGAGGCCGCGCTGCACGCGGGCCTGGGCATGGCGTACGGCTGCAGCGCGGGCAACTGCGGCGAGTGCAAGGCGCGCGTGATCGCCGGCAGCCTGAAGCAGGTGCGGCACCACGACTACCGCCTGAGCGAAACTGAAAAGGCCCAGGGCTACGCCCTGCTCTGCTGCTGCACGGCGCTCACCGATCTCGTGCTCGAAGCCAAGGTGGCGCGCTTCGCGGACGACATTCCGCTGCAGAGCATCACCGCCCACGTGCGCAGGATGGACCCGCTGTCGGCCGACGTGATGCTGCTCGAGCTGCTCTCGCCGCGCACCAACCGGTTGCGCTTTCTGGCCGGGCAATCCGCCCAGGTCGAGCTCGGCGGCGCGACCGCGACCTGGCCGATCGCCAGCTGCCCCTGCGAGGAGCGCAGGCTGCAGTTCCACGTGCGTCGCCGGCCGGGCAACATTCTGTCGGACTACGTCTTCGGCCGCCTGCGCGTCGGCGAGGCCGTGGCGCTGACCGGGCCGGTGGGCGACTTCGTGCTGCGCGAGGACAGCGCGCGGCCGCTCGTTTTCGTCGCCTGGGGCTGGCAGGGTTTTGCGCCGGTGAAGAGCGTGATCGAACATGCGCTGGCGCAGGAAGCGGCCGAATCGATCGACCTTTACTGGATCGGCGCGAGCGCTGCCGACCACTATCACCCGAAACTATGCCGCTCGTGGGCCGAGGCCATGGACAACTTCCGCTACGTCCCGCTCATCGCCGGCGCCGGGCTGCGCGGCGAGGTGACGCAGACCGTGCGCGCCACGCTCGCAAGCCTGCTGCGCGACCTCGGCCCTCTCGCCGAGCGCGACGTCTATATCGCCGGGGATTCGGCGCAGGTGGACGCCTCGCGCGCGTATCTCGCCGAGCGGGGACTGCCACCGGCGCAGCTCGTCGCCTGGATCGCGCACTGATGGCGTATTACGTCTACCGGCTGTTCGAGAAGCCGCTGCGCCGCGTCGAGCCGCTCGGCGAGTTCGAACGCTATCCGGAGGCGAGCCGCTTCGCGAAGGCGAGGCGCGCCGAGGCGGCCGCCGGCTGCTCGATCCGGATCGTGTTCGGCGCCAACGCTCTGGAGGCGGAAGACGCCCTCTTGAACCCGCAGGCGCCGCCGCCGCGCATCGGCGACGATTACTGATCGCGCCGGCAGGGGCATTCGCGCGCTACGACCCGCGTAGAATGAAGCGGACCCGGCCATGCCCAGCCTGAACCACCTCATCGAAACGGTACAGCGCAATTGCCGCGTTGCCGATGCGCGCCACGGACGCGAAGCGACGATGTGCATCTACCTGCTTCAGATGCGCGAGCTTTACTGCTGGGAGCACGGGCTGGCGCTGGCGGCGGTGCCACCGCGCGACGCGCTGGCGTCGTGGCTCAGTGCGCGAGAGTCCGAATGGAATACGCTCGAGGGCCGCGACTACGAAGCGCTGGCACTCGGCGCCCGGCGTTTCGAGCCGTTCGATGCCGCGGCGCTCAACCGCGAGCTGCTGCCGCACAAACTCCTGTACGGCGCGGGCTACGGGCGCTTTCACCGGCCGCACTTCTTTCTCGCGGCGCTCGAGCGCTGCGATACGCGTGACGGCATCCAGGTGCTGGTCGCGGGCCGCGAACATGCGCGCGACCTGGTCGCGATGCCGGCCGCCTTCCAGGACAACAGGATCCTGGTGCGGCGCGAGGCGCTGCGCCGCTGGCTGTGGGACAAGGTGGCGTTCTGGCGCTCGCGCCGCAGCGACGGCGCGCTCGGCCGCGCGCTGGCATCGTGGGGCCTCGACGCGGACGACGAGGCGGGCTTCGAGCGCATGGTCGCGGCCGAGACTGAAACGCTGATCCTGCACGAATTGGGCGAGGCGCGCGCCGGCGGCCTGCTCGGCGAGCGCTGGGAGGAAATGCTCGCCGGCCTGAGCGAGCGCCGCGCCGAGCTGCTTGCGCGCGCGGTGCGCGACAACCTGGCCGACTGCCTCAGCACGCTGCCCGGGCTGCTCGAGCGCGAGGCGCGCGGCTCGATCCATTTCTACTTTTCCCAGTTCGACGGCCTGCGCAAGGAACTGTTTCCCGCGCTCGCCGCCGCCTACCGCGAGTGGCGCGAATCCGGCGCCGCGGGCGCGTTGCGCCCGGCGATCGAGCGCGGCGCCGCGCATTGGTCGAGCGTCGCGCGCGAGCTGCTCGCGCGACCCCTTCGGCCCGGCGGCGGAGAGGCGCGCGCCCTCGCCCTATGAGCGATCCGGGCACGCTGAAGCAGGGCCGCAATGCGGCCCTGCCCGCCGACGCCGCGGCGGGCGAGCGATTGCGCGCGCTCAAGATTTTTGCCGAGGCCACCTCCAGCCTGCCGGGCGATGCCGGCGTCGAGGAGTGGCTGGGACGATTTCTTGCCACCATGATCCGCCTGACCGAGGCCGCGGCCGGTGCCGTGCGCGTGATCGCCGACGACGGGCGCCACCTGCGGCTGGTGGCCTCCGCCGGGCTGCCGCCCGAAGTGGCGGCGCGCGACGCCCTCATGCCGCTCGACTGCGGCGCCTGCGGCCGCGCGCTGCGCGAGGCGAGCGTCGACGCGGGCGCCTCGGCGCTCGCCTGCGCAACGCACACGTCGCAGGCGTGGTTCGGCGGCTTCGGCGGCATGATCGTGGTGCCGCTCGCGCACCAGGGCCGCATGCTCGGCGTCTACAACCTGTTCCTGCGCGAGCCGCGCGCGATGCCCGCCGAGGCGGTGCTGCTGTACCGCTCGATCGGCGAGCACCTGGGAATGGCGCTGGAGAACGCGCGCCTGGCGCGCGAAAACCTGCGCATGACGGTGATGAACGAGCGCCAGATGATGGCCAACGAGGTGCACGATTCGCTCGCGCAGACGATGGCCTACATGAAGATGCGGCTGGCGCTGCTGCTGGATGCGCTGCGCTCGGAGGAGCGCGGGCGTGCGCTGAAGTACGCCAGCGACCTGCAGGACGGGCTCGGCGAGGCCTACGCCGACCTGCGCGACCTGCTGGCGCAGTTCCGCAGCCGCATGGATCCGCTGGGACTGGTGCACGCGCTCGAGGGCATCGCCGCCTCTTTCGAAGACCGCACCGGGGTCGCTCTGACGATCGACAACCGCCTGCGCGCGCTCGATCTCAGCGCGGACGAGGAAACCCACGTCTTCCACATCGTGCAGGAAGCGCTCGCCAACGTCGCGCGCCATTCCGGCGCCCGGCGCGCGCGCCTGCGGATGGAGCAGAGCGAGGCGGACTACGCGTTCACGGTCGAAGACGACGGCAGCGGCTTTTTCGCGCTCGGCGGCCGCGCCGGCGGCGCGGCCGACAACGCCAGCCTGCGCCACCACCTCGGCGTCAACATCATGCGGGAGCGCGCCCAGCGCCTCGCCGGCCGCCTCGAGATCGCCAACCTGCCGCAGGGCGGCGCTCGCGTCACGCTGGTGTTCCCGGCGCTGGCCGCGGCGCGCGCGACGGCGTCATGAACGCGCCGGTAAACATCCTGCTGGTGGACGACCACACCCTGTTCCGCAAGGGGTTGACGGAGCTGCTCGAGGGGCGCGATGCGATCCGCGTCATCGCGGCGACCGGCGACCCGGAGGAGGCGCTGGCGATCGCGCGCGAGCGGCGCCCCGACGTCGCGATCGTCGATCTCAACATGCCGCCGCATGGCGGGCTCGCGCTGCTGCGGCGCCTGCGCGAGGAGGGCTGGCAGGGCGCCACGATCGTGCTGACGGTGAGCGACGCGGAGGACGACATGGCCAACGCGCTCGCGAGCGGCGCGCGCGGCTACCTGCTGAAGGACATGGAACCCGACGAGCTGGTCGACGCGGTGCGGCGCGCGCTGCGCGGCGAGACCGTGGTGGCGCCGGCGATGACGCTCAAGCTGATCGATCTGCTGCATCCCAAGCGCGGCGCCGCGGTGCGCGAGGATCTCCTCGCGGAACTGACGCCGCGCGAGCGCGAGATCCTGCAGCATCTCGCGCAGGGCATGACCAACAAGGCGATCGCGCGCGCGCTCGACATCAGCCACGAAACCGTGAAGCTCCACGTGCGCCGCGTGCTCGCGAAACTGAAACTGTCTTCACGCGTCGAGGCTGCGGTGTTCGCGGTCGAGCATGGCGTCAGTTCGGCGCGCCGGCCGTCGTCCCAGGGTTCCGCGTGAGGCGTGCCGGAGCGCTGCTGGCGGCCGTCGCACTGACGGCCGCCTGCTCCGCGACCGCGCCCACGCGTCAGCCGGATGCGCGGCTCGCGCAGCTCGCCGCTGCGGCGCATCGCACGCCGGCGAACGTCGCGCGCGATCCTTGGCGGCATCCGGGGGAGGCGCTCGGGTTCTTCGGCGTGCGGGAAACGCATACCGTGATCGAGATCCTACCGGGTAGCGCCGGCTACTACCTTGAAATCCTCGCGCCCTACCTGAGGGAAAACGGTCGCTACATCGCGGCGAGCCGCGATGCCAGCGCGCCGCCCAATTACCTCGCGGATCATCAGAAGCTGCTGGCACGGCTGGCGGCGGACCCGGCACGTTACGGCCAGGTAATGGTCGTCCCTTTCAATGCCGACCGTCACGAGATCGCGCCGCCTGGGTCGGCAGATGTCGTCCTTACCTTCCGCAACCTGCACAACTGGATCGAGCGCGGCGAGGTCGAAGGGGCGCTGCGTGCCTTTCATCGCGCGCTGAAAACCGGCGGCACGCTCGGCGTGGTGGACCATCGCGGCCGCGACGATGTGACGCAGGAAGCGCAGATGAAGTCCGGATACGTGCGCCAGGACTACGCCATCGCGCTGATCGAGCGCACAGGATTCCGCTTCGCTGGTGCTGCCGAAATCAATGCCAACGCCAAGGACACTAAGGATCATCCCGCGGGCGTGTGGACGCTTCCGCCGACCTACCGCCTCAAGGACGAGAATCGCGCCAAGTACCAGGCGATCGGCGAGAGCGACCGCTTCACGTTGAAATTCATGAAGCTTTGAGGGAGGCAGGCATGGCCGTGTTACGCATCGCCAGGATGGGCAACCCGGTGCTGGCGCAGGTTGCGGCGCCGGTCGAGGATCCGGGCGCGCCGGAGATCCGGCGCCTCGCCGCAGACATGATCGAGACGCTCGAGGATATCGGCGCAAGCGGCCTCGCCGCGCCGCAGGTGTTCGACAGCAGGCGCGTGGTGGTCTACCGCATGATCGCCGCGCGTATTCCCAAGGGCTCCGGAATCGAGCCGCGGCCGTGGACCGTCATGGTCAACCCGGTGATCACCCCCAAGACCGCGGACAAGACGCCGGTGTGGGAGCGCTGCCTGTCGATTCCGGGACTGCACGGCAAGGTGCCGCGCCACCCGCGCATCGCGATCAGTTACCAGACGCTCGAGGGCGAAACGGTATCCCATGAGGCGCACAGTTCGTGGGCTGCACTGCTGCAGCACGAATGCGACCACCTCGACGGGATCGTCTATCCGATGCGGATGACGGACCTTGGGTTACTCGCCTACAACGACGAACCCGGGCAACTTGCGCGCGAGGTCGCGGCCGACCCGAACAGCATTGACCCCCTGTTCGTCGATCTGGTGCTGCGCTGGCCGGGACGCCGCCGCTGGTTCGGCGAGCCCGCTGGCGCTGCCTGAAACGGCACGCCTATGCAACGAACCCGCGCATGTCCCGCGCCGGTGCTTTGCCGAAAACGGTCTCGATACCCTGTGCAATCGCGAGCAGCCGCGCATCGTCGCCATCGCGGCACGTAAGCTGCAAGCCGATTGGCAGGGCGGCAGAACCTTCCGGCAGGGGGAGCGAAGCGCCGCACTGGCCGAACAGGTTGGCGGGCCGAGTGTTGTGGGTGTTGCGGCGGTTCCACGCGGCCACCTTCTCGACTGAATCGAAACCCGCGCAAGGGGCAGGCAGGCTCGGCACGGTCGGGGTGAGCCAGGCGTCGCAGTCGGCCATGCGCGCGCCGACCAGGCGCACGAGTTCGCGCTGCCGCGCGCTCAATCGGAGGTATTCAGTGGCTGGCAGCTCGAGCGCGGCCTCGGCACGTTGCCGAGCGACCGGGTCGATGAGCCCGCGGCCCGCGAGGAAGCGCTCGCGGCCGAGGAACGCCAGCACGTCGGCCGGAACCATCGCGGCAAATACAGTGTCTATCTCGCTCGCCTCAGGCACCTCGATATCGGTCACGCGCGCGCCGGCCAGGCGCAGTCGTTCCAGCGCGGCCTCGAACGCCTCGCGCACCGCCGGCTCGCAATCGTCCAGGAAGTGATTGCGCGGCACGGCGAAGCGCAGGCCCGCAACCGGCGCCGGCGCCGGGGGCAGCGTGCCCTCGATGCCTGCAAACACCCACGCCGCGTCCGCCGCGCTGCGCGTGAACAGACCGATGCTGTCCATCGCCGGGCACATCGGGAAGATGCCGTCGAGCGGCCAGCGACTGGCGCTGGCCTTGTA
>Ga0255310_10000388_pt1 | contig 10140 bp, 6 predicted proteins | sample EtOH1_T0_E1_meta_FD_201359 | JGI IMG/M metagenome (GOLD analysis project Ga0255310, IMG submission 201359) | Sandy soil microbial communities from University of British Columbia, Vancouver, Canada - EtOH1_T0_E1 | ecosystem: Engineered > Artificial ecosystem > Sand microcosm > Unclassified ...
GCCGCCCGAGCCTTCGTTGATCGCGAATTGCTCGAACAGCACCGGGTAGTACTGCTCCATCACCTCGACCGGCGGCATCTTCGAGATGCCGATGGTCGAGCAGCCGTTGGAGATGCCGTCCGAGAGCGCGCTGCCGCCGTAACCGCCGCCGGTGAACAGGTACATGACGTACGAGCGGCCGCGCTTCGGATCGGTGCCGCCGATGGCGAGGTTGCCCGAGGTGCCCGCGGGCGCGGCGAAAAGCTCCTGCGGGATCGCCTGCGTGAGCGCATTGAACACGGCTTCCGCGATGCGCTGGCTCACCTCCGCCGCGCAGCCCGACACCGGGCGCGGATACTTCGCGTAGAGGAACGTGCCCTCCGGCGCGGCGATCTGCAGCGGCTCGAACGTGCCGGCGTTGATGGGCACGTCCGGGAACACGTGCTTCACCGCCAGGTAGACCGACGAAAAGGTCGTCGCGATGACCGAGTTCATCGGTCCGCGGCAGGGCGGCGAGGAGCCGGCGAAATCGAATTCCAGGTCGTTGTCTGCGGTGCGCGTCACCTTGACGCGGATATGCAGCGGCTCGTCCACCACGCCGTCGGAGTCGACGATCGAGTGGCCGTGGTAGGTGCCCGGCGGAATCCTCCCGATCTTGGCGCGCATCTGGCGCGCGGCACGGGTGCGCAGCTCCGCGATCGCGCTTTCCACGGTGTCCGCGCCGTAGCGATCGAGCAGCGCCGTGAGGCGCTTCTCGCCGATCGCGAGCGCGGCTCCCTGAGCCTTGATGTCGCCGATGCGCTGGTCGGCGATGCGGATGTTGGACAGGATGATGGCGAGAATCTCTTCGTCCATCACGCCTTTCTTGTAGAGCTTCACCGGCGGCAGCCGCAGGCCCTCCTGCTCCACCTCGGTGGCGTTGGCCGAGAAGCCGCCGGGCACCATGCCGCCGAGGTCCGGCCAGTGGCCGGTGTTCGCGAGCCAGCACCAGAGCGTTCCCCGGTAGAAGTACGGCTTGACGAAGCGCACGTCCATCAGGTGCGTGCCGCCGAGGTAGGGGTCGTTGACGATGAACACGTCGCCCGGCTCGAGCGTCCAGCCCCTGGCGCGCGCCTGCTCGATCACGTTGCGGGTCGAGAACTGCATCGTGCCCACGAAGACCGGAAGACCGAGCTCGCCCTGGGCGATCAGCGAGCCGTCTGCGCGCGAATAAATGCCGTCCGAGCGGTCCATGCCCTCCGAGATCACCGGCGAGAACGCGGCGCGGCAGAAAGCCAGATCCATCTCGTTGCAGACCTGCTGCAGGCCGTTCTGGATGACGGCGAGGGTGATGGGGTCGAGGGTCACGGTCTGTGCCGATTCCATTCGGCCGATTGTACGTTGCCGCTTCCGATCATTGACGCGGTGTGCCGAAGACCTGCACCCAGTAGATGCCGGCCTCGCTCGCCCGGTTGACCGAGTAAGCCACGCCCATTTCGGTGTATTGCGGAGCCATCAGGTTCGCGCAATGGCGCGGGCTCCTGATCCAACCGTCGACGACCGCCTCCGCGGTGGTGGGACCCGAGGCGATGTTCTCGCCCACGGAGCGCCACCGGTATCCGGCGCGCGTCACGCGATCCGCGGGCGAGCTGCCGTCACGGCCCTCGTGGGCGAGGTAGCTGTGCTGCGCCATGTCCGCGGCGTGCGCAAGCGCTGTCCGGCTGAGGGCGGCGTTCAGCCTGAGCAGGCCTGCGACTGCGAAACGGGTGTTGCCGCACATCCTCGCCTGCATGCGGGCCCCGTTGACCAGTTCGAGCACGCGCCGCGCGACGGCGTCCGACGCCTCGAGGACCGGCGGCGCAAACGGTGCCGCCAGGATAATCCAGGTTTCCCGCCTCTGCTGGTGGATGCCGATATCCCGGTAGGCGGATTCGACCAGAGACGCGCAATACCGGCTTGCGACAAACCCGGCAACCGATCTTGCGCCCGGATCGCCGCTCACGTGAATCATGACCGAACGGGTTGCGCGGTAGCCGGCTGCGTCCAGTGCGGCCCGGAACGACACCTGGGCGGCAGCCCGTTTCGCCGCCTCGACGAGCTGCGCGTTCTCCCGCAGCGGGCTCGAGATGCCGGAGCGGCCGCCGCAGCCGTCGGCGCGTATGGCGTTCAGCTCGTTCAGCACATCCGGGCTTGCGGCGGCCGCAAAGGCAATGACCGCGAAGGCGGCAGCGGCAAGCGCCAGGGCGAAAGCACGCGAAGTCGCGAAACCTGCAACGCTTCGCTGGCCTACGCGGCCGGCGTATAGCTGCGGTACAGCCGCAGAATCCATTCGCAATTGCGCGTGAGCTTCCCGATCTTGCGCGACCAGTCGGTGCGCAGCGCCGCCTGCCAGTCGGGGTGCTGCGGCACGGTCTCGTCCGCGAGATCGTAGAGCGCGACGTAGCGCGGACTGCCCTTCGGGTCGAAGAAGCGCCGCGCGCGCAGCACGCCGGGCACCTGCGAGAGCAGCGGCAGGTGCTCCTCGTCGTACCAGCGATTGAATTCACCCTCGAACTCGGGCGGCGCGTCGCCGATGGCGACGAACTGGGCATGCGCCATCATGCTCGGCAGCGCCTCGCCGGGATTGATCTGCTCGCAGGCCCAGCGGCGGAACACGACCGCGCCGCCGAGGCTGCGCTGCGTCCACGCCGTCGGCATGGCGAGGCGCAGGCGGTAGTCCGCGGACTCCAGCACATCGGCGGAAACGAGTTCATAGGTCGCGAGATACTTGCCTTCGCCCGGCTTCACGTCCGCCACCCAGCGCCGCGCCGACAGGAACCCGGGAAGCGAAAGACGCTCCAGGATGTGCTCGGAGTCGTACCAGGCGTTGAATTCCGTCTCCTGTTCCGGAGGCGGCTCGGTAATCGTCAGCAACAGGCCGAAGCGGCTCATTTTCCGTTGATTTCAAGTGAGGCGGTGGCAGCGAGCGCCCATTCTAGCGGGATCGTCAACGGCGTTTGCGTCAAGTCATGACACCGGCCGGATGCCCTGCTAGGCTCGCGCCGTCAGTCGCGCACTTGCTGAAAGGCATGCCGCCATGCAAGCCTCCAAATCCTCCATCGCCGCGCGCGCCAACGACATCGTCAAGGCGCCGCGCACCCGCAGGATCCTGTGGTGGATCGCCGGTCTCGTCGCGGCGTTTGCCGCAATCGGCTTCCTGCTCGTGCCGCCGATCGCGAAATCGAAGCTGGAGGAGGAGCTGTCCAAGGCACTGCACCGCAAGGCGACGGTGGAGACGGTGCGCGTCAACCCGTTCGTGCCATCGGCCACGCTGCGCGGCCTCCTGGTGCGCGAGCGCCAGGGCGACGCGCCGTTCGCGAGTTTCGACGAACTGCATGTGAATCTCGCCTGGACTTCGATCTTCCGCCTCGCGCCGGTGGTGGACGAAATCCGGCTGGCGAAACCGCACCTGAGGGTGGTGCGCAACGCCGACCGGACGTACAACTTCCAGGACCTGCTGGACGAATTCCTCGCGCGCCCGAAGAGCGACGCGCCGACGCCGAAGTTCGCGCTGTTCAACATCCAGCTGGGCGACGGGCAAATCGATTTCGATGACCAGGCCGAAAAGGAAAAGCACGCGCTGACCGAACTGCGGATCGGCGTCCCGTTCGTCTCGAGCCTGCCGGGCCACCGCGAAATCAAGGTGCTGCCCGAACTGTCGGCGAAACTGAACGGCGCGCCGTTCGGCGTCAAGGGCGACGCGCTGCCTTTCGCCGACGCACGCACCACGACGCTGAACCTGAATCTCGAAGCCTTCGATCTGACGCGACTCGTGGATTACCTGCCGTTCGAGCCGCGCGCCAAGCTGCGCTCGGCGCTGCTCGACGCGCGTCTCGTGATCGCTTTCGAGCAACCCGCGGGCAAGGCGCCGCAACTCAAGCTGCGCGGCGGCACCGCCGTGCGGCAGCTCAGCCTGCTCGATCCCGAAGACCGCCCGATGCTCGCCTGGCAGCGGCTGGGCGTCGAGCTGAACGAGATCGAGCCGCTCGCGCAGCGGGTTGCTCTGAAGAGCGTCGAGCTGGAGGGCGCGGAAGTGCACCTGCGACGCGACAAGTCCGGCGCGCTGAACCTGGCGCGCATCGTGCCAGCCGACCGCCCGGCGGCGCCGGCGCAACCGCGCAAGGAGGGCGCTGCAGGTCCGCTCGCCCTGACGATCGGCCGCGTGACGCTCAAGGCGGGCAAGCTGCGCTACATCGATCAGACCACTGCACCTGCGTTCGAGACCGTGCTCGACGATCTGCAGCTCGAGGGCACCGCCATCGACGCGGGGAAAGGCAAGCGCTCGGAGTGGAACCTGCAGGCGCGCAGCGACGCGGGCGAGACGATCAAGCTGGCCGCCGGCGTGGTGGCCGATCCGCTCGCCGCCGACGGACGCCTCGACGCCGCGGGCGTAAAGCTGAAGCGCTATCAGATGTACCTGAAGGGCGCGGCCGAGCTCGAAGTGGACGACGGGCAGCTCGATCTCGGACTGGCGTTCAAGTGGATCGCCGGCGCGGCACAGCAGAAGCAGGACCTCAAACTCGCCGAAGTGGCAATGGCCCTGAAGGACCTGCGGGCGCGGTTGCCAGGCGAAAAGCAGCCGTTCGTGCGGCTCGCTTCGCTCGAGATGAAGGGCGCCGCCGCCGACTTCGCCGCGCAGACGGTCGATCTGGGCGAGATCGCGGCGCGCGAACTGGCGGCAAGTTTGCGCCGCGAAAAGGATGGCCGGCTCAATGTCGAGCGCATCGTGCGCTCCGGCAGGCCGGGCACAAGCACCGCAACCGCTGCCGGATCCCCATGGCGCATCGACCTGGGCGGGCTTTCGCTCGAACGCGGCGCGCTAGCGCTGGAGGACCATGCGGCCGGCGGCGAGCCTGTGCGGATCAATATCGCGCCCCTGCAGTTGCGGGTGCAGAAGCTCTCGACCGCGAAGGGCCAGCGCGGCAACGTCAGCCTGCAGGCGACGATCGACAAGACCGGGACGCTCGCGGCGAGCGGGCCGCTCACGCTCGATCCGCTTGCGGGCACCCTGAGCGTCTCGGCGCGGACCATCGGCTTCGTTCCGGTGCAGCGCTACATCGACGACAAGGTCAACTTCGCGCTTACTTCGGGCGCAGTCACGGCCAGAGGGACAGCGTCCTTCGCACTTGCGCCCGGCGGCGCGCTCAGGGCCTCTTACAAGGGCGATCTCGGCGTCACCGATTTCGCCTCGGTCGACAAGCGCCTGACGCAGGATCTGCTGAAGTGGAAGACGCTGTCGCTCGGCGCGATCGACTTCAACCTCGAGCCGCTGAAGGTGTCGCTCGACGAAATCGCGCTGGCCGATTTCTACGCGCGCATCATCCTCTCGGGCGAAGGGCGGCTGAATCTGCAGGACCTCGTCGTCGCGCCGGGCGCGGCCGCCGATGCAGCCGCAGAACAGCCACGGCCGGCGGCCGCCAGGCCGGACGCCCCGGCGCCGGTTGCGGGCGAAAAGCCGCCGCCGGCGCAGCCGAAGACCGCGCTGCCGCAGAACCTGCGCATCGGCAAGATCACGCTGCAGGGCGGCAACGTCAATTTCAGCGATTTCTACATCAAGCCGAACTACACCGCCAACCTCACCGGCGTCGGCGGCGTGGTCACGGAAATGACCCCGGAGAAGGCGGGCGACGTCGAATTGCGCGGCAGGATCGACAACGCGGCGCCGGTCGAGATCCTCGGCAGCGTGAATCCGCTTGCGGCCGACCTGTTCCTCGATGTCAAGGCGAGCGCGAAGGACATCGAGCTGCCGTCGCTTTCGCCGTACGCGGTCAAGTACGCCGGCTACGGCATCGCGCGCGGCAAGCTGTCGATGAACGTCAAGTACCGCATCGAGAACCGCAAGCTCACTGCGGACAACAACATCTATCTCGATCAGCTCACGCTCGGCGAACGCGTGGAGAGCCCCACCGCCACCACGCTCCCGGTGACGCTCGCGATCGCGCTGCTGAAGGACCGCAACGGCGTGATCGACATCAATCTGCCGATCTCCGGCTCGCTCGACGATCCGCAATTCAGTCTCGGAAGCATCATCGTCAAGGTGATCGTGAACCTGATCGTCAAGGCGATCACGGCGCCGTTCGCGCTGATCGGTTCGCTGTTCGGCGGCGGCGAGGAACTTTCCTACCTGGAGTTTGCGCCCGGGCTGGCGAAGCTCGGCGGCGGCGAACAAGGCAAGCTCGGCAATCTCGCCAAAGCGCTGAACGAGCGCCCGGGGCTCCGGCTGGACATCGCGGGCCGCGCCGACCCGGAAGCGGATCGCGAAGGTCTGAAGCGTGCCTCGATCGACCGCAAGGTCAAGGCGCAGAAGTTCAACGACCTGCGTCGCGAAGGCGAGGCGCCGGCGTCCGCCGACGCGGTGACGGTGGCGCCCGGCGAATACGAGAAGTACCTGAAGCGCGCCTACGGCGAGGAGAAATTTCCCAAGCCGCGCAATCTCATCGGCCTGGCGAAAGACCTGCCGGTGGCGGAGATGGAGAACCTGATGCTCGCGAACACGCCGGTGACCGAGGAGGATCTGCGGCTGCTGGCGAACGCGCGCGCGCAGACCGCCAAGGCGTGGCTCGTGGGCGAGGGCAAGGTGCCAGCCGAGCGCATTTTCCTCGTGTCGCCGAAGCTCACCGCCGAGGGGGTCAAGGACAAAGGCAAGCCGACGCGCGCCGATTTTGCGCTGAAATAGACTCAGACCTCGACCAGCAGATTGCCGAGCGCGTCGAGGCGCGCCACGTTGCCCGGCTCGAGCACCGTGGTGCAGTCGAGCTGCTCGATGATGGCGGGGCCTTCGAATTCGTCTGGCAGGCCGTCACGCTGGTAGATTGGCGTTTCCCGCCAACCTCCCTCAAACCAGACGGCCCGGTTTCGCGGCGCGTGAAGCGCGCCGCGAGTGGAGAGAACCTTGAGATCGAGGCGCGGACGGAGTCCGATGACGGCCGTGTGCAGGTTCACGAGCACCGCGCGGATCTCGGGGAGTTCCACGCCGAAGCGCTCCCAGTAGGCGCGGTCAAACAGCTTCTGCAGCTCGTCGCGCGTCACCCGGGGTCCCGGCAGCGGCACGCTCAGGATATGGCTCTGGCCCTGGAACTGCATGTCGGCCGAATAGAGCAGGCGCACGCCTTCCACGGCGACGCCTTCGCGCTCGAGCAGCTTGCGGCCTTCGGCGACCTGCTTCTCGAGCAGCGACCCGACCTGCGCCATGTCGAGCGCCTCGACCGGTCGGTTCACCGTGTTGACGAAATCGTGCCGCAGGTCGGCGACCACGCAGCCGAGCGCGTTGGTGATGCCCGGACGCGCGGGCAGGAGCAGTTTCGGGATGCCCAGTTCGCGCGCCAGCGCCGCGGCATGCAGCGGTCCCGCGCCACCGAAGGGAAACAGCACGAAGTCGCGCGGATCGTGCCCGCGCGCGAGCGACACCATGCGGATCGCGCCCGCCATCTTGTCGTTGGCGATGCGCACGATCGCCGCCGCGGTGCCCACGGCGTCGAGGCCGAGCGCGCGGCCGAGCCTGTCCTCGAGTACGCGCTCGATGCGCCCGGTGTCGGCGTGCCCGTCGACGCCAAGCAGCTTGTCCGCGTTCAGGCGCCCCAGCACGAGGTTGGCGTCGGTGATCGTGGGCTCGGTGCCGCCGCGGCCGTAGCAGATCGGACCGGGATTGGCGCCGGCGCTCCGCGGTCCGACGCGCAGCATGCCGTCCTCGCCGAGGTGCGCAATCGAACCGCCGCCCGCGCCGATCGTGTGCACGTCCACCATCGGCACGTGCACGGGCATCGCGTACTCGATTTCCAGTTCCGAGGAAACCTGCGGCACGCCTTCCAGGACGAGGCCCACGTCGGTCGAGGTGCCGCCCATGTCGTAGGTGATGGCGTGCGGAAACCCGGCCGCCGCCGAGGAGTACGCCGCCGCGATTACGCCCGAGGCGGGCCCCGACATCACGGTGTTGACGGCGGTCTCCGCGGCGAGCCCGGCCGAGACCGTGCCGCCGTTGCCCTGCATCACGAGCAGATCGCTGGCAAAACCCCTCTGGCGCAGCTCGTCGGCGAGCCTCGCGAGATAGCGGTCGAGGATCGGCTGCACCGAGGCGTTGACGGCCGCGGTGACGCCGCGCTCGTATTCGCGGTATTCGGACAGCACGTTGTGCCCCGCGGTGACGTAGCGGTTGGGCCAGAGTTCGCGCGCGATCGCAAGGGCCCGCTTTTCGTGCGCCGGATTGAGATAGCTGTGCAGGAAATGGATCGCCAGGGATTCGCAGCCGGCCGCCGCCAGCTGCCGCACGGCGTCGCGCACCGCGGCTTCGTCGAGCGGGACCACCACCTCGCCCTCGGCATCCATGCGTTCGCCGACCTCCAGCCGCAGCTCGCGCGGAATGAGCGGCTCGAACCAGCCGCGCAGGCCGTAGGAACTCGGGCGCGTGCGACGCCCCAGCTCGAGCACGTCGCGGAATCCCTTCGTCGTCACGATCCCGGTCTTCGCCAGCTTGCGCTCGAGCAGCGCATTGGTCGTGGTCGTGGTGCCATGGACCACCAGGGCCAGTTCGTGCAACGGAATGCGGATCTGCTCCAGCGCGCGGATCACGCCGAATGCCTGGTTCTCGGCCGTGGTCGGAACCTTGGCGAGGCGCACTTCGCCCGTCGCCGGATCGAGCGCGATCAGGTCCGTGAAGGTGCCGCCTACGTCAACGCCGGCGATCCAGCTCATACGGAGAGATATTGCTCATCCACCGCGTCGAGCGCGCCGGCGAAGCGGATGCGCCCTTTTTCCAGAATGTAGGCGCGGTCGGCGACCTGGTGCGCGAAGCGCAGGTTCTGTTCGCACAGCAGCACGCACAGGCCCTGCGTCTTCAGTTCGCGGATGGTGTGCGCCATCTGTTCGACGATCACCGGCGCGAGCCCCTCGGAGGGCTCGTCGAGCAGCACCGCTTTCGGGTTGCCCATCAGCGTGCGCGCGATGGTCAGCATCTGCTGCTCGCCGCCCGACATGCGCCCGCCGAGGCGGTCCTGCATGCGGCCGAGGTTGGGGAACAGCGTGAACAGCCGTTCGGGCGTCCAGTGGGGCGCGCCCGGCCGCGCCGCCTGACGGCCGATCTCCAGGTTTTCCCGCACCGAAAGGTCGGTGAAGATGCGGCGGTCCTCCGGAACGTAGCCCAGGCCGAAGCGCGCGATCCGGTACGGCGGCAGGCGATCGATGCGGCGGCCCTCGAACAGCACCGCGCCGGAAAGCGGGCGCAGCAGCCCCATCACCGACTTGAGGGTGGTGGACTTCCCGGCGCCGTTTCGGCCCAGCAGCACCACGACCTCGCCGGCCTTCGCCTCGAGCGTGAGATCGAACAGGATCCTCGCCCGGCCGTAGGCCGCGCTCAATTGCTTCACCTCAAGCATAGGATCCCAGGTAGACCTCGCGCACTGCCGGGTCCGCGCGCACCGCCTGCGGCGAGCCCTGCGCGATCAGTTCGCCGCCCGAGAGCACCACGATCCGGTCGGCATGCGTGAACACCACGTCCATGTCGTGCTCGGTGAACAGTACCGCGATCCCCGAGCCGCGCGCCAGGTCCGCGGCCAGTTGCATCAGTTCATTGCGCTCGGCCGGGGCCATGCCCGCGGTGGGTTCGTCCATGAGGAGCAGGCGCGGCGCGTTCGCCAGCGCCACCGCCAACTCGACCCGCTTCAAGTCGCCATAGGCGAGCACCGCACAGGCGCGCTCGGCCTGCTCGCGCATGCCGACGCGCGCCAGCAGCGCATCGGCTTCGGCGACGAAGCACCTGCCCGCGAGCGCGAACAGCGCGCCGACCTGGCGGCGATGCGACAGCAGCGCCATCTGCACGTTCTCGCGCACCGTCATCGAACCGAAGGTGGCGGTGATCTGGAACGTGCGCCCGACGCCGAGGCGCCAGATCTGCCGCGGCGCGAGCCCCTTGAGGCTGCGTCCTTCGAACTCGATCTCGCCGGAATCCGGCGCCAGCTGCCCGTTGAGCATGTTGAAGCAGGTGGTCTTGCCGGCGCCATTGGGGCCGATCAGGGCGAGCAGTTCGCCCGCGGCAACCGAAAAGCCCACGTCGCGCACCGCCTGCACGCCGCCGAAGGCCTTCGACAGATTGCGCACCACGAGCACCGTCATCGCGCAAACCTCGCGCGCAAGAAACCGGTCAGGCCCTGC
>Ga0255310_10000389_pt1 | contig 10132 bp, 8 predicted proteins | sample EtOH1_T0_E1_meta_FD_201359 | JGI IMG/M metagenome (GOLD analysis project Ga0255310, IMG submission 201359) | Sandy soil microbial communities from University of British Columbia, Vancouver, Canada - EtOH1_T0_E1 | ecosystem: Engineered > Artificial ecosystem > Sand microcosm > Unclassified ...
GTTCGGCGGCGGCATGCGCAGCATTGACGACGTCGAGGAGTTGCTCCTCGCAGGCGCGAACCGCGTCGTGATCGGGACGCTCGCCGCCGAGTCCCCCGAGACGCTGGAGAGGCTGGTCGAGCGTTTTGGCCCTGGCATCGTAGTCGGGATTGACTCGCGCGATGGTCAGGTCATGACGCGGGGCTGGGAAAAGCACGGGCACGTCGAGGCGGTGGAGCTAGCGCGGCGCATCGCTCAGGTGGGAATTGAGCGGATCGTCTATACCGATGTGGCTCGCGACGGAATGCTTACTGGACCGAACATCGAGCAGACTCGCCTGATCGCTCGAGTGTCCGGGTTGAAGGTCACGGCATCGGGGGGCGTCTCGTCTCTCGAAGACATCGAACGGCTCAGGAGTGTGAATGAACCCGGCATTGATAGCGTGATCGTTGGGAAGGCGTTTTACGAAGGTCGCTTCACGCTCAAAGAGGCGCTGCACATGGCTGAATCGGTTTGAGAGTCGCAAACGGAGACGAACCGACCAGTTCATTTCTTCCTTTTCGGCTTGAGGGGCATTCGCGCTGAGTGCCGAACGTGAAGAACTCGAACCATCTCGCCGTCAATCTCAAACAGGATGCGATACTTCCCGCAGATAAGTTGCCGGATCTCTTCCTTGAAAAACTGATTCTCTATGGCAAGCCCACAGCGCGCGGCAAAATCCTTGAGACTGTCCATCGCCCCGTGGATTTCCAGGTACCATAGCGTTGCGCTCTCAGTCGAAATGTTCGTCACCATCCAGCCGAAGGCGTCATCAAGATTCTTGCCTGCGGAGGATTCAACGACGACGGCATAGGTCATTTTTGCGGGCTCTTTGGAATCTTATGTTTTCTCCGCATCTCCTTGTCGAAGTACTCAAGCGTCTTTCCCTCTCCGCGCTTTTTGGATTCGAGGCCCCGGCGAATCCCCTCAACGGCTTCGACTCGGTCAATGATCTCCAGCATCTCCTGAAACGATTTCACATCAACCGCAACCATTTCAGCCTTGCCGTTAATAGTGAGCACCAACGGGCGACGCTTCTTTTTCATCCGCACAATGTGCTGTTTGGCGTTTCGCTGAAAATCACTGAGCGAATGAATCTCTTCCAAATCGAAAGCTGCCATCGTACACCTCGATCACTAAATTTACTGTTAATTCAATGATGGCAGAGCGAGGGATAGGAAGCAATCTATTATTTGGGCATATTTGGGCAGTGTCTTGAAATTAAGACACCGCCGCTTTTTGTGGCCCTGTCCTGGTTTCTCGCTCAAGGTACGAACTTCCGCATAAATGCCGTACTACAAACTTCACTCGCGTCTCTTTCTTTTCGCGTCGAGCAATCTACTCGCAAGCGGCTCAGCACCTTTATCGGCGTCTCCAGAAGCAACGCCCTCTGAAGGTTGATCAAGCGATTGAGGCGCCGGCGAGTGTGTCGACGCCCCTGTCCCATCTACTTGGCCGCCGCTCAACACCACGCGAGTGCGAGCGTCCTTCAACTTCGCCATCGAAACCGGCGCCGCGGAATCAACACTCGATGACGAGGCTCGACGCAGTTTTAGTCGAGCCCACTCTCGCGCATGGGTCAACTGCTCGCGCGTGATGAGAACGCGCCGCACTCCTACGTCAATCGGTAACAAAATCAGCGCGGCAAGCATGAGCGTCTCCCATATCTCGTGAGGGATCGTTTTCATCGAACGCCGAGTGAACAAGTCCGGGCTGGCGGCATCGCCCGCAGAGATCAACTGTCCGCCGGTCACTTCGCTGACGCGAGCCAGCAGGTCCACGTCCTGCAAGGCAATGCTGAATTCGGGCGAATATGAATTAACAGCGCCGGCCGTCGTTCCACCCGATCCATCGTCTTCGAAAACGCTGACCAGATAAGCTCCACGCGCAACCGCCGCGAATTCGCCCTCGTATTGACCCGCCGCAGTCTGATCGAGACTGATGTCGGTCGTCGACAGGTCAGGCGCGATGACATGGGTTCGAAGCCGGAGATTGTTCCGGTACGCGCCTTCGGGCGTGGTTGCTTCAAGCAATATGTGACCGCGTCCGGCGGCGATCTCGATTCGCGGAGTGAGTCCGCCGGCGGATTCGTGGCGCAGCGCATCTCTGAAAGCTTGAGTCCAGAACTGACCGAAACCTGACCAGTTCATCCAGCCCGCGGCCCACCGCGGTTTCGCGTCCGATGTGAACGCGGCCGCCCGGCCCAGTCCGTATTGCCAAACCGCGTACACCGGATCGTCCTTGTCTGAAATCAGCGATGTGATTGCAGGCGACTTAAGAGAGTCGCGCTCGGCTGTTCCGACATAACCGCCGAGTTGCGGCGCGGAGGCCCAGTCGATCCCATTCGTTGCTTGCGACGGCCGCACGAGCCTTGGAGCGAAGGGGTCTTCGATGATTGTCGACCGCGACGCCAGCGACGCCTCACGGGTGAAAATGCGCGGCAGATTTTCGGGCCGGTCCGCCGCGTAAAACCGTCCGCCCCCAATATCCGCTAACATCCTCATCATCGGAATGTCAGCGTCGTCCCCCACCGCGACCGCCGTGAGCGTCAGCCCCGCGTCGCGGATTTCGCGCGCGATCAGCCGAAAGTCACCGTCCTCGCTTCGGCCGTCCGACAGCACGATGATGTGCTTGATCTGCGCGTCGCTCGCTTGAAGCCATTGCCGGGCCAGGCTCAACCCCGGATACATATTCGTTCCGCCAACCGCTTGAATCGATTCTATCTGGCGTATGATTGCCCGCTTGTCCTCTACCTTTGTGAGATTCACAACCGGATACGGCTGGCTGTCGAATGCGATCACTCCAACCGAGTCGCGCTCGGACAAGAATTCAACGGTTGCGGCCGCGGCTTCCTGAGTGAGTTCCATCTTTGTGCCGGCCATCGAGCCTGACTTATCGATGACCAGCGCCAGCGCCAGGCTCGGCAGATGTTTCTTCTGACGCACATCGAGCGAGACCGGCAACGTCTCTTCGATTGGCGTCTTGTAATAGCCGCCGGGGCCGAAGCTCTGATCGCCGCCGATCATAATGAACCCGCCGCCCAAGTCTCGAACGTACGACTGAACCATTCTCATCTGGTCGGTCGTCAGCGCCGAAGCCGGCACGTTGTCAAAGATCACCAGATCGTAGTTCTGAAATCCCGAAAGCGTTGCCGGAGCCGCCGCAGCCACCCTCGTGTCGAACGCGAAGTTTCCTTCCGCGAGCACCCGAACGATCCCGGGCGAGGGCCGCGCGTCGCCGTAAAGATATAGAGTTTTCGGCTGGCCCTCGACTATTGCGAACGCCTCTCGCGAGTTATTTTGGACAAACGCGTCGGACCCGATTGCTTCAACCTCCGCGCGATAGCTATAGAAGCCCTTCTGGTCGACGCGCTGGGGCAGGACGAAAACGTTCTCGCCCGATGCCGCGATGTGAACAGTTCGCTCAGTCACAACCGAATCATTTCGATAGACCCGCAGCGTTGCGTCGGTGTCGCGAGTGCTATCGATGGTCACTCTCAAGTCAAAGCCTTCACCCTCGGCGAGTTGTCCGGGGACTTCGAGATCGCGGACCGCGATCTCGCCACGCGACTTATCGCGCTCGGTGGTCGTGCCAATTGCACGCGCGTAGACCTCGACGGCCGATGCTCGAAGCAGCTCGGCTTCTTCGGCTGAGCGTTCGAGGTTCTCGTTGCCGTCGGAGATCAACACGAACCTGCCAGAGGCGTCTTCGGGGACAAGCGCGGCTGCGAGTCTCAAGGCCGCGGCAATGTTGGTATAATCACGCAACGGGTTCGAACTGATCTCGCCTATGCGCCACTCGCCCAGGGCCTCCTTGCGGGTGGGCGCGAGTTCAACCGAAGGCTCGCGCGCAAACGCAACAACGCCGACGTAGTCTCGCGGCGCGGCGTTGGCGATCTCGCGGTTGATCAAGTCGAGGACCTCGGTTCGATTCTCTTGGGCGACGCTCGCCGACACGTCCACAAGAAAGATCAGAGCAAGGTCGTGTGACGTCGTTCTGATCCGCAACCCCGCGATAGCAAGCACCATGAAGAGTATCAACAGGCTTCTGGCGATCGTGCTCGCAGTGCTTCGAGCCGGTGCGAGGTTCACCAGACTTCTTCGTGACAGGTAGATCGCCAGCGGGACCAGAACCACAAGAACAAGAGCCGGGGGATTAGTGAAGTCAAATCTCATTCACAGCTTTTGGCGCGGCGCGATCGTCGACCTCAAGTCAGTCAGGATCTTCCGCGGCGTACTCGATCGCGCCGACCCGGCAGTAAACGTCTTCATCGATTAGCGGGTACACCGACTCCGGTTCAATGCCAAACTTTCTGCAAATCCGCTCGGCTTCCTCAATTGAGGAAGCTTTGACGGTCCACAGTTTGTTGACGCTGAAGCGCCGGGCCTTTGGGTCCTTCTTGTCGTTCATTTGGCACCTGCTTCAGACAAGGATTCTCCGATGATAGACCCACCATTCGAGACTTAGCAAAGCGAGCCCGAAGACCGAAACCCATCGCCACGCTTCACGCTCAGAATAGAAAGTCTCCGTCTGCCCTCGAGCCTCGCCCGCGCGCGTCTTTATCGAATCGCGCGGCGCCGTGTTCGACTCCGCTTCGCTCAGCAGGCTCGCAGCGAACGGCGGTGCGGCAGTAACGTCGTAGGTCCCCACGCGCAGCGTATCCGCAAAGACAACCGAGCCGTCACGCGATGCGACTTCGTGAGTCTCGCCGTCGGGCGTAGTGATGCTCGTGCTCGCGGCCGCGGTCTGGATCGTTGCCGGCTGACCTGCGCGAACGGCGCGCTCCGTTGCCGGTGAATCCTTGCCCGCAAGCCACGACATCGCGTTCGCAAGCAGGATTGGAAATTCGACCTTGAGCGGAAGGTCGCTTCGCGCGAGATCGAACCCGATCATGACGATCCTCCGCTGCCCGTCATCCCCCGCCCGGATAAGCGGATCGTTTCCAGCGCTGACGATCGGTTTGAGCCAGGCCGCCGTTTCACGACTTGTTACATTCTCGACGTGCAGATCGCCGTAACTGAGAAAGCTGTTGACTGGGTGCGAGCGCTCGACCGAAGTGATCTCGGGATGATCGCGTTGACCGGTTGCGCGCCACAGACCTGCGGCGTCCGGTGGGTTGATAGCGAGCAATGGCCGGTTGCCTTCAATACCTGTGGCGCCGTCGCTGACAAGACAATCGAACTCGGCGCCATTAGAACCCGCGCTGATCTTGCTTGCTGAGATGTCGGTGTTGGCCGCGAGCGCCTCGATCAGGAAGGGGCTCTCGCTGATGACGCCGACACGAACCTTACGCGTGCTGGAGAGAAAAGCGTAAGCGACGTTGTCGGCATCGAGGTCGTCCTGGACGTCGAGTCTTAATTCAGCCAACGCCCCCTGGCCGGGCGCCGACTCAAAGACCATCCCCCGTCTGTCGTTTGGGCCAAGCTCGAGCGATCGCGCGTCGATGAGCTTGCCTTCAACCTTAAACTCGACGCCGATTGTGCGATCTCGGTCGCTGAAGTTTGCAATGGACGCGAACACTTCGCGGCGGCTGCTTCCACCGATCTGGCGTGAGTTCATCGCGATGATGCCGACGTTGTCCGAGCGGCGGCCGACGCGAACGAACCGCACCGCGCCTGCGCGCGAATCCTCAGAACTCCGCGCGGCAAGTTCAGGAGGGGGGTCGTTTTGCGGCGCGATCGGCGAGCCCGCGCCGTCGCTGATGATGACAACGCTCACATCGCGTTCGCTCTTTGCTATTTGTTCGGCCAGTCTCGATGCATCAGAGAGGTTGCCCGGCGCATCGGTCTCTTTCACCTGGGCGATGGCTTCGGTGAGAGCGGCGACGTCCGAAGTGAGCGGGCTGCGCACGGTGACTCGCGCCGAGCTTTCGATGACCGCGGCCCGGTCGTCGCCGCCGAGTCCTTCGATCATCTCGCGGGCGAGTTGTTTGGCGCGATCCAGCCGCGAGCCGCCGTTCTCGTCGCGGGCGCTCATGCTCGCTGTCGAGTCGATGATGACGACCGTGCTGCCCGAAGCGAGTGCCCGAGTGATAACCAGCGGCCGCGCCAAAGCCACGACCAGTGCCGCAAGCGCGAGCAGTTGAAGCACCAAAAGGAGACTGCGTCGCAGTTTTTTGAATGGAGCGTTGGCTTCCACTTCCTGGAGCGCGCGAGTCCACAGGAGAACGCTCGGCACAACGGTCCGTGTTCGCTTGAGCTTGAGCAGATAAAAAAAGATTATGATCGCCGCGAGCAGCAGCCACCAGAGTGCGCTTGATGAAAGCAGTCTCATTGGAAAACGGATTATAACCCAAGTTCGTAGTTCGCCGGCCGGAAGTGCAGTCCTCAGCGTGCTCTGCGGTTTACTCCGGATGCATTTTAACCGCAGAGGGCGCTGAGGACTGCTCTATGCTCACCCTGCTGGATCAAGCGGGCCGCGAGCAGCTACCATCTGAGCGTGACCGAGCAACCACGATCCGCAATCACCCCGAATCAAAGTGACGATTCGAGTCTGGACGAGATCGTCGTGTCTCCGCCGCGCGCCGCCGCCAGGGCTCGATGGGCTGAGATGGTCTTCGTAGGGAGCCTGTGCATCTACGCCGTGCTCGCGGTGCTTGCTCATCGATATGCCTATTTCGCGTGGGACCTCGCGCTCGCGCGTAGCATTCAATCCATAACGATTCCCGGTTTCGCGACGCTCCTGATTGGCGTATCGCTTCTTGGAAACGGCTGGATAGCGTGGCCTCTGGTAACCGGCGCGGGAACTGCGTTGATCAAGACAGGCCGTCGCAAAGAGGGCGCGATATGCATGGCCTCGGCGGGCTCGGGATGGGTTGTGAACCAGTTGCTGAAGCTGTCGATCGGACGACCGCGGCCCGGCGACACGATGGTGAATGTGGCCGGTACTTTCCACTTCAAGAGCTTTCCTTCGGGTCACGTCGTGTTCTTCGTCGAGTTTTTTGGATTCCTCCTCTTCCTCGCGTATGTGCTGCTGAAGCGAGGGCCCTTGCGTCACTTGTCTATGATCGTGCTTGGCCTGTTGATCGCGATGGTCGGCGTTTCGCGTGTGTATCTCGGGGCGCACTGGCCCAGCGATGTGGTGGGCGCCTACCTGGCCGGCGGCATCTGGCTCATGCTTACGATTGAGGTTTACCGGCGGGTCAAAGCAAAGCCGCAAAGTAGAAGTGAGTGAATAGCGAGCGATCATAGCAATGAAAGACCTGCACGGGCGTCCATCCGTGGGCGCCCCTCATTGCCAATTATCATCCACTCAATCTGAGAAGGGGCGCCCACAGCGGGACGCCCATACAGGTTTATCAGCATTATTGACGACTAGTTGGACGGCGGGCTCTTGAATCTTGAGTCCTCGATCGGGGTGTTGTGTTTGATCTCCGTCAGCCTGGTTATCACTCGCACTGGTCCTTCGGAGCGTAATACAAACGGCAGTTTGATTCCATCGACCTCGCGATAGTCTTCGAAATAGTGCTGCACCGGCGTCTTGCCGTACACCATATCCCGGCGCGACAACAGCCCGCTCTCGCAGTCGAAGTACAACTTCTCGGGATTCCCGCTTTCTGGAATCGCTTCGATGCTGTAGACATCCCGGCCGTTAATTCGCTCTTTTCCCGCAACCGTCAGCCGCTGATAGTGCCGGTCAAGCCTTATCTGCCTGTAGAAATCCGACTCCCGTTGCGTGGTCGCCAGCTCCGCGCCTTCCAAAGGGCGAAGGCCTGTTTCGGTCATGTTCATCGACCAGCCGGCTGCGCCGTCGTAACCCCTTCCGGTGAAGCCACGGTTCTCGGGAGCGTCGAGTACCTCCACTCGCTTATTTGGCGCTTTGGAGTAAATTTCGATTGGGTACCGCACGCCACGCGTGACATTTTCCCATTCACCCTTTGCGACTCGCGTTGTCAGCCGTTGGTGTGCCGCGCTGCCTCCCGTAGCCTCGACGTATCTTGATAAGACCTGCTCGAGAGTCGGCAGCGGTTTTGAGGAATCAATTGTTTGAAGTGAAGCTGGAGAAGAAAACGGCAAGCTCATCGCAAACGCCAGAATGATCGACTTCATTCGCAGTAGGTCTCCTTTAACTTGAACTGCGGTGTTAGTGCGGCTGAGGGGAATAAAGTTTCAGGCTTCGGAGGATCAGGATGAGTGCTCGTTTCACGCAAAAGCGCAACGCCGCGAAGGCGCAAGGGCATCGTCATCAGCTAATCGAATCAGGACCCCTCTCATTTCGATTTGGCGAGCGTGTATTCGAACTCGTAAAGGTGTTTCCCGTCCACGATGTTGATCATCATTTTGCCCGCGAGCCCAACAAGCTCATCGGTGCCGGAATCCGGTACGACAGTGATCCTGAGTTTCGGCGTACCGCGCGTCATCGTGCCACTGTGTTGCAGCGCGAAGGTGCCCTTGCGGCCCTGCAACGTCCCTTTGACCCGCTCCATCGCGACGTAACCGGCCGAGTCTTTGACGTCCGTACTGACGGCCAGCATCTGGCCATTGCTGGTTGCTTCGATATCGCCGTGGAACTGCTTGTCGAGCGACATTCTGCCTACGGTCGGGTCTCCGACTTTGTCGTCAGGCGCCTGAGGACTCATCTTCACTTCAAACGTTCCGCTTGCATGCTTCGTCACGGCCTTCTCCTTTTGAGATGTCTTTGTGATTGGTGATTTTTAAAACGCACGGCGGGATTATACGCGGCATCCCTGGTGGATGCACCTGCGTCTTTGCGAGTCTTGGCGTCTTTGCGCGAATGGGTCCTGGCAGACGGCTATGTTCACACGAGTCGCCAGTCCCGTTATCAGGGGCACCGCGCGCAAGGCGCCAATTTCATTTGGCCTGGACGCGTCGCGTGGTATATTAAGGCGCACCCTGAGCAATGACTCGACGGGCACGGAAGGCTGATGGTGCGACCTCCAGCTTCTGTCGGGCGAAAACTCCTCACCTGATCCGGGATGACTCGCAGCGCTCCAATTGAGTCAGGAGCTCACTCTCAAGGAGATTTTCCATGAGCAGTTCCCTCAACACCGCACAGCAATATCTCGACAAGGGATTGGTCTTTTACAACAAGGGGTGGCTCGACGAAGCGATCAACAGCTATCGCATGGCTATCCAGATGCGCGAGGGCAACTTTCCGCGAGCCTACTACCAACTCGCGCGAGCTCTCCTGGATGCCGGCGATGTAGGCGGCGCTATTGAAGCGCTGCGTTCATCAATCGAGCAACAGCCCGATAATCCTGACGCCTACTACTCGCTGGGGCTTACGCTCGCGCGGCGCGGCGAGTATCCCGAAGCGATCGACGCTTACCGCAAAGCCATCGAGCAACGCGGCGGCAATCATCCCTGGGCCTATCACAACCTTGGCATTGCCCTTATTCGGCGCGGCGATTTCAGCGAAGCGGTCGACTCGTTCAAGCGCGCGATCGAGCAACGCAACGGCGAGTTCCCAAAAGCGTGGCATAACCTGGGGGTCGCGCTGGCGCGCCGGGGCGACCTGGAACAAGCGGCGGGCGCCTTTCGCAAGGCGTTGGACCAGCGCCACGGCAACTACCCCGACACGCAGTTCGAGCTTGGCCGCGTGCTGGTGGAAAAGGGCGATCTGACCGGAGCCGTCGAAGCCATCCGCGCGGCGACCGAGCAGCGGCGCTCCCCTTTCCCCCAGGCTCACTTCGAGCTGAGCCGCGCGTTGTTCGGATTGGGTCAGCTCGAGGAGGCTATCACCGAAGCGCGCACCGCCCTTCAGCAGCAGTCTGTCTATCCCGAAGCACACTACGCGTTGGGACGCGCGCTCGCGCGGCGCGGCGACCTGAAGGAAGCGATCGAGTCGTATCGCACCGGCATCGCCCAGCGCGAGCACTTCCCCTGGGCTTATCACAACCTTGGAGTCGCGCTTACCCGTCTCGGCAATCTTGATGAAGGTGTAGAGGCATACCGCAAGGCCATCGAGCAAAACGCACGATTCCCGCGCGCGCACTACGACCTGGGAAACGTGCTCTACAGTCTTGGGCGCGTATCGGAGGCGACGGAGGAATTCAGCGCGGCCATCGCGTTGCGCGCCGGCAGCTACCCCGATGCCCACTACGAGCTTGGGCGCATCTACGCGGGTGAGCAGAAGCTGGACCTGGCGATCGGTT
>Ga0255310_10000391_pt1 | contig 10122 bp, 12 predicted proteins | sample EtOH1_T0_E1_meta_FD_201359 | JGI IMG/M metagenome (GOLD analysis project Ga0255310, IMG submission 201359) | Sandy soil microbial communities from University of British Columbia, Vancouver, Canada - EtOH1_T0_E1 | ecosystem: Engineered > Artificial ecosystem > Sand microcosm > Unclassified ...
CGAATTGGGCCGCGTCTATCACGCCGACCTGCCGATCTGCGCCGACATGGGCGAATTCGCCGAGATGGTCGCCGACTGGAGCGACCCCGACCTGGTCCGCTTCTCGGCCGGGGAGGAGGCGCACGCGCAATGGCTCGAATGGAGCGAGCCTGAGCCGCGCAAGGGTGTGAAGCTCGACCTCGGCCCGTGCGTCGCGGCGATGCGCGAGAAGCTTCCCGACACCACCATCGTCTGCAACGGCGCCGGCAATTTCTCGGGCTGGTGGCACCGCTACTGGCGCTACGGTTGCATGCCGACCCAGCTCGCTCCGACCAGCGGGACGATGGGCTACGGCTTGCCCGCGGCGGTCGCGGCGGCGCTGCGGTTCAAGGACCGGCCGGTGGTGTGCGTGTCGGGCGACGGAGATTTCCTGATGAACGGCCAGGAGCTGGCGACCGCCGCCGCGCGCGGGCTCGACCTGCTGGTGATCGTGGTCGATAACAACAGCTACGGCACCATCCGCATGCACCAGGAGCGCGATTATCCGGCGCGCGTCTCGGGCACCGATCTCGCCAATCCGGATTTTGTTGTGCTTGCCCGCGCGTATGGCGGCTGGGCCGAGGCGGTTGACGCGACCGAGGATTTCGCCCCGGCGCTCGATCGGGCGCTTGGTAAAAAGGGCATCCGCCTGCTGCATTTGAAGACCGACGTCGAGCAGATCAGCAATCAGACGACGATCACGAAGCTCCGCGCCAGGCGCTGACGAGCCGGTTCAGGCGCTAGTTGGTCAGGCCCTAGTTCTCGAAGATGTCCTTGATTAGCGTGGATTTCGGCCAACTTCGAACGATCCGAAGATCGCGTTTGCTGAAGTGCAGGATCACGTGATCCGCGGAGCCGTCGTGGCTGCCGACGCCGATGAGATTGTTGCGCATGTTTCGCCTCTGTTTCTCCATCACATAGAGGCAACGTCCCCCGGCGGATTTTGCCCCGGTGAGTCTGGCCCGTTTTGGACGAATGACGCCGATCCATCCGCGGCTCACGCCGGCTGTCCGGCCTCGCTCCATCCTTCCTCTCCGATCAGCGGGACGAAGCGCACTTCGCCGAGATTCTCGCGCTCGGTTTGACCGTCCGGATGCTTGGTCAGCTTGACCAGTTGCTGGATCCAGGCCGCGCTGCCGACCGGCATCACCAGGCGCCCGCCCGGCGCCAGCTGGTCGATCAGCGGCTGCGGGACATGGCTGCCGCTGGCGGCGGCGAGGATCGCGTCGAACGGCGCGCCGTCCGGCCAGCCGCGCGTGCCATCGCCTTCGACGATAGTGACGTTGCCGTAGCCGAGCCGAGCCATTCGCTCGCGCGCGATGGCGACCAACTCGGGCTTGCGCTCAATGGCGATGACCTCACCGGCGATCCGGCTGATCACCGCGGCCGCGTAGCCCGACCCGGCGCCGACCTCGAGCACGCGGTCCTCGGGGCCGATCCGCGCCGCCTCGATCATCAAGGCGACGATGTAGGGCTGGGAAATGGTCTGCCCGGCCTCGATCGGCAGCGGATGGTCGCCGTAGGCCTGGCGCCCGTAATCGGCGGACACGAATTCTTCGCGCGGCACCTGCCGCAGCGCATCGAGCAGCGCCGGCTCGCGGATCCCGCGCGCCGCGATCTGCCGCTCGACCATGCGCTCGCGAAGCTCGGCGAAGTCTGTCATTAGGCCGCCTCGCCAACACAACCGCGCAGACCAAGGGCCGTTCCACATGACTGCGACCGACATCGAGTTCGCCGGTTCCATCCCGGGCCTCTACGACCGCTACATGGGGCCGATGGTATTCGAGCCCTACGCAAAAGTCGTCGCCGAACGGGCTAGGGCGCTGCGCCCGGCGCGCATCCTCGAGACCGCCGCGGGCACCGGTATTGTCACCGCCGCCATGCACGCCGCGCTCCCCGAAGCCGCGATCGTCGCCACCGACCTCAACCAGGCGATGCTCGACGTCGCCGCCGGCCGCATCCGTTCGGACAAGGTCCGCTTCCGCCAAGCAGACGCGCTGTCGCTGCCGTTTGGCGATGCCAGCTTCGACCTCGTCGTGTGCCAGTTCGGAGTGATGTTCTTTCCTGACAAGGTGGCCGCAAACGCCGAGGCGAGACGGGTGCTGCGGCCGGGCGGGCGCTACCTGCTCGTCATCTGGGATCGGGTCGAGCGAAACGCGGCGACCCAGATCGTGGGCGAGGCGGTCGCGCAGATGTTTCCGGCCAATGCCGCGAGCTTCTACGAGCGCTTGCCATTCCGCTACCACGACCCGGCTGTTATCGAGCACGACCTTCTCGCGGCCGGCTTCAACGACATAGAGTTCGAGACCGTCGAGCTGCGAAGCCGGGCGTCCTCGGCCCGCGAGGCCGCGATCGGCTTTTGCCAGGGCACGCCGATGCGCGCCGAAATTGAGAAATGCGGCCCGGACGCGCTCGAGCGGGCGACGGATTGCGCCGCGGACGCGCTGCGCCGCTTCGAAGGCCCCGAAGGACTCGACGCGCCGATGGCGGCGCACGTGGTGACGGCGACTAAATAATCCCGGCCAGCGGGCTCGACGGATCGGCGTAGAGCCGCTTGGGCATGCGGCCGGCGAGATAGGCGAGCCGCCCCGCCTCGACCGCCGCCTTCATTGCCCGCGCCATTAGCACCGGGTCCTTGGCTTCGGCGATCGCGGTGTTCATCAGCACGCCGTCGCAGCCCAACTCCATCGCTTCGGCGGCGTCGCTGGCGGTACCGACGCCGGCGTCGACCAGCACCGGAACCTTGGCGCCCTCGACGATCAGCCGGATGGTGACGAGGTTCTGCAATCCCAGCCCGGAGCCGATCGGCGCGCCCAGCGGCATGATCGCCACCGCGCCCGCGTCCTCGAGCCGCTTCGCCGCGATCGGGTCGTCGGCGCAATAGACCATCGGCTCGAACCCTTCCTTGGCCAGGATCTCCGTCGCCCGGAGCGTCTCGACCATGTCCGGATAGAGCGTCTTGGCCTCGCCGAGCACCTCCAGTTTGACCAAGGTCCAGCCACCCGCCTCGCGCGCCAGGCGCAGCGTGCGGATCGCTTCCTCGCCGGTGAAGCAGCCGGCGGTGTTGGGCAAATAGACGACCTTCTTAGGGTCGATGAAGTCGGTCAGCATCGGCTGCTTGGGGTCAGCGATATTGACCCGCCGCACGGCCACGGTGACGATTTCTGCCCCCGACGCCTCGACCGCCGCGGCATTCTCCTCGAAGCTCTTATACTTGCCCGTGCCGACGATCAGCCGCGAGGTGAAGGGGCGCCCGGCGACCGTCCAGGTGTCGGCCTTGATGACCTGCTGCGCCGTCACTCAACCGCCTCCGACAAAATGGACGACCTCGAAGGCGTCGCCATCCGCGACCGGCACGTCGGCGAGGGTCGCGCGCGGCACCACCTCGAGGTTGCGCTCGACCGCCATCCGCCGCGGATCGAGCCCGAGCTCGGCCAGCATTTGCGCTATGCTCACGCCGGCGGGAACCCGGCGGGGCTCGCCGTTGACGCGGATCGCGAGGCTCTGTTGGGCGTCGATGGTCATTGACAAAAAGCAGATAGGAAGGTCCACGGCCAAGCGCAAATCACTGGCCAGACTCAATGAGGGAACCTTCGCAAATGGCCGAACCGGGCAAAAGCCAAGCCAAGGAACCATCAATGCGGATCGATGCCAAGCTGGTGCAGGAGCTTGCTGACCTCCTGACCAAGAACGGGCTGACCGAGATCGAAGTCGAGGATGGCGACCGCAAGATCAAGGTCTGCCGCGATCTTGCTCCGGTTGCGGCGCCGCCTTCCGCAGCCGCTCCCGCTCCCGCTCCCGCCGCCAAGGGCCAGCCGGCCGCCGCACCCGCCGAGGAGGTTTCCGGCGAGACCGTCAAGTCGCCGATCGTCGGCACCGCTTTCTTGTCGGCCGAGCCCGGCGCCGAGCCGTTCATCGCCGTCGGCGCCCCGGTCAAGGCCGGCGACACGCTGCTGATCATCGAGGCGATGAAGGTCATGAACCCGATCACCGCGCCCAATGGCGGCGTGGTCAAGAAGATCATGGTCGCCGATGCTCAGCCCGTGGAGTTCGACCAGCCGCTCGTGATCATCGGCTGACGGCAAGCTCTCGATGCCGATCAAGAAGCTCCTGATTGCCAACCGCGGCGAGATCGCGCTGCGCATCCATCGCGCGTGCCATGAAATGGGCATCAAGACGGTCGCCGTCCATTCGACCGCCGACGCCGATGCGATGCACGTCCGGCTGGCCGACGAAACGGTCTGCATCGGCCCGCCGCCGGCGACCGATTCCTATCTCAACATCCCCAACATCATCTCGGCCGCCGAAGTCGTCCACGCCGACGCGATCCACCCCGGCTACGGTTTCCTGTCGGAAAATGCGCAGTTCGCGGAGATCGTCGAGCTGCACAACATCATCTTCGTCGGCGCCAAGCCCGAGCACATCCGCACGATGGGAGACAAGATCGAGGCCAAGCGCACCGCCGCCGCCCTCGGCCTGCCGCTGGTGCCGGGCTCGGACGGCCCGCTGACCAGCATCGCCGAGGCCCGCAAGATCGCCAAGAAGGTCGGCTATCCGGTGCTGATCAAGGCGGCCTCGGGCGGCGGCGGGCGCGGCATGAAGGTGGTCACCTCGGAAGCTCAGCTCGAAAGCCTGATGAGCCAGGCTTCGTCCGAGGCGCGTGCGGCATTCGGCGACGACACGATCTACCTCGAGAAATATCTCGCCGACCCGCGCCACATCGAGTTCCAGGTATTCGGCGACGGCGCCGGCAACGCCTTCCACATCGGCGAGCGCGACTGCTCGATCCAGCGCCGCCACCAGAAATTGCTCGAGGAAGCGCCCTCCCCGGTCCTCCGCCGCGAGCAGCGCAAGCGGATGGGCGGGATCGTCGCCAAGGCAATGGCGGAGATGAGCTACCGCGGCGCCGGCACCGTCGAGTTCCTCTACGAGGACGGCGAATTCTACTTCATCGAAATGAACACCCGCCTCCAGGTCGAGCACCCGGTGACCGAGATGATCAGCGGCATCGACCTGGTCCGCGAACAGATCCGCGTCGCCAGCGGCCAGGGCCTGTCGTGCAGGCAGGACGAAATCCGCCTGCACGGCCACGCGATCGAGTGCCGGATCAACGCCGAGGACCCGCAGACCTTCGCGCCGTCGCCCGGCACGGTGAAGAATTATGTCGCCCCCGGCGGCATGCACGTGCGGGTCGATAGCGGCCTTTACACCGGCTACCGCGTGCCGCCTTATTACGACAGCCTGATCGCCAAGCTGATCGTCTACGGCTCGACCCGCGAGCGCTGCATCATGCGCCTGCGCCGGGCGCTCGAGGAGTTCCTCGTCGAAGGCATGAAGACCACCATCCCGCTCCACCAGCAGATCGTCCGGGACGAGGCATTCCTGGCCGGCGACTACACCATCAAATGGCTCGAGAAGTGGCTCGAGGACCAGCAGGCAGCCTGAAAACTTTCCGCGCCGCGTGCGTTTGCATCGGCGAGGCGAACATGGCCTATCGAGCCGCGGACAACCCGGACCGGATGAAAGCGCTCGGCGGCGTCATTGCCGTGCACGTCGCGCTGGCGGCGCTGATCCTCTCGGGCCTGAGCGTGCATAACGTCCGGCAGACCGTCGAACGGCTGAAGACATTCGACATCAACGAGGTTCCACCACCGCCGCAGCCGCCTCCGCCGAGACAGGTTTCGGACCGGGCGAGGGACAAGGAAGGCGCGGCGGGCAAGAAGGCGCTGCCGACGCCGGTGGTGACGCCGCCGCCGAAGATGGTCATTCCCTACAAGCCGCCGGTCACCGCCGCACGGATCGCCTCGACCGGCAGCGCGGCCACGGCGGGGGCGGCGACGGCCGGTAGCGGGTCCGGCGCCGGGGGGTCGGGCAACGGGCTCGGCGGCGGCGGCAACGGCGATTTCTCGGGCTACACGCCGGCGCGGATGCTCAACAAGATCCCGGACCGCGAATATCGCAGGATTTCCGGCGGCCGGATTCCCCGCGGCAGCGCAACGATCTCGTTCCGCGTCAATGCCGACGGCCGCATGGCCAATTGCCGCATCGTCCGGTCGAGCGGCGATTCATCCGTCGATTCGACCGTGTGCGACGCCGCCATGAACACTTTGCGCTTCAGCCCGGCGCGCGACGCGGCCGGCCGCCCGATCGCCCAGGACATGACCTACACGCCGACCTGGCGGCCCAACTTCTGACCTGAGGGCCTAGCGGCTCGCGTAGCGGGGAGCGCGGCGGTCGAGCCCGTAGAGATCCTCGAAATAGACGATCGCATTGCCGCTCGGCACCGCCGTCAGATACGTGATGTAGAGCGGCACCCGATTGGGCAGCGGCACCTTCTGCTCGGGCCTCGCGCCTTGCGGCTTTAGCGGGTGACCGAACAGCCAGCGGGCGAATCGCGGCGCATCCTGGAGCCGGACGCAGCCGTTGCTTTGCAGCCGCGCGGCTTCGTCGATCACTTCCTTCTCGGGCGTGTCGTGGAGCCAGATGCCCTGCGGGTTGGGGAACATGAACTTCATGCGGCCCATCGAATTGGCCGGGCCCGGCTTCTGCCGCAGCCGGGCCTGTACTCGACCGGCTGCAACCGCACGCCAGTCAATCGACATGGGGTCAAGGACTCGCGGGTGATCCGACCAGTCCGACAGCAGTTCGTAACCCCTGTTCTTGAAATAGGCGCGCCCTTCCTTGAGGATGGTGGGAGCAAGCCTCCTGGCCGTGATATCCGCCGGCGAGTTCCAATAGGGGTTGAGCGCGACGTAGCGGATGTAGGCGTTCATCATCGGCGTCTGCGCGATCGGGTCGGGCCGTCCGGCGACGACCCGCATCTGGTCGACCACCTGGCCGTTCTCGTACATGTAGAGCCGCTGCGCCGCCGGATTGACCACCGCATAGCGCTGGTTGCCCGACGGCAGCGCCCGCGCCCGCTCGAGGTTGACGGCCAGTTGCTGGCGCTGAGCCTCGCCCAGGTACATGCGGCTGGCGAGCGCCTGGCGAAGTTGCGCGTAAACAGGGCTCATCCAGGCCATCTGCCCGACGAACCCGGCCAGCGACGGGGCGGTCGCCGCCTGGTTGAGCAACGTCCGCGCCGACGGCGGAACGGGCTTGAGCTCGGGATCGACGTAGATGATGCCGATGTGCGGGTCGTGCCTGAGGTCCCGCGCATAGGTGACGAATTCCTGGCTCAGCATCGCCTCGGCGCGCTGGACCGCCCGAGGATCGCCGCGCGACGCCGCCTGGACCAGCTTGGCGAGTTGCCGGACATGATAACGGTTGGGGTTGAGGTTGTCGGCCCGCGCCGTGGCCAGCATCTGCAGCAGCTGCTGGGCGGCGTTGCCCGACGCCGGCGCGAACCACAATGGAGCACCGCCGCGCGAGCGATAGAATTCGGCGATCTCGTTGCCGCTCGCGGGGACGGCGTATGACGCCAGTGCCGACGCCGGCGCCGGCGCCGAATTGGCAACCGTCAGCGCGGCGAGCGACAAGGCTGCCGCGCCGGCGACCTGTCTGATGGAATGCGCTGGCCTAGCGGCGGCGCGGAAGTCACGCAAACTGTTCACTTTTTCTCCGATGCTTTTCTCTACCAGACTGGGCGGGATGATCAACGGGCGGCCAAATTCCCGCTTCCGAGCGCCGCCAGCCGGGCCGCGTCGCGCCCATATACGTCGTCGAAGTAAGCGATCGACGTGCCGTTTGGAACCGCCGTCAGATAGGTGATGTAGAGCGGGACCGGCGTCGGGATCGGGACGATCTGCTCGGCCGCGCTGCCTTGCTTCTTGAGGTCGACGCCGAACAGCCAGCGGCCGAGCCGCGAGGCGTCCTCGAGCCGGATGCAGCCGCCGCTGTAGAGCCGCGACGCCTCGCTCAGCAATTGCCGGTCGGGCGTGTCGTGAAGGAAGATGCCCTCGGCGTTGGGGAACACGAACTTCATCTTGCCAAGCGCGTTCTGGGGTCCCGGTAGCTGGCGGATCCGCACTTCGACGCGCCCGTCCGCGACCGCCTGCCAGTCGACTGTGCGGGGGTCGACGATGGTCGGATTGTCCCCCCAATCCGACAGCAACTGATAGCCCATCCCCTTGAGATAGCCGACGCCCTGCTTGACGACGTTGGGCGCGATGCGCTCGGCCGCGAGGTCGGGCGGCACGTTCCAATAAGGGTTGAGGGCGGCGGCGCGGATGAAAGCGTTCATCATCGGCGTCGGGTATTTCGGCTTGCCGACGACGACTTTCATCGAATCGAGCATCCGCCCGTTCTCGTACGTCTCGAGGCGCTGCGCCGCGGTGTTGACGACGACGTAGCGCTGGCTGCCCGACGGCAGCGCCCGCGCCCGCTCGAGGTTGAGCGACAGCAGCGCCCGTTCGCCCTCGCTGCTGAACCTGCCGCTGGTCAGCGCGCGGCGCAGCTGGCCGTAGATCGGGTTCATCCAGCCCATGTTCTCGACGAAGACCTCGAGCGACGGCGCCGCCGCGGCGCTGTCGAGCAACGCCCGGGCCATCGGCGGACCTGGAACCAGCTCGCGGTCGACATAGACGATGGCGATGTTGGGCGCCCGGCGCAGGTCCTGGGCATAAGCGACGAAAGCCTGGCTGAGCATCATGTCGGCGCGGCTGACGGCGCGGACGTCGCCGCGGCGCGCATCGCGCAGCGCCTTGGCGACCAGTTCGACCCGGTAACGGTTGCGGTCGAGCCCATCGGTTGCGGCGCTGTAGAGCAGCCCCAGCATCAGCTGGGGCGCGGCGCCCGACTGCGACGCAAGCCACAGCGGACGGCCACCGCGGGCGCGGTAGAAATCGGTGATGCCGGCGCCGTCATTGAGGGCAACAGCCGGCGCTCGCCCGGCGGCGACCACCGCCGCGGAAGCTGCAGACGAAGGAAGTGGTGCCGCGGCCAGCATCAAGGCCGCCGCGACACCACTTGCTTTCGAAATAATGCGCGCCGGAACGAATCCGGCGCGCATGTTACGCTTATCGCTCACTCGGACGCCGGATTATCCGCGCTCACCGCTGCGGGCCGGAGCCGTGTAGGTGGGCGTCGTCGTGGTCGGGGTCGGTGCACCGGCATAATATTGGCCGTTGTACACATAACCGTCGACCCGGCCGTCATTGTCCCGGTCGGCCCAGATCGCGCCGGCGACTCCGCCGACCGCTGCGCCGATGACCGCACCTTCAAGGATGCTGAGGCCCGGGATCACCGCACCGGCGGCTGCACCCAAGGCAGCACCGCCGAGAGCGCCAGTGGCGACGCGGCGAAGGGTCGGGTCATAGCCCTGCGGCGTGCCGGTGTAATACTGCCCGTTCTGGACATACCCATCGACATAGCCGTCGTTGTTGCGATCGGCCCAGACCGCGTTGGCCAGGCCACCGATGGCCGCGCCGACTGCCGCGCCTTCGATGACGCTGACGCCCGGAACCACCGCACCGACCACGGCGCCGCCGGCGGCACCATAAGCCGCGCCTTCGGCGGCGGCCGAAGCCGTGCGGTCGTTCGTGGCGCACGCGCTCAGCGAAACCGAGCTCGCCAGAACAACTGCCAGAATTGTTTTCTTCATTATCTTTCTCCCGATTGTTGAGCTTTTGGACCATGCTCCGGGACCCGTTTCCCCAGGTAACGGCGCACGTGTCACATCGCAGGAACGACGATTGACGGGTATCGTTCCGGTTTCGCGACAAACTCGGCTTTCGATTCCGTCGGGCCGCCGCGCAACCGTTGCCGGCGGCCATGATCAGCGCTTAAAATGGTCGCCGCGATGAAGGCGTTGATCCATCACAACCCGGCTTGCGGAACCTCGCGCAAGACACTGGAAATCCTACGGGAATCGGGCGCCGACCTGACCATCAACGAATATCTCGAATACCCGCCCGGCCGCGACGAACTCAAGCGGCTCTATGCGCGGGCCGGAATCTCGCCGCGCGAGGGCCTTCGCGCCAAGGAACCGCTCGCCGCAGAGCTCGGATTGACGGCCCCCGGCGTCACCGACGACGCCATCCTCGACGCGATGATCGAGCATCCGATCCTGATCAATCGCCCGCTGGTCGAGACCGACAAGGGCGTGCGCCTCTGCCGTCCCCAGGAGATTGTGCGGGAAATTCTCTAGTCACGCGTCATAATGTG
>Ga0255310_10000392_pt1 | contig 10099 bp, 9 predicted proteins | sample EtOH1_T0_E1_meta_FD_201359 | JGI IMG/M metagenome (GOLD analysis project Ga0255310, IMG submission 201359) | Sandy soil microbial communities from University of British Columbia, Vancouver, Canada - EtOH1_T0_E1 | ecosystem: Engineered > Artificial ecosystem > Sand microcosm > Unclassified ...
GCAGCTAGTGGCCAGTGGTCGCGGCGTTGCCATGATGCCTAACTGGGCGCTTGCCGAGGCGGGGCCAGGAGACAGCGTCGTGGGGGTGCGTGTAGGACAAGAGGGTAAGTTCGGCACACTGTACGCGGCAACCACCACCCCCCTGGTCGATAAAGCCTATCTGCAGGATTTTTTGCGCACCGCCCGAGAAACCTCCTTCGCCACCCTGCGCGGCATCAGTGCCGTGGCTGTCGCCACCGCCGCGCCGGAATAACGCTAGCCGGATTACCTTAATCGGTGTCAACAAGGCGTTGCGCTTTTTGGGCTTGTCTTGAGGCAGGCGCGGAGCGTTGGCGCAAAGCACGACCCCTATTCGCCTGGTCTTCATCACTTTTGCTTCAGGGTAGAGGGCACCGAAGAGTTAGGCGAAATCGCTTTAAAGTTGTCTGAGTTTGGCATCCCAGTTTCGGGCCCAGCGCATTATCCCCAGTACGCTCCCGACTATTACGCGGTGTTTTTCACCGACCCCGACGGCGTTCGGTTAGAGGCCACCAACTTCCGCGCAGAAAGAAGAGCGCGCCACGACAAATGGGCCGAATTAGGATTGTAACGGACGATTTTGATCAACTTACACCGACAATGCGCCGCCCTATCCGCTGTTAAGCGATTGTTATACAATGCCCGTCTTATTTTTTTGCAGTAATTAATGATCGGGGGATTATGGGGGGCAAGTTATACGTCAAGACCTGGGGTTGCCAGATGAATGAGTACGACACCAACAAAATGGTGGAGTTACTCGGCAAAACTCATGGCCTGACCGTCACGGATAACCCGCAAGATGCCGATGTGTTGCTGCTCAACACCTGCTCGGTGCGCGAAAAAGCCCAAGAGAAAGTATTTTCTATGCTCGGCCAGTGGCGTGAATGGAAGCAAGAACGGCCCAGTATGGTCATCGGCGTGGGTGGCTGCGTCGCCAGTCAAGAAGGCTCGGCCATACTCAACCGCGCGCCCTATGTGGACTTGGTGTTTGGCCCGCAAACCTTGCATCGTCTGCCCGACATGATCGATACAGCACGTCGCACCCGCTCTTCCGTGGTCGATATCTCGTTCCCAGAAATTGAGAAATTTGATTGCCTGCCAGAATCAGTCTCTGGCCGGCCATCATCCCTCGTCTCCATCATGGAAGGCTGCAGCAAATATTGCAGTTTTTGCGTGGTGCCCTATACCCGTGGCGAAGAAGTTAGCCGGCCCTTCGACGATGTGTTAGCCGAATGCGCCTTGCTGGCCCAGCGCGGCGTTCGAGAAATCATCCTGTTAGGGCAAAACGTCAATGCTTATCGTGGCACCCTGCATAATGGAGGCACTGCGGATCTGGCCATGTTGCTGGATTACATCGCGGCTATCGACGGCATCGCTCGGTTGCGCTTTACCACCTCGCATCCGCTGGAGTTTGGCGATCGTCTGATTCAGGCGTATGCCACCAACGCCAAGTTGAGCAATCATTTGCATTTGCCGGTGCAAAGTGGGTCGGATCGTATACTTGCCTCGATGAAGCGCGGCTACACGGCGCTGGAATACAAGGCGAAAATCCGCAAACTGCGTGAGGTGCGGCCTGGCATTTCGCTGTCTTCCGACTTTATTGTGGGGTATCCCGGAGAGACCGATAGTGATTTCGCCGCCAGCATGAACCTGATCGGGAGCGCTCGGTTTGATCAAGCCTACAGCTTTATTTACAGCGCTCGACCGGGCACGCCCGCAGCGGCTTTGCCTGACGAAACGCCGATGGCAGAGAAGCAAGATCGATTGGCCCGACTACAGGCGCGTATCCTCAATTTTGGTCGTGAATACACGGAGCGTTTAGTGGGGACAGTGCAAGATATTTTGGTCGAGCGACCCTCAACCAAGCGACCGCAGGAAATGGCCGGCCGCACTTCGTGTAATCGCCTGGTTAATTTTCCGGCCTCACCCGACGTGATTGGGCAAATGGTTAAGGTGCGCGTTACCCAGATCATGCCCAACTCGTTGCGCGGTGAGCTACAAGAAACTGAGTATGGTACCCGCCTTGACTATGCCGTCTGACGCCAAACTGAACCCGTTAATTAGCCCATCCGATGTTGATCGGACATCGCGAGATGTTTTGTTGGAGCCGGCGGACAGTCCGCGCTTAGCCAATCTTTGCGGCTTGACCGACGAGCATCTGCGGCAAGTGGAAAGCCGTTTGGGCGTCGAGATCAGCAATCGGGGTAATCAATTCCGTGTGACGGGCGCCCCAGAGCGAGTGGTCATGGCTGATGAGCTGCTGCGTGATCTCTACCGCCAAACTGACCAAGAAGTGCTTAACCCCGTGGCGGTACACTTGTTTCTTCAACAATCCCGGGTAGAATCTTTGCTAACACCTCAATTGAATGAAATCCAAGAAATTTCTATTCTTACCAAGCGCGGCATGGTTCGCGGTCGCGGCCCAAATCAGCAGCGCTACCTGAGCGCCATTCTGAGCCATGACTTAAGTTTTGGGATCGGCCCGGCCGGTACCGGTAAAACTTATTTGGCAGTGGCTGCTGCCGTGGATGCGCTGCAGAAAGATCGAGTCCGGCGTATTGTGCTGGTTCGACCCGCAGTGGAGGCGGGTGAGCACCTTGGCTTTTTGCCCGGTGATATGGCCCAGAAGGTAGACCCTTACCTGCGCCCACTGTACGATGCCCTTTACGACATGTTGGGTTTTGAGAAAGTAGACAAGATGATAGAGCGCGGTATTATTGAGGTCGCTCCGCTGGCGTTTATGCGCGGCCGCACCTTGAGTGAGGCATTTATCATTCTCGACGAAGCTCAAAATACCACTGTTGAGCAGATGAAAATGTTCCTTACCCGCATCGGTTTCGGGTCCACTGCGGTGGTCACGGGCGACGTAACTCAGGTGGATTTGCCGCGTCATACGAGCTCGGGTTTGCGCAATGTGATTGATATATTAGAGGGAGTGAAGGGCGTTAGTTTTAGCTTTTTCACCAGCAAGGACGTGGTTCGGCACCCCCTGGTACAGCGCATTGTTGATGCTTATGAACGGGCCGAAAAATCCAGCGGCGCGGGTGATGAGGCTAAGGGCAAATAGCGGATGGCGATTTCGCGTTATCATATCGATGTCCAATACGCTTGCGATATTAAAGATCGGCCCGACCGCAAGGCGTTTCGGCGCTGGGCCGAAGCGGCGTTGCAGGCGCAGCGAGAGCGTGCCGAGCTAACCGTACGCGTGGTTGATGACAGCGAGTCCGCCGTTCTTAACCAGACTTATCGTGGCAAGTCCGGCCCCACCAACGTGTTGTCGTTTCCGGCGGAACTGCCGGATGTTGTCGACCTGCCCCTGCTGGGGGATATCGTTATTTGTCTGCCGGTAGTTCATCGCGAAGCGGCCGAGCAAGGCAAAGCAGTTGAGAGTCATTTTGCTCATCTGACGGTGCATGGCGTTTTACATTTATTAGGATACGATCATCAAGAAACCGCTGAGGCGGAAGTAATGGAAGGGCTTGAAGCCTCGATTCTTGCCCGATTGGGATATCCCAACCCTTACTAGGTAATTAACACTTCCCCGTTACGCAGAGCGTCATCGAGGGGGGAGATTTTTTAGGAACTTTACGTGCTAGAGCGAAAATTCATGGCCGAGGAAAAACCGAGTGCCCACGGTCTCGGGACAAAATCCTGGTTAGAGCGACTTAGTCAGGTGTTTGGCAGCGAACCCCGGGATGTGGAAGCGTTGATTCGTGTGCTGCGGGAAGCGCAGCAGCGGGGCGTCATCGATATGGATACCCACTCCATGCTGGAAGGGGTGTTGCAGATCACGGACATGCAGGCGCGCGACATCATGGTACCGCGTGCTCAAATGGTGGTGATCGAGCGGGACGATCCCTTGGATAAAATTACCGCCGTAGCAACAGAGTCTGGGTTTTCTCGCTTTCCCGTCATCGGGGAGACCCGTGACGATGTCGTTGGCATCATCCTGGCCAAAGATTTACTGCGTTTTCAGAGTGATAGTCGGACTAATTTCTCGCTGCGAGAGATTCTCCGGCCGGTCACCTTTATTCCGGAAAGCAAACGCCTAAGCGTGCTGCTGAAGGAGTTTCGAGTCAGCCGCAATCATTTGGCGGTGGTGGTCGACGAGTATGGCGGTGTGGCGGGCTTAGTCACCATCGAAGACGTGCTTGAGCAGGTGGTCGGTGAAATCGAAGATGAGCACGACACCGAAGAAGACGATAACATCAGTCATCACGCGGATGGCCGTTATTTAATCAAAGCCCTGACACCTATCGAAGACTTTAACGCTTACTTTGACATGAGCTTTAGCGATGAAGAGTACGACACCGTGGCAGGTTTGTTGATGAGCGCATTCGGTCACCTGCCTCATCGGGGCGAAACGGTACAGATAGGTCGCTGCGAGTTTCGCGTGGTCCGTGCGGATAGCCGGCGCGTCCATCTGGTTCAAATGAATTTGCTCCCGGATGCCACAATAAAGCGCTAGCCGCTCACGGTCATGCCCAGTCCCAGCTACCCAGACTCGCAGGTCTCCTAATGCGCTTGCGCCCAGTTTACGCTGCCCTTGCCGGCGCCCTCGTGGTGGGTGCGTTCGCTCCTTTCAACCTGTGGTGGCTTACCCTGCCTGGCCTGATGGGTTTGCTGGCCCTTTGGCAAGATCAAAACCCCCGGCAGGCATTTGTGATCGGTTGGGGATATGGCCTCGGTTTGTTTGGTGCCGGCATCCATTGGGTGTTTATCAGCATCCACCAATTTGGCCATGCGCCGCTTAGTTTAGCGGTAACCTTAACCTTGGCGCTGATCGCCTTCATGGCCATCTTCCCCGCCCTGGTGGGCTACGCGCTTAATCGTTGGTTCCCTGTTTCCGGCCTGGGCCGGTATCTCTTGGCATTCCCGGCGTTGTGGCTGGTCAACGAATGGGCGCGCACCTGGATTTTCACCGGGTTCCCCTGGCTGTTGCTTGGCTACACACCGTTACAAACACCTCTGGCAGGATACGCGCCGGTGTTGGGTGTGCTTGGCGTGGGCTGGCTGGTGACACTAACCGCAGGGGCGCTATGGCATTTGATAGCGGCGCGGAGCGCGAAGAGCCTGGTTGGCGCCGGCGTCATTGCCGTGCTTTGGACGGCCGGCATCAGCCTGCAGACCCTACAGTGGACACAGCCGGAAGGCTCCGCCGCCAGCGTTGCTTTGGTGCAGGGCAACGTGTCGCAGGATCAAAAGTGGTTGGCGGAGAACCGCCTGCCTATGTTGCGCCGTTACCTTGATCTCACGCGCCCACATTGGGGCAAGGATTTGGTGATCTGGCCGGAGGTTGCCGTTACCCTGCCGTATCATCTGGTAGCGACAGGATTTATCGATAATCTACAGCAGGAAGCTCGTGCCGCAGGTAGTGATGTGTTACTGGGTATTTTGCGTTTAGATTTTGAGCGCGGGCAATATTTCAACAGCGTGTTGGCTCTGGACGATCAACAGCAGTTTTACAATAAGCATCATTTGGTGCCCTTCGGCGAATATTTTCCGGTGCCAGAGTTTATTCGTAAGCAAATGAAAGTGCTTGATCTTCCTTACACCGACATGGGATCGGCGGCGTTGGCCACAGAGCCCCTGACGGTGGGTAAATGGCGGGTAGCGGTTTCGATTTGTTACGAGGCGGTATTCGGCCGCGAAGTGATGTCGGCGGTGCCGCGCGCGCAGTTTTTAGTGAACGTCAGTAACGACGCTTGGTTTGGCAATTCCATTGCGCCTCACCAGCACCTGCAAATGGCGCAGATGCGGGCTTTGGAGGCAGGTCGGGAGATGTTGCGGGCGACCAACACCGGCGTCACGGCGATTATTGATCACCGTGGCGAAATCGTGTCGCGCCTGCCGCAGTTTGAATCCGCCGTTCTCACTGGCCAGGTGCAACCCCGTAGTGGCGTGACCCCCTACGTTCGGTGGACAGACTGGCCTGCCGGCGCGATGGCTGGGCTTTTTGGCTTGCTGGCCCTCGCCACTAAGCCGCGCCAGCCGGCCAAGCTCGACTAGTTTTTCAGCACGCGAAAATAAAACATCTTCAAATAAGCCGTTTCAGGGATGGCGGGGTGGATGGGATGATCTCGGCCTTGGCCAGCGCACTCCAGAAGTTGCAGATTTCGGTCGACGTGCCGCGCCGCCGCCTGGACGTTTTGCACAAAGCTGTCCGCCGACATATGGTAGGAACAGGATCCCGTGATCAAGAAGCCGCCGGGTTCTACCAGGGTGAGCGCCAACTGATTGATACGGCGATAAGCTTTGCTGCCGGCGCCGATGTCTTTGCGCCGCTTGATAAAAGCCGGCGGATCAACAATAACCGTGTCGAAGTGCCGACCTTCCTCGCGTAAACGGGGCAAAGCGGTAAAGGCATCCTCGCTTATTAACTCCACATCAAAACCATTGCGGCTGGCATTGTCGACGAGAATTTCTCCCGCCGTGGCCGAGCTTTCCACGCAACTGACTTTGGTCGCGCCGGCCCTGGCAGCCTGGATGCCCCAAGCCCCCAGGTAACTGAATACATCCAGTACCTGCCCGCCCTTCACATAAGGCGCCAGCGCGGTACGATTGTCATGCTGGTCGAAGAACCAGCCGGTTTTTTGTCCCTGTTTCAGCGGCGCCCGGAATGAGCATTCGCCCTCGGTTAATAGCACCTCATCGGGGACGGTGCCGATCTCCTCTATCGACGTGGGTATGCCCTCCAGCTGACGCATCGGGCTGTCACTGCGAAACAAGATGCCGCGCGGCTTGATTACTTTCTCCAGAGCGGCGACGATTTCGTCCTTCAAACACTCCATGCCTGCGGTGGTGATCTGCGCGACCAGCACATCATTATAGCGATCAACCACCAGGCCGGGCAGGCCATCGGCTTCGCCAAAAACCAGTCGATAAAAGGGCTGGGCGTAAAAATGCTCGCGCAAGGACAGGGCGATTTTGAGTCGATGGATAAACAGCGAACGTCCCGGCAAATGATCGGGGTCGCGCGATAACAGGCGAGCACAAATCAGCGAATTGGGATTAACGTAGCCGGTCCCCAGGAACTTGCCATCCTGCGCCAGAATTTGCGCCAATTGACCGGGGGCGAAGTCCGGCAGCCGACAGCGTTTGCTGTCCACCTCATTGCTGAATACCCATAAATGGCCGGCACGCAGCCGTTTGTCTTCGTTGGGCTTCAGATACAGTGCAGGCAAATCCATGTTCAACCCCTTAGCCAAAGAGCGCGAGTATACGCGGTATTGAATAAAACGGGACGCCACCCGTTTTACCAGCCCCGCTTTCAACACCATCGGCGGCAAGTCGCCGATAAGTGGATAACCCTGATCCAGGTCCGATTGTTATACTCTTTAATAGATATAAAACAATCAATAAGCCCGAGTCGCGGGGATGGTATCAGCGCAACGATTGGGCGTTAGAGGGCAGTCGCAATGACCAATAAGTTTTTGTTTGCCGCACTGGCAATGTTTGTCCTGAGCAGCTCGGCCACCGCTGAAATTTATAGCTGGAAAGATAAATTTGGCAATACGGTTTACGGTGACCATGCGCCCGGTGAAGGCGCCGAAAAGGTGAAGGTGCCGACAGCGCCGGTCAATACAGAATCGACTTCTAATAATGGGGCTGGATCGTCAGGTCAACCCAGCGGATCGGCGGCTGCAGAGCGCTGCACCAAATCCACGACGATGCTCGAAGATTACGAAAAATCTCCCTATCTTTTCCGTAAAGGCGAAGATGGCGGCCAGGTGATTTTAACCGATGAAGAAAAGAAAAAAGAAATCGATATACTGCGCGCTTCTAAGGAAAAAGCCTGCGTCAAACAATAATCATTCGGCCGGCGCGTTCCACGGACCAGAATTCCCACGACAGGTTAAAGTCTAACCACTAGCATTTGCGTGTAAAGAAGAGGGTAGGCTTCATGGCTATGGCCTCCAATTTGGCGCTTCATTCTATTCATTTGATTGGCGTTCCCAGTGGTTTGGGGGGCAACGATCCGCGTAGCGGCGACGCGCCGGCCGCATTGCTCCGCGATCACGTTCCTCGTGTGCTGCGTGAGAATGGCGTGATTGTTTCTGCCGAAATTCTGGCTAAACCGCCGCATTTATTGTCCAGCAAAGACAATCGCTACCGCCTGGTTGCGGGTGTTTGTGAACACTTGGCCAGGGCGACAGCAAGGCTTGTTGCCTCCCGGCGGTTCTTTGGTGTGCTGGGAGGGGATCATTCCTGCGCTATCGGTACTTGGGCGGGTGTTGCGCGGTCTACACCCTCTCTTGGTTTGATTTGGATCGATGCTCACCTCGATAGCCACACGCCCGCCACCAGCCCCAGCAGCAATCCACATGGCATGCCGGTAGCGGTGTTGTTGGGGCAGGGAAACAGCAACCTGCTGGAGGTCTGTGGTAATCGCCCTGTTCTGGAACCTAGCCGAGTGTGTTTGATTGGGGTGCGCAGCTACGAAGCGGCTGAACGAGCGTTCCTGGAACATCTTGGCGTGCGCGTCTACTACATCGACGAAGTGATCAAGCGTGGCTTAAAAGCGGTTGTTAAGGAGGCGGTAGCGCGGGTTGCCAAGAGCGTAACGGCGCTTGGGATATCGATAGATCTTGATGCGCTGGACCCGCAGGATGCCCCCGGCGTGGCTTTGCCCGTGACAAATGGCTTGCGTTGGGCGGAGCTGCGGGGCGCGCTGCAGGAAGTCGCTAAACATCCGGCGCTGATAGGTGTGGAGGTAACGGAATATACAGCTTACCGTGATAAAAACAATAAAACAGCTCGATTGGTGGGTGAGCTGCTGGCGACACTGGCGAGGAGATTGGCATGAGCAAAATCATTGACGCAGTGCGGCTGGAGCAGCAATACGGTGCGCACAATTATGCGCCCTTGCCGGCGACGCTAACGCGGGCAGAGGGCGTGTATGTTTGGGACACTGACGGCCGGCGCTATTTGGATATGATGTCGGCCTATTCGGCGGTGAGTTTTGGTCATGCGCACCCCCAACTAGTGGCTGCACTGGTGACACAGGCGAGGCAGCTGGCGGTCGTTTCGCGGGCATTTTATACGGATAAGCTGGGGCCATTTTTGGCGCAGGCGTGCCAACTGACGGGGATGGAGTCGGCTCTGCCAATGAATACCGGTGCAGAGGCGGTGGAAACCGCCCTCAAAGCCGCTCGAAAATGGGGTTATCAGGTCAAAAAGATCCCGGACGGCCAAGCAGAAATTATTGCCTGCAATGGTAATTTTCACGGTCGCACCATCGCCATTATCGGTATGTCGAGTGAGCCTCAATATCGCCAGGGCTTCGGGCCTTTCCCTTCGGGGTTTAAGCTGATTCCTTACGGTGACGCGCCGGCTTTGGAGGCTGCAATCACTCCCCATACCGCCGCTTTTCTAGTGGAGCCTATTCAGGGTGAGTCGGGCATTATCGTGCCACCTCCCGGGTACCTGGCGCAGTGCGCCGAAATTTGCCGCCGCCATCGCGTGTTGCTGATTTGCGATGAGGTTCAGACGGGCATATGTCGAACCGGAAGATTCCTCGCCAGTCAGCATGACGGCGTGGTGCCGGATGGGTTGACGCTGGGTAAGGCAGTGGGCGGAGGTTTATTGCCAGTATCCCTGTTTCTTGCCCGTCGAGAGGTCATGGATGTGTTTACTCCGGGTGACCACGGCAGTACGTTTGGTGGTAATCCTTTGGCCGCCGCAGTAGGTTTGGCGTCATTGAACCTGGCAGTCAGCGGCGATTTTTCGCACCGCGCCAGCGAAATGGGTCAGCGCTTGCTGGCTGGGTTGCGTGCCATCAAAAATCCGCTTATCCACGAGGTAAGAGGCAAAGGCCTGTTTATTGGCCTGGAGTTGCGGCCGGGCTCTATCCCCGCCCGAGAGGTTTGTGAACGGTTGTTGGAGCGAGGGCTGTTGACCAAAGATACTCACGGCACCGTGATTCGATTTGCCCCGGCCTTGGTGATTGGGGCGGAGCAGATTGATTGGGCCGTGGCTCGGGTGGCGGAAACGCTCAATGCGCTATCCTGTTAAATCGCGATTATCCTGATCGAGCTGCCATTAAAGGCTGCAAATCCCAGCCAACAGGATGGGGGGGGCG
>Ga0255310_10000393_pt1 | contig 10095 bp, 7 predicted proteins | sample EtOH1_T0_E1_meta_FD_201359 | JGI IMG/M metagenome (GOLD analysis project Ga0255310, IMG submission 201359) | Sandy soil microbial communities from University of British Columbia, Vancouver, Canada - EtOH1_T0_E1 | ecosystem: Engineered > Artificial ecosystem > Sand microcosm > Unclassified ...
ATCGCGGGATTTCATTCGCGCGACCAGTACGTCACGCTGGAAGGCGCTTTCGACCAGAACGCGAGACTGGTCGCCTTGAAGGCGGACATCGTCTCCAACATCGGCGCCTATTCGTGCTTTCCGACCACATGTGGGGTCGAGCCGCTGATGGCCATGGCGGAAATGCCCGGCCCTTACGACGTGCAGCAATACCAGTGCCTTGCCCGCGGCGTCATCACGAACACCTGCACCATGGCGCCGTACCGCGGCGTGTCGCGGCCGGTCATCACATTCACGCTCGAGCGATTAATGGACAAGGCGGCGCGAGCCTTCGGCCTCGACCCGATCGACATCCGCCGGCGCAACCTCATTGACAAATTTCCCTACAAGTCGGCGATGGGCCTCGAATATGACGAGGCCACCTACAAGGAAACGCTGGAAATGGCGGTGAAGGCGATCGATGTGCCCGCCTTCCGCAAACGCCAGGCCGAGGCACGTGCCAAGGGCCGTCATCTCGGCATCGGCATCGCGACCTTCTCTGAGCGTACCGGCTATGGGAGCCCGGCGTTTGCGGCCCGGGGCATGGAGATAACCCCGGGGTGGGAAACCGTCATCATAACCGTCGATCCATCGGGCTTTGTCGAAGCGCGCATCGGCTCGTCACCGCACGGCCAGGGTTTGCGCACCACGCTGGCGCAGATCATTGCCGACGAGATCGGTGTCACGCCCGATATGATCAAGGTGGTACACGGCGACACCGACCGCGCACCTTATGGATGGGGCACCTTCGCCAGCCGGTCTTTGGTGATTTCAGGCGGCGCAACCCTGATTGCCGCGCAGAAAATCCGGACGAAACTCACCAAAATGGCCAGCCACCTGCTTGAGGCAGCGCCCGACGATATTGTACTCGCCGACGGGATGGCGAAGGTTGCCGGCACGGACCGCACGATCGCGATCGCAAAACTTGCCCGCGAAGCCTACACGCAGACGCACAAGTTCAAGGGTGAAATCGAGCCCGGCCTCACCGAAACCGGCCACTACGACCCGCCGGGGACGTTCTCCAATGCGTGCCATGTGGCGATCGTCGATGTCGACACCGATACGGGTCATGTGAAAGTTGTAAGATTTGTCGTGGCCGAGGACGCCGGACGCATCATTAATCCGATGATCGCCGAAGGTCAGGTGCACGGCGGCATTGCCCAGGGCATCGGCAATGCGCTGCTCGAGGAGATCATCTACGACGAGTACGGTGGCATTCTCACCGCTTCGCTCGCCGACTACCTGCCGCCGACCGCGCGAGAAATTCCGCCGATCGAGCTGCATCATATCGAGACGCCGAGCACTAATTCCATCACCAAGGCAAAGGGGCTGGGCGAAGGTGGCGCCATCGGCGCGCCGGCTGCGGTCATCAACGCGATCAACGATGCCTTGTCGCCCTTCGGTGTTGAGATCGACGAGATGCCGGCGACGCCGCAGCGCATCCGCGCCGCCATCCGCAATGCGGGGAAAGCCGCATGAGCGAAAAAACGGCAATCACCCTCAACATCAATGACCGGGACTACTCGATCAAGACGGAGCCGCGGCGCACCCTGGTAGACGCGATCCGCGAGGACTGCGGCCAGACCGGCACCCATATCGGCTGCGAGCACGGAATCTGCGGCGCCTGCACGGTAATCGTGAATGGTGAGCCCGTGCGATCCTGTCTGATGTTCGCCGTACAGGCAGACGGCGCGAGGATCCGGACCGTCGAAGGCCTGGCGCAGGGCGACAAATTGCATCCCATGCAGCAAGCGTTCATGGATCACCATGGCCTTCAATGCGGCTTCTGCACACCTGGCTTTCTCATGCTGGCGGTAAGCGTCCTCGAACGCGAGCCCAACATCGGCGACGATGACCTTATCGACGTACTTTCATCGAATTTATGCCGCTGCACGGGCTATCAGAACATCATCAAGGCTGTGCGCGCTGCGGCGAAAGAGATGCGAAAAAGGTGAGCGGCTCCGCTCATGCCGGTTAAGGGAAAATTCGTCGGCCGTTCTGTCCCGCGCCTGGAGGACCGCCCTCTCCTCACGGGTCAGGGCCGCTTCGCAGGCGATATTTCATTTCCCGGCCAGTGGCATATGCGGATCGTGCGCTCGCCAGTCGCGCACGGACGATTGAAATCGATCGACGCAAAAGCCGCCCTCACCTTCCCGGGCGTTCACGCCATCTGGACGCATGCCGACATCGCAGACATTCCGCCGATCGGATTCCGGCTGACGGGGCTGGTAGAGCTCGAGGCCTATCGGCAGACCGCGCTGGCGCAGCGTTACGTACGTTATGTCGGCGAGCCGGTGGCGGCGGTTTTCGCCACCGATCCATACATTGCCGAGGACGCGGCTGATCTGGTCGAGATCAACATCGCGCCGCTGCCGGTCATTCTCGATGCGGCGGGGCAACCTGGACCGTTCGACGAGCATCACGATACCGAAACATCGGTGATCGAGAAAAAATCCGGCGACATCGATGCAGCCTTTCGCGTGGCCGAAACGGTCGTCGCGCTTGATCTCGCGATCGGCCGGCACAGCGGCGTGCCGATGGAGACGCGTGGCGCCATTGCGCGTTACGACGAAGCCAACGACGTTCTGGAGATGCACGGCGCCGCCAAGGTACCGCACTGGAACAGGGACCGGCTGGCGCTCATGCTCGGCCGGCATCCGGACAAAGTGCAGCTGTACGAGGGCCACGTCGGGGGTGGTTTCGGCATCCGCGGGGAAATGTACCCGGAAGATGTGCTCGTCTGCGCCGCCGCGCTGAAGTTCCGAAAGCCGATCAAGTGGATCGAGGACCGGCGCGAACATCTGATCGCCGCCAACCATTCGCGCCAGCAGCGCCACAGGATCAGGGCTGCGATCGACAAGCACGGCCGCATTCTCGGCATCGACGATGAATTCTTTCACGACAACGGCGCCTACATGCGCACGCACGCGGCAACCGTCCCCGATCTTGCGGCGGCGATGCTGCCTGGCCCCTACCGCATCCCTGCTTATCGCGCGCGGGCACACATCCGGCTGACGAACAAGACGCCGTGCGGCACGTATCGTTCGCCCGGCCGATATGAATCGACATTCGTGCGCGAGCGCCTGATCGATGCGATCGCGGCGAAGACCGGCATCGATGCTATTGAGATCCGCCGGCGAAACCTGATCGACAAGAGCGCGATGCCCTATAGCCTCGGCTTCTCCACGCTCGGCACCGACATCGTCTACGACTCGGGCGACTACGCGAAATTGATGGATCGACTGCTTGAGGCGGCCGACTGGCAAAACATGCGGGAGGCACTCGCACGCCGGCGTGCCGCCGGAGAAAAGGTCGGTGCTGGCTTTGCCATGTTTGTCGAGAAAAGCGGACTTGGACCGTACGACAAAGTACGCGTCGAGGTGAGCCCGGGCGGCACGGTCGAGGTGATCACGGGGGTAGCGTCGATCGGACAAGGCGTGGAAACCGCAATGGCGCAGATCTGCGCCGAAACGCTCGGCGTCGACTACACCCGCATCAACGTCGTGCACGGCCAGACAGACCGCATCGACAAGGGCATGGGGGCGTTCGCATCGCGTGTGACCGTGATGTGCGGCGAGGCCACGCGCATGGCATCGGTCAAGCTGCGTGATGCCATGCTGGGCGCTGCGGCCGAATTGATGCAGACGTCCCCTGACCTGCTTGACATTGTCGGCGATGAAATCGTGCGCACGGGTGGGCCGGGCACGACCATGAAACTTGCCGCGCTCGCAACCGCCAGGCCGGACGCCATGACTGCGGAAGGCGAATTCAAGTCGAGCCACATGGTTTACCCCTACGGGGCACACGTCGTGCAACTCAAGCTCGATACCGAAACCGGTGCGGTCGCAATCGAGCGATATCTCGTCGCTTTCGATATCGGCAAGGCCGTCAACCCCATGCTGGTGGAAGGCCAGATCATCGGCGGTCTTGCACAAGGACTGGGAGGCGCCTTGTTCGAAGAGTTTACCTATACGGATGGCGGCGATCCGCTCGCGGTGACATTCGCCGACTACCTGATGCCAACCTCACGCGAAGTCCCTGCCGTCGAGACATTCTTGAGCGAAGACGCGCCTAGCCCACTCAATACCTACGGTTTCAAAGGCGCCGGCGAAGGCGGAATCACACCGGTCGGCGCCGCCATCGCGTCTGCAATCGATGACGCCCTCCAACGGCCGGGCGCCGTGACACAGCTCCCGGTTACGCCCTGGCGGGTCAAGGCACTGCTACGGACTCGATGAAACTCCAGCATTGACAAGGTCGGACCGGCCGACACACCCTTGCGACATTAAAGCGCAGATCAAGCGTAAATAGCGCCACACGGCGGTCCGCCGCCCAAGGCGCAACGTCACCCGGGGAGGTCTCTATGTCAGTCATGCGTCTCTCAACGCTGTCCGCTCTTTTGGTCGGCGCCACGCTCTCAATTGCATCCACCGCAGCACTCGCCCAGAATCGGACGTTCTCATTTGCTTACGATCAGCCGAAATCCAGCGGCTACGGCGCGGGCGCCGAAATGTTCGACAAGAAGTTGAAAGAGCTGAGCAAGGGGACGCTATCGATCAACCAATATCCCAGCGCGCAGCTCGGCACCGAAGCCCAGACAATGCAGAAGGTGCAGACCGGCGACATCGACTTCGTGTTGCTGTCGACTGCGAACGCCTCGACCGCTCAGCCGGAGTCCGGCGTGTTTTCAATTCATTTCATCTTCCGCGACGAGAAACATGCCATCAAGGTGCTCGGCGACCCGAAAGTGATTGCGGCGATGAAGGAACTGTATGCAGCCAAAATCAAAGGCGCCCACATGCTCGGGCTGGGCTCGCAAGGGCTGCGCCACATCTACGGCAAGAAGCCGGTGCAGAAAGTCGCCGATCTCAAAGGCATGAAGATGCGCGTGCAGGCGACGGTGACCGAAGATACATTATTTCCCGCTTACGGCGCCCAGGTCGTGCACATGCCGTTCGGCGAGGTCTACACCTCGCTGCAGACCGGCGTCGTCGACATGGCCGAGAATGGCATCAACAATTACCTGATCAACAAGCACTATGAGCCCGCCCCCGTGCTGTCCCTGACGGAGCATGAAGCAAACAATGCCGCGCTCTTCATCAGCGACAAGGCCTGGAGCAGCCTCACAGATGAGCAGAAAAAGTGGGTGCAGGCGGCTGCCGATGAACTCAGCCAGAAGGAACCGACGGTCGCTTTTGAGCTCGAGCATCAAGCGCTGGCAAAGCTCGAGAAGATGGGTGTCAAGATCGTCAAGGAAGTCGACAAGAGCGGCTTCTCGTCGATCAGCAAGCCGATCCAGGACAAGCTTGCCTCCGACCTCGGACCACATGCCGTAAAGGTGCTCGGGCTCGTTCGCGGCGTTCAGTAAGCTGAGTCATCAAAAAATTCGGGGAGCCGTCGGCTCCCCGAATTGTGTCTGCCCCAATCCGGGAAATGGCGATGCGGTTCGACGGGCTGGTCCTGAATGAGCAGCGTCATCTGAAATGGCGCGTGCTCGATCCTCTCGAACATGTGCTGATGATCCTTTGCGGCATTTGCATCACCGGCTTCAGTGTTGTCGTGCTTGGCGACATCATCACACGCGCGATCGGTTACCCTTGGCTTTTTGCCCAGGAAGCAATGATGGCGTTTTTCATCCATGGGATCTTTTTCGGCGTGTCAGCCGCGACTCGCCGCAACGATCATCTTTACCTGGCAGCGCTTGCTGAATCGATGACCGGCAACCGCCGGCTGTTTTTCGAAATGTTCAACCGTTCCGTCGTTCTGGGTGTGGCGTTTTGCATGATCTATTTCGGCTATCTGAATTTTCTTGACGGTTTTAAAAGTTTGCGCATGCCGTCGATGACGCCCCTCGCGACGCTTTATATCGCCATTCCGATTTGCGGTGTGCTGGTTGTGCTGTTCACAATCGAGCAGATGGTCAACGGCTGGCGGCACGGATTTGTCGAACGAAAAGGCGCTCCACATCACGAAAGTATGGGGGGCGAAGTTCTATGACCGGAAACGGTGCACTCATTGTTTTGATGGGCTTCCTGTTCCTTTTCCTGGGCTACATGGGTGTGCCCGTGGCTTTTGCGCTGATCGCGTCGGTTCTCATCGTGACCATGTTTACGCCCATCAGCGCAGCTTCAATGATCGCCCAGCTCTTCAATGGCATGGACGTCGAGGCCCTGCTGGCCGTGCCCTTCTTTCTTTTGGTCGGCGACCTGATGACTTCGGCCAACGTGACGGTTCGCATGATCAGGCTGTCGCAGACGATGGTTGGACACCTGCGCGGCGGACTGGCGCAGGTCGTGACCTTGTTCAGCATGTTTTTTGCGGGCATCTCGGGCTCATCGGCCGCAGACGTGGCCGTGCTCACGCGCACCCTGGCGCCGGAAATGGATCGCGAGGGCTATGACCGCGCGTTTACCGCCGCGCTGATTGCATCCGCCGCGACCATGGCAAACCTGATCCCGCCCAGCATTATGGCGGTGATCTACGGAGCGACAGGCAATGTTTCCATCGGCGGGCTGTTTCTCGGCGGCGTCGTGCCGGGCGTGCTGGTCGGCATTGGGCTGATGATCTACAGCCATTTCTTCGGCCCGGTAGGCGTCAAACGCAAGCGCGCAACCTTCCAGCAGTTTTCGACGGCGACCAAAGAAGCCGCCGTGCCACTGATGATTCCGATCATCATCATGGGCGGCATTCTCACCGGCCAGTTCACACCAACCGAAGCGGGAGTGATCGCGGTAGCCTATATCGTTTTCGTCGCCATCCCGCTGCTTAATTTTAGGCACCTGCGCGACTTGCCCCGCGACATGGCGCACACGGGACTTCTCTATTCCATTCCGCTCATCACTATCGGCGGGGCCTCGGCATTCGGCTGGATGCTGGCCTATTTGCGCGGGCCGGCAATGGTATCGGATTGGATTTCGACCGCTGCTGGCGGCGATCCGTTCATGATCATGTTGCTACTGACGCTGCTGTTCATCATTGTCGGCGATTTCATCGATGCCGTGCCCGCGATCATCATATTCATGCCGCTGATCATCGATCTGACGAAGAACGCGGACATCAATCCCGTTCACATGGGCGTCGTCATCATCACCACTTTGGCGTTCGGCCTGATCACGCCGCCCTACGGGCTGTGCCTACTGATGGCTTCGAAGTTCGTGGGTATAAAATTCTCGAAAGCGATGCTCGCCTCGCTTCCGATTTACGTCGTTTTCTTTGCAGCGATCGCGTTCACCATTTACTTTCCAGACGTCGTGCTATGGCTCCCGAAGCATCTGTTGCCGCAGTCCGTCGGCTGTTTCCCGAATCCGAACGGCACCGGTTTCATCTGCCCCTAGGTCCGCACCATGCCTTTCATCGAAAGCAGCATCGCGCCGAAGCTCAAGGCGCCCGCAGGCACCTGCGACACCCATATGCATATCTACGATGGCAAATATCCAAAAGCGCCGACCGCGAAGTTCGTGCCGCCGGATGCGCCCGTTTCGGCCTACCGCAAGATGTGCGCGCGTCTCGGCATTGAGCGCACCGTCGTGGTTCAGCCGTCAACCTACGGTAAGGACAATCGCTGCACGCTCGAGGCCGTCGCCGCCCTTGGGCCGAATACACGCTGTATCGTCGTTGTCGATGAGACCACGACCGACACCGAGCTCGACCAGCTGACCAGGCTCGGCGCCCGCGGCATTCGCTTTTTCATGCTGCCCGGAGCGCCTTTGCCGTGGGAGATTCTCGAGACCATGTCGGCGCGCGTGGCGCCGTTCGGGTGGCATGTGCAGTTGCAGCTTGATGGCCGCGGTCTCCCTGAACGGGAAACGATACTCAAGCGGTTGAAGAGCACGCTGGTGATCGATCATGTCGGCAAATTCCTCGAACCGGTGCCACTCGACCATCCGGGATTCAGGGTGCTGCAACACCTAGTCGACGGCGGTCGCACCTGGGTGAAGCTGTCGGCGCCCTACGAGGTGTCGAAGGTCGGCCCGCCTAACTACAGCGACGTCGGTAAGCTTGCCAAGGCGCTGGCCAAGTCCGCGCCGGAACGGATGCTCTGGGCGACCAATTGGCCCCATCCGACGCCGGGCGCCCCCGTGCCTGACGATGCCTGGATGCTCGACATGCTGCTCGACTGGATCCCGGACGAGCGCGCGCGCCGCAAGGCGCTGGTCGAAAACCCCGCGCAGCTCTACGGTTTCTGACCGTCAGGGCGCAAAATGCGGCACGTATCCCTTTTGCGTGCGCTCAATGCGGCCCGCAAAAGGCAGGCCGACATGGCCCGGAAACACCAGCGCACCGCTTGAGGCGCAGTAGTCGAGCACCTTGCGGCGGCTTACCCGTGCCTGAGCTGCATCCGAATTCTTCGGGAAATTCCAGTCCGGGTAGTAGACCTGCAGCAGGTGGTGCCACACATCGCCGATGAAAGCTGCGCGCTCACCCTTGCTCTCCAGCTTGAAGAACACGTGACCCGGCGAATGCCCGGGCGCGGAATCGATCTCAATGAACTCGTTGAGGCGGTGAGGTCCGCCGCTCACCAGGTCGGCCTTTCCATACTCGAGAATCGGGATCACGCACTCGCGGAACGTTCCCAACTCCGCGGGCCCTTCCTTCGGGTCGGCATCGACCTTCGAGAAATAATCGACGTCGGGCTTTGAAAAGACGTATCGGGCATTTGGGAACGTCGGCACCCATTTGCCGTCGCGTTGCTGCGTGTTCCAGCCGACGTGATCGTGGTGCAGATGCGTGCACATCACGAGATCGATCTCTTCGGGCCGCACGCCTGCGGCCGCGAGCCGCTCGAGGTACGGCACGTTGAGCATGTGCCAGAACGGCCGTCCCGGCTTCACCTTGTTGTTGCCGCAGCAGGAATCAATGAGGATTTTCTTGCCGCCAACCTGCAGCAGCCAGCTGTGGACCGAAAGTATGATCTTGCCGGTCTCAGCCTCGTAGTGGTGCGGCGCCAGCCACCCTTTGTGTTCTGCCAATAGCGCGTCGGTGAAATCCGCAAAGATGTCTCTGAGCTGATAGCCCGGCAGGTTGGTTTCCTCGATCCGGGTGATGGTCGCCTGGCCCACTTTTAAGATGGTCATCTCCGAACGCGCTCTTTCGTATTATTTTGGGAGAAACTCGTTGGTGAACGTCGATGGAAAGTCCACCTCAGCTACGCCCTTCGGCTGAAGATAGTTGAAGGTCGCGCGCGCCTGCGCTTCGGTCATTCTGCCGTCACGGGTCCAAATCTGGCTGACCGTCTTGAATGCTTCTTCATTCGTTTCAGGCGTCATGCTGGGATATTCCTTGGCCATGATTGCCATGCCACGTTTGGGGTCATCTTTCAGGATCTTGTGCGCCTCCAGAAACACCTGCGCGATCTTGCGCAGCATCTCCGGTCTTTCCTTCATGATGTCAGGATGCGTCGCGAGCGTCATGAAAAGAATGTCGCGGAATTCCGGAATTTCACCGTTCATCATGTTGAGATAGATCTTCCCTTTACCCGACTGCTGCACCAGCACACCGGCCGGCTCAAAGGGAAGCGCCGCATCGATCAGATCCTTTTGGAATGCCGCGACATAGGACGGCGCCTCAGCACCAAGATAGACGCTCGAAATGTCTCCCGGCAGCGTCAGACCATATTTTTTGGCGAGCACGCCGAGCATTTTCTCGCCGGATCCGTTTGCGGACGGCATCGCGACACGCTGGCCCTTCAGACGCTTGATTTTATCGTCCACGCTCAACTTTTCCGAGCCTTCCATCAGCTTGTCGCTGGCGATGACATTGTTGACGGGACGATTGGCGATATTGAAAAAGGCAACGATGCGCTTGCCCTGCACCGCGACGGTCAGCACATGCTCATACGAGAGGATTCCCACGTCGGCCTGCTTGGTAAGCACCGCCTGCAGAGCAAGCGGCCCTCCCTGGACATAGGAAATTTCAGGCTCCAGCCCGTATTTCTGAAACAGTTTTTCCTGTACGGCGACGTACAGCGCGCCTGAAAAATAACCGTGACCGATATTCGTGATCTTCACCGGCTCTGCAGAGGCGGCCCCCGCAATCAGCATGCCAGTGGCGAATGCTGTCATTCTCAATTGCTTCATT
>Ga0255310_10000394_pt1 | contig 10080 bp, 13 predicted proteins | sample EtOH1_T0_E1_meta_FD_201359 | JGI IMG/M metagenome (GOLD analysis project Ga0255310, IMG submission 201359) | Sandy soil microbial communities from University of British Columbia, Vancouver, Canada - EtOH1_T0_E1 | ecosystem: Engineered > Artificial ecosystem > Sand microcosm > Unclassified ...
CTGGGGCGAGAAGAAGAGCATCAGGATGAGCAGGCCGCACTGCATCATGCGGATGCTGCGCTCCAGGCTCAGGATGGCGGTGATGAGGGGTTTCTGGCCGGAGGGCGCGGCCAGGGCGGTGATCACCGCCACCAGCAGCAGCACCAGCGCCGCCCAGCGGAAGATCATGGAACCCAACCCGCGCAGCGCCGCGTAGGGACGGAAGGAGTGCTGGAAAATCTCATACAGCACCGCCAGCTCCAGCCCCGTGGCCAGCACGCTGGAGGTCCAGTAGGCATAGAAGTAGTCGGCGTACACCCCGCGCTGATAGAGCGCGAAGTGCACCGCAGCGGACACCACCTGGAAGGCGGCGTAGGCGAAGAAGAGCGGATACTCCAGGCGCAGCTTGCGCCGCACCATGGCCAGGACCACGGCCAGCGACAGCGTCCAGCCGCCGATCCAGAGAGCGTATTTCAGTATCACCAGGGCCATAGCGGTCGCAGGGCGGAAAGCATAGTCCTCCCGCCCGGCATCCCGCAAGTCCTAGTTTTGGCTCCTGCCTACCGTTGGGCGGGGGCCGAGTCCGGAGCCATCGGCAGCTTGCACTTGGGCTCACTCGGGTCGCAAAGCGGCACCGGCGAGGGCCCTGACTGCAGGCCCATCTGGGCCTTGGTGGTGGCCGGGGACGCGGCCGCGACGCAGGCAGCCAAGAGCAGGGTAGCGGTCAGAATGCGGATAAGTTTCTTCATGTTCGTTTTTCTTTCCTCCTACCGAGATTGGGAAACGGGCAAAGTATAGGGGTCTTGGCGGCGATTCGCAAAGCGTTTTCTTGCAGGCACTTGCAGCCGAAGGTAGGGGGCAGAGGCGTCCTGTTGGCGGATTAGTCATAGAGTCTTTGGTGCGGATGGGGTGACCAAAGTCCAGCAACCAGGAGAGATTGCGTCCCCTGAGGAATCAGCCTATGCTGGGCGGGATTTTCTCCCTGGTGGCGCCGAGTACCCACATGGCTCCCATTCGCACCGCACCGAACGAAGAGGACGTGGAAATCGTCATCTGCCGGTTGAGCGAGGAGTGGACCGGACTGTGGAACTCCGGCCAACTGGAGAAGGTGGTGGACCTCTACACCCAGGACGCGCTCTACCTGCCGGCGCACGCCAACCCGGTCCACGGGCGGAAGAACATCCTGGAATTCCTGCGCGGCCCCCAGCGCCGCGGCGCCACCGACTTCACCCTGCGCATCGACTTCATCCAGCGCGCGGGGAATCTGGCCTACGACGTAGGGCACTACTCCATCCAGATGCCGCAGGAGGACGGTTCGAAGAAGCTCGATCAGGGAAGGTATCTGGTGGTGTGGCAGCGCCAGGAGTCGGGGGAATGGCGCATGGTGGTATTCGCCGCTCAGTCCAGCGAAGAGCCCTGGCAGCAGCACGCGCCCCGGCCCTAACCCGCGCCGGGCCTCCTCCGGTCGCTACTTGCCCTTCTTGCCGGCCTTGGGTGCGCCGCCGACCATGTGGTCGCGGATGTCGGTGAGCAGGGCGGCGATCTCCATCAGCGCCCACATCTGGTAGTAGTAGATCTGCTGGTCGCGGATCACGCCCTGCTTGTCGCGCGTCTGGCGGATCTCGTTGGCGGTCATGAGTGCCTCCGTTGGAACTGGCTGCCCGGACGAAAGGGCTGGCGTGCCTAGCCTACCCGTTGCCGCGCTTTGGTTCAACGGCGAAGCCCGCGGATGATATCGTAGGAACCCCGGTCCGCAGGAGCGGGCGGAGAATCCAGAGCGAGGAGAGCGGCCATGCAACGCAAGGCGAGCGCAGTGTGGAAGGGCGGGCTGAAAGACGGGAAGGGAACGGTGTCGAGTGCGAGCGGCGTACTCAAGAACACGCCCTATTCCTTCAGCACCCGCTTCGAAGAGCAGCCGGGAACGAATCCCGAGGAGCTGATCGCGGCGGCGCACGCGGGCTGTTTCTCCATGGCGCTCTCGGCGCAGCTGGGCACCGCCGGCATGACCGCGGAGAGCATCGAGACCGCCGCCACCCTCACCATGGAGAAGCTGGAGGCGGGCTTCACCATCACCGCCATCCACCTGGACGTGGTGGCCAAGATCCCCGGCGGCGATGCCGCCAAGTTCGAGCAGGCCGCCAACAACGCCAAGGCCGGCTGCCCGGTCTCGCGCGTGCTCAACGCCAAGATCACCATGGACGCCAAGCTGGCGTAGCGCCCCTGGTGCGGGCCAGGACGCCCGTCCCACACAGTCCGTGGCGGCGTGGCCGACCGAGGTTGGGCGATGAAAGTTCCGGAACCGAGAAAAGATGTGCCCTCGGACAAGGCCGCCCCTCCGGCGGTCAGTGCGATGCAGATCTGTCCCCGCTGCTCGGCGCGCCTGGAGGACTCCCACTGCAAGCTGGTTTGCCCGGACTGCGGCTTCTACCTGAGCTGCTCGGACTTCTACTGAGCCGCCGGCGCGTTGACAGGCCGCAGAGTGTTTGTGAGAATGGAAGCGCAGTCCCTGCCTGAGTCACCTAAAGCCGAAGTGGCGGAATTGGCAGACGCGCATGGTTCAGGTCCATGTACCCGCAAGGGTGTGGGGGTTCGAGTCCCTTCTTCGGCACCAGTAATTCCGCAATCAACGAAGGCGATCCGCAAGAAAAACCAACGACGGAGAAGCCTAACGGGCGTCCCTACGCGGAGGTTGGCTGGGTGCTGACAGCGGCTGGCCAACTGCGATCGCCGACTACTGGTACTTGCCCTTCTGAATGAGGCCGGCGCGCTTCTTGGCCCAGTATTCGGCGGAGTCGAAGGGCATGATGATGAAATAGCGCACGACGAAGGCCAGGATTCCCAGCCCGACCAGCGAGAGGTCCCACTGGTTGACCATGAAGTTTACGGTCACCAGCTTGGTGACCTGCTCGTGCACCGGGATCACCACCCAATTGATGAAGCCCATGAGCGCGGTGCCGTCCACGGCGGTAGCGCGAATGACCCCGGCCTTGATGAAGAGGTAGGCAAAGTAGGCCAGGGGCAGGCTGAGGGTGGCGATGGCCACCACGATGCGCGCCGCCTTGAGCATGTGGTAAACGCGGTCGGCGCCGGGCGGCGGCGGAGCGGGCGCCTCCTTGTCGGGAGCGGCCGTGGCGGCCATCTCGGCGAAGGCGGGATGCTGGCGGGAATCCACCACCGGCATGGCGGAGCGCGAGCCGCTGATGACGCGAGTGCCGCTGGCGGGCGTCTTCCCCCCGGCGCCGCGGATCTCGGCGCTGGAAAGCTGGTTGGCGCTGAGCGATGCCTGGATGTTCTTCAGCCGGGCCACCAGCTCGTCGGCGCTGGGCCGGTAGTTCTTGTTCTTGCTCAGGCAGTGGCGGATGAGCACGTCGAGCTCGGGCGGCAGGTCGGGATTGAGCCGGGTGACGGGCTGGGGCTCGGCGTCCAGAATGCGGGCCAGCGTCACCTGCGCCGAGGAGCCGCTGAAGGGCATCTTCCCCGTCGCCATCTCGTAGAGCACCACGCCAAAGGAAAACACGTCGGAGCGGTCGCTGACCTCGCGGCCCAGCGCCTGCTCCGGCGACATGTGGCTCACGGTGCCGATGGCCAGGCCTTCCTGGGTCTTGTACACGGTCTCGGCATCGTCCGAGGCCACGTGCGACTCGGGTTCGTTGAGCTTGGCCAGGCCGAAGTCCAGGATCTTCACCTGCCCGCGCGTGGTCACCATGACGTTCTCCGCCTTCATGTCACGGTGGATCACGCCCTTCTCGTGCGCCATGGCCAGCCCGTCCGCTATCTGGATAGCGATCTCCAGCAGGCTGTTGATGGGCATGGGCTCGTTGCCGATGATCTTCTTGAGGGTCTTGCCCTCCACGTACTCCATCACGATGTAGCGGGTGTTGCCTTCGACGCCGAAGTGATGGATGGTGACGATGCAGGGGTGCTGCAGGCGGCTGGCGAGCTTGGCTTCGCGCAGGAAGCGCGCCGACAGGCCCTCCTGGTCCAGGTGGGGATCGGTGAGCAGGGTCTTGATGGCGACGGCGCGGCCCAGTTCGGTGTCGGTGGCGCGGTACACCACGCCCATGCCGCCTTCACCCAGTTTGTCGTCGATCCGGTAGTTACCGAATACCGTGCCAATCATTCCTGGAAAGCGCTCCCGCGCAAGGGGGATTCCGCGGTCCGCTGACTCGGTCCTACCGCCCCAACGTGCCGCCAGCGAAACTAGGCTACTCCTTCCTTCCTGTCAACCCGGATTCCCGGGAGACGACTGCCGGAGGAAGAAGACCGTTTCCCGGATTATACTGAGCAGACCGTCAACCATGCCAGCCACTTTGAAAGAAATCCTGTTTGCCACTCAGAAGGCGATTGCCGCCCGGCGGGAGACGACCGATCGCGCCGAGCTGGAGTTCCGGGCGGAGAAGCACGTCCCGCGGGGGTTTCGGCGGGCGCTGGAGCGGGCGGCCGAGGGGGGTGGCCTGGCGGTGATCGCCGAACTGAAAAAGGCCTCCCCCTCCCAGGGGGTGCTGCGCGGCACCTTTCCCGTAGCCCGCATGGCGGTGGAGCTGGAGCAGGCGGGGGCCATCGCGCTTTCCGTGGTCACCGAGGAGAAATACTTCGAGGGCTCGCTGAGCAACCTGTGCGAGGCCTCGACGGCCAGCCAGCTCCCCTGTTTGCGCAAGGACTTCATCCTGGAGGAGTACCAGATCCTAGAGGCGCGGGCTTACAACGCCGATGCGGTGCTGCTGATGGTGGGCATCCTGCCTGCCGGGAGGCTGCCGGCGCTGGTGGCGAAGAGCCGCGAACTGGGGCTGGATGTGCTGTGCGAGATCCACGATCACCGCGAGTTGCAAGCCGCCGTGGCCGCCGGCTGCGACCTGATCGGCGTCAACAGCCGCGACCTGAACACCTTCCAGGTGGACCTGCAGACCGCATTGCGCCTGGGGCCGGCCATCCCCCGTCCGGCGCTGCGGGTGGCGGAGAGCGGCATCCACTCGGCCGCGGATCTGGAAAAGCTGCGCGGCGCCGGCTACCACGCCTTCCTCATCGGCGAATCGCTGATGACGGCGGAGTCGCCGGGGGAAGCCCTGAGGAAGCTGCTGGCTGGGGCGGGAACCTCTCAGTAGTTTCAAGTTTTGAGTTTCAAGTTTCCAGAACCCCGGGGGATTTGCGTCATCTCCCTTGCTCGAAATTGGGAACTCGAAACCGTCTGTTATGACTTGGGTCAAGATCTGCGGCACCACTAGTCTGGAGGACGCGCGCGCCGCGATCGCGGCGGGCGCGGATGCGCTGGGCTTCGTCTTCGCCGAGAGCCCGCGCCAGGTCACGCCGAAAGCCGCGGCCGCGATTGTCCGGGAGTTGCCGCCGCAGGTGGAGAAGGTCGGCGTGTTCGTGGACCATCCCGCCGAGCGCATCCGCGAGATCGTGGAGCAAGTCGGGCTGACGGGCGTGCAACTGCACGTCGACGACGAGCACCTAGCCGAGGACCGCGATCTCCTCTCTTGGGCGGAGGAGCGCGGGCTGCGCATCATCGTTGCAGTGTCGATGCTGGAAACCGCCGGAATCGGAGCCGAGAAGCCCCGCCCGGGCGCGCACTCTCGCATCGCGATGCTACTGGACTCCATGAGCCCGTCCTTGCGCGGCGGCAGTGGCATCACCTGGGATTGGAAGCAGCTCGCTCCGTTCGTGGACGCGGTGCGCAAGTCTGTGGACGTGATCGTGGCTGGCGGATTGAGGCCCGAGAACGTCCAGGAGGCCATCCGCACCCTGCATCCCTGGGGCGTGGATGTGGTCTCGGGTGTGGAGCGCGAGCCAGGGAAGAAGGACCACGAGAGGGTGCGGGCGTTCATCCGAGCGGTTCGGGAAGAGCAGGGATGACCAAGGCAAAGGGCAAAGGGAAAGGGGAAAACGTGAGATCCCTGCCTCACCCGGGCCGCTTCGGCGCCTACGGCGGCCGCTACGTCCCCGAGACGCTGGTGGCGGCGCTGGAAGAGCTGGAGCGCGCCTACGCCAAGGCGCGCCGCGATCGGCGCTTCCACAATGAGCTCGACCGCCTGCTGCGCGACTACGCCGGGCGGCCCACGCCCCTCTCCTTCGCCCAGCGGTTGACGGAGCGGCTGGGCGGCGCGCGCATCTACCTCAAGCGCGAGGACCTGCTGCACACCGGCGCCCACAAGATCAACAACTGCCTGGGACAGGCGCTGCTGGCGGTGCGCATGGGCAAGCGCCGCATCATCGCCGAGACCGGCGCCGGCCAGCACGGCGTGGCCACGGCCACCGTGTGCGCGCTGCTGGGCCTGGAGTGCATCGTCTACATGGGCACGGAGGACATGCGGCGCCAGGAGCTGAACGTCTTCCGCATGCGGCTGCTGGGGGCCGAAGTCCGGCCGGTGGATTCCGGCTCGCGCACCCTGAAGGACGCCATCAACGAGGCCATGCGCGACTGGGTCACCAACGTGCGCACCACGCACTATCTGTTGGGGAGCGTGCTGGGCGCGCATCCCTATCCCACGATGGTGCGCGACTTCCAGTCTGTGATCGGCAGGGAAGCGCGGGCGCAGATACAAAAAGCCGCCGGAGGGCTGCCCCGCATGGTGATCGCCTGCGTGGGCGGCGGCTCGAACGCGATTGGCATCTTCCACGCGTTCCTGGGGGACAAGAGGGTTCGGCTGGTGGGAGTGGAGGCCGGAGGGCGCGGCTCGGAGCTGGGTCAGCACGCCGCGCGCCTTGCGCTTCCCGGCGGCGCGCCGGGAGTGCTGCAAGGGACCTTGTCCTACGTGTTGCAGGACGCCGCCGGCCAGATCGCACCCACGCACTCGGTCTCGGCCGGCTTGGACTATCCCGCCATCGGCCCGGAGCACGCGGCGCTGAAGGACTCGGGAAGGGCGGAGTACGTCGCCGCCTCGGATGCGGAGGCGCTCGCGGCGTGCAAGCTGCTCTCGGAGACCGAAGGCATCATTCCCGCGCTCGAATCCGCGCATGCGGTCGCCGAGTGCGTCAAGCGCGCGCCGAAGATGAAGAAAGCCGACGTCATCCTGGTCAACGTCTCTGGCCGCGGGGATAAGGACATGGGCATCTTGCGGGAGAACCTGGGGGAAGTGTTGAAGGGCTGAGGGGTTGAAGTGTTGAAGGGTAAGTGTTGAAGGTTCGAGGGAAGATGGAAAGGGCTAGCCGTGGATAAGAATGCAATAGAACAGTTGCAGCAGCGGACGAAAAAGTTCGCACTGCGAGTCATCCGACTCTACGAGGCGCTGCCGCATGGCGGGGTGGCCTACGTCCTGGGGAAGCAGCTCTTGCGGTCAGGCACGTCGGTAGGAGCGAACTATCGTGCAGTGTGCCGCGCGCGGTCAGATGCCGAGTTCGTGGCCAAAATGGGTGTCGTGGTAGAAGAGGCTGACGAAGCGCTCTACTGGATCGAACTCTTGGGAGAAACAGGGATACTGCCGCCGCGCCGTTTGTCCGGGTTGCTTAGAGAGGCTGGCGAACTGGTGCGCATCTTCGCCACCGCTCGGCAGACTGCACGCCAGCGCCTTCGCCCTTCAACAAATCAACCCTTCAACCAATCCACAAATCAACCCTTCAGCCCTTAGGCCGATGCCTCTCGACTTCACAAGAAAGCCGTCCCTGATCGCCTATCTCACCTGCGGCGATCCCGACCTGGCGACCACGCGCGAGATCGCGCTGGCGGCCCTCGAGGCGGGCGCGGAGGTCATCGAACTGGGCGTCCCCTTCTCCGATCCCGTTGCCGATGGGCCGGTCATCCAGCGGGCCAGCGAGCGGGCGCTGAAGCGGGGCGTCACGCTGGCGAAGGTGCTCGGCCTGGCGCAGGAGCTGCGGCGCGCCAAGCCGCGCGCGGGGCTCATCGTCTTCTCCTACTTCAATCCGGTCTTGCAGATGGGGTTGGAGCGCTTCGCGAAGGCGGCAGCGGCGGCGGGGGTGGACGGCGCGCTCATCACCGACTTGACCGTGGAGGAAGCGGACGAATATCTGCGAGCCATGCGCAAGCGCAAGCTGGCCACGGTGTTTCTCGCGGCGCCGACCTCGACGGATGCCCGTCTGAAGCGCATCGCGACGGCCTCGAGCGGATTCGTGTACGCGGTCTCGCGCACCGGGGTGACGGGAGCGCGCCGACAGCTTTCCGCCGATGCCCGTGCTCTGGTGCGGCGCCTGCGCCAGTTCAGCAAGCTGCCCATCGCCGTAGGCTTCGGCATCTCCACGGCGGAGCAGTTCGCGGAAGTCGGCAGGTTCGCGGACGCGGGTGTCGTGGGCAGCGCGCTGGTCGAGCTCATCGAGCGCAGCCCCAGGGGCGAGGCAGCGAAGGCGGCTGGGGAATTCGTCTCCCGCTTGATTTAGAATCCTTCCTCATGAACAAGGTCGTGGCCAACGCGGATGCCGCCATCATCGACGTCGAAGACGGCGCCAGCATCATGGTGGGTGGCTTCGGGCTGTGCGGCATCCCGGAGAACCTCATCCAGGCCCTGGTGCGCAAGAAGGTCAAGAACCTCACCACCATCTCCAACAACGCGGGCGTGGACGGCTTCGGGCTGGGCTACCTGCTGGCCAACCGGCAGATCAAAAAGCACATCGGCACCTACGTGGGCGAGAACAAGCTGCTGGAGGAGATGGTGCTCAAGGGCGAGCTGGAGCTGGAACTGAGCCCGCAGGGGACGTTCTCCGAGCGCATCCGCGCGGGCGGGGCGGGCGTCCCTGCGTTCTTCACGCCCACCGGCTACGGCACGGTGATCGCCGAGGGCAAGGAGGTGCGCGAGTTCGATGGACGGCCCTGCATCCTGGAGCGCGCCCTACGGGCCGACTTCGCCTTCATCAAGGCCTGGAAGGGCGATAGGTGGGGCAACCTCGTCTATCGCAAGACCGCGCGCAACTTCAATCCCATGATGGCCACGGCGGCGCGCGTCACCATCGCCGAGGTCGAGGAACTGGTGGAGGTCGGCCAGTTGCCGCCGGACCTCATCCACACTCCCAGCGTGTATGTGAAGCGCATCTTCCAGGGGACGGATTACGAGAAGCGCATCGAAAAGCGCACCGTGAGGCAGGCCTGATGCCGGCGCCGGACAGCACCCTCGAGGAAGTGCGCGCCAGCGTGCTGATGTATCTGCGCATGTACGAGGAAGGGAAGTTCACGCTCAACGACCTGGCGGCGGAGATGGCGGTGCTGGCTCCCGCGTATGAACACGCCATGGGCGGGATTGGGGATGCCTACGCGGAGCTGCTGCAAGCGGCGCGAAGCTATGTTCCCGCCAGCGGCTCGCAGGAATTCGAAAACGCCATGACCGTCTTCCGGCGCGTCGAGGCAGCGTGGTGAAGATAGGACTCCCTCGCTGCGCTCAGGATGCACGTCAAGAGCGAATGTAGGTCCAAGACTATGGCGACAGCACCGAAATCGGATAAGCAGAAGGATATCGAGAAGCGCGACCGCATCGTGAAGCGGGTGGCGCGAGAGCTGCGCGACGGCTTCTACGTGAACCTGGGCATCGGCATGCCCACGCTAGTCGCCAACCACGTCCCGCCGGGCATGGACGTGGTCCTGCAAAGCGAGAACGGGATGCTGGGCATCGGGCCCTTCCCCCTGGCCGGTCAGGAGGACGCCGACCTCATCAACGCCGGCAAAGAGACAGTCACCGAGATCGCCGGCACCTCGTACTTCTCGAGCGCGGATTCCTTCGCCATGATCCGCGGCGGACACGTCGACCTGAGCGTGCTGGGCGCCATGGAAGTGGACGAGCAGGGCAACCTGGCCAACTGGATGATCCCCGGCAAGATGGTGAAGGGCATGGGCGGCGCCATGGACCTGGTGGCGGGCGCGCGCCGGGTGATCATCGCCATGGAGCACACCACGCGCGACGGCAAGCCCAAGATCCTCAAGCAGTGCACGCTACCGCTGACCGGAGTGAAGGTGGTGGACACCATCGTCACCGAGATGGCCTACATCCGGGTGATGCCCAGTGGGCTACTGCTGGAGGAGGTCGCGCCCGGCGTGAGCGCAGAGGACGTGCAGCGCGCCACCGAGGCGACGCTGACGGTCAGTCCAACGTTGAAAACGATGGAAAGCTGAGCGCCGCCGTCAGGGCGCCGGGGTAAGGCTTGCGGCGATCTGCCGGGCGATCT
>Ga0255310_10000395_pt1 | contig 10078 bp, 8 predicted proteins | sample EtOH1_T0_E1_meta_FD_201359 | JGI IMG/M metagenome (GOLD analysis project Ga0255310, IMG submission 201359) | Sandy soil microbial communities from University of British Columbia, Vancouver, Canada - EtOH1_T0_E1 | ecosystem: Engineered > Artificial ecosystem > Sand microcosm > Unclassified ...
TCGGCCAGAAAACGAAGAAAAGCGAGGAGGCCGAGGGCGACCTGGCGATGGAGCTGGCCGACATTCTTTTCGTGCTGATCTGCATTGCCAACCGGGAAGGCATCGACCTGCAGGAAGCGTTCGGGCGGATGATGGAGAAGGTGGAGCGGCGCGACGCGACCAGGTGGACGAGAAAGCAGTGACCGGTGACCGGTGACCCCCTCCGCCTACTCGCTGCGCAGTGCGTGGAGGGGATCCACTCGCGTCGCTCTCCGGGCCGGGAGGTAGGCCGCTGCCAGGGCCACCGCCAGGGTCACACCCACCGCGGCGGCCAGCGTCGGGGGATCACCCGGCGCCAGCCCGTAGAGCAGGCTGCTCGCCAGCCGGCCGAGCAGCAGGGTCCCGCCAACGCCGGCCACTAATCCCACCACGACGGGACGCGCGGCGCGGACCACGCCATTTCGGGTGATCGCCGCGGGTGACGCGCCGACCGCGATGCGGAGCCCGATCTCCCTGGTGCGCTGTGCCACCGCGAACCCCACCACCGCCGCGATGCCGGCCGCCGCCAACAGCAGGGCGATGGCCGCGAAGATCCCGAGCAACACCGATCGGATCCGGGGCAGCGCCAGGCTCTCGTGAACCACCTCGGTCCAGGCTTTCCCGGTGAAGGGCATGCCGCGATCGACCCGGGCCAGCAACGCTTTGAGATCGGCGAGCACGGCCGCCATCGGCTGGCGGGAGTGCACCACGATGGTGACGGGCCAGCCCGAGCCACGCTGACGATAGCTGTAGTAGATCGCCGGGAGCGGCTCGGCCTCGAGCCCGTCCTGCCGGGTATCCCCGACCACGCCGACGATCTCGGCCCAGGGATCCTCGCCTGCATCCATCCCGGGAAACCTAACCCGCCTGCCCAGCGGATCGCCGGCGCCCAGGTGCTTGCGGACGAACGCATCGTTCACGACCGCCACGTAGCGCGCCCCCGCGGCGTCGGCTTCCTGGAATTCCCTGCCCCGCCGCAGGGGAATCTCGAGGGTGCGGAAATAGTCCGGGCTCACGATCCGGAATTCGGAGACGGCGGGCGGACCGCCGCCGGCCGATGGGGTGCCTTCGACCTGGGCGCTCCCGTTGGGGCTGTAGGACCAGAGGGGCAGCGCGCTGGTTGCCGCGGCGGCGATGGTGCCGGGGCGGGCCCGCAGCTCCGCCAGGAGCCGATCGTAGGCCTGGGTCACCGCGAGGGGCGTGGGAGTGGGCGACCCGACACCGGTGCGGAGCGGCACCAGCACCGCCGCCCGATCGGAGACCGCAAATCCGGGATCCACCCCGCTCAGGCGGAGCAGGCTCCGCCCTACCAGGCCGGCCCCGCTCACCAGCACCACCGCGAGGGTCACCTCGGCGCCCATCAGGGTGTCGATCAGCCGCCGGCTGGAGCGACCGGCGGTTCCGCCGCGCGACACGATGAAGCCCAGGGGGCCACCGCTCGCGCGCCAGGCCGGCAGCAGCGCCGAGGCGAGGCCGACCAGCAGCGCGAGCGCCAGGGCAAACCCCGCCACCCGGCGGTCGAGCGGCAGCTCGCTCACGAAGGGCAGCATGCGCGCGATCCAGCGGGCCAGCAGGCCACGCAGCACTCCCGCGAGCAGCAGGCCGGCGGCGGCGCCCGCCAGCGTGATCAGGAGGTTTTCGGTCGCGAAGCGCCGGATGACGTCGCTGCGCCGGGCCCCCAGGGCCAGGCAGACCCCGACTTCACCCTCGCGACGCACCGCCCGGGCCAGGGTCAGGTTGGTGAGATTGACCGCGGAGAGCAGCAGCACCAGCAGCACCGCACCCTGCAGGAGCAACAGGACCTTCCTGCTGTCGCCGAGCAGCTGGTCGCGGAAGGGAACCACCAGCGCGCCGGTGGCCACGAAGTCGTCGCCGCCGCGCTCATCGGCCACCAGCCTACGGGTTAGGACGCTCAGCTCGCGCTGGGCCGCCTCGGGCAATACGCCCGGCGCCAGCCGGGCCACCACCCGCCAGTTGTGGGCGGTGCGGCTGCTGCCGTCGTTGTGCGGTTCGGCCGGACGCCAGAGCTCCGCGCCGATGGGAAAGCCGAAGGCCCGCGGCATGATGCCGACCACGGTGACGGGCGCGCCGTCGAGCCGGATGCTGCGGCCGACCAGCGTCCGGTCCGCCCCGAATCGCCGGCGCCAGAGCCCCTCTCCGATCACCACCACGGGCGGTCCACCCCGGCGGGCTTCGTCCTCGGTAAACCAGCGACCCTCGAGGGGAGCCAGTCCCAGCACCGCCGCGAAGCGGCGGGAGACGGCCGCGCCCCGCAGGTACTCGGGCTCGCCCGCAGCGGAGAGGATGGCCTGTCCCACCGCGAAGTAGGCGAGCTCCGGAAACAACCGCGTTTCGGCGAGCCAGTCGGTGGCGTTGGGACCGGCCACCGCCATGCGGGTTCCCGCCTTCGACCGCTCCCACGCGTACACCATGCGGTCGGCGTCGGGATACGGGAACGGACGCAAAAAGGCGGCATTGAGGACGGTGAACATGGCCGTGGCCGCACCGATGCCCAGCGCCACGATCAGGGCGCCGCCGAGCGCGAAGCCCGGCTGGCGCAGCAGCGCACGGAAGGCCAGCCGGATATCCCGCGTCAGCGTCTGCACGAATTCCCTGCGGCGGTCGGCGCGGCGGGCGCGCACATCGATGGCGTGAACCGTCTTCCCGATGCGGCGGGCATCACCAAAGCGCCGCTCGGCCTCCCGGCGCGCGGCGGCCGGCTCCATCCCGGCCTCGACCAGCTCCTCGGTGAGCAGGTCGAGATGGAGCGCCAGCTCCTCGGCGAGCTCGGCCGCGTGGTCGGCGCGACCCGTCGCGAGGCGGAAAAGCCGGCGCAGCCCGGGAATGGCCATCAGGCGGATGCTCGCGCCGCGGCCATGATCTTGGAGACCGCGGCGACGTAGCGAGTCCAGCTAGTTTCCTCGCGGCGTAGCTGGTCGCGACCGAGGCGGGTGATCTGGTAGAACTTGGCGCGGCGGTTGTTTTCGGTCACGCCCCACTCGGCTTCGACCCAGCCGCGGCGCTCCATGCGATGCAAGGCGGGGTAGAGCGCCCCCTCCTCAATCTCGAGGGCGTCGTCGGTCTGCTTGCGGATCCAGCGACCGACGGCGAACCCGTGCATCGGGCCCCAGGAGAGTGTCTTGAGGACGAGGAACTCGAGCGTCCCCTGCAGGAGATCGATGGGGGCAACGGCCACGTTGGGCTCCACCTAAACGGTTTAGGTAAGGTACGGCGGCTCACCTAAGCCGTCAAGGGGAGACCCGGAAACCAGGAGCAGCCAAATGGGCAGAGCGACGATGGTGCTAGGGACCCTGGGAGCGACTCTGGGCTTCCCGCTGAGTGTGAGCGGGCAGGCGGCGCTGTGGGACTCGGCCGGCCGCATCCTGCAGGCCGCGCCCGCGGCCGCCGCGGGATACACGCGCTACAACTTTCCCCGCCGCGACATCACGCTCCGGCTGGGCGACGTGGTGGTCGCGCCGGGCCTCGCGCTGGGGAGCTGGGCGGGGCTGGCGGGCGGCGTGGATTCCGCGATCGCCATGGGCGACCTGGTGCTGCTGCCCGGCGAGCTGGCCGCCGTGCTGCGCGAGCTGCAAGCGGGGGGGCTCGAGGTCACGGCGATCCATAATCACCTCGTGGGGGAACAGCCGGCGCTGAGCTACGTGCATTTCCACGGCGAGGGCAGCGTGTTCAGCCTCGCCGCGGCGATCGACCGGGCGCTCCGGCGCACCGCGACGCCCCGGCCGGCAGGCGCGGCGGCACCCGCTCCGCTCAGCATCGACACCGCGATGGTCTTCGGGGTGCTGGGGATCCGCGGCCGAGCCAGCGGCGCGGTGGCGCAGCTGGCGCCCGTGCTGGTGCCGGGGGCGGTGACCGCGCACGGGCGGACGCTGGTTGCGGCGCTGGCCTATGGTAGTCCGATCAACCTGCAGCAGGTCGCCGCGGACCGGATGGTCGGCGCGGGGGACTTCGCCGTGCTGGAAGGCGGCGTGGCGCCGCTGGTCCACGCCCTCACTTCGCACGGCATCACGGCGACGGCGCTGCACAGCCATCTCATCGGAGAGGTGCCGCGGGTGTATTACGTGCATTTCTGGGCGGATGGGAAGCCGGAGGCAGTCCTGGAGGGACTCAGAGCGGCGCTCGACGCTGTTCACCAGTGACGAGCACCGGGTACGGGTCACTGGTTACTGGTTACCGGTCACCGCAGTCCTATTCCCAGTCCTTGGGCGCGTCCTGCAGCTCGGCGAGCAGGGCGCGATAGCTGGCGTAGCGCTCCGGGTGGATGGCGCCCCGCTCCACCCCCTCGCGGACCGCACAGCCCGGCTCGGTGCGATGCCAGCAGTCGGCAAACTTGCAGCGCGCGATCGGCTCACGCAGCTCGGGAAAGCAGCGCGCCAGCTCGCGCGGCTCGATGCCCCAGAGCCCGACGTCGCTGAAGCCCGGGGTATCCACCAGCCAGCCGCCGCCCTCGAGCGGCACCAGCACCGCCGCGACGGTGGTGTTCTTGCCGCGGCGGATGCGCTCGCTGATCTCGCGGGTGCGCAGCGCCAGCCCCGGCTGCAGCCGGTTGAGCAGGGTGGATTTGCCCACCCCCGACGCCCCGGTGAGCAGCGATTCCTTTCCGGTCAGCGCGTCGAACAGCGGCGCGAGGCCGGCCCCGCTCTTGGCGCTGATGCGGAACACCTCATAACCCGCGTGCGCGTAGCGCTCCGCCAGCTCGGTCTCGGGATCGAGGTCGATCTTATTGAGCACGATCGCCACCGGGATCTCGTTGGCCTCGGCGATGGCGCAGAGCCGGTCGATCAGCTGCGGCACCGGGGGAGGATCGGCGACGGCGGTCACCACGTAGACCCGGTCGAGGTTGGCGGCGACGGGACGATTGCCGCGGCCCAGCGGGGTGCGCCGCTCCAGCAGGTTGCGGCGCGGCTCGACCCCGCTGATGCCGTAGATGCCGCGCTCGCCCGCGTCGTCCAGGGTCACCCGGTCTCCCACCACCACGCGATCGTAGGCGTCGCGGCGCGCTTTGCCCCGCAGCACCGCAGTCACGTCGCCCGCCTCGGTGGCGACGCGGAACTGGCCGCCTTCGCGCTCGAGCACCAGGCCGCTGCGGGGCGGACTCACCAGTCCTCCGGGCGCGCCGCGATGGCCGCGTCGAGCGCGGCCTTCACGTCGTAGAGCGAGAGGACCCGGATCCGCTGGTCCGCCTCCTCCGGGGAGCGGCCCCAGGCGAGCGCCGGCGACTCGACGGTGCCCATGGGACGATCGCCGCTCGCGTTCCAGCGCACGAACAGCAGTGCCGCGCCATAGCGCCCGCGCTCGTCGGGCTCCTCGTCCACCCAGATGGCGACCGAATACGCCTCGCCGTCGCTGCCGCCGAACGCCGGCGCGCGCTCGTGCTTGGTGAGGTAGCCGCCCAGCGTGATCTCGGGGTCCACTCACCCGTCCCGCGGCAGGCGGATCCGGGCGACGCAGCCCTTGCGGTCGCTCCGATTCTGCAGCGTCACGGCGCCGCCGTGGGCTTCCACCACCTGGCGGCAGAACACCAGCCCGATGCCCGAGCCGCTCGGCTTGGTGGTGAAGAAGGGCACGAAGAGGTTGCCGGGCGAAGGGAGTCCCGGGCCTTCGTCGCGCACTTCGACTTCCACTATCCCGTCGCGACAGGCCCAGGTGACCTCGACCCCGCCGCCGGTTTCCCGCGCGGCCTCCAGCGCGTTGGTGAGCAGGTTGATCAGCACCTGGTCGAGCTGGTCGCCGTCGGCGCGAATGGTGAGCGGAGGCCCTTCCATCAGGCGCACCGGCAGCCGGGTCTCCAGGTGGATGGCGCGGCGTACCCAGTCACCCACCTCGAGCGGCGCCAGCACGGGCGGCGGCAGCTTGGCGAGCCGCGCATACGACGCCATGAACCGGTTGAGCGCGTCGGAGCGGGTGGCGATCACCTCGAGCCCCTTACGCAGGTCGGTTTCCCAGTCGGCCGCGCGCGGTGCGCGGTCGAGCAGGCTGGTCATGGTGCCGGTAAGCGACTTGATGGGCGCCAGCGAGTTGTTGATTTCGTGGGAGAGCACCCGGACCAGCCGCTGCCACACCTGGCGCTCCTCGCTGCGTAACACGCGGCTGATGTCCGCCAGCACCACCATGTCGAGCGGCAGGCCGCCCTGCCGGAAGGGCCGGCGGCGCACCTCCCACTTGCCGGTGGCGGCTCCCGGCACCACCAGCTCGAGGATGCGCGGCGTTTCGCCCTCCAGGGTCTGTTCCAGGCCCAGCTGCGCCGCGGTGCGCCCGATCAGCCGCTCGGCGGGCTGGCCCAGCAGCCGCTCGCCCGCGCGGTTGGCGAGCCGGAGGGCGCGCGTCGCGTCGAACGCGAAGACCGCAACGTCGATTTCTTCCATGACCCGGCGCAGCAGCGCATCGGCCTCCAGCGCGCCCAGCCGCTGTTCCTTGAGGGTCTCCTGCAGGGTGTTGACTTCGCGCCGCACCGCGCCGAGCACGTCGTCGCTCTCTGCTTCGCGCGCGCGCAGCGTGAAGTGCCCCTCGCGAAGCCCCGCGAGCAGGTTGGCGATGACCTGCAGGGGACGGATGACCCGGAGCTGCGCCGCGCGCGCCGCGATCAGCCAGAAGAGGAGCAGCGCGCCGAGTAGCGTGCCCCGCAGCAGCCCGGACACCGGCACCAGCCAGAGCAGCACCGTGGCGGCGACCAGCGCGGGCAGGCCCGCCAGCAGGGCCAGCAGCAGGATCTTGCGATCGTGGGCGAGCTTCACGGGAGAAAGGTACTGCCCCGGCGGCGCCTCAGAGGCCGTAGCGCTGCAGTCTCCGGTAGAGCGCGCTGCGGGAAAGGCCGAGCGACTTGGCGGCGAGACTCACGTTGCCGTCGTGGCGGGCGAGCGCCTGGCGGATCGCTTCGCGCTCCAGCGCCTCGAGGCTCTGCCCCGACGCCGCCGCGGTCGGGGCCCGCGCCAGCGTGGCGGCCAGCGCGAGGTCCTCGGCCTGCAGCGTGGGCACCCGCGCCAGCAGCACGGCGCGCTCGACCGCGTGGTCCAGCTCGCGCACGTTGCCGGGCCAGTCGTAGGCGCGCATGGTCTGCAGCGCCTCCTCCGAGAAGCCGGTGCGTTCCTTGGCGTAGCGGGCCGAATGCCGCTGCAGGAAGTACTGCGCCAGCGGGAGGATGTCCTCGCGCCGCTCGCGCAGCGGAGGCAGCCGGATCTCAATGGTGTTGAGGCGGAACAGCAGGTCCTCGCGAAAGCGGCCCGAGGCCACCTCGTCGCGCAGATCGGCGTTGGTGGCCGCGATCAGGCGGACGTCCACCCGGCGGGTCACCGAGCTGCCCACCCGCTCGAGCTCGCCGGTTTGCAGCACGCGCAGCAGCCGGGCCTGTTGCCCCAGCGCGATATTGGCGATCTCGTCGAGAAAGAGCGTGCCGCCGTCGGCCAGCTCGAAGCGGCCGGCGCGATCCGTCTTGGCGTCGGTGAAGGCGCCTTTGACGTGGCCGAAGAGCTCACTCTCGAACACCCCCTCCGACAGTCCGCCGACGTTCACCACCACGAGGGACTTGTCGCGCCGGCGGCTCGCGGCGTGGATCCAGCGGGCCACCACTTCCTTCCCGGTCCCGTGCTCCCCGGTGACCAGCACGTTGGCGTCGCTCGGCGCGATCCGCTCCATCAGCTCCAGCACCGGGCGCATCGCGGCCGATTCGGCGATCAGGTCGGGCAGACCGCTGCGGCGGAGCAGCTGGTTTTCCTGCTCGAGCCGCTGGGTGATGCGGAGCGCGCGGCCCAGCTCGACCTGGGTGCGCAGCGTGGTGAGCAGGCGCGCGTTGTCCCAGGGCTTCTCGATGAAATCGCGGGCGCCGAGCCGCATCGCGTCGACCGCCTTCTCGACCGAGCCCCAGGCGGTCATCACGATCACCGGCAGCGTGGGGTCCAGCGCGCGAATGCGGGAGAGCAGGTCGAGTCCCTCCCGCCCCGAAGTGGTGTCGCGGGTGTAGTTGAGGTCGATCAGCGCGGCGTCGGCCTGCTCCTTCTCCAGCAGGGCGAGCACCCCTTCGGGTACGTGCGCGGTCGCGGTGCGGTAGCCTTCGGCCTTGAGCAGGAGGCGGAGGGCTTCGACGATATCGGACTGGTCGTCGGCGATAATGACAAGAGGAGTCAAGGAGGCCGCTCTACTCGTTCACCATCCAGCCGTCCTTCAGGTTCACGATCCGGTTGCTGTACTTCGCGTTCTCCTCCGAGTGGGTCACCTGGATGATCGTGGTGCCCTCGCGATTGAGGCCGCGGAACAGCTCCATGATCTCGCGCGCCTGCGCCGAATGGAGATTGCCGGTCGGCTCGTCGGCCAGGATCAGCTTGGGCTTGGCCACCACCGCCCGCGCCACGCCCACCAGCTGCTGCTGCCCGCCGGACAGCTGGTTGGGGTAGAGGTCCTTCTTGCCGACGATCTGAAAGCGGTCCAGGATATCGGCCACCATCGCCTGCCGCTCGCCCTTCGGAACATCCCGGTAGGACAGCGGGGTCTCGATGTTCTCGTACACGGTGAGATCGTCGATCAGGTGGTACTGCTGAAAGACGAACCCGATCGACTGCCGGTTGAGTTCCGCGCGCTGCTTGGCCTTGAGCTGATGGACCGGATAGCCCTGGAACTCGTAGCTCCCGCTCCACCCCGCATCGAGCATCCCCAGGATGCCCAGCAGGGTGGACTTGCCCGCCCCGCTCGGCCCCATGACGGTGACGAACTCGCCCTCGGCGATCCCCAGCGTGATCTGGCGGAGCACCCAGGTGCGGGTGGGTCCGGTCTGGAAGAACTTTTCGACGTTCTGGAGTTGGATCATGTCGTCAGGGAGCCGGAGTCAGGACACAGGGGACCGGGGAACTAACCTCGGAGCGGTGGGCCCGAACAAGGGCAGCATCCGCCCCGGGGTGCCGGCTCATTCGCTGCGCAGCGCTTCGAGCGGGTCGACGCGGGTCGCGGCCTGCGCCGGCCGCCAGGCGGCCAGCAGAGAGATGCCGGTGAGCCCCAGCGCGACCGCGGCGAAGACGACCGGATCGCTCGCTTTCACGGAGAACAAGACGCCCCGCATCAGCCGGGTCAGGCCCAGCGCCGCGGGAATCCCCAGCAGCAAGCCGAGCACGGTGAGCCGCAGCCCGCGTCCCAGCACGAAGCGCCGGAGCCCGGCCCCGTCGGCGCCCAGCGCCATGCGGATGCCCATTTCGCGGGTGCGCCGGGTGACCAGATAGGCCATGGTGCCGTAGATCCCGAAGGCCGCCAGCCCGAGCGCGATGCCCCCCAGCCCGCCGAGCAGCATGGCCATGAAGCGGATGGGTGAGACCTGCTGAGCCAGGTCGGCCTCGAGGGTCATCACGTCTTCCACCGGCTCGTCGGAATCCACCGTGCGCGCCACGGCCTTGAGGGTGGTCGCGGCCACCGCGGGATCGCCGTGGAAACGGATCATCAGCCGGAACGGGCCGGCCGACTCCTGCGCCGTGGAGGTATAGAGCAATGGGATGGCCCCTCGGCCGAAGGGGTGGTTGGCGAGGTCGCCGACGACGCCCACGACGGTCAGCCAGGCACCACCGGCGTCGATGCGCAGCCGCTTGCCCAGCGCCTGCTCGCCCGGCCAGAGCAGCGACGCGGCGTGCTGATTCACCAGCACGACCCCGGACGCCCCGGCCCGGTCGGTCGCCAGAATGCCGCGGCCGGCCAGCAGCGGGATCTGCATCAGGCGGAAATAGTCCGGGGAGACGGCGTTGCCGTGGCCCGGACCGCGCCCCATCGGCACCGGGCCCGCCGCCCCTTCGAGGCGAATCCGGGTCGACTGCCCGACAAAGGAGTTGAGGAAGATGGGCCGCTCGATGGCGGTCGCTTCGATCATGGGCTGGACCGCCAGCCGCTCGAGCAGCTGCTCCTCCAGCAGCCGCACCTGGCCCGGCTGCTGATAGCGGGGCGCCGCGAGCTGCAGCCGCGCGGTGAGCACGTCGTGCGGGTTATAACCGAGGTCCCCGATGCGCCGCTCCACCAGGAAGGACTTGATCATGAGGCCCGCCCCCGCCAGCAAAACCAGCGCGAGCGCGATTTG
>Ga0255310_10000397_pt1 | contig 10069 bp, 8 predicted proteins | sample EtOH1_T0_E1_meta_FD_201359 | JGI IMG/M metagenome (GOLD analysis project Ga0255310, IMG submission 201359) | Sandy soil microbial communities from University of British Columbia, Vancouver, Canada - EtOH1_T0_E1 | ecosystem: Engineered > Artificial ecosystem > Sand microcosm > Unclassified ...
GGGACTGGTCGCGTTCAGCATCATCACGCACGACGTCATTCGACACCGATCCATCACCCAGCTCGATCTCAAGGTCACCGACTTCCTCAATTCCCACGGAACCCTGTTCGGCTACGGGTTCTGGGCGGTGATCAGCAGTCTGGGCGCCGGGCCGACCCTGACCATCCTGGGACTCGGCGTCGCCCTGCTGCTCACCATTCGGCGCCGTTGGGTGGTGCTGGGCGGCTGGGCCGCCGCTGTCCTCGGAAGCGGGCTGCTCGACGGAGCGCTGAAGCTCGCCATCCGCCGGCCGCGCCCCGAGCTCGCGGTCAACTTCCTTACCCATCTGAGCTGGAGTTTTCCCAGCGGCCATTCGCTGGCCTCGATGGTCACCTATGGCATGCTGGCGTATTTCTTGGTGCTGGCGGTAAAGGGCCGCAAGCGACTGCAGATCGTGGCCTCGCTGTTCGCGGTCCTGCTGATTCTCGCGATCGGCTTCAGTCGTCTCTATCTCGGCGTCCACTACTTCAGCGATGTGCTGGGCGGATTCACCGCCGGTGCCCTGTGGCTCTCTGCGTGCATCTCGGGCCTCGAGGTCGCGCGGCGGCTCAAGGGCAGGACTCCAGTCACCCCGTAGTCTCGGGGGGCAGCAGGGCCGCCGGGCGGATCCGGAACTGGAGCCCCGCTTCCCCGGCAAAGCTCACCACGGGTTGCTCGAGACTCTCTCGGCCCAGGGCGCCGGAGCCGGAATCGAGCGCCACAAGAAGCTCTATGGGCTTGACCGTTTCTCGGCCCCTAGCTTCACTTCAGACGTTCCTGTCGCTGGGCGGACCACTGCAGTTTCATCTTTCGCGGAGGAAATATGAGGCGGTTGACGGGCGGGATGGTTCTCGGCGCGGTCGTGACCTTGCTGGCGGCGGCTCCGGCCCGCGCGCAGTATGTCTACTTCGGCGGTGGGGCAAACATCCCAGTAAGCCATTTCAAGGATGACTTCAAAACGGGCTGGATCGTGAGTGGCGGCCTCGGAACCGAAGTCGGCGACAAGGGCCTGTGGGTCGAGGCGGAAGGGTGGTACTCCACCAACAAGCCGAAGACAAGCTGTGCCCTCTGCGGCGACGCGAAGGTCTGGTCGGCCCTCGGAGCGATCGGCTACGACCTCATGCACGGCAAGAAGTGGACTCCCTACATCCTCGGCGGCGCCGGCATCATGCACCCCAAGGACGGCAAGACCACCTTTGCCTACAGCGGCGCGTTCGGTGCCAGCTTCCAGGCGGGGAGCAGCGTCAATGTTTTCCTCGAAGCCAGGTGGCTCGCGGGAACCGGTGACAACTCGGACGCCAAGATGTTGCCAATCACGGCGGGGCTAGCCATCCACTTCGGCAAGAAGAAGATGTAAGCAAGGGGCCTCGGCCCCAGCCTTGGGAGCGCCGGCGGGATAACCCGCCGGCGCTCCTGTTTTCGGCCCACACCTTGACCGATTCCCGCCATCTAGCGACTGTTCAAGAAGTTGTAATCTCCCCGGATCACGTCTGGACCCAACCCTATAGGAGGGCTTATGAAGCGATTGACCGGTGCGTTTGTGCTCGGGGCGCTGGCGGTGATCCTGTCCGCCTCTCCGGCGAGGGCGCAGTACGTGTTCCTGGGCGGTGGAGTGACAAAGCCCATTGGCGATTTCAAGGATTACGCCAAGACGGGATGGATGGCTCAGGGAGGTATCGGGGTTGATATCGGGGACAAGGGACTGTGGGCGGAGTTGGAGGGGTACTATGGCAGCAACAAGCACTCCGACGTGACCGGTGACAAAACCAACCTGATTATCGGCATGGCGGCCCTCGGCTACTCCTTCATGCCCGGCAAGTCAGTCTCCCCCTACGTCACCGGAGGTCTGGGGATTCAGGCGCACCAGTTCAAGTCCGAGTCGGCGCCTGCCACCGAAGGCACGGACACCAACCTGGGGTACACCGGAGCCTTCGGGGTCGGATTCAACAACCAGGCGAAGGTGCACCTGTGGATCGAAGGGCGCTTCCTGGGATCCAAGGATTCCAAGGTGTTGGGAGCGTTCGCCGGGCTCACGATACAAGTCGGCAAGTAGCTCAACCTCGCTCGACCAGGCGCCGGCGGGATTCCCGCCGGCGCTTTGTCGTACCCCCGCCGTGATTCCATTTGCTTCCGAGTCGTCTACAACTGGGCGGGTCGCTGGACGGCCCCGGACTCCTGCGAGGAGGTCATCGTGCATCCCATTCGGACACGCATCATTCAGGCAGCTCTCCTGGCCGCGATCGTTCTCGGCGCGGGCTGCGCCACCAAGGCCCAGACCGGCGCCGTGGTAGGCACCGCCGGAGGGGCGGTGGTAGGCGGCGTCATCGGCAAGGTGGCCGGCTCGACGGCCAAGGGGGCCATCATCGGGGCCGTGGTCGGCGGCGCGGCGGGCGCCATTATCGGCCACCAGATGGACAAGCAGGCCAAGGAGCTGGAGCAGAACATCAAGGGCGCCAAGGTCGAGCGGGTGGGCGAGGGAATCCAGGTCACCTTCGAATCCGGCCTGCTGTACGATTTCGACTCCGACGCAGTTCGTCCCGAGGCGAAGACGAATCTCCAGGAGCTGGCCAAGAGCCTCGACCAGTACCCGGGGACCGACCTCGTGATCATCGGTCACACCGACCAGGTCGGTTCGCTGGCGTATAACCAGGGCCTCTCCGAGCGGCGCGCCCGGTCGGCGGCCACCTATCTGATTTCGCAGGGAGTGAACGGATCCCGCATCGCGACGCGCGGGCTGGGCGAAACCGAGCCGATCGCCAGCAACGAGACCGAGGCCGGCCGCCAGGCCAACCGGCGCATCGAGGTCGCGATCTTCGCCAGCAAGGAAGCCCGGGCCGCAGCTGGCAAACCCGGAACGCCGTAAGTCCGGGCCTCTGCATGAGTGATGTGCGACACAATCCGCTCGGATGCAACGGCCGATCCGAGCATTCCGCCAGCCCACACTGAAGGTCATCGGCTTTTCGAGGTCGGGCACTTGCTGGCGGGACAAGGAGATAGCTGCACCGGAGCGGTCGGCACATCGCTTGCCCTTCTCGAAGCACCGAACCGGCGGCCGAAGGCCTTGGCGTCGGCGGCATCTTCGAGGAGGACAGAATGACCCGTCGCGTTATTCGCCATGGCATGGGGTTCGTCGCCGTCGTCTCGGTCGTGGCGGGCTGCGGCGGCGATGCTTCGGGACCTTCCGGGCCATCGGGGCCTCCCGTTGTCGTGAGTATCAATGGCGCGACCCAGCCGGCGGGACCGGCCGGGAGCACCATCGTCATCGAAGGGTCCGACTTCGGATCCGCGCAGGGCTCAAGTCAGGTGCTGTTCGCCAACGGCGTCGGCGGGACCATCGCGGCTGTAATCCTCAACGCCGGAGACTGGACCAACACCCTCATCGTGACCACCGTGCCTGCCGCTGCCGCGACCGGCAACGTCGTCGTCCAGACCTCACTGGGCTCGAGCCCGGCATTGACCTTCACAATCACCCAGAACGCCGCCTTCAGTCCTTCCACGATTACCTGGGGGATCACCAGCGACCTTCCGGTCGGCCTCTCGGGGCACGCGCTGGCCTTCGCGCAGCTCGCCGGCCCTCCCGCTACGCGCGTGGTCTGGGCGATCGGCGGGGCCGGGGCCGGCAATGCCCCGCTGACCAGCGTGTACTTCGCCACCGGAGGCGCGGGCGCGACGCTGGGCGCCTGGACCGCGACCGCACCGCTCCCGGTAGCGCTCGCATTTCATGCCGCCGCGGCAGCCACTCCGGCCAACTCCCGCATCACGGCGGCGGGTTACCTCTACGTCCTCGGGGGCGCAACCGACGCAGCCGGCACCCCCAGCTCGCTGATCTACCGTGGCGCGCTGGCGGCGGATGGGACGGTGAGTGCGTGGATCCAGATCGCCACCCTCCCCGCACCGCTGCGTTCCCTCGGCGCGGTCATTTTCCACGGCGATCTGTACGTGGTGGGCGGCGCTACTGTCGGTAACGCCGCGGTCGCCACCGTATACCGCTCGCGAATCGGCTCGTCCGGCGGGCTGGGGGCCTGGCTGGTCCAGCCGGCTCTGCCGTTCCGGAGAGCCCACTTCGGATTCGGCACCTACGCCGGGTACCTCTACAGCTTCGGCGGTGACAGCGGCGTGGTGGCCCCGCACAGCGGGACCCAATCCAACACCGCGGTGTCGGACATCGCGTATGCCCGCATCGACTTCCTGACCGGCGATCTCACCGCCGCCGGCTGGGTCACGTCGGCCGCCAAGCTCAATAAGGATCGGAGCAAGCACACCGCGGTCGCCGCCGGCGGCAACGTGCTGGTCACCGCCGGGCTGTATAACGGGGCGACGAGCGGGTCGAGCGAGGAGAGTTACGCCGCGCTGAACGCGGACGGCACACTCGGCAGCTTCAATGGAGCCACCGGCTCGAACACCATTTCGTCACTCTTGGGCGGAGGCAATCTGTTCAACCACGCCGCCGTGACCTACCTGGACGGCAGCGGCTTGCTGCACGTGCTGGTGGCCGGCGGGGACGACGCCAACGCCCCCGGAACCAAGCATCGCGGGGTGTTCTACTACTGAGTGGCCCAAGGGCTCAAGCCGGAACGGCCGGAGGTCGAGTCGGCTCCGCCTTGCGCGATTTTACTTTGTGAGATAAAGTTCTCTGCACACTCAACGCCGAGCCTCCGTGCCTCACCCACATGCAGACTTGGAGACCGGCTCGAGGGCCCCGGCCGGATCGGTCCTTACCGCCCGGTCGGCCGGGCCCGGGTCTACCATTCCATCCCCACGCGCCCTCGTGGCACGACGCGCGCTGGTGGGTGCGGTGCTGCTCGGCGTCCTCGCTGACCCGCTGCTGCGCAATGAACCGTGGGGGCTGGGACTGCTGGTCTGGATGGCCGCCTTCGCTACCCTCGCCATCGCGTTCGTACGGCAGAACGGGCGCCCGCTCTCACCCGAGAGCAGTCTCTGGCTCGCGGTCGCGGTGCTCTTTGCCGCCGGCCTGTCGTGGCGCGACTCCGAGGTGCTCCAGTTCTTCGACGTGCTGGCAGTGCTCACCGCGCTCGTGCTGCTCGCCCTGAGCATCGATGCCGTCCCCGTGCCCGGTCTCGCCCTCGCACGCGTCCGTGACCTGATGCGAGCCGCGTTCGGAACCGGTCTCGATGTCGCCACTGGCGCCGTCCCGCTACTGATGCGCGACGCGGAGCTCCACACCGCACTCCGCCCGTCCCGCGACGGGAGCGTCAGGCAGATCGGCAGGGCGCTGCTGATCACTGCACCCATACTCCTCGTCTTCACGCTTCTGCTCACGCGCGCGGACCCGGTATTCGGATCGTTCTTCAGCTTCCTGAACGTGGACCTTGGCGTCGTACTCTCGCACGTCGTCGTCGCCGGCTGCTTCGCATGGGTGGTAGCCGGCTGGCTGCGGCGCTCACTCCTGGCGCACCCCGGCACCGCCGGGACTCCAGGCACACCACTCCCGTTCACACTCACACTCGGCGCCACGGACGTGACGCTCGCGCTCGGCGCCCTGAACCTGCTGTTCGCGGCGTTTGTCGTCGTGCAGCTGGGCTGGTTGTTCGGCGGCGAGGCGCTCGTGCTCAGAACTACCGGCCTCAGCTACGCCGACTACGCGAGGCGCGGCTTCTTCGAGCTGACGGGCGTGGCCGGCCTGCTGCTCCCGCTGCTCCTTGGCGCGCAGGCACTCATTCCGGCCTCGGATGTCCGCACGCTCCGCTGCTATCGGCGGCTCGCGGTGCCACTGGTGGTGCTGCTCGGCGCCATCATGTTCTCAGCCGGCGCGCGGATGAGATTGTATGTCCAGTACTACGGCATCTCCACGGACAGACTGTACGCCACGGCGTTCATGATATGGTTGGCAATGGTGTTCGCGTGGCTCGCGTTAACCGTGCTGCGCTCCCGGGCGCGGACCTTTGCCACCGGACTGGTGGTCAGCGGGTTTGGGGTACTCCTCACGCTCAACGTTCTCAACCCTGATGCGCTGGTAGCTCGGGCAAACCTGGCGCGGGGTGATGCGGTACGTACCGGGGCGGCGGGTGCGGATCTGCGCTACGTCGCATCGTTAGGCGGAGACGCAGTCCCGGTGCTGGTCTCCGCATTGACAGCACCGAAGATCGCTGTCGACACCGCCGCTCCAGGCGACCGTTGTGCCGCGGCAGCTATCCTGCTCGATCGCTGGACTGGGGAGAGAAGGGCGCGGATGGAGGGTAGCTGGACCCAGTGGAACATCGCACGGAGGCGAGCGACGCGAGCAGTTCGTGCCCATGAGGCTGAGCTGCGGCGGCTTGCCTGCCCCGAGACCCCTGGCAAAGCGGTTACACGGCCGTTATCTCCCTGAACGGTCAGGGGGCCGAACAGCGAGGCAACGAGACAGGAGAACCGGGACTCTCCTGATCCAGGGCGAGCACCATAGCCCGCTGATTCGCGGCAATCTTCCTCCATTCACGCAAGATCGTGCGTTCGCTTCCGGACACGAATCTCGAAATGCTGGAATCTGCCGAATTCTCCTCGCTCAGCTGCGGAATCTTTCGGAGTGGGGGTGATCACCCCTGCCGGCCGGAGAGCTGGGAGTGTCCCCCCCCACACCCAGCAACCCGTTAGGATTGATTCTGGGAAAGATCGTCTCCCGCCCCAACCGACCTTCGAAGAGGCGCACGATCAGATGAACACCAAGCGTGCGATACTGGCAGGGCTGCTTGCGACGGCCGTGATGACGGCCCTCTGGTTGGTGGAGCCGAAGCTCGGGTTATCCCGGCTGGCGGTCGGAAACATCCTGAGCAGCCTGCTGGCGGTGGTTACAGCGTATGCGTCAGTAGGACCCGTGGTGGGCTGGGCGATCCACCTGGTTATCGGGGTCACGCTCTCCTTGCTTTACGCTGCCACGCTCGTGAAGCGCCTGCCCGGCCCGCCAATCATTCGCGGGCTGCTCTACGGCGTCCTCATCTTCATCCTCGCTCAACTGGTGTTCATGCCGCTGGTCGGCGCTGGCGTGTTTTCACGAGGGGACCCCCAGATGCTCATCGGAAGCCTCCTTGGCCATCTGGTCTACGGCGGGCTGGTCGGGGTGATCTATGGAGGACCGCGCTCCATTGCGAAGGCGGCCTGAATGGGGCAATTCCATAGGAATAGGGGACCGGCCCCGACCGGTCCCCTTTGGCGACTTCGGCACCCCCCAGCTTCACTTACGGCTCCACGGCGCCCCGGCTCACCGCCCACACGTAATTGGCAACCTGGAGCAATTCGGCCTCTTTGATGTTCCCTGGATGACTAACCATCAGGGTATTCGGTACACCGTGGCGGAGCACCCGCAGGATCATGACGAGGCTGCCGTCACCGTTTCGCCATTTGTGATTGCGCAGCGTCGGCGCGAGCGCGGTTCCTTCCAGCTTGGCGCCATGGCAGGCAAAGCAGGTGCCTTTGCCCTGGAACACCTTTCGACCGGCCGCAATGGCCTCCTGCCTCACCGCAACGCTGTCCGCGAAGGTCGTGGCGCTGTCGAGCTGCTGCGCCAGCGATGGAGAAACGAAGCAACCGAGCCCCACCGTCACAGCGCCGCCCAACCAGCCCGTCCGTTTCCGGCGCAGGAGTCGCAGAGTTACCCCGAACCGAGTCCCCATCCCTCATCCTAAGGCCGCGACAAGATGACGGCAAGAAAGTCTCTCGTTGGTGGTTTTCTTCGGCGATTCTTCACGAGTTCTTCATCGACTTAGTGCTAAGCACAAGGCAATGTGGAGGTGCAAGCCCCTGACTGTCGGTTAGATCGTCGTCACACCAGTGATTCCGCACCTGCAGCATGGTCGCCCAGGTTGGCTCCAGGTCCTTCAACGAGATCGAGGTTCCATGCTCTCCAGTCCCCTGCTGCTGCTCGCCGCGCTCCACGCCTCCGCGCCTCGCGTCTCCACCGCGCTGCATGCCACCACGGTGACCCGCGCTATCCCGGCCTATGCCCGCCAGACCGGCCTCGCGTGCTCGGGGTGTCACACCCAGCACTTCCCCACCCTCAATGCTGTGGGGCGGCGCTTCAAGCTGGACGGGTTCACTCTCATCGGGGCGCAGGCGAAGGTGGAAGGTCCGCGGCTGTCGCTCCCGGCCAGCCTGAACGTGAGCATGTACATGAAGCTCCGCGCCCAGAAGACCAACGGCAAGGATCTCAGCAGCGTACGCACCACCAACTCGTGGGAAGTGCAGTTCCCCGACGAGTTCGTCCTGTTCATCGGCGGCCGCGTGAGCGAGCACATCGGGTTCATGCTCGAGGGGCAGCTTCCGGAGGGGGGAGCCGCCGTCCTGGCCAGCTTCAAGATTCCGTTCTCCTATAAGCTCGGCAAGTTGCAGGCTTCGGTCATTCCGTTCACCACGGATGGCCTGGGCGCCTCCTTCGGCTTCGAGCTCCTCAACACCGGCGCTGTCCGCAACATGCGGTTCATGGAACACCGCAACGATTTCTCCGCCCAGCAGTATGTGGGGACCTCGTCACCGGCGTCCGGGGCAGCTTTCGTGGTTGGAAACCAGCACTTCTTCGCCAACTACAGTGTCTGGGCACCGGTCCACCTTGCGGCGCCGGACGGACTCGCCAGTCCGGTCCCGACCGCGAGCTATGCCCGGGCGGCGCTGACGCCGACCGTGGGCAACTGGGATCTCGGATTCGGCGGGCAGGCATGGTTTGGGTCGGCGAAGGTGGATGACGGTTCTGGCAATGGCACGGTCGCGAGCACTGATACGAAGGCGTGGGCAGTGGACGGGCAGGCCCAGGGTCGGGTGGGCACTCTGCCACTCGGGGTCTTCCTCAGCTACGCCAGGTCCGCGGCTACGGGCACCGGCGTGGGCGATAACCCGAATCTCTTCAATGGACGCCCGCGTGCCCGCAGCGCCTTCGCAGTTGCGGGGGAACTCGGCGTGCTTCCGGAACGGGGCACGGTGCTACTCGCCTATCGGCTTGGGGACAACGGAAAAGCGACCAGTCACCAGGACCGATCAGTCACGGTTGGAGGGATCTACCAACTGCACCAGAACGTGCAGTTCCAGCTCAACTACAGCTTCCGCTCGGGTGATGCCTACAAACCCAAGCCGGATGACGGCAACCAATTGCTGACGCTCATGCTCGCCGTAGGGTTCTGAATCACTGGGCGGAGAAGCTCCGGTTGCTCCGCCCGTCGGGGCGGGCGGAACCCCTTGACGCCCCCCAGAAGCACGATGCGCCCGCTCTTCGCGGGCGCATCATATTGCCCCTCCTGGGCTCGAACCAGGACTCTCCTGATCCAGAGTCGCACTCGTAAATGACGTAGACACAACAACTTGTAGTATTCACGCGGTGTTACTGGGCATCGGTGTTGTGTCTCAGAAGAGAAGAACGACGCAGGTTCACGAGAAACTCACAACGGAACCCGCAACAGCCCACCGCTCCGTCTTCGGGGCGGTGGAGCCCTACAAGATCTTATAGGGGTTCCCGCGTGTTCGGGCCCGCCGAGTATCTTCTCCCTTGAAGTCACCACGTTCCTGGCCCGCCACGATGGGTAGCGCGAAGAGGTAAACGTGTGCCAGCCGTAATCGGAACTGCGGGTGGGTGGGACGCGGGTGCGGACGATCTTTCCTCCGACTGCGAACAGGCACGTTTGTGGTCAAATCACTGAGACCAGCAGTTGGGATTACTTTGGCTCGACCTGGCTGCAGCGTAAGTACAGGTTAGACGGCCGGTTGCAGCAGCAGCGGGAATCAGTCCACTTCGTCGTACGGGTATCGCACGGCGCAGAAGCAAGCGCTTGACTCGCAACTTTGGTGGCACCGCCATACGTGTATGGGGCGCAAGAGTAGACAAAAGCGGCATCGCCAGCAGGCGCGCGAGCGATCTCGTGGCCTCAGGGCTGGGCGGTCGGTCTGGAGGCGACGCCTGTCAGACGCCACCCTACCGCTCGGGCTGCTTGTGGGAAGCGTGGCCGTTCTTGCGGTTGGGTATCTCTATCTGCGTTCCACATTACCTATCTCATTCAGCGCCAGCTTCATGAGCGAAGGCAATGCGCACTTCACGTACACCTCACTGCAGCACGAGACCTACAGTCCGGCCTGT